>Ga0209634_1000774_pt1 | contig 24267 bp, 22 predicted proteins | sample LinPmetageLP40_FD_184043 | JGI IMG/M metagenome (GOLD analysis project Ga0209634, IMG submission 184043) | Marine viral communities from the Pacific Ocean - LP-40 (SPAdes) (version 2) | ecosystem: Environmental > Aquatic > Marine > Oceanic | place: Pacific Ocean | collected 2010-08-26 | reverse complement strand
GGGGACCTATGAGCGTGAATGAGAAAACTCGATTGGATTGAAACACGCCCTCAACCCACTTCACGCAAGGGAAGTAATGCGGCGCTGCGCGTATCTTCAGACACAAAGTAGAGAGGTCGGTTTTTGGCCTCGATGTAGAGACGCCCAATATACTCTCCCAAGATACCCAAGGTAAGCAATTGCACCCCCGAAAACAGGCTGATGGCCAACACAACAGAGGCCCAGCCGGGGGCAGTTTGATAAATAATCAACGAGTAGGCCACATAGACCATCATCAGTGCGGCAAACCCAAGGCTGGCGAAGGACATGCGGGTCGCGAACTTCAGAGGCTTGGTTGAAAAGGCCGTCATTGCATCGGCTGCAAACCGCATCATTTTGCGTAGAGGGTATTTCGTCTCGCCGAGCGCGCGCGGCGCGCGGGTGTATTCGATGCCGATCTGACGAAAGCCGGCCCAGGCAAACATACCGCGGACAAAACGCGCGCGCTCGGGCATCAGCAAGACAGCATCAAGCGTTTTGCGGTTGACCAAACGGAAGTCTCCGGTGTCAGGGGGGATATCGACATCGGACATTGCGTTCAGTGTGCGGTAGAACGCCCAAGCTGTTGCACGTTTGAAAAGTGTCTCACCTTGTCGTTCGCGGCGGCGTCCGTAGACCACGTCATAGCCGTGGTCCATCAAGCTCATCATGTCGCCCAGCAATTCAGGGGGGTCTTGCAGATCGGCATCGAGCATAAAAATGCGCTCGCCCTGGGCGGCTTCAAGACCCGCCGTCAGTGCGATCTGGTGGCCGCGATTGGCGGATAGTTTGATGCCACGCAAACAAGGGCAGGTCGTGCGGGCGCGCTCGATAGCGGCCCATGTTCCATCTGTAGAACCGTCATCGACCAGCACAATTTCTGCCCGTGTTCCATAAGAGGCGATCACCTGAGAAAGGCGGTCTATCAAGCCAGGAATTGACGCTTCTTCGTTCATGCACGGCACAACAACGGAGATCAACATAGGGCTACCTTGGTATCTGATTTCGTTCACATTCGCGTTAAAGATTTAGCGATAGAATGTGTCTTCATTAAGGTAGGATTTAGCCCTCAGGGATGTGGATCAATTGGCGGTTACTTGGCTACTCTTTGAGGGTGCGCGCCTGAGCGATCTGCGGCTCTATTGGGTCATGTCAGCGGCGTTGGCGCATGGAGGTTTTGTGCGTTTGGCGTGCTTAAGAGATCCCGAGCGAGCAAGGCGGCTTGCGTACGGTTGTCGACATGTAGTTTGCGCATGACTTGTCGCACGTGGCTTTTTACCGTGGCTTCAGATAGCTCCAGATCTCGGGCGATTTCTTTGTTGGAGTTGCCATTTGCAAGGGCGTAGAGCACCTCATACTGACGGCGGGTGAGGTCAGGATTGTCGGGGTTTTCTGCGCCAAGTAATTGGATCGGCCCCAAAGGCGCTTCCGCGGGTTGCGGCAAATAGGACATTTCAGAGGGAGCAGCTTCAGAAGCCCGCACATGTGGGACATAGCGCCCCCCTGCGATGATAAACCCAAGCGCTGCGGAAAGAACTTCGGGTGTCTCTGAGGCATTCAGGACACCATGCAGGTCCAAGTCCAGCGCGACATTAATACATTCAGCGGATTGAGTGTCGACGATGACGGCAACCGGCTTGTTTGACAGGCGCATTGCCGCCTCAATACGTGCGCGCCCCTCGACGCTGCCAATGCGCTGCGATCCTAAAACGATGAGCGTGAGGGCGGGTGTGCAGGCATTGAGTTCCAGCTCACTGGCTTCTCGAACAATAAAGCCATTCGGTTCAGCCCAAGTGTTCAGCTGATTGGCATATGCCGCCCGTCTGAATGGCAGTGTATCGAGCAGTACAATGAGAGGCTCCTGAGCAGACATGTATTAATACCTTTGGACGAGGCGAACGTTCTGAAATGTAGCCGAGTGCCATTGTCCATTGTAATCGGATCTACGGGGCTTGTTAAAAGTATCGGATAACGATGAAAATTGGCTAAGACTGTAGCGCATTATGCCCATAATAAGGCTTAAAAATCAACATGAACGCGGGGCTGGGTGGGCAAGGTTGACCGCATTGCGATCTGGGCACTTTAAGAACCTGCAGTTAAGGCATTGTTATTTATGTATTTTATTTTTTACTTATAGAAGAGCGCTTCGTTTCCGGTAAGATAACAATGCCGTAAAACATCGCGCAGTGTTGCGTGTGCGTATATGGTGGCCACGATGCTGGCGAGGGCGGAAGCGATCGTGAAGCCAAGCGCGGTCGTGCCATAAACGGCAGATAGAATCGCTGTGCCTGCCACGTTTGCCGCCAGAAACAACAGCTGTAAGGTCAGGAAGGCCTGTTTGCGATTGCACAAAATGAGCACCGCTGAAGTCGATAAAAATAGAATGTGCAGCAGCGAGCCGATCAGGGCAGTTCGCAAGATCAAAAATTGGTCGAGCAGTAGGCCCGCGAGAGAAGCGGCTGCGGGGGCTAATAAAAGAAGCAGACCAGAGAGGGCGAGTTGCGTCAGTAAGGTGCGATGAATACCCCGCCAGAGTTTTGCAGACAGCGCTTCACCAGCCTGTTCTGCAGCCTTTAGCGACGCGCCATGGGTCAATGTGCTTTGAAATTGTGCCATTGCATGACGGGCAGGGCTTTCAAAATGGACAGTCAGAGCAGCGAGACCGGGAACGGCGGAAAGATGCGCCAGAAACAAAGCGCTGTCATACGTCGGAGAATGTGCAAACCCTGCTGTCGAAACCAAGCCACTGGGTCCGGCCCAAGCAATCCATTTATCGGCCCAAATCCCTACGATTGCTAAAAAAGCGCCGGCGGCGAGGGGCCAGGTCGTCCCGGCGGTTTTCCTCAGATCCACGACTGTCTTGCGCAGTAAAGCGGAAGGCAGATCAATAGCGTAGAACGGCGCCAAGCAAAGCGCAAAAGAAAGAGCGATCCCGGCGGTGAAGCACCACACGAGAAGGGCGCCGCTGATGGAGAACTGGATACTGAATTGACACAATGTCAGGGCCAGCCCCATGCCGGCCGCAAATGACAAAACCAGATGCGGGCGAAGCCGACAGGCATTCATGATGATAAATGCTGTCCACATCATAGCGGAGGAGGAAGTTAAGACGACAAAGGCCAGCGCGAGCTCCGGATCGCTCAGCCGCAAGGCAAATACAACCAATGCCGCCAAGGCTTGGGCGGTGATACCTGCAAGCCCGCAGGTGACGAGCATAAGGGCTGCTAGGGCGGAATCGTGTTGAGGCGGCTCTGCGGTATTGGTGATCAAACGTGCAGCGGTCACTCCAAGAGGGGCCGCCACCATGGGTGCTATCATAAAGGCATATACCACCGTAAGACGGATATCTTCCAAAGCCTCTGGGGCAAGCCACCGTTCAGCGGTCCGCCCTATCAAGGCCAGCGTCACAACAGCGAGAACCCACGGTCCTGCGGCGACGATCAGGGCTTCTAATACTTTGCGTATTGGGTTCAGAAGCGGCCCATCGAGCCACCAGTCCGTTTTGGACATGACCCCATGAAACCTGTTTATCCAGCGACGTCTCATGGAGACAGCTCGCGATAAAGAGCCGCATATGCCCCGGATGAAATTTCAGAGGTAAAGCTGGTCTCTACGCGTTTGCGCAACACTTCCCCACAGGATTTGCGCAGAGTGTCATTGGACAGCAAGCGCATGACGGCTGCACCAAGAGCGTCCGGGTCCATGGGGGGCACCACAAAGCCGCCCCTCCCGAGTGCAGGGGTCTCATCTGCCGTGCCCTCCAAGATTTCTCTGCACGATCCAACATCGGTGGCCACACAAGGGATGCGCGCGGCACCAGCTTCGAGCAGGACAAGGGGCTGGGCTTCACTGATTGAGGTTAAAAGCATGACATCAAGAGAGGGTAGGATGTCAAAAATGTTCATTCGGCCCGTGAAGCGCACGGTATTTTCCAACTGCAGTTCGGCCACGCGGCGCTTGCAGGCCTCAAAATAGTTTGGGTCTTCGTCGGTCGGACCGATGATAAGGACTTCCACATCTGGTACAGATTGGCGAATGACCGCGGCGGCGCGGATGCAGTTTTCGATGTCCTTGATGGGCACCAGCCGCCCGATCAGACCGACGGTAGGGCGGGCTTTATTTTGCACAGGGCAGAGCCCTTCAAATTTTTCCAACATGATGCCGTTGGGAATGATCGACATCTGCTCATCTCGCGCGCCTAAAGCGCGCTGAAAGGTTTGGTTCGCCCCGTAGAGCGTGGTGATGCGGTCTGCCTGCGCGTAGGCAACTTGGGCAAAGCTATCAAACATTTGGGTCCATAGATCGCGCACGTCACGGCGCCTGTCATGAACGGCAAATCCTTTGTGAATGCGATCCTCCAACCAATCGGCCATCAACAGATCAATCCGTCTTTCATTGGTATAGATGCCGTGCTCGGTTATGGCCGAACGTGCGTTCATCTCGCGGGCGGCGCGAACGGCATAAAGTCCAGCATAACCCGTAGAGATCGCATGATAGATTTTTGCCCGGGGGAGGGGGGCCGATAAAATGGACATCAAGCCTCCTACGAGGGTGCGCCAAGCCCAGAATGTATCGCTATAGGAGGCTTCAGGAGCGAGGGCGCGCGCGCAGATATTGAGCGCCTCCCATGCGGGTTGCGAGGAGATAAAATCAGCGTGGTCAGGCTGCACCTCTTGCCAAGGCAAAGCGGGAAGGGTGCGCCCTATGGGGGTGGTCGCGATTTGGCAAAGTGTTTCAAAAGCATCCACATCGGCTGCATCCCAAAAGCGCTGGAGAGCGTCGCCATAGATCTGACCGTCAAGCAAAGGACGGCCCATACGTGGGCGGCGTGCCTCAGGGGCCAATGGTAGAACACGAAAATCAGAGATATTTGGGGGGAGTTCATATTTGATTTCGCGGGGATGATGATCTGCGGTGATCGCAACAATCGCGAATGTAAGGTCGGGCTGCGCGCGAATAAGCCAGTCAAGCCAGGAAGAAACGCCGCCTGTGATAAAAGGGTAGCATCCTTCGACGACGATGCAGACATCCACCTCCCCTTGAGCGGTCATATTTGACCCCTATTCGGGCATGTGTGAGCGCTATGTGCGATCTGCTCAAGGTCCACCAATGTTTGTGGGTCCACAAATCCCGACGTCGAAATCGTTTGGATTTCGGCGGCCAGGGCAGAAGCACTCAAACCGGTTTCTTTCGCCATCACCCTGCGCGCACGATCGGCGTAAATGTCACGCAGCTGTGTTAAGACGGCAGCAGATTGAGCGCGTATGGCGGGGATATCAGAGACTTGAGCGCGGTCTAAGGCGGGGCGCAACTCTGGCGTGAAGTAGCGTGCAATGGCCGCCAAAGCGGCTTGCTGGTCGCGTAAGTTTCCCGATGAGAATACCGTCACAAGAGGTAGTACGGCTTGGTCGCGCATCAGCGGTCGGCGCCCTTGGGCAATATCTTGAGCAATACGTTCCGCGCGTGTCGGTTTGCACAGGATCGGGTCTTTCGTGGGCTGCGCGGTCCAACGCAATGGGCTCGTCGCCAGAAGTAAGACTGGACCACAAAGCGGGCCGAAGGTCACCGCGGAGGTGGCAAAAAACAGGGCGGCTGACCGGTCGCGGATCATCAATATGCTGACAAGAGCTGTGGCGAGGCTGGCATATAGAGCCACTGCGATCCAAAGGCCAAACTTGAACGCAATGAGAGCTGTGATCAGGCCAATGAGCGTCATGCAGATTGCGCAGGCCCGTTGCAAAGGAATGAGGTTACTCACGATCCCAAGTATCAGCCTGCTGGCTTTCTGGCGCTTCCAGTTCGCGGCTCAGGCGCTCAATGGCGATGCGGGACAGTTCCGATATGATCTCTAAGCGGGCTGTCGCGGCGTCTGCGCTCTCGCGGTCAGGAGCGTAATAGATCACGAGGGCCGTCATATCGTTGTCTGTTTTGGGCTTCTGGCGGGCGACCCGCAACGCGCCTTCCTGAGAAACCCCCAGATCTTTGAGCAATATCGTATGTGAGCGGCCCTTTTTGCCCTCGAGATTTTTAGTGATTAACTGGGCCAAATTGGTGGCGTCACCGTCATTTTCGGGTGTCGTTCCGATCACAAATTCGCCGCGCCCTTGGGCCGAGACGACCAAGGCCACCGGGCCGTCGAAAAGAGTGTCGGCAGCGTCTTCAAAACTATGGGGTAAATCTGCACCATACGATCCTGCCAACGCTGCAAGTTCGGGCAAAGCACGGTGGAACAGATCCTCTTTGGGAGCTGTGTCGGGTTTGGGCGCTGTGTCGGGTTCGGGGGCCACACCCGACGCGGCTTTGCTTTCCAGAGCCGCCACCATGCTGTCCATGCGTTCTACCTCTTCAGCAAGGCTGCCGGATATCTTTTCAAGGCGTATCACCTCGGCCCGCAACCCATCCGTCTCTTCGATCTCTTTTTGTCGGTAAAAGCCGACAATCAGGGCAACGACAAACCACTGTAAAGGAAGCACCGCTGCGCGTGCTGCGTAAACGGTAGCGCTTTCGTCGATGAGGCGTTCGGGCAGGCCGACCAAGAGGGTGGCAATGACACTGGTGATGGCCCCCACGGCGACGCCATTTTGCATCGCGGCAATGACGATCACAATCCAGAAGGGGTGCAAGGCTAGGCTGTTAAAATAACCAGGCTCAAGAAAAAGCAGTTCCGCGCCCGCGATGATCAGCAGCAAGACAACCGACCCCAGCAATCCTCGTTGGAAGGTTTCGCGGGGGCGGGGAGTTCGGTGAACGGTGTCGCTTTGCAGTCGCGTAGCGCTCATTCTTAATGACCCTCAGCAGAGACAAGAATTGTATCGTCGGGCGGCTCGACGATGACAAGGTCTCCGGGCAGTAAGAGGAAATCTTTGTGGACTTCAAGCGTCTGGATTTGCGATCCGCGGCGCCGTTCTACGCGAATAGTGCTATCTGCTGTACCGCCAAGGTCCATGATTTGGGCGTCGACGGAGACGATTTCAGCGTCCAGCGCGTTGCGGTCGGCCAGAGTTTCAGCCACAGAAAGGGCAAGTTTGCTATCCGCTTGCGCGTAAGAAAAGGCCACATCACGGTCATGGCGATCAAGGGCATGACGGGCTTCACTGACGCGGCTTTCTGCATCTTCCACGGTAAGATCAAGATCACCAAGTCGTCCGTTGAGGGTATCAAACCGCAATTCGTCATATCTGCGACTGGTGCCGCACCGTCCGCGGCAATCTTCACTGATGTCGGTCTCCAATTGATCGCGCTGACGGCTTAGCAGCGCGTAGCGTGCGCGTACTGAATTGCGCCGTGTTTTGGCGATTTCCAATGTGTTCTCTAGATCGGCGCGTATGGCGACATCCCGCGCTTTGCGCAAAGCTGTTTCCGCCAGAGCGGCTTGGAGAACGGCGGTCTCTCCATGGACTCTGTCGCGACCCAGCTGAGTGTGCAGTGATTTGACCCGATCAGATGGGAGGCTCAAATCTTGCGCGCCAGCACGCTGTGCCGTCAGACGGGCATGGCGTAACATGAGCCCCGCCCGCAAGGTTCGCAATTCACGGCTGCGGGCCTCCAGCGTGCGATATAGGGCTGTATCTGCCGTGCCCCCATCTGCGCCGGCTTTGGCTAGGAGCGCGCGCACGGAGAGGTTTGGGGTGAACTCATAGCTTCCCGGCGAGATTACAGTGCCTTGTATGAGGACGGGCGGACGCGTCTCAAAAGAGGCTGTGACCGTTGCCGAGATGTCCATTTCGGCTGCCAACGCTGTGCGCACAGGCCCTTCCAGACAAGCGGGTCCTTGCCCGGCAATGGGCAGGCGGCCGATGCCGGGCACCGCAATTTCTCCTGCCGCATCGACGGTGAAGGTGCCAGAAAGATCACGTCGTTCAAAGCGTTCCGTACTGTTTGCTGCCTGAGCGAAGACCCGCAATGTGAGGCGGTCTCCGGAGACGACGAGGTCGGCTTCTGAGGTGCTGTGCTCGCAGGATTTTTTAGTGAAAAGAGTTTCACTCACGCTTGGCAGTATTTCTGAAGAGCGCGCCGCTGCAACTGTAAAATCAGGCTTGGTGCGGCTGGCAAGGACCGGTGTTGTATGGTCTGTTGCCGCCAAGTGAAGTAAAGGAGTTGTGTCGGGAATTCGGGTGGCGAGCGCTGGCAAGTTTTCGATGCCACCCACTGCAACCAATGCAACAAGGCCCAGACCAGCTTTGGAAAGCGTCGCGGTTAGCATGCTGGTCCTTTCTACACGAAGGGAAGCCCTAACGTCTTAAACAAAAAGTTTTTTTACATTTTACTGCTGCCTTATTCTTTCCACAATCCTCCATAAGGTGGGTCTCGCCCATTTCATGCAGAAGTTATAATTCGAAAGGTGCATCGATGGCGTACTTTTGGCTTGGGGTGTCACTCTTTTTCGCACTCTGGGGGTCTCCCCGCGCATCCGAAGCCGCCTGCGCGGGGGAGCGGTTTTTGCCGAACCGCGTGATTGCGCTGGTCGACCAGCGCGAAGAGACCTCTTTCAAAACAAGTCGCATCGCGCGCCATCTGGCAGGACCTTTGGCTCAAAAAGGGTTGTTTCCTCTTTATGTGGATGTCGCATCACCCCTTCCTGCTACGTTTGATACAGCCCCTATCGCCGGTGTCCTAAGCTGGTTTTCTTCTGATGTGCCCGCCCCCCAAGGGGTCGCGGATTGGCTTGCTGCAAAAGAAAGGGACTGTGGTAGAGCGCTGCCCCATGTGGCGATCGGTGAATTGGGGGGCGCCCCCCTTTGGCATCAATTTGGTGTAGACCGGGCCCGGGCGGCCATCTTGCATGATGGCGCGCGCGATAAGATTGAAACTGCTCGAGGCTGGAAGCCGCTTGACGGATTGCTCGAGGTGCCACCGGGGTTGGTTGTGGCGCCGGTGGTTCCCTCAGGGGGCGTGCCGATTGTGCGGATGAGCGCAAACGATGGCGCGCCCCGGGTACTTGGGTTTCAGCGCGGCATTCAAACGTGGCTTTCGGACCAGCTTTTGGCCGATCGCGCAGAAGGGACTGCCGCCGCAGTCGATCTGGCGCGTGTTTTTTTGTCTTATACTGGCACAGGTCCCACTCCGGTGCCGGATCTTGCAATGTTTCAGGGACGTCGCATCGCGCTTTCAATGCTGCTGGCAGAAGGATGGCAACTGCGTGCCCCGCCTTCGGGAGGGGCGTCTCTCGGCATCCCGGTCTATGCTTTTGCCCGCCAGATCTTCGAAGCAGAAGGTGCCCCCGTCACCTTTGGGTGGCCTGAGCCTTCTTTTCAGGAGCTCTCCGATGAGCCTGGTGCTGCCGCTGCAGCAAGCGCTCTGAAAAAGGCACCCCATGTCCACAGTCTTCCTCTTACAAAGGCTGACGGTTTTCTGTCTTTTGGATCACCTGTTGTTCTTCGGCTCTTGTCCGCAAGTCAGGGAGGGTGGGGCGCATTCCCCCTGCCTGATCAAGTCGCAGTGGCTCCGCTTATCGGACCTTCAGGGTTTGGCGACCCAACGGGCTTGTATGCGCGCGCCACAGCGGTCGCACGGAGTGAGAGGCCGTGGCCTTTTGCGCCAGATACGCTCGTGGTGCGGGCACAAGATTTGCTTACAGAGACCGGACGGGCGGCTGTAATACAGGTGCGAGCGCTTCATGCGTCACAAGACCGGGCCGCAATGAGTGTGGTTCAATACGCTGAACTGCTGAAGGGTGCCGTTTCTACCCAGATCGAGCCTCTCGGGTCTCATGTATGGCGGATCGCCAATCGCGGTGCCTTGCACACAGTGCGGTTTGATCGCCCGGGAAGTTTAGTCCTTGATATGGGCCGCAGCATAGGGGTGTTGGGGTCTTGGCGGTTGGGCTCTGCACTGTTCATCGCGTTGGATCCGGCCATTGAGACGCCTGTGATCGCTTTAGGTCCGAAGCACAGCATCACAGATGTTGCTTTGCAAGCAATTGAACTGGTTGAGGCGGGTCCAAAGCTGGAGCGCGTGCACCGTGACGGATGCCGAACGACGGCTCTGGTCGAAGGCACAGGTCAGATCACCGTCCGGGCGCCGCTCAAACCCGATATCCGCCTTGCGCAGGACCGTTTGCCCGTCTTTTCATCGGGGCCGAATTTATGGCAATTTATGGTGCCAGACCATCTTGCAACATCAAGAGAGCTAACCTTGATGGTGGGGTGTCCTTGATGCGGGACCGTGACATCGTGTTGCCCCTTGTTTTGTTTGTGGTCTTTGGGGTTGGTGCTGCTTTTTTTTTGGTGCCCAAGGGAGAACTGGATCAAGAGGCACAACTGACCTCATTGTCTGAAACCCAGGCGCTGAGCTTGCTCAATGCAGCAAAAGACCCTCTTTCACCGCCTCTTGCTTTTCGGCAAGCAGAGTTGACGGCCGCCACAGGCAACGGCGCATTGGCCGATAGATTGTTGGCGGACCTCACAGCGCGCACCGGACCGACAGCCAGTATTGCGACTGCCCGTGCCGATCTTGCGTTTCGCGCCGGCAATCTGCGACAGGGAGCAGATTACCTTGCCGCTGCTCAAAGCCTTTCGCCAAACGACAACCAGCGCCAGAAGTTAGCGGATACCTACCGCCGACTTGGCGATAGCGCTGCAGAACGCACAGTCCTTTCCACTGTCCCATTGACGAAACTGACGGCTTCAGAGCGCATCCGGTTGGTTGATCTCATGGCGGCGGATGGCGGGCTTTCGGATGCATTGGACGTGGCGCATTCCGCTTTGTTATTGCCAGGACAGAACAGGTCTGCTCTAGCAGAGCGTTTTGCTGCGATTGCCCTGAGCGCAGAGCAGCCCGACCTGTTGATCCAAGCGACCGCCACTGTACTCTCAGAGCCAGATGGGCCAGCCATGATGATGTCTATTGCCAAGGTGATGACAGCGCGGCCACGTTTCGCAAAGACATTCGCTGCAGCCGTGGTTTCTCAAGTGCCGGATGCCAGAGCTCTTTTGACAAAAGCATTTACGGAAGTAAGGCTTTACGACGCTGCGCGCTTGATGATCCAGCCTTGGGTGACCTTCGGCTCGGTGACAACCGAGGGCTGGGAGGCCGTTATACTTTACGCCGATAGAAGTGGTGACATTGGCCCTCTCAAACATCTGTTGCAGCAAATGCCGGTACAGGAACAACCACCAAAGAACGTGTTTTTGCCTCTCATACGATATGATGGCGAGGGCGCGCTCTTGCCTTATCAGCTTTGGTTGACGCCTGAGTATCTTGAAAATGCCCCTCTGGTGGACGCGGCATGGGCGTTGACACGGCAGCGACCAGATGAAGCGTTTGTTGCTTTGCAGCGGGGCGTGCAAACGTCCCATGACCAGACGCTATGGCATGCTCTCGCGCGAAGGCTGCAGGGTACGGAGTATTTTGACCGTTTGCAGGAACTGGCGGGCGATGCGCTTGACCTTTAAAAGCCTGCTGCAAAGCAGGTTTTCTCCGTATCCGTTCAGATCCTTAGAAAAGACGGGGGTCGTCAAACTCGACCGCGGTCCTAAAAGACCAAGCTCCGCACGACGCCACACCCGCCACTGCCTCGCAGTACCGGTCTTGGCGATCAGACAGTCCGCTTGAATATAACTAGTTTTTTTTGACGCGACCCAAGATAACGTCAATTTTGGCATGGATATGAGCTTCTCCGCACGCAGAGTGATCGACGCCGCTGAACTCAAGGAAGCATCGTAAAGATGACCCCGGACCGTGGTACGCCGTTGGATCGCAAGGGGGCCTTAGATAAGGGTCTCAGAGCTTCTCAACGCCTGCAAAACTCCCAATGAAGGAGTTTTCCGTCCCTTCAATCGTTCGGATTTCCTCAATGGGGACGCGCCAGCCCCCAAGGTGCCACTCAAGCCTCGGAAATCTGGATGCGTTCGCGTTTGAGTGATCGCCCTTGATATCCTATGGTCACTTGTCACATTATATGCGACACGTGACGCGATCAAAGGAGAGCTTTCATGACTGCAACAGCTTCATCCGGCCTCGGCGGTAAGCGTCGAGCACCACCAAGATCGACTAAGGTTAAGGCGCATGTTCTAGATACTGAGAACCGGGTTCACCTCAATTTAAATGAGACTTTTGGAGCCTATCATCTGTTGGGTGGCGCCGACATATTCGCAGATGTGGTTAAAAACTCGCTGGAAGCTCACGATGAGATAATGAAAGGCTTCTCAGCAGATGCCTTAATCCACTTGGTTGAGAGCGTCTCAGTACTCTCAACCGGTGATGCGCTAGCGAAAGCTATAGGCATGAGTTTGCGTACGTTTCAGCGTAAGAAAGCAAGTTCGAAGGTTGATCGCCTGTCAACTGAGCAAAGTAGCAGAGCATGGCAGTTTGCTGAAATTCTAGCTCAAGCAATTAGTGTTTTAGGCGACCAAGAAACAGCAGAAAACTGGATGCTAGAGCCTGCTTTTGGCCTCGATAACCGGCGCCCAATTGATCTTCTATCTACGACGGCCGGAGCTGAAGCCGTAGAGAACTACCTTACCAGGCTGGAGTACGGAGTTTATACGTGACCCCCCTTCCATCTCCAATCGGTTCTGGAGAATTGCGGTTCTGGCGACTTGATCAAAAACGACATGCTCCCACTTGGTCATCGGGGGAAGGTTCGTTTCAGGTCGGGGGCCGCTGGAATTCTGTGGGTGTGCGAGCAGTTTACTGCGCAGTAGATCCCTCCACAGCAATCCTTGAAGTTGCTGTGCACAAAGGTTTCAAGGCACTTGATACTGCTCCGCACATTCTGACATCAGCTCGCGTTATCGATCTTAATGACGTTCATGTTCTAGACGTGAGCGATATTCCGAATTCTAATTGGCTGGTTCCGGGTGCACATGGACCGGGACAGAAATTGTTCGGCGATGAGCTGCTGAAAGATCATATTTTTGTACTGATCCCGTCGACGGTCAGCCGGCATAGTTGGAACCTGATGTTCGATGCACAGAAAGCTAAAGATCGGTTTGATGATATCCAGCAAGAGCCCTTCGCCTTGGATCCTCGGCTGCATGTCTAAGGCATCATCAAAAGATACCCTTACGGCCTCCAATATAATGTACCCCTATAGAACACGTTAAGGAGGACATGGCAGCGACCAGATGAAGCGTTTGTTGCTTTGCAGCGGGGCGTGCAAACGTCCCATGACCGGACGCTATGGCTTGCCCTCGCGCGAAGGTTGCAGGGTACGGAGTATTTTGACCGTTTGCAGGAACTGTCGGGCGATGCGCTTGACCTTTAAAAGCCTGTTGCAAAGCAGGTCGTCTCCGGCGCCGCGGGGCGCATCTCAATAACCAGTGAGCTCGAGGTTAAGGCGCACTCGGGACAGGCGGTTCAAGGGAAGAGAAGCTGCCATCCAGAACAATATAGGGCGCATACCCTTTAACCTGCGCTTTATTCACCATGTCTTCGGTTTGTGCCTTTGCGGCAAAATCCAGTGAGAGAACCGGGATGCCTTCGGCAAGGTAGTCTTCTCGCAAAGCTGTATGCAGAACAGGGGTATCTGCGCCGCCAAACCCATCTTCGATCATAATGCCGTCGATTGCCGTACGATACCTGTTGAATGCAGCTCGGTTTTTCGACCCGGCATCTCGGCCTACAAACACGCCATTATTAACAATAATCAGAGCGTTACAGCGCACTGTACGCGCTTCGGCTGCTATTTCTTGAACGAGAGATAGCATGACCTCAGCTGCCGCGGGCACATCTGACGGCATGTCTGGCGCTTTGTCTTTCAAAGAGCCCGCCACAAAGTAATTCAGGGCGTCATCAAGAAAAAGACCGTCGACGCCAGTGTTCATCAAGCGGATGACACGCTGCCGAAGTATTTCTCGCCATTCGCTCCGCCAGAACGCAGCGAGCTTGTCACCGGTCGATGTCTCTGGCCCAAGCCAGGGGGGCGTTTTTCCGTCTTCAGGCCAGTAATCGCGCCAAGGCTCTACCTCCGTGAGGTTCAGATAGGCCAATACGGGCCGCTCGCCCTGACGGCGTATCCGCTCCATTTCCTCTATGGTGAAGGTAACTTCACGCCCATCCGACGTATCAGCTGCGCCTATTTTTGTCGCTTCGATGATCAGGAGACCATGCGGCGCCTGTGCCAGTGTTTCCGCTTGGAACGAAGCCCCCCAGTATTGAACACCATAACCGGATTTGAGCGCCGACGTGAGGCGCAGGGCTCTGCTATCAGCCGGCTCTGTGCAGGCGAGGCCAGGCAGAGAGGTCAGCGAAGCCGCTGCTGCAACAAACATGCCGAGAAACCTTTTCAATTGAGGATGTCTCGGCCGCCAAGCGCCGGGAGATATGTTTCCGCTGCTGCTGCGTGATCGGATATGATCTGATGTGCGAGGGAGGACATGCGCATACCATTGTTCGACTTGTCACGCTCACGTTTTTGAAAATTCCAATGATCACGACACATTTCTTCGAGATCAAGCTCAGGTTTCCAGCCAAACAAAGCAAGGCTAAGCGATGGGTCTGCCAATGAGGCTGGAACATCCCCCGGACGACGCGGGCCCATCTTATAGGGAACTGGAAACCCACAAGCTTTGGAGAATGCGTGAAGCACTTGCAGCACCGTATAGCCCTGACCCGTGCCCAGGTTGACTTTGCGATGAGGTGTATAATCCGCCGAGGCTGAGAACAGATGCTCCACCGCAGCGACATGTCCGCGTGCAAGATCAACGACATGGATGTAGTCACGGCTGCCTGTGCCGTCGCTGGTCTCATAGTCACTGCCATGGATTTGTATGTAGTCTCTTATTCCTGCAGCTGCTTGGGCGATATAGGGAAAGAGATTGTTCGGCACGCCGCGGGGGCACTCGCCGATGAGCCCGGATGCATGGGCGCCGACCGGATTAAAATAGCGCAACGAAATAGCCTGAAAATCGGCCAGAGAAGCCGCGGTGTCGTCAATGATTTCCTCGATCATGAGCTTCGTCCGCCCATAAGGATTAGAGACAGAAGTGGGGGCTGTCTCGCAGATGGGAAGCACCTCAGTGTCGCCATAGACCGTGGCTGAAGATGAGAAGATGAGCTTTTTGCACCCGACCTCCCGCATCGCAGAGAGCACTGATACCGCACCTGTAATGTTGTCATGATAATAGAGCAGTGGATTGGCAACTGATTCAGCCACAGCTTTTTTGCCAGCAAAGTGCACCACCGCGTCAATCTTGTGGCGCTTTAGCACATCCGCCATTAACTGCGCATCGCGTACATCGCCTTCCACCAGGCGCACATCGGCAGTGCCTGCAATCAAGGGAATTCGTGCAACCCGGTCACGGTCAGAGTTTTCAAAGTTATCAAGAATGACAACCGAATGGCCTGCTTTTAAAAGTTCGACTGTGGTGTGTGAGCCGATGTATCCAGCCCCACCAGTGGTGAGAATGCGTCTTTTCATTGTGCTCTCCTTCATCACATGCCGCCAATCACAGCATCCATGATCCATCATTGAACTGGAAATTTTGCGTATCGAGCTGGGCACGCTCAAGACCCACAAGATCGACAAGATAATCGTCTCCGAAGGTCAGTCTTGTGCCTGTATCGTAATCTACAAATGCGTTCAGAATGTCGTCTTGGGTTTGCCAAGGAGATGCGGCTGCATCAGAGCGCCAATCCAATACAATAATTTCCGCAAGGGGGTCGAAATCCAGAACTTTCGTGCCAGCGGACTCCATTTTAAGGACGAATACATCCTCTCCTGCGCCGCCCAGTAGTACATCCGCGCCGCCCTGACTGATAAGCGTATCATCCGCAGAGCCACCCATCATAATCTCATTGGCAGATGTACCTGCTGTGCTGCCCTCGACATAGTCCACCGACAGCACGTTCAGCCCCTCCCCCAACACAAGCATCATCCCCTCAGTCGTCACTTGGTGGGCCGTGAGCGCACCGCGGATAAGGACATTTCCCCCCCCCCAATCCGCGCCAAGATTGAGAGACAGATCACCCCCGCCTATGATTTCAGCGAGAAGATTACGCCCATCACCGCTGAGCGACACCAATTCTGATCGGTCCGGAAGCGCGGTCAGACGCGTCACATCTTCGACCGCTCCCCCTAGGGTAATCTCAAACTGCCCACCGCCCTGCGGCAGAAAGACTTGGGTCCCTTCCCATGCATACCAGCCAGAGACTGCGCTGATTTGTTCGCCGACATCGAGCGCAAAACGTCCCGCGGCATCCCCGGAAATTATCTGCGCTGTTATGCTGTTATCTGTCCGGTTGAGTGTGAGCTCGCTGGCTTCAAATGTCTTAATGCGTTCAGCGAGATCTTGGCCCGTTACGAACTCGGTTCCGGATGCATGTGCCAAGGCCAGAAAATCATCAAACAGTTCATAAGTGTAGGATGAGGACCCATTATCAAATGACCATTCGGTCGGCCCGTAATCATGCCATGGGAAAGCAATGATAGGAGTGTCGGCATTGTTGGTGATGTCTAAAAGCTCCGCGGCCCAAACGGCCGCGGCCTCTTCCAAGGAGAGGTTTTGAAAGTCGACCAGCGAAAAATCGAAACTCATGTTTGGCGCAAGATACACTGTTTTTTGGTCAGGAGTGAGGTACCCAAAGGCGCCTGGGTAGCCGGCACCTTCGCCAGAATACCCCCCCGACAGGTAGTCAAAAAATCGGATAATCTCGAGCGACGTATCAAGGGTTTCAGGAGCACCTGGCACAGCCGCTCCTGTGATATCGATGCCAAGCCTTTGGGCGATTTCGAGCGTAGAGGTCTCGAACTGGAAGCGGAAGGAGTTGTTCAGTACTTCCTGTTCTGACGCGGATAACTCCCAAGGATTGAGGCTATCAGGATCGCGCGGATCAATGCGCGCGAGCAAGTCCAGCAGCTCGGGGGTGTCGCCCATCAAAAGGTTCGTGTCTTCTGGGTGCGTGTAGCTGTGTGTGCCGATCTCATTCCCCATGGATAGGATCGCAGTGTAGTAGGGCAGAGAGACGGACCAATCGGTCTGTTGATCTGGCGGGTTTGCCCCTACATTGATGTAATAAGACCCCACGAAATCATATCGCTCTTTCCAGTCCGCCAAAATCGGTACGAGACGATCGTAGATGCCTTCCTCCAACACAGCCACGTCATAGTATTCCTGGCTTTGGTCCATGTCGTTGCGCGAATAGAAGAGGGATGAGCCGCGTGACATTTGCAGCCCGATACCTGCCGTGCCCGGATCATCTTTGGCAACCCAGTCTATGGCTTCGTGCAAGATATTGGAGTTGCCAATAACCGCATCTGTGGCGAAATGAACATTGCGGTTGTCGTTGAGATCTGTGGCAATAACGGCTTCTTCTGAGAGTCTGACACCGTTTTGTGTGAGAACTTGATCAAACAAGACTTCGGCAGTTCCCGTGATATCTTTAAAGTGCAGATATGAGGTCAATGTCTCATAGCGGTCGATCGAGGCGCCTGCGGTATAGCCCTCCAGTATTGAATGGCTTGCATCTCCTGCGACCACTTCAACCCCTTGTGTCGCGCCAAACCCCTCGAGGGTGACCCCTAGAAGAGATTGCATCCGTGCGTAGGAGTTTCCGGCCAGCGCAGCACCGGTCTCGTCATTGGTCATAAAATTGCCTGCAGCGATTAGGCCAGTGCCGCTTTGTGCAGCAAGGCTTAACGCCTGGGTGATCTCATCAACCTGATTTGCGGGGACATTGGCAAAGCTGGGGAAGACCAAAGCATCATATTGCGCTAGGAGTGCTGCATCGGTCAGGGCGGTTTCGTCCAAAAGATCGAAGGGGATGCCTGACTGCATGGCTTGGTTTTGGGCGGACATGATCAATTGACCATAATTCGTAATGTTAAAGTAGTTCGCAGCCGTTGTTTCTGAATAGACAATGCCAACGCGAACATCAGGTGTACCTGGGAAACTGGGGGGCGTGCCGGCAATTAGATTCCCGTTTGCATAGTCGCCTGGAAGATACACAGAGTTATTGATATCGGAAAATATGCGGATTTGGGTCTCAAAGCTGGCAAAACTGCGCGGCAAGGCAATTTCAGCTGAGCGTCCACCTTCGGCATAGCGGATATCGAGGGTTGAGACGAACACGTCGCCGGCCCCTCCTGTATAGAGAGCTGCAGTCCCGTCCTGAGCGATCTCAATGTTGTATTCCGCTCCGCCCGCAAAGCCCCAGATCTGATGACCTGTAGACCGGTTTAGATCGGTATCCAGCCAAATGGTTGTGCCAGCACCGATCCCTGTGTCTGACGTGAGGCCAATAACGGCCCCTTCCTCCACGACATCGGCAAAAATCTGTGCGCCATTGTCGGCCGTCGTATAGAGCAAAGTCGAGGCCGGGTGTTCGGACAAAACACCGTCAATTACATAGGGTCCAAAGACGATAGGAGCCGGTGAAACAGTGTCACCCACAATGAGGTCTGTGTTTGAATAATCCCCCGGCAGAAAAACCGAGTTGTTTACGTCCGCTAAGACACGAACCGCATTGGTGATACCTGCATCGGCCAAGGACACAGCCACTTCTGCGATGGTGCGGTCGGCATTGTAGCGCAGGTCGAGATCGCGCACAAAGACCTCCCCCGCGCCTCCGCTGTAAAGAGCTGCAGAGCCATCTGCAGCAATCTCGATGTTATATTCTGCCCCACCGGCAAAGCCCCAGATCTGATACCCTGTGGAAGGATCAAGGTCTGTGTCGAGCCATATCGTCGTGCTCTGGCCAATCTGAACGGGGGCATTGATTGCAAAGACAGCGTAGCCTTCCGAGATCGCGCCGTGCAGTGCCGTGCCATCGTCTGCAGTATAAAGCGGCGCATTCTCGGTCCAATCGGCCAAGTCGCCGTCTAGCGTGAACTGCCCTGCAGCAACAGGCGCAGGCCCGGACTGCGCGCCTGGTCCGACGATCAGGTCGATGTTTGAATAGTCATTGGGAAGGAAATACTGATCATTCACATCTGCAAAGACGCGCAGATACTCCTGCAATGCCAGCACGGAAGAAGGGAGTGCAACTTCCATCACGGTTCTGTCGGAGTTGTACTGCACTTCGAGCGGGGCAGCAAAGGTCTCGCCTGCGCCGCCCGAGTAGAGCGCCGCCGTTCCGTCTGCCGCGATTTGAATGTTGTATTCGGCCCCCCCCGTGAACCCCCAAATTTGGTGGCCGGTTGATCGGTCAAGATCGGTATCAAGCCAGATTGTGGTATTTGCCCCAATGGGGGCGGTGCCACTGATTGCGAAGATCACACCATCAGGCCAAGTCTCGCCGTAAAGAGAATACCCACCTGACCTTGCTTCCGTAAACAGCGGCCTGCTGCCTGCCCAATCACCCATGTCCCCGTTGATGGTTTTTGAGCCGATCTGGACTGGCATTTTTTAGGTCTCCTAAGCGTGTTGGCAGGTCTTACAGACAGAGGTTCATCTGGCTCATACCTATTATCCGCTGGAGGGGCACTGAGACGCAATTGTGCAGAGGGCTTAGAGCAAAGCTGCGCTTCCTATCACAAAGGGGGATTTTGCTGAAGAAATGCACCCTTTGGTGCGCGGGCTATCCTCCTTTTGGTGCTTCCTTTTGGGAGCCCAAAGTCACCATGGCAGCTGCCAGGTGCCAATGAGCACTCAAACTCGGGCAGCGGTAAATGACTTTAGCCTAAACGAGAGCAATCTGACAAAGCTTGGAGAGCGGGCAAAAGTGAGGCTTTGCCGCGCGAGGGTGGCAGTTTCAGGCGGTGGGGGACAATTCATATTCAGTTCGCGTCTGCGCAGAAAACATTCTCACGGCATTTGGACGACACGAAAGGTGACAATTGGCCACTCTTCCATTCTGAGGGCTGTCATCGCAAGCCAAATGGCTGTGTCTCCCACCCGCGCGCGGCACCAATTGCCATCCGAAGCGGTCAGACATTGGTTTAATTTTACTTCGGTACCGGTGGCAACATTCCCGACTATGGCCGCGTCTCGACGTGGCAGAGCGCGGGCATTCAGGTTTACCAGCGTCTCCACGGTGACATGGCCAACTTCATCGGCGATATCTGGAAGCCGAAGCATTTTGGTGTCGGCGCAAACTTGTGTGAAGCCTACGAAATAACATTTGTGTTTACTTAAGGCAGCGGCGATTTTCTTGCTGTTGCCGTCCCCCTCGGCCCGTTCCATCACAACGGTCCGGTCCGTGTTAGGCAACTCGCCTGTTACGCGAAACTGATTGCCACCCATAGCTGCGATCTGCTCGCCTTCTTTCAAAAGAAGAATCCGTCCGTCAACGATTTCCCACGCTTCGATAGCATTAAGGGGCTCGCTGCAGCCGTCCGCAGAAGCATCCAGTGCCTGGGCGCTCTTTTCTTGTGAAAGTGTTATCGAGCAGGTTTGGCCATTGCTCTTAAACGAGCTGTCAAACACGTACCATTTGCCAGAAAACGCTTTGACGAACTCGGTTTCCGATTGAGCAAATGCTTGACCTGCAACCAACAGGCTTACTGCTGCAGGGAGTGTAATACGCTTCAAAAAATTCATTAAATTATCCGTATGGTATGGCAATCACTCGGACTCCTGGCCCAAAGAGATGGTCGTACTTCCTATAATTGCGCCGCTGGAGCGCAGGGTTAGCGAGACCCGAAGGAACAACCCGTCTTGTGTCGAGATTTGTGTCGAGCCGACGATATCAGAACTTCCCGGAGCAACTGAGACATCGTTACTTTGTGTCATGTCAATACTGCCCCCGCTGTCAGTTTTTTCAATTCGCAAAGTTGCCTGTACGTCTGCGACCTCGAGGCCAATGACGCGACCGGAAATTTGCAATGTTGCATCTTTGGGGGTGATCGTAAGGTCAGGCAGAGCGAGAATATGCGGTTCAGCGCGCACTTCACCGATCATTATGATTAGAGCGATAAGGGCCGAGGCGATCAAACGCATAAAATGCATTCTTCCTATCAGCGAGGCGTTCACCGGGTCTGCGTGACAATGACCGTCGCTCCGTTGCTGATAACGCTTGGATTGCCGAAAGCACTGGCGTCACCCTGAGTGATGTTGTTCCCATTTTGGGTCCATGTCACGTTGGCGTTGGTCACGTTCAAGGTTTGGCTGTTATCGTGGCCATTCTGAATTAAAATTCCAGTCAGATCATCGCCAGCTACGTTAACTTTACCAGTGTTGCGATCTCCCACTTGGCGGACTGCGCCGATGGATCGATCCCCAGAAACGTCGATGATGGCCGCATTGCCGTTGCCTGTTTGGGACAACATTCCCAAAGAGAGTGCGCCACTTAGGTTTATGGCGGCATCATTCCCAGAACCAATCTGAACAGCGGGCAGTGTTGCAGGGTCAAGCGCCGACGTGGACGCATTGATGGAAGAGGGCCCACTGATGAGCGTTGTATCATCAGGAACCCCCATTACTGTCGATCCCTGAGATGAACTCTGATCAACAAACAAAGTGTTGCCTATAGGACCAGCAAGGGTGCTGTCTTGTACGATATAGAGTTTGTTCTCATCAGCAGCTCCAAAAGAATATGAAGCTATTAAAGCTGCGATTGCGACAACGCCACGAACCGGGACCACAAACATTTCAAAGAACCCGCCAAATTATAAAATATATGGCTTTCCATATCACATCCTTTGGTCGATTGCTACGTGGTTGTTCTGGCCTGCTTGGCTAAATACTGCACGTTGGTGGGAGCCCGCCTGAAAGATTTTAGCCTGATTTCCTGTGCCAGACATATCTCCCTGAACCTCATTTGAATCTCCGCTTTGTATGATTGAGAAGAAGTTCTTCGCTCCTGTGATCTGGAGAGCGGCGGATTGGCGGCTGCCGGATTGCGCAATGATGCCGAGATCAGAAGTTAAAGACCCCTCAAAGTCGGCTTTGAACTCCCCAGTCTCCATATGACGTGAATGCGCAGAGATGGTGATGCTGGCTTGAAGCCCACTGCTCGGTATGGTCCGTAGGATCAAAAGCTCATTGGTCTGATTTAGGTGAATTATTTTTAATGAGTTGTCTCCTGGGGTAGGCTCTGCGCTCCCGGGGGTGATCGAGCCAAATGCTATCAGGAAGAGGCCGAAACCTATAATGCGGAGATGCGCAGACATGGAGTGTATCATGTTTGTCCTTTAGGAGCTTTGAAGCTTCTGAAGGATTAACTGCGAATGGGGCGGTTTTATGGAAGGCCTAAGGCTTCGTGCAGGCATCCTTGCGCAAGAGCAAAGCTGCGCACAGGAAAGGGTCTTTCGCACTCCTTTTATTGCCGCGTTAAAGGTTTGCGCCCCTAAGAGGGGTTGGAGAGACGTTATCCTACTGTTTCGCCATTCTGAGGACCTTCAGGCGGCAAGTCTGGCGCGGCGGAAGCCGGTTGGGGTGGAAGACGGCGTTCGGTGACCTTTCTGATCACCGCAGGCGCCCGACGGAGGGGGCGGGTTTCGACTGTCAGCGCGGCATTTCTAGTCTTCGGGCGAACAATTGAGCGGGCAGAGATGGGGATTGCGCCCTCATACTTCTGCGTTCTGTATCCGTTGACAAAAGCTTGGCCCGCATTTTTATCTGCAAAAGACCACACCCCCAGTTCCGCACCTTCCGCAATCAGGGCCATCACTGCTTTCTCAATGGCCTGTTCCACGGCGACCTGTTTGGGTTCATTGGCGGCGTAACCAGCTTCACTCTCGAGCAATTTGTCCAGTTCGATATACCGGAAGATGGAGCCGCGGTCGGCAACCGATGCGATCGGCTTACGCACAACCACACTGGCCAAAACCTCGCCTGTGTTTGTTGAGATCGCGCGCAAAGAGACGGTCACGAGGTCCAGCTTCCACTTTCGATCTCCACCGATCCCCAGATAACGGGCGCCAAAGCCCCCAGTCATCGTATTGCTGTCATATCCAATGATGCCGCCTTGTAGGATGATCCCAGAATGATCGAGCGGTCCTAGAGCTTCAGGATTTATTTGTTGCTCGTTGCGGTAAATCCGTCGCATCTCGGTTACGATCTGACGCTCTCTAATCAAGGATTCCAAGTCAGAACGGTCAAGGACCGAAAACCAACGTCGCTCGCCTGCGTCTTGTAGGGCCTTAATCAACATGGGAGCGCCACCTTGCGTGACAGCGCGGGAGAGGGATTGGACGTTTGTGGGCTCTTTGTATTGTCCCGTTAAATCTGGGAAGTCGTAAACGGAGACGGTAATGCGCTGCGCCGGAGGCGGCAGTTCTCGCAAGGCGCGGTTTTGGGCCGTCACTTGGCTCAAGCTGGCCAAATGTTGACCTTCGGTCACCTCTGACAGGGTTGGCGCGCAAGCGCCCAGTCCTATAAGCAATCCAGCCGCAGCGAGTGATTTTAGGGTGCGGCGGTAAGCCATTTGATCATTCCTCGAATATTTCTTCTTAAATGGTTAGGCATTCGTTTTGAAGCGGGCAGCGCTCTTGTAAGCTCAGCTGCGGCGTAGTTTTGATTAAGAATTTCCGGAAACCAGTTGTGGTACAATAATTTCTGTAACCGTTCCATCTAACGAGTCAGTGATAAGAAGTGTAATGCTCTCCAAAGAGCGCGTGAATTGCACAGTGGTGGTGCCAAAGGTGACGAGGCCAGAGTCTTGTGGGCTTTGACCAAAGATTGCATCGGTTACCTGTCCTGCCAATGCGGACAGCAAGCGCCCTTCCAGCTGTCGAACGAACAAGTCTGCATCCGACTGACCAGGCGTTGCGTCCTCGCCAGCGTTGCCGCCAAGGCCATCGTTCGCATCGATAGCAGTTGCGCTACGCTGTGCGCTGGCGGTGGCAAGAAGATGGCTGGAGTTTAGGGGGTTTCCCCCAAAAGCAGGATTGATCGGCGTGTAAACAAGATCTTGTGCAAAAGCAGAAGTTGCTAAAGCGCTGCTGGTAAGAAACACGCAGAGCACAGCAGATGCAGGCCTGGCCTTATAATTCATCTGGATGCTCTCCGACATATAATCCGCATGAGTGAAATGATGCGCTTGAATGAAATTACCCGCGACGCGAGCATTTGCTCAAATCTAAAGCAGACTGTCAAGATATCGGCCTGATCCGTCCCTTTTTGAGTTGTGGGCTGCCGCGCGTGGTAACATTGATCCAGAACGCGCCAAGCAAGCCCGTTTATGGGGGAGTGAGAAGGATGGCATCTCGGATGAACGCCCTTTCCAAAAAACGGCAAACACGCGGTTCAACTCACTTTAATTGAGATACTGATTCGCAAAGGGTCGAGGCTCTAATTGTGAAATTAAGAAAGGATTGTTTACGTATCAAGGATTTCTCACAATCTAAGATTGATTGAGAATGAGGAATGCTACTTCTAAAGATGCAATTTAGGGTAGAAAAAGCACATTTCTTACGAAAATAAGGCA
>Ga0209634_1000772_pt1 | contig 24291 bp, 15 predicted proteins | sample LinPmetageLP40_FD_184043 | JGI IMG/M metagenome (GOLD analysis project Ga0209634, IMG submission 184043) | Marine viral communities from the Pacific Ocean - LP-40 (SPAdes) (version 2) | ecosystem: Environmental > Aquatic > Marine > Oceanic | place: Pacific Ocean | collected 2010-08-26 | reverse complement strand
GATGCTAATAAAGGTGATGGTGGAGAAGTTGAAATTGTAGCTATCAAAGCTTAATTAAAAAATTAATGTGTTTCTGAGGGGGAACACCACATTATTAACCAGAAGAACACCCACTACTTGCAAGTCTAGGTTCCCCCTCACCAAAGACAAGCAGATACGTAGTGGGTGTTCGTTTATTATCCTAGAGGGGAAAAACTATGAGTAAAATTAAAGGCTTAATTGCCAAAGAAACAGCAACTTGGGTTGAGTTTCCTGATATTGAAGGTTTTGAAATTCACCTTCGTTATTTAACGCGCGAAGATCTAATGAAAATTCGTAATAAGAGTCTAACTTATAAATTTAATAAGCGAACTCGTCAACGTGAAGAAGAAGTTGACAATGAAAAATTTCTTGAAAATTATGCAGAAAAATCTATTGCGGGATGGAAAGGTCTTAAGGTAAAGCATTTACCGGTTCTTTTGCCTGTTGACATTTCAACAATGGACGCCACAGAAGAAGTAGAGTATTCTATGGAAGATGCAATTGAACTTTTGAAAAATTCAACAATTTTTGATCAGTTTGTTACAGATACCATGAATGATTTTGAACAGTTTTCAGTAAAAAAGAAAGAAACTGACACAAAAAACTAACTGACTACCTTCAAAGTTCTTTTGGAGGTGGTGGTTTAACAGCAGATCAATATATATTGATGTGTGAACAGATGGGTTGGGAACCAAAAGAGGAAGAATTACCTCAAGATGGTACTAACTTATCTTTAGAGTGTCAACAAGCACTGACTATTCTTAATGCTTTGCCCGATAATTGGGAGGGAATGAATGGTACCTGGTTAGGAAAAGATTACTCTGGTCTTAGTGCTGTTATGGATATATATCAAGTTGAGAGTAGACGTGAGGTTTTTGAACTACTAAAAGAGGCTGAGTCTATTCTAGGTAAATATTATGCACAACAGACAAAGTCACGTAAGTAAGGGGATAGCCGTTGGCAACTATAAAAAATACTTTAGAAACTAAGTTTACTACTAAAGGAGCACAAAGAACTGTAAAAGAAACTGAGCAGATTGGTAAGGCCCAAACTCGTTTAGCTCAAGGTTCTGCGTCTGCTGGACGTTCTTTCTCCGCTCAATCTCAAGGATTGGGCGGATTAGTTGGTATATATGCCGCTGCCGCTGCTAACGTATTTGCTATTAGTGCAGCTTTTGAAGCACTAAACGCTGCCGCACAATTTGATACAATTATTAGAGGTACTGAGTCACTAGCTGCAGCCGTAGGTACTAGTGCTACCCAAGTTATTAGTTCTCTAAAAGACATAACTGCCGGACAACTTTCTATAGTAGAAGCTTCTAGAAATGCTAACTTAGCACTATCCGCTGGTTTTAATGTTGATCAAATTGAACAACTTGGGTCAGTTGCTATTAAAGCTTCTCGTGCATTAGGTAGAGATTTAGGAGATTCATTTCAAAGACTAGCTAGAGGTGCTATTAAACTTGAACCAGAACTATTAGACGAACTTGGTATTTTTACACGTATTGAGCCTGCTGTAAATGCTTATGCGCTAAGTGTAGGAAAGTCCGCAGCACAACTAACTCAATTTGAGAGAAGACAAGCTTTTGCTAATCAGGTTATTAAAGATGGTACAGAAGCTTTTAAAGACATTGATACTTCAGTTATAGGAACTCAAGAAACATTTGAAAAACTTGTAGCTAATTTTTCAGACTTAGCTATTATAGTAGGCTCTGTTGTAGCAGAACAGCTTGTTCCTTTAGCAGAATTTTTAGATAAAAATTTAGGTAATCGTATACTATTATTAGGCTCTATAGGTTTAATAGTATTTAATAGCTTGCGTGTTGCTCTAGTAGGTCTTGCTACAGCAGGCATAGCTAGTTTAAGTACTAGTTTAGCAGGGTTATCTGTTCAGTTTGGTGGTGCACGTAAAAGCGCCAGTGAATTAGCAAATGAAGCATCAGATATTTCTGAGCAATTTAAAGGTCAAGGAGCTTTTGTAGGAGGTAATGCTAGTGAAGGTGCAGCTTTAAAAAAGAGTTTAGCATCAGGTGCTTTGAGCACTAGAGAAGCTGTTAGACTACAGGGTAGAATACCAAAATTGTTAGAAGAAGAAGTAGCTTACAGAGAGCGTATTGCTAAAAGAATACAAAAAGACAATTCTTTTAAAGAAACAGGGGCAAGACTTACACAACAATCTTTAAACCGTGGACTAGCAATAGAGGCTACGGAAAAAATGATAAATGTACAACTTGCTAAATCAAATATGTTAACGAGAGGTTTTGCTAAATCATTAAATGTAGCAGCTTTAGCTGCTAGAGGCTTGGGTGCAGCATTAAGTTTTGGTCTTAAACTTCTTAACGCTTTTGGTATAGCTTTTGTTGTGTTACAAGGTTTAGGTAGTATTATTGGTTTTGATGTATTTGAAAAATTACAACAAGCTTATGATTTCTTTTTTAAAGCAGGTAAAGACTTTGCAAAAGGACAAGAATTAGTTAAGCGTAGTGTAGACAGCTCTACTGCAGCTTTAAAAAAATATGTAGATGCTGCGAGAGAGGGAGGTTTTATTGAGTCACCTGTTACTGAAGATCCTGAGGCGTTGATGAGAGAGTATCAAGGAGCAAATTTTAAAGCATTTGCTTCAGATATAGATGATGTTGCGGGACGTTCTCTTCAAACACAAATTTTTGATAAAGAAGCAGAAATTGAAAATATATTAGCTATCAATGAAGAACATAGAAAAATAAGACTTAGTTTAGAAGCTCAGATGGCAAAAGCACAAAAACGTAGTACTGACGTAAGTACAGAATATACTAAAAGTAAATTACTGCAATTAGAAGCAGCAGCAATAGCATCTGAAGGGAGGATAGCGAATGAAAGAACTAGCTTACGAGCAAAACAACAAATAGAGTTTGGAGGCTTGGAAAAATTTAATAAAACAGTAGAATTAGAAAAAGCATTACCCGCAGGTCTTGACACTCCCGCTACTGATATAAAAAATCGACTTGAAGAACTAGGAAATGCTGCAACAGACGCACGCGTAAAGTATGAGCAATTTAAAAAAGAATTTGAGCGGGCAGACGATAAACTAAAAGCAAGTAGTGATATAATAACACAGTTGAAGCTCACCATCACAGGGATGTCTGCAGATATAGATACAGAATTTGGATCCGGTTCTTTGACATCAAGAATATTTGGTATGAGTTCTGATGAGTTTGAAACTGAAATATCAGGTGCTTCAAATTCGTTGGTTGCGTTACGAACAAAATTTAAGGCACTAACAGACATTATAAATGCTGTAGAAGATCCTAAAATAATTGACCAATTAGTAGGAGATATGTCAAGATTTCTTGATACGGATAATATTGCCTTGGCTGATGTTGACTTTTTTCAACCCAAACTTATAAGAGATGCAAATAATCAAATTAAAGCATTAAGAATTGAATATAAAGGCTTTAGTAAAGATATAGTACTAAGTGCAAAGACTGGAATGGTCCCTGATGGGAGTAAACAAGGTGTCCAAGATATGACGGGTGGTATTAAAATGCTAACTGAGTTAATGGAGGCTCTAACCGCAGGTACTATAAACAATCAAACAGCTACTAAAAAATTAATGGGCATACGCAAAAATTTAATAGCTACCACGGGTAAAGGGTTCTTTGAAGGAGATCCGGGCCAAGAAGCAGATGGCTTCGCTCTAGCTCTATCAAAAGTAGAAGAACGAGCACAGGTAGTTGTTAATGAATTTAATAATATGAATGCTTTAGCTGATAAGCTAGCTAAAAAGTTTCAAAAAGCTGCAGCAGCTTTTGATGATCTTTTTACCAGTGGTACAGTAAATGCGCTTACAGGAGACATAGCTAAAAATCAAGAAGAGCAATTACGTAATGAAGCACAAAATTTAGTGCTTTTACAACAAAAAATGAATCTTTTAAAAAGTCAGAGAGATATGACTGGTACTATAGGAGAAATAGAAAGAGCCTTGACTGCAGCTGCAAAAGCCTCTTTTGTAAATCAGGTTAAGCGTGTTCCTTTAGTAGAAAAAGAACTAAAAACCCTAGAAAAAATGGAAAGAGCTGCTAGAGCACGTCTTGCACTAGAACAAGCTAAAGGTAGAGAGTTAGCTAGAAATATTGCTATACAAGAAAAAGAAGCAAAACTACAAACAGATATACGTAGAGGTGTGCAACTTGAGTTTGATAGGGGCTATTCGCGCAAGTCGCCGGCAAAGTCACCGAGTAAATTTGGCGATCAAGACATATCTACACTTAGAGGTGCTAGTAATCCAAGAGACGCTCGTGCGATGAGAGGGAAATCTCTTGCGCAAGGTGGTGACTTTGCTAATACTGCAATGGGCATCCGTGCTATGGGCGTGGAACTAGAACTCGCAGGTGTAGAAGTAGAGGATCTGATGAAAAGATTCATAATGGGAACTGATGCAATTGATATAACTAAAGCTATGAATGAACAAATAAACTCTATAGCATCAAATTCAGCACGAGCAAGAAGTAGACTAACAGGGCTGATGCAAGAGGGATTTAAATTTGATGCAACTAAAAGAGCAGGAGCTGCCATAGATAGAGAAACAGCAGCAGCAGGAGCTCAAGGAGCTTCTGCAGCAAGAGTAGCTAAAGCAGAAAATGATACTGCTAAAATATTAGATCGTACTATTCTTAAGCGGGAAGACATATTAAGAGTAGAATTAGCTTTAGAAAAAACAAAAATGCAAGAAGCTAAAAAATCTATAGGGGCACAAGCTGCTTTAGCTAGAGGAGTAGCTAAAGACGAAAAAGCTGCTATTGAAGAAAAAAGAAAACTAGTAGGTCAAGAGTTTAGAAATACTCTTGACGAGATACAAGACAGAAAAAGAATATTACTTCAACAAGATAAAATACGCATAGCTGAGTTTGAATTAGCACAGCTTGAAAGAATACAGCAAAAAGACATACTAAAACAACAAAAAGAAAATATAGATAAAAAAGCAAAAGATGATCGAGCAGCTGCACTTGCCGCATATACTCAAAGACGACATGATATTAATGTGCAAAGAGATAAAACCAACTTATTAAGAATGACTATCCAACATGACAAACAAGTAATAGCTGATAATGCTAGTTTGTTAGTTGCAGAAGGTAAAATGAAAAGTGAAGAAATGGCAGGTTTGTTAACCCAACAAACAACATTTACAGATCCTTCTGATGACCTATTAAGAGGTGTTAGAGAAATGATGAAGAGTTATTCTCGTATGCATAACACAAATTTAGCACAATTTAGAGAAGAAGAGAGTCAAATAAATGCATCTGCTGCCTCTGAAAAAGATAAGTTTGATAATCAAATTGCTGCTATAGAAGATTTAATAGCTAAAGAAAAAACTATTAAAAAAATTAGAGATGATATACAAACGAGAGCCTTATACGATCTCGATGTAGAATCAAGTGCAGCATTTCAGTTGCAAAGATTAAAGCACCTAGGTTTAGATGAAGAAATAAAAAATGTTGATAAGACTCTAAGAAAAACTCTAGCTAACTATGGTATGGAAAGTGCAGCAGCAGAAAAACTCTACAAAGAGAAAATGGAACAATTAGCTTATGAATTAAGTGCTAGAAAAAAATTAAAAGATTTAATAGTAGCAGTAACTGATGATATTAATGGTGGACTAGCCAACGCTATTCAAAAACTTTTTGAAAATGCTGCAACTAGAGGTAAGAATATAAAAGATGGTATCTCAGAAATAGGAAGAGCAATGTACGAAGATATACGTAAAACTGTTGTTAGTCAGACTATTGTTACTCCTGCTCAAGATATGATGAAGGGTTTTATAGGAGATATTACTGGATTTGACCTTAATAAAAAAGGCATTGATTCAGTTCAGCTTACTGCAGATGGATCAGTGCCTGTTACTATTAAGAGTGGCGAAGATCCTATACAAAAAGTAAAAAAAGATATAGAAGAAAAAGGTATGGGATTCTTTGAAGGATTTAAAGAAAAAGCTAAAGGAGCATTTGATAAGATAACATCAAGTCTTGGTGACTTTGGAAGCAAAGCCATGGAAACATTTAGAGGTTTAGGCGGCACTCTTCAAAAGCTATTTACTGGAGAAGGCGGTATTATGAAAAGCCTATCTGGATTCATGGACGGCTTATTTACTGGGCAGGGTACAGGTGTTGGAGCTAGTATATTTAATACTGTAGCAGGTTTATTTGGGCCTGCTGCGGCTACTGGTGGACTAGTTGGTCGATCTGGTGTTCTTAATATGGCAGCTGGTGGACAAGTAAATGCTCTTCGTGACCGCGTACCTGCCATGTTAGAGCCTGGTGAGTTTGTAATGCGTAGACCAGCTGCTAAATCTATAGGAACAGGTAATTTAAGTAGGATGAACGCTACTGGCGCTGCTGGTATGGGTAATGTACAATTTAACATTGTTAATGAAGGATCACCTAAAGAAGCCGAACAACAAGGACAGCCTAAATTTGATGCTGATAAGATCGTAGTTGACGTTGTAATGAGAGATTTACAAAGCAATGGACCTATCAGGAACGCTCTGAGAAGTGGATAAGGAAATAATATATGACTACTGCTACCTACCCTGATGATGCGCAAGCTCCTATAACAGCTTTTTCTGTTATAGCTACTACTACTTTTAATAACACTGGAACAACTAGAGTAGTTTTTAATTTACCTAGTACTGTTATTAGTAAAGGAGAAGTAACAGCTTTTGATGATGGTATTTTACAGTCCACTACTACCTATAGTCTATCTAATGCAGGACAAACCATAACATTTGCAGAAGCTCCTAATGCTACTGAGTTAGTTGTAAAAACTATAACACTACCTGAAAGATATAGATTAACTAGAACATTTCCTGAAGTAGTAGCAGCAGATTTTAGTAATACAGCCCCTACAGTAATTAATGGTAATAACTATATTGTAAACGGAGTTACTGAGTCTTTTTCTTTTCCTGCAAGCGTCAATGTAATTAGTACTAGTGACTTTATAGTATATGCTTCTGGTGTTTTTCAACAAACAACTTCTTACACATACCCTTCTGTTAACTTAGGGTTTCAGGGTATAGACATAGGTGACAATGCCGCTGTAGGTTTGCTAACTAATTTTGCTGGTAATTTAACAGATTCAAGTCCTAAAGCTCATACTGTTACTATAAATAGTGGTTCAGCTAGTTTTAGTGGGTCCAATGTTGTATTAGATGCGTCTAAGTTTATAAATGTTCCTTCAAGTAATTCTTTTAATATAGGACAAGAAACATCATTTACTTTTGATACTATTATAACTCCTGATTCAGGTGCTAGTATGAGTTCTAACCAAACTGTATTGGCACGTTTTCAAGATGCTTCTAATTATTATGCACTAAGAACTGTAGGATCAAATGCTAATGTAGGTCTTATCATAAATCAAGGAGGATCCTTAACAGAAATATACGGAGGTAACTGTAATGGCGGTACCTCGTATAGTGTTGCAGTATCTTATGATAAAACTACTGCTAATTTACGTTTATACGTACAAGACAGGCTAGTTAAACATGTAAACTACAATCCTAGTGTAGCTATTTTCACAGGTGCATTAACTATTGGGGCAAATGATGATGTATCTGGAGGCTCCGCGGCAAGTCAAGAACGGTACAAAGGTAAAATTGAGTATGTGCGTATAGCAGAGGGTGCTAGGTATAGAACAGATACTATAAATTCATTAACTACTACTGCTACAGTAATAGGTGGAGCACCTTTAGGATCTATAGATGCAATAGATTCTTTATCTCTTAGAATATTTGATTCTTCTGTTAGTGTTAGTGATAGATTTAATTCTATGGCTGATAGAAAACCTGATTCAGGATTTGGAACTAGTAAGAAATTTGCAGTAAATACCTTTACATCACAAGCAGGTTATGAAAAAAGACGATTAAAATCTAGAAGAGGTCTTAGAGCTTATGATTTACAATATACTAATATATCAGGAGTAGAAAGAACTGCAATTGAAAATTTTTATAATGCTAGAAGCGGAGAATTTGAATCTTTTAGTTTTGACTTGTCACATCTAAATGAAGCTGGTACAATTAGTACAAGATTTGATGGAGATTTACAAATAACTCAAGTTTTATCAGCAGGTACTAGTTTAACAGAAAACTTTTACACTGTTAGTTTTAAATTGCAAGAGACATATGATTAATGACTGCTAGAAATTATGACGTAATACTTACTGTTAACAATGCAATTGGATTTATTCCTGGTAATTCTGTTGTAGGCTCTACGAGTGCTACTGTAGCATTAATTGCTAATGTTAATCAAACAACTAATGAGTTAAAAGTTAAATTAAATAATGTATTACAAGAGTTTCATACTAGTGAGACAATAACTTCTAGTGCTTCTGTTGTAGGAGGTGCTAGACTTACTACCACGGTATTTACTCCTATATTAACAATTACTAGTATAAGTGCTGCAGATACTGATCGTACAGCAGGAACTTATGCTATCAGCGATTCTGATTATACAAAAACCGGTGTAGGTACTGGTGCAACTTTTAGTGTAGTAGTAAATGGTTCAGGTGCAGCAGCCGTATCAGTTACAGCAGGTGGGGATAAATTTGTTATAGGCGATGTTATTACTATAGCAGATAGTAAGTTGGGTAGTGGGGGAGCAGATCCTTTAACTTTTATTATTGCTAATATAGGCGGTACAGCAGGCACTAGTAAAACAATTACAGCCATAACAAGGGCTAATCCAGGTGTTGTAACAGCTGTTGCACATGGATTTAGTACAGGGAATCGTATTGCATTTTCAAGTGTAGTAGGTATGACACAAGTTAATGGAAATGTTTACACAATTACAGTTATAGATGAAGATACTTTTAGTATTGTCAATACTAGTTCATTTACTGCATACTCAAGTGCAGGCACAGCAAGTCTTATTAGCACTTTAACAGTTGCTGATACTTCAGGAATAAACGCTGGATATATAGTCAACTCTCCAAACAGTAATGGATATACTAGTTCACAAACTGTTACTAGTGTAGATAGTACTACTCAATTAACTATATCTGATGCTCCAAATAGTATCCCTAATGGAACAATATTATTTATTGACGAAGGTAGTAGTTTAACAAGTATTCCTTTTATTGCTAATATATTTGTATCATCTCAACAAACTGCATCAGCTACCATATCCTCACAACTTCCTAGTTCTTTTATAGCCGAAAAAAATGCTTTTACACAAAATCCTATAGTACGACTATATGAGATATATTATCCTGGTGAGTGGTTTCCAATCACTCCCGAAGGTAATCCTACAGAAGATGGTGAAGGTAGAGCTTGGCCTACTAATTTTCCTTTAAAGTTTGCGGATGTAGCTGGTGATTTAATTTCTGATTTAAACTATAATGTAACTTATGATGGAGATTCTTATACACCTTTTCCTGTAGATGTGTCAAGTATTAGTCAAGGCACTGATGGAAAAATTAATGAACTTACTTTAACAATATTTAATGTTGATAATATTATATCAGCACTGGTTGAAGATCCTTTTATTGTAGGTAACAATACTTCTAATTCATGTGTTGCTAATGTTAATGGTATACCTTGTAATGGTATTGATCCTAGAACTATTAATTTTACTCCTGCACAAGTAGGTAATGTAGGAGAAATTGCTTTTGACACGTTAACTAGAGCAAGAGCCAATGGGTTAACTTATAGTGCAGCGACAGAATCTTTTTACGGACAATCTAATTCTTCTTTTACAAAAGAACAAACTGAGAATGTAAAAGGAACTTGGAGAGAGCTTAAAAATGATTCTAGAGATCTACAAGGTGCTGTAGTTAATATTAAAACTACTTTTGCTAATTTTTTAGATGTTTGGCCTGAGCATAGTTCTGTTAAGTATGTTTCAGGAAATGTACTTGAAGTATATAATAGTATGCCTTATAGAGTAGGAGACAATGTTAGGTCATCAAAAGGTTCAACTTCTGCTACTATTGAGAGTATAGAAGAAAATAGATTTTTATTCTTATCTGGTGATTTAGAAGCTAATACTAACATAGGAGATTCTATTTTTATTATAAATGATGATGTAGATACTGAATCCTACATTGAAGATAGATTTAAAATAGATCAATTAGAATCTTTAGGTGATACCACTGCTGCCTTTGGCTTAGTTACTTGGCTTCAGTATTTTAAACAAGTAACTCCTAGACGTAAATATTATAAGAATACTTGTCAGTGGCAATATAAAGGAGAAGAGTGTCAGTATCCTGGGCCCGGAGGTGGTACTATACCAGGTACTAGTCTTACTGCTAATACCAATCCTATTGGTGTAGATAATCAAACTGCTTCAGGACCTGAAGGGGATATATGCGGCAAAAATATTTTAGCTTGTACTATAAGAAATAACTCTATACATTTTGGAGGCTTCCCTGCAACAGGACGAACAATCCCCAAACAATAATATAAAAGGTTGTATACTTCCTTGGATGCATATTTTTGGTAGTTTAAGCGGCAATTTTTATCTGTGTTGTCATGCTGAGTTTGTACCTAATACTAAAATTATGGGTACACATAAACAATCTTTAGATAGCATATGGAATAGTTTAGATTATAAGCAAGTACGTCTTAATTTTTTAAAAAATAAAATACCTACTGAATGTGTACATGCTTGTTATGATAAAGAAAAACAAGGTAGTGGGAGTAATAGATTACAAGTAAATCAACGCTTTCAAAAATATGCTTATATACAAGATAAAACTAATAGCGATGGTAGTGTGGATAGTACTCCTACATATTTAGATATTAGATTTGGTAACTTGTGTAATTTTAAGTGTAGAATGTGCGGCCCTGCTGCTTCTACAAGCTGGTATAAAGATAGCAATGATCCTAAATGGTCTAAGACCTTAGATTATTTTACAGATAATGAGAATTTTTGGAAAGATGTACCTCAGTATATCCCTAATTTAGAAGAGGTATATTTTGCAGGAGGTGAACCTTTTATACAAGAAGGTCATTATAAAATGCTTAATGTACTTATAGACTCAGGTTATGCAAAAAATATTCATGTTAGTTATAATACAAATCTAAGTTATTCTAAATTTAAAAAATATGATCTTACCCACTTATGGGGTAATTTTAAAAAAGTATCTATCTGGCCTAGTGTTGAAGGATATGGAAGCCGAGTAGAGTATTCTAGAAAAGGATTATCCTGGTCTAAATTTGAAAAACATGCTATTTTGTTTAAAGAACATATACAAACAGTTAGTTCTGTTATAAATATTTATAGTATAACTTCTATGCCCGATCTTATATTGTGGTGTAAACGTAATGGCTTTGATTTTTATGGCTCAACTCAAATAGAACCTTCTTTTCAAAGAGTTACTTGTTTACCTAAAGAAGCTAAACAACAAGTTCTTAGTATATATAAAAAGTTTATTCAAGAGTATAAAACAATATTAACATCAAATGATATAGAACAGATTAAAAGTTGGTTATCTTTTATGGTCAGTGCTGATGACTCTTTTTTACTTCCTATATTTAAAAAAGAAACTGAAAGATTAGACAAACTACGTAATGAATCTTTTACTAAAACTTTTCCGGAGTTTGCTTCATGGTACGAAAGTATATAAGTCTGCCACATTCCTACAATAATATAAATTGTATAACACTAATTAAAAGTTTTTATCACAACGAATTAAACTTACAATTTTCTTTGCCTGATTATCCCCTATCTAAGCATTGGATTAAACAATTTACTACAACTAGTATAGATAATTGGGCAGCTCAATGTGCTAAAAAAGTAAGTTTGACAAACGCCAAAGATTATGATGTAATAGCATTTAAGTCAGAAAAAACAAATTTAGTAATACATTTTGGGATGTACTTAATGCCATCTAAAATGTTACATATCGAAGAAGGGGGAATTTCGTGTGTAGAAACTTTATCAGACTATTGGGTAGAGAGTATACATTCGATTTATAGACATGACAGCTTGGTATAATAAATACAAAGATTTTCCATACTTACATTTAGGTAATAATGCTGAGACAGGGATTGATTGTTTTAATCTCTGCAAATTAGTGTATCTAAATGAATTAGAAATAGATTTTCCTTATACTACTTCTGACTTTTGTAAAATAGTAGATGAAGACTGGTATAGTAAAACACAGGAAAGATTTTTTGAAATAAACGCAAACGAGAAGACAGGGTGGAGAAAAGTTAAAGAACCACAGCTTTATGATATTATAACTATGAGTTTAGGTTCTACAAATATAACTAATCATTGTGCTTTATATGTAGATAGAAATAAAATACTACAAACTATGATAGATCATAAAAGTTGGATTGCTCCTTATGGGAATTACTATAAACAATATACTACGGGGGTATATAGATGGAAAGATTTGTAAAACTAGTTGAGGATATGAACGCACATGCTATGCAAGATTATCCTAGAGAATGTGTAGGAATTATAACTAATGATTTTACTTATATACGTTGTACTAATACCTCTCCTTATCCTAAAACAACTTTTATATTAGATCCTGCAGATTTAGTTAGAAATGATGATAATATATGGGGTATTTTTCATTCCCATCCTGGTGAAGATAATCCTATACCTAGTAGAGAAGATAAAGTAAGTGCAGCTTTTCAAGAATATAAGTTTTTAGTAGGTTTTAATAATAAATTTTTTATATATTGGCTAGACCATAATGTAGACGCACTCATATTTGATGAGTTTAAGGAAGAACATCTTGTTAATTAATATTAAAATACATTCAGCATATAATAAGTTTTTTGAAGAAAAAGAATACACTTTTGATGCGTATATTGCAGCGGATGTTATGCATTATCTTAAGGCTGTACACCCTAAATTTTCTAAGTATATGACACAGATTGGTTCTGGAGACTCTGATGAATCTTTTTCTCTACTTGACAGTAATTTAAAAGAGATTACTGAAGAAATGCTAGAACTTAAACATTTTAAAGATGGAGACACTATACATTTAGTTCCTAATATATGTGGTGGCGGCGGTAAATCAGGTAGAAAAATGTTTATGATTGCTGCTGTTATACTGTTAGCTATGACCCCTCCTGGACAAGCTATGTTAGTAGGTCTGAAGGCAAAAATAGCAACAGGTATGGCTGCAGGTAAAGGTTTAAGTTTATTTGGTCAAGTGGCTTTAAATATAGGTATGTCTATTATAGGAAGAATGTTTACTAAGTCTCCTGCTGCTAGACAACAACAAAAAACTACAGAATCTACTACTAGAGATAATGGAATGTTTGGTAGTCTAACTAATAGTTCTGAGAGTGGTACTCCTATTGCTTTAATATATGGACAACATAGAGTAGCTGGTCAATTTTTAAGTGGATATATAAGTTCTATTCCTCATGGCAGTGGAGACCAAATTAGTGTAGGAGCGCAGTTCGATGGCGATTAGAAATTTTGTTAATCATTCAAATACTCTTGTTCCCCAAATACAAGGTGCTAAAGGCGGTAAAGGTGGGGCACAACAAGAACCGCATACTCCAGTAGAAGATCCGCAAAGTTTATTTTCTACTGATATTCTTTTTGTAGTAGTAGGTCTTGGAGAGGGTCCGCTATATAGAATCAATCCTAATGGTCCTCAAGACATAGAACTTGGAGATAGTTCCATTGATGATTTAGTTAATTTAGATGGAGATGGACTTGAACAAACTAAAAAATTTAAAACACTATCTACTACTGGCACACCAGTACAAAGTAGATTAGATGTATTTGGTGAAACTACAACTACTCCACAAAACTTTGCATCTCCTGTTTCATTAAAAAGTGGTAGTAGTGGTATACCTGCCTCTGGAGTTACTTTACAAGAAACTTCTGCTAAAGACTGGGATGCTTTGGAATTTCAATTTCAAATAGGATCTCTACAAAGAATTACAGATAAAGGCGATGTGTTACGGCACAGTTTATCAGTAGGTATTACAGTTTTTGATAGCACTGGTGCAGCTCAAATTGCCAGTGCTAGTAAAACTGTTAGTGGTAAAACAACTGTTAGTTTTAAATTTGCTGTAAAGATTCAAATACCTGAAGCTAGTAAAAACACCAATGGTTATAAATTTTCAGTTAGTAAGACATCTAGTGATTCTACTAGTTCAGGTACTACTGATGATGTGAGACTAATTGGATGGAATGAGATAGAAAATTCTCCACAAGCATATCCTAGAACTGCTCATATAGGTTTTGCATTAAAAGCTACTGACGAACATAGTGGTGTTCCTACTTTTACTAGCTTAGTAAAAGGTTTACTACATAAGGTTCCTACTAACTATAATCAACCTACATTAGTTAATGGAGAAATTGATTGGAGACATATAGAAGTTCCTGCTACAGGTGCTGATAGTGCTGCAACAGCTGGTTATTATCTACAACAAACAGGAACAGCTGTTCAAACTAGTTCTACTATTAACATATATAATGGCACCTGGGACGGTACTTTTGTATATTCATGGTCACAAAATCCTGTATGGATTATATATGATATATTAACAAATAAAACATATGGACTAGGCGTACCAGAAGGTAATATTGATAAATATAGGTTTTATCAAATAGCTCAGTTTTGTGATGCTTGTGACTATACTACTGGTAATTTTATAGGAGTAGATGGTATTGCTGACGGTACTTTTAGAAGTAAACCTAGAAATACTTTTACAAGTACACGAGAAAATCAACTAGGTATAGCTCAAGGTACCAAGATAAAAGAAAGAAGATTTACCTTAAACTGTGTTATTGCAGATCAAAAACAATCATTTGACACTATTAATACTTTAGCTGCTAGTTTTAGAGGAGCTCTAATATATGCACACGGTAAGATAACTATGGCATGTGACTTACCTGATGAAACTCCTGTTATGGTATTTAATGAGACTAATATAAAAGAAGATACTTTTATAATAGCCGGTAATAAAGAAAGTGATGTATTAACAGGGGCAGATATTAGCTATGTAGATCCCGGTAATCATTATAAAAGAGAAACAGTACGTATAGATCAACTAGGAAGTAATGATGGTATTAAAAAAACTGAAATAGAAAACTTAGCGTCATTAGACGTGCCTGGCGTTACTCGAAGAGGGCAAGCTCTTAGGTATGCTCAATATCAGATTGCTTCGTCTAGATATTTACGAAGAACTTGTAATTTTACTACTAGTACTGATGCGCTACAGTTAGTACCTGGAGATGTAATTGCAGTATCACAACAAGTTAATGGTGTGGCCTATGGTTTTGGTGGTAAGATAAGAGCAGATTCTCCTGTTCAATCAAGTAATACTAATGTATTTTTAGAACACTATACTGTTCCTTCTTTAGCTTCTACAAATTTTACTGCTAATACTGGTCCTTTAGTACTTAGAGTTATAAAAATGGTTAATGATAAGATTGATGTATACATATTATCTAAAACTAAATTTGCATTAACAACTACTGATGCTGTAAATTCTGGTATAGATCAAGCTATTGTAAACCCTATTAAAAGATATAATCCTATTACTAAGGTATGGGATAACTATACTGCTTTCACTGCTAATACAGCTCCTGCTAAGGGAGATTTATGGACTTTCGGAGAAATAGACTCTGAAGGTGATATATATAGAGCTAAAAGTGATAAACTATTTAAAGTAACACAAATAGAAAGAGAAATGGATGATGAAGAAGTTAAGCTACAAGCTGTTGAATATATATCTAATGTATATGTAGATTCTGATACTTTTATTGATTACAAACCTACTGCGTATACAGATATACAATCTGCATTATCAGTACCTCCTGTTCCTCAATTTGATTTTGTTACTAGTGCTAGAAGAAAACTAGATGGATCAGTAGTTATTGATGGTTTAATAAAAACATCAACAGAAAAAGCTGGTTTTGGTATTACTTATGTTACAGAATATGAGTTATCTAAACCATTAGGAGCTACCTTAGTAGCAAATGCAAATTTATCTGGTATTAATAACCAAGTTATTCATGTAGAACATGCAAATGTACTAATAGGTGATGTAAATCCTATAACTTTGTCTGGTAAAAATGGTTTTAGTAGTATTGTGGGTGAGGTCAAATTACTATGCACTGCTGTTAATGTTGTAGATACTGTTGGCGGTACTCAAGATGGTAATATAGAATTAACTTTATCTGGTTTTGGACAGGTATTCGATGAAAATTTTCAAACTGATTTGTTAGATGCTAATGATGCTTCTGTTTTTGGAGCTTTAAAAGGTACTGATCATGTTACTATTCCTATTAAAGAAAAAGATCAACAACAGGGCTTATTAAATTTTGTAGGCTTTGCAGGTATTATAACTGATTTAAGTCAACCTATTACTGGTTATACTCTTGCTACAGATAAATTAAAGATAGAAAATAAAAGAACCAGTGATGTAACATTAGTTAATAAAATACCTGAAGCTCCTTTTTATGTTACTTTAAATCAACTTTTAGATTCCAGACATTATTCTAATAATAGTTTTTACGTATCTGGCTATGAAGATACTTTTATAAAAAGTGGTGAAATAAATGGTGCTGTTACTAGTACTATTGATCTACCTGTTACACCTAGAGATAAAGCTTTTATTAGATTATTTGTAGATGGTACTTTAAAAAGTTCTGGTCAGTTTGTATTTAACAAAAATGATACAGTTCCCTTAAATAATGCAAATATAGTATATACAAGTACTGCTACTGAAACAGCTTTTAGAGCAGAAGTAGATTATTACACTGTACCTGTATTTGAGATAGGAGATAATGTACAATCTTCACATGCTAATGTATTTAGTGTAGCTACTAATAGTTATGATCCTACATCTCCTAAGTATAATGCCGCATTAACTGCTAACTCTATATTTAGAATACATACAGGTTCTAAACCTAATTCTAATTTAGCAGGATTTACCTTTACTAATATAAGTCCTGATCCTGTAGGTTCTTTAGGCAATATTTCAGGAGGTTCAGGTACTTTTGACTATGATACTGCTACTTTTCCAGGTAGATTTGTTTTAGCTAATAATAGAGTATATAAATTAGAAGTTGGATCTGATTTTGAATCTATATTTCTAACTAAAGATATGCTAATACAAGACTTAGATGTAGGAACTACTTCTATAAGAGCTAGAAATAAAACTAGAGGTGGAAGGACTAGTGCTTTTAATAGTAAATCCTTAAATATTGATCCTATCCCTATACAAAAAGTAGAAAATATTAATATTGTAGAATCTTTATACCGTGAGCAAACTGGTGGGGTAGCTGTACGTGTTACTATACAATTCGATCATATTCTACAGCAAAATGTTACAGATTATGAAATATCATATAAATTAGACTCAGTAGATGATGTTGGTGTAGACGATGGTGGTACTGATTTAACTTCTTTTAATACTGTAAAAGTTCCTGCTACTGGTGTAGATTCTGATGGTAAACTTAGGTTTACTGTTAATGGAGTAAATAGAGGCCAAACTAGTGATACCAGAAATATTGTATTTAGAATTGTACCTTTAAACAAAGAAATAAGAGGTATAACTGCTAGTATAAGTAAATCTATTATTGGTAAAACAGCTAAACCTGCTAATATATTTAATTTTACAGGAGGACAACAAACTGATCAAATTACCCTACTATGGTCTTATCCTCGTACTAGTGATGGAGAATTAGCAGATATTGATTTAAAAGAAGTGGTAATAAAACGCCTATCAGGAATTCAAGCAGCTACTATTGAAAATTTTGTTGTTGCAGACGATTTAGTTACTGTCTCAGCAGGTACTGCTCGTAAATCAATTCCTATTGATACTTTTGGAGAATTTAGTTACTTAGCTAGAACTAGAGATACCAGCGGTAATTTTAGTGATGATGTAGTAGTTATAACATTAACTACTAGTAGACCTATTAGAAGTACTGTAATAAAAGCCTATAATGAGGATTCACCTACTACTACTTTTGCCGGTATAACTAATGATAATAGTGCAGAGACTAATTTTCCCTCTTTTACAACTTCTAATAGTGGTGGACTAGCCTATGTAAATAAAGGTGATGGGCACCCTAGTTCTATTGTTGATAATGCAAATGGTACTGCTACTGGTTTCTCAGCTACTAGTTCTGCTACTGATTTATTAGCTAGTGAGTCTGCAGAGTATATAACATCAATTAGAGATGCAGGGGCTACTATTACAGGAGCAGTATTTGTAGATATAGAAGGAACTCAAGCAGTAGAAACTACTTTTAATGATTCTAAAGAAACGTATTTATCTGGTGTTACTGATGCTTCAGGTACTGCTGGTGTACTAAAAGATGCAAGTTTTGGAGGAATTGGTCATGTACTAGGATTTAGTAATACAGCAGTAGTAAATCCTAGATTTGATTCTAATAATCAAACTTTTATGACAGGTGGTGCTTCAGGTAATGTATTTGCTATCTGGGACGACGGTAAGTACACAGGTAATGTGATAACTATTACAGGAATTACAAAAGCTAGTCCCGCCGTTGTAACTACTAGTGGTAGTGAGCATGGATTAGTAAATGGTAATAGAATTATTATTCATGATGTAAATGGTATGACTCAGATAAATGATAGAGAGCTATATGTTAATAGAGTAAATGCTACTAGTGTTCAATTATATACTAATGCTGCTAGGAGTGCAGCACTTAATTCAAGTGGTTTTGGCACATATACATCTTCTGGTGTTTTAGATCAAGGTGACTATGCAAATGCTAATTCCTATGCGTTAATAGCAGGTGTTGTAGATGCAGATGAAATTAGACTAGGAGCTTCTTATTTTGCAAATGGAGATGCTACTGGTGGAAATGTATTGGCAAATATAACAACTGCTGCAAGTAGTTATAAGTTAGTAAATTTTAAACAGTATGTTGATACTGGTTCTGGTGATACTTTTGCAGGTACTTTAGGAGCTGTTACTAGTCAAACTCTAATTAGAACTACTACTGCTGCAAATGCTGAATTATATTATGCTAATGGTAATGTTAATATAAATGAGTTTGTTGGTTCAGCAGTTAACGACGGTTTTCAAACATACCAAGCAGGTAGTAGAACCTTTAGACAATTTCAACTAAAATTTATTGTCAAAAATAACCAACCTGATGAATTTGACTTTACAATTGATAAATTTAGGTATACTATAGAAAAGGATACAGTTACTTTTACAGATACTACTGCATATAATGCTACTACTAAAACTATTGATATTACTAGTGCAGGTTTTTTAACTAGACCTGTTATAAGTTACTCAATGATAAATGAAGATTCTAACAAACCTCATATAGTAGTAACTACTGCAGCTTCCAATGAGGCAGTTAGTTATCAAGTATTTAAGAGTGACGATGGAGGTGCAGGATCAACATCTTCAGGTATGTCTGTAATGATGACAGCAACGGGAGTATAAATGGCTTTACAAGATTCAAATACATATATTGAACCAACAGCAGGTACAGCATTAAATAGTGCTCGTACTCAGTTCAATAACTCTATGAGGTCACTTTTAACTAATTTTAGAAGCTCTAGCCCTCCTGCTACTGTAAATATTACTGCATCTGGTGATGGTATTTCCGTACCAGATGGAACTATAATGCAATTTGCTAATGCAAATGTTAATGCTCTATTTATTTCTGATTCTACTAGTAAAAAGAGTTCTCATATTGGTGGTAACTTTACTAGAGTAGGTATAGGCCATAGAATAGAAAACGGTATTGTATCTTTAATGTCTAATGTTAGTCATTATGATATAGGTGAGCTTGTAGCTACTGTATCTGAAAACGGTACACTAGCTGCTAATTCTAGAGTCTATTTAAAAACAAGTAATACCGCTGCTGATGCTTCATTTTTTGATATTGGAACTCCAGGAACTGGTCAAGTTGTTAATACTATGATTGCTATTAGTGGTGTTACTTCTGATAGAGTTAATTTAACAACAAGTGGAGTAAGTACAAATAATTTATCAGTAACTGCGACCACAGCTGGTGGAGGTAAGAAATGGTTTCCAGAAGCTACAGGAGTAGGTCACGCAGCTCTTAAAATATCAAGTATAGGTTCTAGTGACAATACTGCTATACTATTTAATTTTGGTAGCTCTAGCGCTAATGTATCTTTAGCACATACACCAGGTGTTGCAACTACTAAAAATGGTTTAAATATTATACAACAGGATGGTACCTATGCACCTATAGCTGCTAATGTTATATTATCTTCTGCGATTACAGGTTCGGGTACAGCACCCGTACCTTTAATTCCTGTAGGAACTATCGTAGCTTATGGACCAGATTCTACTCCTGCAGGTTGGGCACATTGTAACGGTCAAAGTTTAGTTCGGGCTACTTATCCAGCATTATTTGCTGCAATAGGGACTACCTATGGAGCAGGTGCTGATGCTGGTAATACTTTTGGTGCTCCTGATTTAAGAGATAAAACCTTAGTAGGTAAAGGCGGAGCTGTTACTAGTCACGGAAACGGTGCAGGAACTTTAGCATCAGGAGGTACTATTACTACTGCATCTGGATCTGCTTCTTTATCTACTTCAACAGGTTCAGCATCTACTGGTGTAAAAGATGCAGGTGGTATAACTGTATTAACAGCAGTTAGTGCAGGGGGCCATACACATACAGCAGTGATTCCACATGCTGTTGCAAGATATATAATAAAAACATAGAGGGATATTATGGAATATATAAAATTTCACATAGACGAAATGGAACAAGAATTTGTATTCTGTGAGTACAGAGTAATTGAAGAAGACACAAAAGGACCACTTATATCTAGAGCTTTTCCTTTTGCTAAAATTATAGAAAAAGAACCAAAAATTCAACAATTAGTTGATGGCTCTATTATAGGAATTTATTATGAGCAAAGAGGTAATAATTCTACCAGTGAAAGACAATGGATTGATAGGATTGAGCCTCTAGAAGAGGAAGTGATTACCTGGATTATAGCTCTAGTAAAGAAGATATGTATAGAAGAAGTGTATGATGAATTACTAAAGCCTCCAACAATCGATGAACAAGTTGAAGACTTTATAAAAGAATTTTTTGAAGAAGGCGATTCTGAACCGCTAGAACAAAAAGACTTTTTAGCTGAATTTTTTGAAGAGTTAGAGCCACTAGAACAAAACTCTCCAAAACAGAATGATCCGTTAGCTACTTTTTTTGACGAAGATTCTGATAATACATTAAATGATAGAATAGAAAAAAGATTTAATAATACTTCATTAGAAACAGTAGACTTTTTAGCTGAGTTCTTTGAACAATTAGATGATGATGAAGTATAATATTTAAGGAGCTAATATGGCGCTAACGCGTGTAACATCTACAGTATTAGAAGCAAATGCAGTATCTGCAGAAAAAATGGCTAATGGATCACTAGTAACGAGACTCTATGGTGTAAAATCGATTGAAGCTGAACACTTTGCTACTAGCGCTAATGCGTTTAGTCTTACTACTAATATAAATTTACTGACTGCTAATTTAAATCAAACTACTGCTAATATAGCAGCAGCACAACTAAATGTAGCTTTAGTTAGCGCTAATACAGGCGTTGCAATGCTTGCTAATATAAATCTTAACGCAGCTAATACCATACAGTTACAAATTAATTTAAAAGCTAATGTAAATTCTGTTAAAGCTAATGTAGATGCTGCAGAAGCTAATATTGCAGGTATACTTGATGGTAGCACATTTACTGGCCAAGTAAATATGAGCGATGATCTGGTTATTCAAGGTAATTTGACTGTACTTGGTGACAGTATTACTGCTAATACTCTTAACTCTGTTGTTCAGGATAGATTTATACTTTTAGCTAATTCTGTAACAGGAGCACCCAGCGCCGATGTAGGTATCTTTATGAATAGGGGTACATCAGGTAACGCTGCTCTTTTTTATGATGAATCTACTAAATCATTTACAGTAGCAGAGACTAGAGATCCCGACTCTAATGTTATTATTAGTCCTACAGGTTTAGCTAACTTAGTAGTAGGCACACTCAAATATAATGGGGCAGATTTAAATACTGCTATCACAGATAATCGCTCAGGTGCTATATCTACTGTATACAAAGATAATCTTACAGTTTCTCGTGCCGTAGTTTCTGATGGAAGCGGTAAGATTATTGTTTCTGATGTAACTTCGACTGAGCTTGGATATCTAGATGGTGTTAGCGGTGCTATTCAAACTCAGTTGGATGCAAAAATAGCTACTACTGCTTCTGCTGCTAATGATTTTGTAACTTTTCAAAGACTAAATGCTAATATTAATGTAGTATCTGGTAATGTTGCTGTGGGCCTATCAAGAAAAGTAAATGTAATATCAAGTGCAGATGGAGAAGGCTCAGGTAATAATAATTTTTTTGTAGCTACTCCAGCAGGAGGTAATCCCACTGCTATTGATAATATCTCTGTAAGTATAAATGGGATAATGCAAGCTAAGACAACAGATTTTATATATACTGCTGGTTCAGGTAAAGTTACTTTTAAAGATGCATTAATTCCAGATGGCTTAATTGTGCAGATTACTTCTTTTAATCCGCCAACCTAATGAGAAAATATAAACAACTTACCACTGAATTAACTTTTAGATGTAATGCTAAATGTCCTGCTTGTCATAGAGTTAAGCCTCTTCGTATTAATTTAAATGATAAAAAATATACTATATCATTAGATAGCTTTAAACAATTATTTTACCCTGAACTACTTAGAAATTTAGAATGGCTAGTTATTAATGGTAATTTTGGTGATTCTGTTATGAATAAACAGTTTCGTGAAATTATAACATATGTTAAACAGCATGATACTAGAATTTTAATACATACTAATGGTGGTATACATGATCATAACTATTGGACTGATGTTGGTAACATACTAACAAAACGTGATATTATTAATTTTGATATGGATGGTTTATCGGATACTCATTCTAAATACAGGATTAACACTAAATTTGAGAATGTATTTAATAATGCTTGTTCTGTAATTAAAACTAATAATGCACAAGTACATTGGAAGTATATAGTATTTGAGCACAATAAACATCAGGTAGAAGAAGCTAGACAAATGGCTTTAGATCATAATTTTCATACATTTTCTACTGTTAAAACTTCTAGAGATGTATTTGCTCCTAAAACAGGTAAATTTGTACACTCTAAAAAGAGTAAAGAAAATATGGACAAAGCTGAACGAGTTATAAAATGTGTATGGGATAATTGGGGAAAATGGTATATTTCTCCAGAAGGTTTAGTATTTAGATGTTGTTGGACTGGTGGTCATTATTATGATGAGCAACAGTATAATTTTTACTATCCTCCTAAATTTGAAAATTTATTTAATGGTTTTCATGTTCCTTTAGAAAAGATTTTAAGTTACGACTACTGGAATAAACTACAAAATTACTTAAAAGGGTATGACAGATCCTTTAAACTTTGTAAATCACAGTGTGGTAAAATAGTATCTTCTATTGAGAAAACAGAAGAAAACTTAGCAACAGGGCAACGAACATTTTTTGGTTCAGATAATCAAATGGGAAATTAGTCTAATACTAAGTTTAAAAATTTGCCATAACCAAAAAATTAAAGTATTCTACATGTAAGAATTAATTTGTAAAGGGATAAGCTATGGAGTATAAAGGTATAGACATAGGTAACTGGGAGTATGAAGGACCTAAAGACTTTGTTATAAAGTTGATAGATACTTTTGGCACTCCTAAGTATGTTGAGAAAAATCCTGATAATGGTGAAGCAAATTCTGTTACTTACAAAAATATTGACGGATTTGACATAGTTAAAATTGTAGATTCAAATACAAATAAACTACATCCTTATCCTGCAAAAATTTATGTAGAAGGTAGTTTATACTTTACTGTACCAAAATCTATGGTTGGACCACTTAAAGCAGCATCACCTACTATTATGATTGATGAGTTAAATCAGCTTGTTACGGGTAAATGTTCTAGTTTAACGATTGCGGCAGCAACAGTTCAGTTTGTTATAGATGCTGTAAATGGTAATGCACCTCCAACAGAAGAAGAGTATGATCGTAGAATTACAAGAATAATTAATGATAATGTATTAGATCCTCAAATCAGTTGGTGGGAGGATAACTTAAAAGAAATGCCTCAAGAGAGAAAAGCATTTGATAGAGAAAAAATGATTGAAAAAGATGGACACACTGACGTAGCGTCATCACGTAGAATGTGTATGACAATTATTGAAGATGCTCAAGATATAATCAGAGCACTTCCTAAAGATGGAGAAGCTTCGTTACCCACTTGGTGGACTAATAAGTTAG
>Ga0209634_1000771_pt1 | contig 24295 bp, 21 predicted proteins | sample LinPmetageLP40_FD_184043 | JGI IMG/M metagenome (GOLD analysis project Ga0209634, IMG submission 184043) | Marine viral communities from the Pacific Ocean - LP-40 (SPAdes) (version 2) | ecosystem: Environmental > Aquatic > Marine > Oceanic | place: Pacific Ocean | collected 2010-08-26 | reverse complement strand
CGATGGAACCGCTGTCGCTGGACGAGGCTAGCGCGATGGTCCCGATCCTGTCGCCGGACGTCACGCGCGCCGCGCTCCATGTCGAGGCTTTCGATCTCGATACGGACGCGATGATCCAGACCGGCCTGCGGGCTGTCGGGCAAGCGCGGGCCGGGCGGCGGGTGACCGCGATCACAGGCATTGCGGGCGGCTGGCGCGTGCAGGCCGGACCGAATGAAGTGACCACGCGGCAGATCGTGAACGCCGCCGGACCCTGGGCCGACAGGATTGCCGCCCTGGCCGGGGTGCGCCCGCTGGGCCTGACGCCCCTGCGCCGATCGATGGCGCGGATCAGGGCACCCGGCGGTCACGACGTCGCCCGCTGGCCGATGCTGATGGGAGCAGGCGAGACATGGTACGCAAAGCCCGATGCGGGCGCGCTGATCGTGTCCCCGGCAGAGGAAGCGCCGTCCGACCCGGTGGATGCCTTCGCCGACGACATGACCCTGGCGGAAGGCATGGCCCGCTATCAGGCGGCGGTGACGCCCGAGGTGACGCGCCCGATCTCGACCTGGGCCGGTCTGCGGACGTTCACACCGGATCGCTGTCTGGCGCTTGGCGCATCCGAGATCGAGGGGTTCTGGTGGTGCGCCGGGCAGGGCGGCTATGGGTTCCAGACGGCCCCTGCCGCCGCGCGTCTGCTGGCCGACCTGATTGCGGGGCGCGCGTCCGAACTCGATACGGCGACGGTGGCGGCGCTTGATCCGGGGCGGCTTCGGTGATGCGCCGCCTTCGATTGCCGGATGCGCCGCTGCCCGACAAGGATGGACGGCTGACCGCCGCTGCCGCCGCCCGCAACCGCGAGGCCATTCTGGGCGTCCTGCTTCCCCGTCTGCCGCGTCAGGGCGATGTGCTGGAAATCGCGTCCGGCACCGGGCAGCATATCGCCGCGCTGGCGGCGCACCGGCCCGATCTGTCGTTCCATCCCAGCGATCCCGACCCGGTGCGCCGGGTGTCCATCGATGCCTATTGCACGGGTTTGCCAAATGTCGCGCAAGCGGGCGATCTGGATGCCTGCCAACCCGGATGGGCGATCGAAGCGGCAATGGATATGGTGTTGATCGTCAACCTGCTGCACCTGATTTCAGATGGCGAACTATCGATTCTGCTGGACGAGGTGCGGCGGGTCCTTGCCCCGGATGGTCTGCTGGCGGTCTATGGACCGTTTCTGCGGGGCGGCCAGACGACCAGCGACGGCGACCGTGCGTTCGATGCCAGCTTGCGGGCGCAGGACGCGGCCATCGGCTACAAGGAGATCGAGGCGATCCAATCCGTTCTGACCGCACTCGACCTGTCCGTCGAACTTGTCGAAATGCCCGCGAACAATCTGATGATCCTTGCACGAGCGCCGATGGTTTCGGGGCTTTAGACGCCCAACCGCAGGCGCAGATCGTCCAGGTCCGTCTTCTGCGATTTGGTCCACTTCGCCGTCCGCGACCGGAACAAGGTCGCCTGACTGGCATGGATCATGCCGTCGGACAGCACCTTCAGATGGTTCGCGCGCAGGGTCTCGCCGGTCGAGGTGATATCGGCGATCATCTCGGCGGTATGGTTCAGGACGGTGCCTTCAGTCGCGCCCTGACTGTCAACAAGTTGATAGTCAGCCACGCCGTTATCCTGAAGGAATTCGCGCACCTGCCGGTGATATTTCGTCGCGATCCGCAGGCGGTGCCCGTGCCGCGCCCGGAATTGCGCCGCGGCGGCGTCCAGATCGTCCAGCGTGTCCACGTCGATCCAGACCTTCGGCACGGCAAGGATCAGATCGGCGTGACCGAAGTCCATCCTGGCAAGGGTCTCGACCTTGCTGTTCCAGCGGGTCAGTTTTTCGCGCACCAGATCGCTGCCGGTGACGCCCAGATGAAGGCGTCCCTCGGCCAGTTCGCGCGGCACTTCGCCCGCCGAAAGCAGGACCAGCGCGATATCGGCACCGTCCACCCGGCCCGCGTATTCGCGGTCGGACCCGGTGCGCGACAGGGTCAGGCCGTGCTTCCCGAACCAGTCGAAGGTCTTTTCCATCAACCGCCCCTTGGACGGCACGCCAAGCCGGATCATGCAAGATCTCCCAGCAGGCCGGGGCGGATCACGCCACCGACGGCGGGTACACCGCGTCCGCGGCCCAGAACGGATGTCAGCGCATCGTAGCGTCCGCCGGTCGCCAGGGGCGCCAGATCGAGACGGCCCGGCGCGGTAAACGTGAAGGTGAACCCGTCATAATATTCCATCGCCGTGCGGCCCCGTGCGGGTGCGAACGGCAGGGTATCGGGCGTGTGCCCCCGACGGGCCAACGCTGCGGCTCGCGCTTCCAGCCGGTCGATGGCCGGGATCAGGCTGGGCAGGTCGACGGCCATATCCCGCAACGGCGAGATCGCCTGCGCCATCGGGCAATCCAGCGCAAGAAGCATGCCGATCACTTCGGCCTCGGTGTGCGAAACCGGCGGCAGGGCGGCGTCTTCCGTCAGTGCCCTGACACGTGCCGCGATCTCGTCCGCGCTGCGCAGCCCGACAGCCGGGCCTGCCGCGTCGATCAGCGCTTCGACCGAGGTCCCGGCAACCTGTGCCAGCAAGGCGGTGCGCGTGGCGGGCACCGCGGCCTTGCCGGTGAACCGGTCCATCAAGCGGCGGAAGCGGCTGGGCCGCCAGATGTGACGGCGCAGCGCGGCGCGACGCGGCTCGGACGTGGTCAAACCATCGACGGCGGCGGTCAGGATGCCCAGATCGCCGGTCACCGGATGGGTCGACCACGGGGCGAGGGCCGTGGCGATCAGGTCGAAGACCTCCGCATCGGCGGCGGCGGGATCGGTGCCGTCGAAGACCTCGAACCCGACTTGCAGGTATTCGCGCGGGCGACCCTCGTCGACCTCCTGACGCCGGAAGACTTCGCCCGCATAACAGTACCGTGCGACGTCCGCCCCGTTGTTCATGTGCGCCTGCACGACGGGCACCGTGAAGTCCGGGCGCAGCATTGCCTCGCCCGACAAAGGGTCATGGGTGGTGAAGGCGCGGGCCCGGATATCTTCGCCATACAGATCCAGCAGGGTGCCCGCCGGTTGCAGGATTTCGGTCTCGACAAGGGTCGCGCCCGCGTCGAGGAAACCTTGCAGAAGGGCCGCGGCCCGTTGGCGGTCGGCGGTGCGGATCATGCCAGAAGCGACTGGATGAATGGCACGAGGTCGGCCAGTTTCACTTCGGTCTGGGAGGGGTTTTCCTTCCATTCCTCGACCGTAGCGTCCTGCGCCAGTTTCGCGCCGAGGATCAGGTCCTTGACCTGCACGACACCGCGCGCGGCCTCGTCCGTGCCTTGGATGATTGCCGCCGGGGAGCCGCGTTTGTCGGCGTATTTCAACTGGTTGCCGAAGTTTTTCGGGTTGCCGAGGTAGACCTCCGCCCGGATGCCCGCCTGCCGCAGGGTCGCGCAGATCGACTGGTAATCGGCCATCCGGTCGCGGTCCATCACGGTCACGATGACCGGCCCCTGTGGCGTTCTGTCGATGCGCCCCTTGGCGGTCAGGGCGGCCAGCAAACGGTCGACGCCGATGGAAACGCCGGTGGCGGGCACGGCCTGTCCGGTGAAACGCGTGACCAGATCGTCGTAGCGCCCGCCGCCGGCGACGGAGCCGAATTGCCGTGGGCGGCCCTTCTCGTCCTTGATCTCGAAGGTGAGTTCGGCCTCGTAGACCGGGCCGGTGTAGTAGCCGAGACCGCGCACGACGGAGGGGTCTAGGCGCAAGCGGTCAGGGCCGTAACCCTGTGCTTTAAGCAAATCAGCAATCGTTGCGATTTCTGTCATTCCTTCAGAACCGATTTCTGAGTCGCGAAGAAGTTTGACAAGGTGATCAATAACAAAGGTGTTCCAAACGCCCGAACGCGTTTCGGCATCTTTGGCGAACTGCCCACCTTTTGTTTTCATGGCATCTTCGACGTACTGGTTCGCGTTTACGAACTGAACGAGCATTTCGATCTGAGCTTTACTCAGCCCTGCCCCTTCCGTGAAATCTCCACTCTCGTCCTTGCGCCCAGCCCCCAGCAGCGCGCGCACGCCGTCCACGCCAAGCCGGTCCAGCTTGTCGATGGCTCGAAGCACGATGCCTCGCTCGGCCTCCTTGTCGTCCCCGGCCAGCCCGGCAATCTCCATGACCCCATTCAAAACCTTCCGGTTGTTCACCCGGATCACATAGTCCCCGCGCTCGATCCCCACCGCCTCCAGCGTATCCGCCAGCATCGCGCAGATCTCGGCATCCGCCGCGACCGACGCCGTCCCAACCGTATCCGCATCGCACTGATAAAACTGCCGAAACCGCCCCGGTCCCGGCTTCTCATTGCGCCAGACCGGCCCCATCGCATAGCGGCGATAGGGCGTCGGCAGATCGTTGCGGTGCTGGGCATAGACGCGGGCCAGCGGGGCGGTCAGGTCATAGCGCAGCGCCATCCAGTCGCCGTCATCCTCGCCCGCTTCCTGCCACGCGAAGACGCCTGCGTTCGGGCGGTCGACGTCGGGCAGGAACTTGCCCAGGCTCTCGACGGTTTCCACGGCGGCGCTTTCCAGAGCCTCGAACCCATAGAGGTGGTAGACCTCGGCGATCTTGTCCAGCATGGCCTTGCGTTCGGTCACCTCAGCGCCGAAATAGTCGCGGAACCCCTTGGGCGTTTCGGCCCGGGGGCGGCGGATCTTGTCTTTTTTGGCCATGTCGCTTCCGATCCCGTCAATCGCCCGCGTGCATACGTCCAGCGCCCTGCGCGCGCAACCTGAGGACACCTTCATGCAAGACCTCGAAGAACGCATCGCCCATCTGACCCGGCAGGTCGAGGACCTGTCCGATGTCGTCGCGCGTCAGGCCGACGAGATCACGACCCTGCAACGCCGCGTGTTGCGCCTGATGGAACGCGCCGCCACTGCGGAGGCCTCAGGCGGGGCTTCCATCCCGCTGGCCGATCAGCGCCCGCCGCATTGGTAGGGCCGCGCTGATCGACGAACCCACCGCGTTACGCTGGCACAGTCGAGGGACGGGTCACAGGCTGGCAGGCCCCGAGCCTCAGGCGGAGGCGTCTCTGGCCTGCTGCGGTCCCGGTCAGTCGGCGACCGGGATGCGCCCGTCCAGTTCGTCCTCGATATACGCGCGGATGATGGCATCCATGTCCGGCTCGGCCTCGAACCCCAGGGCGCGGGCACGGGCCGGGTCGAAGGCCTGCGGCCAGCCCGCCACGATCTTTGCGATCGTCGCGTCCGGTTCGCGCCGGATCAGGGCGACGGCTTTCGGTCCCGCGATCCGCTCCAGCGCCGCGATCTCGTCGCCCACTGTGGCATCGACGCCGGGCAGCGACAGGGCGCGGTTCTGCCCAAGCGGCGTCAGATCCATCTCGGCGGCATGGATCAGAAACCCTACGGCGGCGCGGGGTGAGGCAAACCAGTGTCGTGTTGTATCGGGCACCGGCAGAACCGCCGGATCGCCCACCAGAGGCTCCCGCAGGATCGAGGAATAGAAGCCCGAGGCAGCCGCGTTCGGCTTGCCCGGCCGGATGCAGATCGTCGGCAGGCGCAGGGCGATCCCGTCCAGCGCGCCGCGCCGGGACAGGTCGGAGATCAGCATCTCTCCCATCGCCTTCTGCGTGCCGTAACTGGTCAGCGGCAAGGTCGGCTGATCGTCGGGGATGACATCGGGCAGAGGTGCCCCGAAAACCGCGATGGACGACGCGAAAACAAAGCGCGGGCGATAATCCTCCTGCCGGGTGATTGCGTCGCAAAGCGCCAGCGTGCCGTGCAGGTTGACGGCGTATCCCTTGTGCAGATCGGCTTCCGCCTCGCCCGAGACGATGGCGGCCAGGTGGAAGATCACGTCCGGTCGCGCGTCGATCAGGGCGGGGGCGGCGGCGGGGTCCGACAGGTCGGCGGCCAGGGCCGCGCCGGGCACCCCGTCGGGCAGCACCGGAGCCGTGATATCCACCAGGGTCAGCCCGGTGATCGGCTGGTCCTGCAAGCTGCCTTTCGCCACCAGGGCTGCCGTCAACTTGCGACCGATCATGCCGGACGCGCCTGTGATGAGAATGTGCATGGCCGTTCCTTCCGCCAGATATATCGTCACGCTAGGCGACGGGGCGGCCCTGTGCCAGCCCCGCCGGATCGCAGATCGTCAGGTCAGCCCATGTGCGGCGAATAACGCGGCCACATTTTCCTGCGGGCGGGGACCGAAGTGGCCGATGACTTCATGCGCGCTGACCACGCCCATGCGCGCCGCCGTTTCCAGATCGCGGCCCGATGCCACGCCATACAGGAAACCGGCGGCGAACTGATCGCCCGCGCCGGTGGCGTCGACCACCTGCGTCGGCGTGACGGGCGCGGTCAAGCGGGTATCGCCAGACCGGACCCAGACGTCTTCGCCGCTGCGCGTGCAGACGACGACATCACAAACCTCGGCCGCCATGCCGATGGCGCGGTCCAGATCGTCGGTTTCATACAGCGTCGTCCATTCGGCGGCGTTGCCGATGGCGATGTCCATACCGTCGGCGATCAGGCGCAGGAAATCGTCGCGGTGGCGGTCGGCACAGAATGGGTCGCTGAGGGTGATGGCGGATCGCCCGCCTGCGGCTTTCATTTTGGCGGCGGCCTCGGCGAAGGCGGTTTTCCCCTCGGGCTTGTCGAACAGGTAACCTTCAAGGAAGAGCAGTCCGCCGCCGTCGAACATGTCGGGCACTTCCGACGACGAAATATCGGCACCCGCCCCCAGATAGGTGTTCATCGACCTCTCCCCGTCGGGCGAGACGAAGATCATCGACCGCGACGTTGGCAGGTCCACGGCCTGCGGCGGATACGGAAAGGCCGTGCCGGACGCTTCCATCGTCTGCGCGTAAAACCGCCCCAGCGCGTCGTCTTTCACCTTGCCGATGAACGCCGTCGACAGGCCCAGCGCACCGATTCCGGCCAGCGTGTTGGCGACCGATCCGCCGGGCGCTTCGACCCGTTCGGACATGGAGGCATAGAGAAGTTCCGCACGCTCCCGCTCGATCAGCTGCATGATGCCCTTTTCGATGCCCATCTGGTCGAGGAATGTGTCCGGCGCGGGCGAGATCACGTCGACGATGGCGTTGCCGATGCCGATGACGTCGTAGGTCTGGTTCATGGAGGCGTCCTTGATGATAGCGTCCGGGCGGGCGTTCTGCCGCCGCACGGTTGAGATATTTGAATGAAGTGATGCGTCAGGCCGGTTCGGTCTTGTCCTCGAACTGGCACAGATCGCGGATCAGGCAAGCACCGCATTTCGGTTTTCGCGCCACGCAGATGTAGCGGCCATGCAGGATCAGCCAATGGTGCGCGTGGTGCTGATATTCGGCAGGCACGTTATCCTCGATGGCGCGTTCGACGGCATCGACGTCCTTGCCCGGTGCAATGCCGCTGCGGTTGCCGACGCGGAATATATGGGTGTCGACGGCCTGCGCCGGATGACCGAACCACATGTTCAGCACGACGTTTGCCGTCTTGCGACCGACGCCCGGCAGGCGGGTCAGGGCGGCGCGCGACGATGGGACTTCACCGCCATAATCGTCGACGATCATCTGGCTCAGCTTGATGATGTTTTTTGCCTTCTGTCTGAATAACCCGATGGTCTTGATATGTTCGGTTACGCCGTCCAGTCCCAGTGCCAGCATCTTCTGCGGCGTATCGGCCACTGCGAACAATCCACGTGTGGCCTTGTTGACGCCGGCGTCCGTCGCCTGCGCCGACAGGGCCACCGCGACGACAAGGGTAAAGGCATTCACATGCTCCAATTCGCCCTTCGGTTCCGCCTCGGCGGTCTGGAAGCGGGCGAAGATCTCGCGCATTGCGGGGTAGGGAAGCTGTTTGGCCATCGGGCGGGGTATGGCAAGCGCGGGCGCAGGGGGCAAGGTTTCCGCAGGTTCCGGGTCGCGGGACGGGCGCGCCGGGCGTAGGTTGCGGATCAGGAGACAGCTTCATGACCGATCTTGCGCCCCACACCCGACCTGACACCGACAGTCGCTATCATTACGCACTGATGCGGCGTGCCATCGACCTGATCGACGCGCAGGCCGATTCGCCGCAGTCGCTGGACGATCTGGCCCGCCAGATGAATCTCAGCCCCGCGCATTTCCAGCGGGTCTTCAGCGCCTGGGCCGGGGTCAGCCCGAAGCGGTTCCGGCAATATCTGACGCTGGGCCATGCCAAGGTGCTTTTGTCGGAGCGGTTCACCCTGCTGGATACGGCCCTGAGCACCGGCCTGTCGGGCACCGGACGCCTGCACGATCTGTTTCTGCGCTGGGAAGCGATGTCGCCCGGCGAATATGCGCGCGGTGGTGCGGGTCTGACGATTCGCCACGGCTGGTTCGACGGACCTTTCGGCGAGATGCTGGTGATGGCGACCGACCGGGGCATCTGCGGGCTGGCCTTCTCGTCCGAGACCGGGCGCGACGGAGCATACGCCGACATGTCCAGCCGCTGGCCCGCCGCGACCTTTGTGGAAGACGCCGCAGCGCTGGCCCCACAGGCGCAGGCCCTGACGGATTTGCGCGGCGAGGCGCATCTGCACCTGATCGGCGCGCCGTTCCAGATCAAGGTGTGGGAGGCGTTGATGCGCATCCCCTCGGGCCACGTCACCACATATGGCGAGATCGCGAATGCGGTCGGCAACCCCAGGGCGGTGCGCGCCGTAGGGACGGCTGTCGGCAGAAATCCGGTCAGCTGGCTGATCCCCTGTCACCGGGCGCTGCGCAAATCCGGTGGACTTGGCGGGTATCACTGGGGGCTGCCGGTCAAGCGCGCCATGCTGGCATGGGAGGGTGCACGACTGGACGCGACCGGATGACCGACGACTGTTATTGCCTATCTGGCGATCCGCGCGCACCTGCTGCGGCGGACGCCCGCGCACCAGGTCAGAATCCGACCGTGACGATGGAACGGGTTATCGCAATCGTGCGTTGTGCCACGGCATAACCGAAAAACCGGAAAGACGGACATGACCCTATTCAAGACCCCCCTCGTAATTGCCCTTGGCGGCACGCTGACCCTCGCGGGATGTGTGGATGTCACGACGGGCGAACCGAACCGCACCCGCAACGGTGCCCTGATCGGTGCCGGTATCGGTGCCGCAGCCGGTGCCATCACCGGCGAAGGCAGCCGCCGTGACGAAATCCTGATCGGCGCCGCCGTCGGTGGACTCGCCGGTGGGGCGATCGGTGCCAATCTGGACCGTCAGGCCGCCGATCTGCGCCGCCAGTTGGGCGATGATCGCATCCTGATCACCAACACCGGCAACGAACTCATCGTGACGCTGCCTCAGGATATCCTGTTCGACACCGACAGCGCCGCGCTGCGGGCTGACCTTCAGGCTGACATCCGTGCCCTGGGGCGCAACCTGAACCAGTATCCGAACACCCGCGTGCAGGTCATCGGCCATACCGACAGCCAGGGTTCTGCCGCCTACAACCAGGATCTTTCCGAACGTCGTGCCCGCGCCGTCACCAATATCCTGCTGCAGCAGGGTGTGGCGGGCAATCGTGTGATCCCGATCGGTCGGGGCGAATCGCAGCCCGTCGCGTCCAACAATACTGCCGAGGGACGTCGTCAGAACCGCCGGGTCGAGGTCATCATCACACCCACCCGCTGATCCGATCCGATCAATCAGTCGCAGGCCTCCGGTTCATCGCCGGGGGCCTGTTGCATTGGGGGAACCGTAGTTTCTGTAATGCTTCAATGCTGGAATAACTTTTGCCGCCCTCCGCTCCGCCACTCCCGGCAACCGGGCAGGGAACGCAGTTTCCGGTTGCGTTCCTTCCGCGTGGTCATATCTTCTGACCAATTCCCGGAGAGTCCCCGTGCCATTCCAGAAGATCACGTCCGAAAAGCTGGCCTCTGCCGTGACCCGGCAGATCGAACAGCTGATCCTGCGGGGCATCCTGCGTCCGGGTGATCGTCTGCCGCCGGAGCGCGAGCTGTCGGACAGGATGGGCGTGTCGCGCCCCTCCCTGCGTGAGGCCGTGGCGGAGTTGCAGGACCGTGGACTGCTGGCAACCCGCGCCGGGGCCGGGATTTATGTCGCCGATGTTCTGGGCAACGCCTTCTCGCCCGCGCTGACCCGCCTGTTCGCCAGCCACGAAGACGCGCTCTTCGACTATATCGCCTTTCGTCGTGACATGGAGGGGTTGGCCGCCGCCCGCGCCGCCACACATGGCAGCGATACCGATCTGGCGCTGGTCGACACGATCTTTCGCAAGATGGAAGCTGCCCACGACAAGCGCGACCCGACCGACGAGGCGGCACTGGACGCCGATTTTCACATGGCCATTGTCGAGGCGTCGCACAACGTCATCATGCTGCACATGATGCGCTCCATGATGGATCTGCTGCGCGAAGGCGTGTTCTACAATCGCTCCGTCATGTTCCGGCAACGCACGACGCGCGACACCCTGCTGGATCAGCACCGGACGATCAACTTGGCCTTGCAGGCGCGCGATCCCGAGGCTGCGAAACAGGCGATCGAGGCACATTTGAACTATGTCCGCGGCAGCTTGGCCGACCAGAAGGAAGCCGACCGGCACGAGGGCGTGGCGAAGCTGCGGTTGCAGCAGGAGGTCGGGCGCTAGGCAACGGCGGCTAGATCCCCATCACCGGCCACGTCACACCGGCCACATCACCGCGCGCGCAGATAGTCCATCACTGCGGGCCGGACGGTCTGATCCCCCGCCTCGCGCGCTGTTTCTATGACCCGGCGCACTTCACCCAGATCGGCCTTCAGCAACATGTTCTTGACCGGGCCGATGGAGGCGGGCCGCATCGACAGGCACCGCAGACCCATCGCTGCAAAGCACAGCGCCTCGACCGGGCGACCGGCATCCTCGCCGCAGAACGAAACCGGGGTCTTCGTTTCGGCGCAGCGGCTCACGATCTTGTCCAGCAGGGACAGATAGCTGACATTGAGCGTGTCATAGCGACGGCGCACCCGCTCGTTCTCGCGGTCGGCGGCGAAGAAGAATTGCTTCAGGTCGTTGCCACCGATCGAGATGAAATCCGCCTCCTCGAAAAACTTGCGCGGAGCGAAGGCCATCGACGGCGTTTCCAGCATCGAGCCGACGCTCAGGCTTTCGGGTAAAGCGTGACCCAGCGATTTCTCGCGATGAACTTCGTTCAAAAGATGCGCCCGCGCCTCGAGAAACTCTTCCATTTGTGCGACGAATGGGAACATGACCCGTAAGGGCCGACCGTTGGCGGCGCGCAACAGCGCCTGCAACTGCATCCGCATCACGCCCTTCTTGTCCAGTCCGACACGGATCGCGCGCCAGCCCAGTGCCGGATTCGGCTCCTCGGTGGCCTTCATGTAGGGCAGCACCTTGTCCGAGCCGATATCCAGCGTGCGGAACACCACCGGCTTGTCGCCCGCCGCATCCATCACACCCGAATACAGCGTCGCCAACTCGCCGCGTTTGGGCACCTTGTTGCGGGTCAGGAACTGAAGCTCGGTGCGGAACAGGCCCACGCCCTGCGCCCCAGATGTGGGCAGGGACGGAAGATCCGCCATAAGCCCGGCGTTCATCATCAACTCGATCCGGTGACCGTCTTCCGTCACGCAGTCGGTATCGCGGATCGAAGCATAGCGCTGCTGCGCCCGTTCGGCCATCGCCAGCTTCTCGCCGAAGGCTGACCGCACCATGTTGTCGGGCCGCAGATGTACGATACCCTGATCCCCGTCGACCAGGATTCTGTCGCCTGACAGCGCCTCGGTTACGATGCCCCGCGCCTGGATGACTAGCGGTATGGCCCAGGCACGGGCCACGACAGCGGCATGACTGCCGACCGATCCGTCCTCCAGCACCACACCGCGCAGCGTGCGCCCGTATTCCAGCAATTCGCCCGGCCCGATGTTGCGCGCCACAAGCACAGCGTTGTCGGGCAGCGTGCCCCGGTCGCGCCCCTGTCCCGTCAGCATCCGCAACAGCCGGTTCGACAGGTCGTCCAGATCCGCCAGCCGGTCGCGCAGATACGGATCGGCCCGCGCCATGCGCGCGCGGGCGACGGTCTGTTCCTTTTCAACGGCGGCCTCGGCGGTCAGGCCGGCGTTGATGTCTTCTTCCATGCGGCGCAGCCAGGACCGGGAATAGGCGAACATGCGAAAGGCTTCGATCACCTCCTCCTGTTCGCGGTCGCCCGAGGCCTGCGTCAGCATCCGGTCGACCGACAGCCGCAGCTTGTCGACGGCTTCATTCAGGCGAACCTTTTCGCCCTCGGGGTCATCGCTGACCGGATTGGAAATCACGACACGCGGATCGTGCAGATGCACGACACCCTCGGTGGCGCCTTCCTGCCCGGTGACACCGCGAAACAGCACCTGCTGACGGTGCCGCGGCTTCAGGGCTTCGCCCTCGCCGGTAAACGCGCCCAGTTCGGTCATTTCGGCCAGAACCATCGCCACGACCTCCAACGCATAGACTTCGTCGTCGGAAAACTCCCGCGCGTCCTTGGACTGCACCACCAGAACCCCCAGCCGTTCGCCCAGACGCTGTAACGGCACGCCGAGAAAGCTGGAATATACCTCCTCGCCCGTTTCCGGCATGTATCGGAAGCCCTTGGTGGATGGAGCATCGGCGGTATTGATCGGTGCCCGTCTGCGGGCGACGCTTCCGACCAGACCTTCGCCCACGCGCATCCGGGTGACGTGGACAGCTTCGGGGTTCAGCCCCCGCGTTGCGCATAATTCCAGCGTCTGGTCGTCGCGATGCAGATAGATCGAACAGACTTCGGTCTCCATCGACGTCGCGACAAGCGTCACGATCCGGTCGAGCCGTTCCTGCCCCGCAGCTGCTTCTGCCATGACGGCCTGAAGCCGCCGCAGAAGTTTGCGGCTGTCACTGTCTTTTGGCGCTGACATTTCTTGCCCCGGCTTGCCTGTTGCGACCGACCCTACGCGAGCGGATGCCGAAAGGGGAGGGGCGACGTCGCCCCAATGGCCCTATAATGTAACGGGATCACGACATTGCCCAACAGACAGGCACACGCCAGACCCCGGTTTTTCGCGGCCCTGACACCTCCTGTAGCGTCTGAACGTACGGTGCCATGCACTTGCGGTCGGTCTCAGAATGCCGCGTAAGCGCGGCTACGCTTTCTCCAGTCCGAACACGTCATGAAGCGCCTGGACGGCCAGCTCCATGTATTTGCGGTCGATAAGAACGCTGATCTTGATCTCGGAGGTGGTGATGACCTTGATGTTGATGCCCTCCGCCGAGAGTGCGCCGAACATCCTGGCCGCAACGCCCGCGTGGCTGCGCATACCGATGCCGACGACCGAGACCTTGCTGACATCAGTGTCCGCGATCAGATCATGGAAATTGATCTCCTCGCGCGCCATCGCCTCCCGCACCGCCTTTTCGGCCCGCGCGACCTGATCGACCGGCAGGCTGAAGGTCATGTCGGTCCGCCCGTCTTCGGCGATGTTCTGAACGATCATGTCGACGTTCACGCCCGCCTCGGCCAGCGGTCCGAAGATCGCCGCCGACACGCCGGGCCTGTCCGCGACCGAGATCAGCGTCATCTTGGCCTCGTCGCGCACGAAGGCGACTCCGGCGACCACGTTGCTTTCCATGATGTCCTCCTCGGCGCAGACAAGCGTGCCCGCATCATCGCCCATATCTTCGAAACTCGACAGCACCCGCAGGCGCACCTTGTAGCGCATCGCCAGTTCGACCGACCGCGTCTGCAACACCTTGGCCCCCAGGGATGCCAGCTCCAGCATCTCCTCGAAGGCGATCCGGTCCAGCTTGCGGGCCTTCGACGTGATCCGCGGGTCGGTCGTATAGACGCCGTCGACGTCGGTATAGATATCGCAGCGCTCCGCCTGATGGGCCGCCGCGAAGGCCACCGCCGTCGTGTCGCTGCCGCCGCGCCCCAGAGTCGTGATCCGGCCTTCCGCCGATACGCCCTGGAACCCCGCGACCACGGCGACCTTCATGCCCTCGGCGAACTTGGCATCGAAGTTGGCAGTCGGAATATCCAAGATCCGCGCCGTGGAATGCGCCGAGGAGGTCTTCACCGGCACCTGCCAGCCCTGCCACGACCGCGCATCGACGCCGTTTTCCTGCAGGATCAGCGCCAGCAACCCGGCCGTCACGTTCTCGCCTGACGACACCACCGCATCGTATTCGCGCGCATCAAAAAGCGGCGAGGTCTCGTTCACCCAGCCCACCAGTTCGTTGGTCTTGCCCGACATGGCCGAGACCACCACGATCACCTCGTAGCCCTTGGCCACCTCGACGCCCACGCGCTTGGCCACGCGGCGGATGCGGTCGAGATTGGCGACGGAGGTCCCGCCGAATTTCATGACGAGTCGCGGCATGGCGGCCCCCGGTGATTGGTCCGGGGCCTGTTAGGCGAGGGGGGCGTCGGGGGCAAGTCGTCGCGGCGTCGGGATAAATACGAACCCGATCCCTAATCGTCCGCTATAAGTTGCCGTCGAATCAGGGCGCACCGGGGTGACGACTTGTGATAACTGCATTACGTTGCTCGTTATTCGGGCGCGAATTGGCATCAGGGCAACACCAGTGAATGTATCAGAAGATTTTTCAGAAGACATTGAATCCATAGGCATAAACAAGATTGTCCCGACTCTGCTGGAGACGGCTCTTCTGGCCACGGGCATGGGTTTTGCCGCCGTCGCCCGCGTAACAGAATCCCGCTGGGTCACCTGTCAGGCAGTGGACAACATTTCCTTCGGACTGACTCCGGGCGACGAATTGCCGGTCGAGACGACGCTCTGCCACGAAGTTCGCCAGTTCGATCAGGAAATCGTCATCGACGATGTAGAGGGCGATCCGGTCTATCGCGATCATCATTGCCCCGTCCGGTATCAGTTTCGCAGCTACATCTCGCTTCCGATCTACAGGGCCGACGGTTCGTTCTTCGGGACCATCTGTGCCATCGATCCCGAACCGCGCAGTCTGAAACGGGATGCCGTCGTCTCGATGTTCCGGCTGTTTGCGCGTCTGATCGGCGAAAGCCTCGATACCGAGGCGGTCCTGGCGCAGAATCGCGACGATCTGAAGCGCGAACGCAACCTGGCCGACGTGCAGGAGAAGTTCATCGCGATCCTGGCCCACGACCTGCGCAACCCGATCAGTGCCTTGTCTGCCGGTTTCCGACTGCTCGAAAGGGACGAACCCAACCCCAGGTCAAGTCAGCTCATCGGTTTGATGAAGGGGTCCGTGCAACGCATGTCTCTGCTGATCGAGAACCTGCTGGACCAGGCCCGCAGTCGGGACGGCGGCGCGATCATCATCGAGCATAATCCGGAGACGACACTGGAGGCGGCACTCCGTCAGATCCTGTCGGAGTTTCAGGCCACCGCCCCGGAACGGATCATGGACATAGAGATCGACATCCCCGGCACCGTGTATTGCGACAGTGCGCGCATCGCGCAGCTCTTCTCGAACCTGGTGTCCAATGCGGTCACCCACGGGACCTCGAACCAACCGATCGTTGTCAGAGCGGTCATCCAGGACGACGACTTCGTCCTGTCGGTCGCCAATTCAGGCACGCCCATCGCGGGCGAACAGATCGAAACGCTGTTCATGCCCTATGAGCGCGGTGCGGACCGGCCCAGCCGGGAAGGTCTGGGACTGGGCCTGTTCATCGCCTCCGAGATTGCCAAGGGGCACGATGGAACGCTGGACGCCTCATCCGACGACCGGATGACGGTTTTCACGTTCCGAATGCCGCGCGACGCGCGGGTGCGTCAGACCGGCTGACGGGAAGTCGGGGTTCAGGTCGGACCCGGTCGCGGTGCCCGTCGCCACGCGCCGGATACGGTCGAGGTTGGCGACGGAGGTGCCGTCGAATTTCATGACGAGTCGCGGCATGGCGGCCCCCGGTGATTGGTCCGGGGCGTGTTCGGCGCGGGGGACGTCGGGGGCAAGGTGGGCGTGGGGGGATGAACCACGTCGCACGAATATCTGATGAGCTCTTTGACCCAATTAGCAACTTTCTGAGGCGCAGCGAATGGCAGCTTTCCTCAGAGCAAATAGAGAGTTACGTCTGGCTGGTCACTCTTGCCATAAAGGCTCATGCGATGTTTTCTATTCTTGCAGACCGCACCTATCGACACCTGTTCCTGGCGCAGATCGTCGCTCTGTTGGGCACCGGGATGGCAACCATAGCACTCGGGCTGCTGGCCTACGATCTGGCAGGCGACCGCGCGGCGCTTGTTCTGGGTATGGTGTTCACGATCAAGATGATCGCCTACGTCGGCATCGCGCCCATTGCTGGGGCCTTTGCAAACCGCTGGCCCCGACGCGCTATGCTGGTAAGTCTTGATCTGATACGGGCCGTTGTCGCGCTGAGCCTGCCGTTCGTGACAGAAATCTGGCAGGTCTACATCCTGATCTTCATGCTGCAATCCGCCTCGGCGGCTTTCACACCGACGTTTCAGGCCACAATCCCCGACATTCTGCCGGAAGAGAACCGCTACACCCGGGCCCTTTCGCTCTCGCGGCTGGCCTACGATCTGGAGAACCTGATCAGTCCGGCACTGGCCGCGATCCTGCTGGCTTTCGTCAGCTACCAAGTGCTGTTCTATGGGACCGTCATCGGGTTTATCGCCTCCGCTCTGCTGGTCGTCTCGGTGTTGTTGCCAAGTCCGCAACCCATGGCCCCGCGCGGCATCTATGACCGAACCACGCGCGGGCTGCGTATCTATCTGGCAACGCCAAGGCTGCGTGGACTTCTATCACTGAACCTCGCGGCGGCTTCTGCCGGGGCGATGGTTCTCGTGAACACCGTCATTTTGGTGAAATCCGATCTGGGCCTTGGCGATACGCAGGTTGCCATGGCGCTTGGTGCCTTCGGTGGCGGCTCCATGCTGGCGGCACTGGGCCTTCCCCGTCTTCTTGACAGTCGGCCAGATCGACCTGTGATGATTGCGGGTGCGCTAAGTCTGGTCGTCGTGCTGCTGGCATCGGGCTTGTGGGTCGCCGTCGCTGGACCTGTTTGGAGTGTCCTGCTCATCGGCTGGCTCGCAATCGGCGTTGGCTATTCCGTTGTGCTGACGCCCTCGGGCCGGCTTCTGAAAAGGTCCGCCCACCCTGAGGATCGACCTGCGGTCTACGCCGCCCAATTTGCACTATCGCATGCCTGCTGGCTGCTGACCTATCCGTTGGCAGGGTGGCTGATCACGGCGTTCGGGGCCGTCGTCGGGTTTATCGTCCTGGCACTGGTGGCAGGCGCTGGGCTATTGGGAGGGATGCTGTTTTGGCCACATCAGCAGGATGCGTCGCTTCCGCATGATCATGATGATCTACCACCGGATCATCCCCATCTCGCGGGTCGGCTTACGCATAGCCACCCGATCGTGATCGACGATTATCATCCGCATTGGCCACGGGCATGAGGGACGCCCTTTTGACATCGACCTCATAGCAGACCTGCAAGCGACCAAGGTCAGGGTCCATAAAGTCCTGCGAAGCGATCGCTGCGCCCGAAGCGATCTAAGCCCTCAGAAACGCCGCGACCCGCGCCGGATCCCGCTTCGCCAGATCCCGCAGCCACCCTTCCACCGCCTGCCGGATCACGGGGCGGTCGTCCCCGGCCATTCCGGCCAGCCAGCCCAGCACCCGCTCCCGCGCGGCAAGGTCTGCCTCTGACGGATGATTCATCTTGGCCCAGGGCGCGGTCGCTGCAATTGCCGTGCGCCGGGTCCAGACGTTGGCCGCCTGCATCCAGCCCTCGACCACGTCCAGCCGCGCCGGGTCCGCCGTCAGGCGGCGGGAAATCGCACCGGCCCCGGCGTCGGCAATGGCCCGGCAGTCGAATTGCACCACCCATTCCGTCAGCCGCGCCCAGACCCCGTCGTCGGGCCGGATGCGCGCCTGCGTCAGAAGTCGCAGCGCCAGAAGCCGGGCGTCGAAAGTGCCGTCCTGCCATAGCGCGTCTGCAAGGATGACCCGGTGATCCACCGACAGCTTCTCGCGCAGCGTTTTGGCCAAGTCCCCGAGGGCAGAAGCAGGCACCCCCAACGTCTTGCGCGTCGTCCTGTTGGCCGCCTTGTCCCGCGCCGCGCGACCCGCGTCGCCAAGAGTGTGCAATTGCGCCAGCGCCTCAGCCACTTTCGCCGTCAAGCCGGTGTCATGTGCGGGGGACGTGGCTGATGTCTCATCCGTCATGTCGGCAACCGTCCGTCCGTGGACGCGGCGCACCGCACCGCACCGTTGACGACGAAGCGCCAATGCTCGGTGCGAAAATCAGGTATGACCTGGATAATACCTTCGTATGCACTGTCGTATGTACGTCCCGCAGACCCGTCATTCGACCGTCACCGACTTCGCCAGATTACGCGGCTGATCCACGTCGGTGCCTTTGTGGACCGCCGTGTGATAGGCCAGCAGCTGAGCCGGAAGGGCATAGAGGATCGGGGCGAAAACCGGATCGATCCTTGGCATCACCAACACCTCCCAGACCCCGTCGGAGGCCTGTTTTGCCCCATCGGCATCGGTCACCAGCAGAACCTGGCCTTCACGGGCCATGACCTCCTGCATGTTGCTGACGGTCTTCTCGAAAAGCGGGTCCATCGGCGCGAAAACAACCACGGGCAGCGTCCGGTCGACCAGCGCGATGGGGCCGTGCTTCAACTCACCGCTGGCATAGGCTTCGGCATGTATATAGCTGATTTCCTTTAGTTTCAGAGCGCCTTCATGGGCCATTGGGTACATCGGGCCCCGGCCCAGGAACAGGATGTCCGACGCCTCCGACAGGCGTGAAGCCAAAGCCTCGCAGCGTTCCTCGATGGTAAGACCCTGCGACATCAACCCCGGCAGGAGCTTCAATCCCGCAACCAGTTCCGCCTCGCGCTGGGCGTCGATCTCGCCGCGCTGCACCCCTGCCGCGATGGCAAGACACAGAAGCACCGCGAGCTGATTGACGAAGGCTTTGGTCGAAGCCACGCCGACCTCGACCCCGGCATGGATCGGGTAAATGATGTCGCTGTCGCGCGCGATGCTGCTTTCGACAACGTTCACCACCGACAGAATCGCCCGCGCTTTTCCCCTAGCATAACGCAAGGCCGCCAAAGTGTCGGCAGTTTCGCCCGACTGGCTGACAAAAAGTGCTGTGGTATCAGCGCCTACCGGCCCTTCACGGTAACGATATTCCGATGCGATATCGACTTCGGCAGGCAGGCGGGCCAGGGCTTCGAACCAGTATTTGGCGACCGAACAGGCGATCTGCGCCGTGCCGCAGGCGACCATCTGTATGCGGTCGGTCGCGGAGAAATCGTAATCGGTGGGCAGAACGATCCGATCACCCTCGACGTAGCGGGAAAGCACATCCGACAGGGTTTGCGGCTGCTCGTGAATTTCCTTGCCCATGAAATGCCGGTGACCGGCCTTTTCGATCCGCGTGGCATCGACATGAATGCGCTTCATTTCCCGGTTGGTCTGGCGGCCATCGGCGTCGAAGATGCGAACACCGGCACGGGTCACCACGGCGCGGTCGCCCTCCTCCAGATAGGTCAGGCGGTCGGTCAGCGGGCCGAGCGCGATTGCGTCGGAGCCTACGAACATTTCGTTGTCGCCATGGCCGATGGCCAGGGGCGATCCGACGCGCGCGGCAATCAGCAGGTCAGGTTCGCCGTCGAACAGGAAACACAGGGCATAAGCCCCTTCCAGCCTGTCGATAGTCGCAAACGCCGCATCCTGCGGCTCCATTCCGTCTTCGAGAAACAATTCGCAAAGGCGAACGATGACCTCGGTGTCGGTCTCGCTTTCGTAGGGGCCGGAGGCTTCGCGGCGCAACTCGCGGAAGTTTTCGATGATGCCATTATGGACGACGGCGACGCGGTCCGCGCGGTGCGGGTGAGCGTTGGAGACGGAGGGCGCGCCATGTGTCGCCCAGCGCGTATGTCCGATGCCGGCGAAACCCGGCAGGGGGTCCGTCACCAGCAGATCGGCAAGATTCACCAGCTTGCCGACCGCGCGGCGACGATCCAGCACGCCATCTTCGACGGTGGCGATCCCGGCGCTGTCATAGCCGCGATATTCCAGCCGTTTCAGTGCCTCGACCATGATCGGCGCGGCCTGGTGTTTGCCCAGTATTCCGATGATACCACACATCAGCTTGTCTCCTTTGCGGCGCGCAGCTTTGCCATCAGCCGACGCGCGAAGCCGTCCTTGTTGACCTGTCTTGCCCGGCCCAGCGCCAGCGCACCGTCCGGGACGTCCATTGTCACGACCGAGCCGGAGGCCGTCATCGCATCGTCCCCCACGCGGACCGGGGCCACCAGCGCGGTGTTCGACCCGATGAAGGCATTCGCACCGATCACCGTGCGATGCTTGAATACGCCGTCGTAATTGCAGGTGATCGTGCCCGCGCCGACGTTGGCCCGCGCCCCCACGTCGGCGTCGCCGATATAGGACAGGTGGTTCAGCTTCGCGCCTTCGGCCACTTGCGCATTCTTGACCTCGACGAAGTTGCCGACGCGCACACCCCGGTCCAGCTCCGCGCCGGGACGCAGGCGGGCGTAGGGCCCAACGACGCATTCGTCCGCAACATGGCAGCCTTCCAGGTGGCTGAAGGCACGGATCGTGGCACCGGATTCGATGGTGACATCGGGACCGAAGACCACGTGCGGTTCGATCACGACGTCGCGCCCGATTACCGTGTCATAGGCCAGAAAAACCGTATCGGGTGCCGTCAGCGTGGCACCGTTGTCCATCGCCTGGGCCCGCGCCCTGTCCTGAAAGGCGGCTTCCGCGGCGGCAAGATCGGCGCGCGTGTTGACGCCCATCGTCTCGACCTCTGGGCAGGTCACAACCCGTGCCGACATGCGCGCCGCCCGCGCCAGGCTGACGATGTCGGTCAGATAATATTCACCCGCCGCGTTGTCGTTGCCCACATGGTCGATCAGATCGAAAAGGGTGTTGGCATCAGCCGCGATCACGCCGGAGTTGCACAGGGTAATCGCCAGTTCTTCGGGCGTGGCGTCCTTGGCCTCGACGATCTTTTCCAGCCGGTCGCCGTTCGCGACCAGACGCCCATACCGACCGGGTTCAGTGGCGCGGAATCCCAGAACCACGATATCCGCGCCATCGCGCCGGGCGGCCTGCATCGCCTCCAGCGTTTCCGGGCGGATGAACGGCGTATCGCCGTAAAGCACGATAACATCGCCATCGAATCCGTCCAGTGCAGCGCGGGCCTGCGCCACCGCATGCGCAGTGCCCAGTTGTTCGGTCTGACGCACGACGACGGCGTCTGCGTCATGAATGCGAACCATCGCCGCCACCCGGTCGCCGCCGTGGCCCGCGACGATGACAGTGCGGTCCGGTGACAGACTTTCGCCCGACCGCAATGCATGGACCAGAAGCGGCGCTTGCGCCACGCGGTGCAGGACCTTCGGCAGGTCGGATTGCATGCGGCTGCCCTGTCCGGCGGCCAGAACGATCAACGCTGTCGGCATTAAATATCTTTCCCTGAGTCACAGGCCGTTCTAACCGAGGGGCGATATGCTGCAACCCGCCATGGGATCAGGATAGCGAAAGGGTGCCGACAATGAAACGATGCGTGATCTTCGATCTGGACGGAACGTTGTGTGACACATCCGGCGATCTGCTGGCCGCTGCCAACGCGGCATTCGCGCATCTGGGGCACGATATCCGGCTGGACCCGATGGCGGCGCAGGACCGGGCGGCGGCTTTGAAGGGCGGGCGGTCAATGCTGCGTCTCGGGTTCTCGCGGGCAGGGGATGTGGATGAAGGCCAGGTCGACGCCGGATATCAGCCCCTGCTGGATGCTTATGACGGGTCCATTGCGGTTCATACGGCGTTCTATCCCGGTGCTCTGGATGCGGTGCGGCGTCTGCGCGCGCGCGGCGATGCCGTGGCGATCTGCACCAACAAGCCTGAAGCGCTGGCGATCAAGCTGATGGCGCAACTCGGCGCAAGTGACCTGTTCGATGCGCTGGTCGGGGCCGATACGCTTCCGGTGTGCAAGCCGGACCCGGAACACCTATGGGAAACCATACGTCGGGCCGGCGGCGACCCGGCGCGCACGGTGCTGATCGGTGACTCCGATACCGATCGCAACACGGCGGCGGCGGCGGCGGTGCCTTGCGTGCTGGTGACCTTCGCGCCCGCAGGTCAATCGGTGGCGGAGCTTTTGCCCGAGGCATTGCTGGACGATTATGCCGATCTGGACGGTATTCTGGAAAGGTTGCTGACATGACCGAGGTTTTCACCAAACCTTTCATCCGCCAAGAGCCGATCCCCGAGTCAGCGATCGCCGCCGCGGTCGAGGTCATGCGCTCCGGCGCGCTGCACCGTTATGGCGCGGAGCCGTCGCAGGTCGCGGCACTGGAGATCGAATTCGCCGCCCAGACCGGCGCGGCGCATGCACTGGCAGTGGCATCGGGCGGATACGCGATGGGCTGTGCCCTGCGCGCGCTGGGGGTGGGTCCGGGCGAGCCGGTGCTGACCAATGGCTGGACGCTGGCCCCGGTGCCGGGTGCCATCGCCGCCGTCGGCGCGCGCCCCGTGCTGGTCGAGGTCGGGCGAGATCTGTGCATCGACCTGGATGATCTGGAAGCGAAAGCCCCGCTGGCAAACGTCCTGATGCTGTCGCATATGCGCGGACATATCGCCGACATGCCCCGTCTGATGGCAATCTGCGATGCCCACGACATCGCCGTGATCGAGGATTGTGCGCACACCATGGGCGCCGACTGGGACGGCCATCCATCAGGACGCTGGGGCGCGATCGGCTGCTATTCCTGCCAGACCTACAAGCATGTCAATTCGGGCGAGGGCGGGCTGATCGTCACCGACGATGCCGATCTGGCGGCAAAGATGATCCTGCTGTCGGGCAGTTACATGCTATATGCGCGCAATGGCACGGCGCCGTCCGAGGAGGTATTCGCGCGGCACAAGGGCGCGATGCCCAACGTATCGGGCCGTATGGATGAGTTGCGCGCGGCAATCCTGCGCCCGCAACTGGCCGACCTTCCGGCACAGGTCGCGCGCTGGAACGAACGCTACCGCGCGCTGGAGACGGGGTTTCGCAACCTGCCCGGCCTGCACGTCATCGATCGGCCCGCGTCCGAGGGCTATGTCGGATCGTCGATCCAGCTGCTGGCGGACGACCCCGAAAAGATCCCTGGTTTCATTGCGGGCTGTGCGGCGCGCGGCGTCGATTGGAAATGGTTCGGCCATGCGACGGCGCAGGGCTTTACCTCGTCGCACCACCACTGGGCCTATGTCGAAGCGCAGAGCCTGCCGCAAACCGATGCCGTGCTTGCCCGGCTTCTGGATATGCGCGTGCCGCTGACGTTCGATCTGGCCGACTGCGCCGTTATCGGGCGGATCGTGGCGGGCGAGGCAGCCGAAAGCCTGCGCTAACCATGCGGTAAACTCACGACATCATCGAATATTATGAATTTTCCTTAGGTGTGCTCAGTACCTATCTGTCCCTCAAGCCGAAGGGCCTCCGCCGGTTTCGCCGTCGGACCTGACTTTCCTTGAAAGGGATTTCACGATGAAAACGATCGCTACACTCGCTGCCACGACTGTGCTCGTGCTGACCGTCTCCATCCCTGCCTTCGCGCAGGACAACCTGACAGGTGTTTCGCGTCTTGGTGACCGCATCGACGACATCACCGAAGCCGCCCAGGACGATCTGGATCGTGGCGAAGATGACGAGCGCTTCAGCCCCAATGGCGTCATACAGGGCTTCCGCGGCTCGGCCGCACTGACCGCATCCGGCGCGTCGGGCAACACCGACACGGGCGAGCTGTCGTTCGCCGGTCGCTTGTCCTATGGCCTTGGCGAATGGAGCCACCTGATCGGTTTTGCCGGTGAATATGGCGAAGCCAACGGTATCAAGAACGAAGAAGAATTTTTTGCGATCTACGAAGGCAGCCGCTATTTCACGCCGCAGGTCTATGCTTTCGGCACCGGCCGTTTCGAATACGACGGCTTCGACACCAACGAGCGTGACGCGTTCATCGGCGGCGGTCTGGGCTATCGCATCGTCAACACCCGCCAGATGGCCTGGCGCGTTCAGGCCGGCCCCGGCATTCGCTATATCGCCGATCAGGCGGGCAACGATGAAACCGAAGGCGCAGGCATCGCCTCGTCGCGCTTCTATTATGGCTTCAACGACGTCGTGTCGCTGACCAATGACACCGACATCCTGTCGTCGTCGGCGGATACCGTGGTGACCAACGACTTCGGCGTGAACTTCAGGATGACCGACACCCTGTCGACCCGCGTCAGCTATCGTACCGACTAT
>Ga0209634_1000770_pt1 | contig 24297 bp, 35 predicted proteins | sample LinPmetageLP40_FD_184043 | JGI IMG/M metagenome (GOLD analysis project Ga0209634, IMG submission 184043) | Marine viral communities from the Pacific Ocean - LP-40 (SPAdes) (version 2) | ecosystem: Environmental > Aquatic > Marine > Oceanic | place: Pacific Ocean | collected 2010-08-26 | reverse complement strand
TGCGAAAGGAGAAGAAAGAGTTCAAAATGCAAAACAGCAAGAAGCTCAAAGATTACAGGCTGCTAAATTTGGTGAAGCTTCTAGAATTCAAAATATTCAAATGAGTGAAGCGGGAAGACTACAACAATTTGGTATTGGTCAGGCTGAAAAAATGCAAAGTATGGGCGTTAAAGGTGCAATGTTTCAGTTTAATCAACAAGAAACAAGAGACATGCAGGCTTTAGACAGATTAACATCAGAATTAACAGGTCAAATGAACAAATCGTCTCAAGCAAGTGCCAGTGGATCTAAGGCATTAATGTCCGGTATAGGTAGTATTACAAGTATGGCTATGTCAGGTGATGGTGATAAAGATTGATGAAATAATAAAAAAGTTATGAGTATAAAAAAACAACAAAGTAAAATCCTGTCTGACTTAATAAATAATGTTGAAGATACAGCATCTAGTATTTACAAGTCTAAAGAGAAAAGACAAATAAAAGAACTTCACATAATACAGAAAAGTGAAAGTAAAAGAGAACTATTGTTGTTTAATTTTAAAAAAGAAATAAAAGAAAACGCAAAAAATTCTGGCATAAAAGGTGACTCTTTTTTTAACATGGCTTATAATAATATAACTGATTTATCTAAGTACAATACACAGAAAGAAAAAGCTCAAACTGCTGAAAATAGACAAGAAGCAAGTAAAGCATATGAAATGGCACAAAAAAGAAATAAAGCTATTCAAGAGTTTATAGTTTATTATAATGATTGGCTTACAACATATAGCGAAGAAGTAAGTAGTAATCCTCAAAATCAACCAGGCGGTGTTTTTACGGGTATAAATAAAGACTTAAATAGTAGTTTTGATAAGTTTTTTAAAGAAACAAATTTAAACTTTAGCATTAAAAATGCTATAGTTGGTGGTGAATTAAACAAAGAACAAACAAAAATACTACCTCCTGTTGAATACTATCAAAAAGAAGATGGAGTTATTATGGGTAGATTAACTGGTTATAAAGACTTTGATATAATAAATACTTTATCTACACCTCCAGTTGTTATACAAAATTTTAATGAAACACTAGGTAAACTATTTATGAATAGTGGTTATAAAAATGGTAATGGAGAAATTAAAAAAGAATTTTTAAACTACAATGATGCCGAAGAAAAAAAAGGTAAACTTAACGGTGTTGATGTTATAATGCGCACAGTGCCTGTTAACGTAGCTACTTCTAATAGATGGCTACAACAAGTTGAACAAGTTCTTCAAGGTCAGTTTAGATCAATAATTGATAAAGATGATTTTAATAATTTTCAAGCAACTTATTTGGCAATTGGTGGTGAAAATAATAAATCAATAGAACCATTAAACTATAAAAATGGAAACTTTCAGCTAACAGAAGAATCAGAACAAAGATTTAGAAGTTCTTTCTTAGAAAATGCTTATAGAGATTTTATGGGTCCTGGGTTTGTTAAAGAAGTAGAAATAGCAGAACAAAAACCTCAAAAAAAACAATTAGAAAAATCTTTACCTTAATATAATAAAATATGTTTGAATACGAAGGACAGCAATACACCGAAGAAGAGGTAAAAAAAGCTGCTAAAGAAAAAAATTTACCAATAGAGGATTATATTAAACAGTTTGAAATAACTCCTATTGAAGAACCAAGTTTGACATTACAAAACTTAATGCCCAGTGTATCTTACCCAACGCCGGGAAAGAAAAAACCCACAACACCGGGTGCGGTTGTGGAGGAGACAATAGCACCTACTATTACGGAGCCTCCTTTGGAAGATATTTCATTGGAATCGTTAGACACTGATGTAAAAACAGGTACTAGCGCAAACACAGTAATAAGTAAAGAAAGAAACATTGAAGAAGAGGAAAGAATATTTGAAGAGTATAATAAAATAGAACCTAGAATTATAAAAAATAATCCTAATTATACGCCTGAGCAAATAAAATCTAATGCAGACGATGAAAAAAGACTTTTATTAGAAGGCATTGATTCTTTTGATCAACAAATGTTATTTAATAAACGAACAAATATTAAAAATGATATTGTTTTAAGAATAGAAGAAAATGAAGTTTTTGCTAAAAATAACGTTGATTCAATGTCTGAAATAAAAAAACAGATTGAATTTATTAGAGAACAAGGTGATGCAGAGGGTGAAGAAGAACTGGTAAATAACTATAATAATATACTTAAACAAACAAAAGAGCTTGAGCAAAATATTATAAAAGATGCTGGGTTAGTTCAAGATGAAAATGAATTTTTAGACACTTTTAGAAGAAGTTACAGTGAAATAGATAGATTATCAAATGCAGTACAAACAGCTGGTACTGATTTACTTTTAGGTGGTATATTAACGTTAGACATGCTAAAAAGTCAAGAAGGCAAAGATGCTTCTGTTAGTAAAGATTTATTAAAATATAGAGAAGAATTAGGTAGAATAGCAGAACAAGATTTAGGTAAAGCTATTGCTGTAGAAAATATTGATTCACCTGCTGAAGCTTTAAGATGGGGGTCGGATGCTTTAATAAACTTTACTACTTCTGGAATGATTGCTTTTAGTGGTCCTGCTGCTATGCCTTTATTTTTTGCAAGTGGTTATGGCGGTAGATTATCTCAATTTGAATTAGCTACTAGAAAAGCAGAAGAAGTTATACCTGAATTAGAGGCTAAATTAAAAGAAACTAAAGATCCTCAATTAAGAAAGTTAATTACCGATGAAATTGAGTTTCACAATAAAGCTTTATCAACAACAGATATGCAAAAATTTGCAACTAGCACTTTGTATGGTGGTTATGAATTTGGTACTGAATGGTTAACTACTTTACAATTAGTTAAAGGATTAAAGGGTTTAAATGGTAGTAAAGCATTAGAAACTTTTTATAAAAACGCAGGTAAAGAAACTTTTGGTAAAGCTTTAGTTACAACACTTAAAGATGCTAATGTTCTTAAAACTATAGGTACAGGTCCACTAAGTGGTGTTATTGAAGGAGGTGGTGAAACTGCAAATACAATGTTAGGAAATATTACAGATATAGTTATTAATGATGCAGATATAGGTGTATTTGATGGAGGTTTAGAATCATTTGCTCAAGGTAAATTAATAGGTAATGGTTTTGCTTTGGCAAGAGGTGGTCAAATAACTAGAGCATTTTTATTAGATGGTATTTCTAATAAATATCAGCAAATTGAAAATAACAAAATGTTAGCTGATATTAAAGAATTAACACAAACTTTAAACACAACTAATGATCCTAAAGTTCGTGCAGAACTACATAAAACTATTAGAAAAAAAATAAAAGAATCTAATTTACAACAAGATTACACCGCTAGTGCTTTTATAAAACTTAGTCCTAAAAAACAGAAAGAATTATTTGATTTAGACAGACAAGCTAATAATATAAACAAAAGATGGATTCAAATAGCAAATTCAAATACTAATGAAAAAACTAAAACTCAACTAAGAAAAGAATTATTAGAACAATTTAATGGTATTAAAGGTAAAAAGCAAAAAATTCTTGATAATTCTAATAGTATAAAATTAAAAAATATAACATTAGAAGAAGGACTTGTACAGGGTGATGTTAATAGAAATATAAAAATACTACAAACAGAATTAAACGCTGTAGAACAAAACAATAAAAAAACAAAATACTTAAATAAACAAGTTGCTTTTGACAGTGTTGATTTAGAAAACATAGAAGAATTTGCTAATTCAAATGAAGTAACTTTAACTCTTAACGATGGAAGTGTTATAAACAAAGAAGATGTTGTAGAGATATTAAGAATTGTAGCTGAGCAAGCTGATGGTGGTTTTAATAAAGATACTAAAACTAGTTATATAAATTTACCTGTAGCTATAGTAGCTAATCCTGCGGCCGCAACTCATGAGTATTATCATGCTATGAGTAATGAAAAAGGTTTTACTAAAGATCAATATGATGATATTGAAGAGGGTTTTAAAGATTTATTAAAAACTAAGTTAAAAAATAAAGAAATAACTCAAGAACAGTATGATACAATTAAAAATCGTTTAAAAATTTATGATGGTACTAATGAACAATCTGAAGAATTACAAACAATAACTGGAGACGCTATAAGCTTAGATATATTATCTGAAGATGATACAACTTTTTTACAAAAAGCAGGTTATAATATAAAGCAATTTGTAGCAGGTCTAATAGGTAAAGAAGAATCAGAAAATTTTGGTATAGATTCTCCTGAAGATGCTTTTAATTTATTAAAAACTTTTAAAAGAACAACTTTAAAAAATCAAGACATAAACATAAGGGCTAATGTTTTAGATCCAGAAAAACAAACTGATAAGTCAAAATCAAAAACTTTAAAATCAAAAAGTACTTTATTTGATGATATACAAAAACTTGTACCAAATAATATAAAAACAAAACAAGAATTTGATAATTTTGTGCGCTCGCCTCAAGGAGCAAAGTTATTTAATTCTATTTATGAAGAAGGTGGAGCTATAAATAATTATATTAGACAAAGAGCCACTACGCCGGCCGAATCACAAAAAATAATAGATAACACTATAGAAAGAGTATTAAATTTTAATCCTGAATCTACTAGAGATGATGGTGGTGTTGTTGGCGTTGAAGGTTTTACTGAAAGAATAATGGCGGATACAAGATTTGCCAAGCTAGATGCTAAAAAAGATTTATTTAAAGAGTCTGAAAGAGCTAAACAAGAACAACAATTAGATTCACCACAAGCTGCTCAAGTAGCCGCAACAGAATCTACTCCAACTGAAACTACAAAACAACAAACATCTAAACTAAGAAGAGATTTAGGTATAAAACAAGGTGATGATCTTTATAACGCGGTAAAACAAACAGCTAAAGAAATATTTGGAAAAGATCTAGACAATGTAGAGCTTAAAAAACTAAAAGCTATTGTAAATAAAAAAGCTAGAGGTAGTGATATATTTAAAGATGTAGCTAAATTAATGGGTACTGAAAAAGCTATAGATCCACAGTTTTTAAATAAAAATATATTAAATATTTTAAAAGATCTACCTGTATCTGATTTAGTAAAACTAGAAAGAGGTACAAAAGGTCAAAAAATATTTACTAAGACTGGACCTAGATTAGGACCTATAGCTGCTCGTGAAGCTGTTAATGATGGTTTATTGCCTAAAAATACCAATATTAATTCAGGGCCTAGAGTATCTGAAAAATTACCTGTTACACTAGAGCAAGCTAAAGAGTTTTTTACTCAAAAAAGAAAAGCAGGTCTGGTTGGTGTTATAGCAGAAAACTTAATTAGTGATGCTGCACCATCTGTAACTAAAGAAATAAAAACAGCACCTAAAAGAAGAGCTGAAGTTTTAGATGTTATTGATAGAGATCCTGGGTTAAAGTTTAGTATTAGCGTTGGTACTCAAAATATTCTTAGTAGAGCTCAATTTGATTTAGGTATTAAAGATGTAAATGCATTGTTAAATAATTATAAGTTATCTTCAGTATTTACAGTAAAAACTGTAGAAGATATACCAAAATATATAGAAGCTTTAAAAGAATATGTTTTTCCTTTACTTCCTAAACAAGCTTTTTTTGGACCTAGTGGAGGTACTGCTTTTACATCTAGTAGTAAAATACTAGGTAATAATTTTGGTTCTCTAAAAGATGCTGATGGAAATACTATATATGAAAACGGTAAACCAAAACAAAACCCTGTTTGGGCTGAGTTTACAAAACAAATTAAAGCTTTAAAAAATGATGGAAGTATTAAGTTTGGTGAACCTGTTATATCTAAAGAAGCAGATGTAGAATTGTTTAAAATAAAAAGTTATAAAACTTTATTTAACACACCTGTTAATATTAAAAAAAATATAGATAATGGCGAGATAGCTAAGTTTAATGAAAAAGTATCATTAATACATAAAACTTTATGGGAAAGAATAGATAAATCTATTAGAGATAATAAACAGAGCGCACCTGCTATTGCTACTTATTTAAGAATAACAGGTAATGATACAGGTCATTGGCATAAACAAGGTGCTAATTTTGTAGGTTATTCTACCAATCCTAAGGGTAAAGATGGCACATTATATGAATATGAGCACGCTATGCCTGCAACTGCAGCTTACATGTATTTATTAGATGTATCATTAAGTGATGGTAATTTTAAGCCTGCTTATAACGCTGTAATGGATAATTATAAGTTGATAGCTTTAGATAAAGCAGAAAATGCTAAACTAGGAAAAGCTAAACTTAGTAGAGGTATGCCTAAAGGTTGGGAGTTAGGTAAAAACTTTTGGTGGCAAAGATATTTTAACCCTGAAGTAGCCGCTATCGAAGGAGGTATACCACCTAATTCTATTATGATGGATAATGGTAGGTTAATGGGTGATCAACTTGGTGTAGGTGTTATGGGTGAACGTACTACTGAAACAATACAAGCCAGCAAAAAACTAGCAGCTAAGTTTAATGATAAAATATTACCACCTATTGATAAACTTAAAGGTAATTTTACTAATCAACAAGTGTTAGATAAAATGGCTGAAGTTGATAATAAAAATGTTAGTGAAGAACTTAAGTTTAGTAAATCTATAGATCTCAACAAAGACATGAATGATCTTATACAAGCTAAAACTGGTATAGCGTCAGAAAAAACATATTCAAGAGTTAAAGCAGAAGTTGTAGGAGCAAACAAAGGTAGGTTTGATTTCTTTATACCACCATCAGCTGAAGATTTTACAGGGTTATTATATAAAACATTAAGTAAGAGTAAGTTAGGTGATAGCCAAATGGCCTGGTATAAAGCACATTTAATAAATCCTTACTCTAGAGCCATGGATAATATATCTAGAGACCGTGTGGCTTTACAAAATGACTTTAAAGCACTTAAAAAAGAATTAAAAGGTGTACCTAAAACATTAAAGAAAAAAGTACCAGGTGAAGGTTTTACTCAAGAGCAAGCTGTTAGATCTTATATATGGGATAAGCAAGGTATGACAATACCTGGTTTAGCAGGTACTGACATAAAAACTTTAGTAGATTTTGTAGCTAAAAACCCAGACCTTGTTACATTTGCAGATCAATTAATAGCTATGCAAAAAGGTGATCAATATGCAGCGCCTGGTGAAGGTTGGCTTGCTGGTAATATCACTACAGATTTAATGGAAGGTATAAATACTACTAAAAGAGCTAAGTATTTAGAAGTATGGCAAACAAATGCTGATCAAATATTTTCTGAATCAAACTTAAATAAACTTGAGGCTGCTTATGGTAAAGATTATAGAGTAGCATTAGAAAATAGTTTACAAAGAATGAAAACTGGTAAAAACAGATCATTTGGAGGTGATTCTTTAACTGGTAGAGTTACTGACTGGCTTACAAATTCTATTGGTGCTATTATGTTCTTTAATACTAGATCAGCTGTACTACAAACTATATCAGCTATTAACTTTATAAACTTTGGTGATAACAATGTATATGCTGCAGGTAAAGCTTTTGCTAATCAACCACAATATTGGAAAGATTTTAAAACATTGTTTAACTCAGACTTTCTACTTGAACGTCGTGATGGTTTAAAACTTAATGTAAATGAAGCAGATATAGCTGACATGGCTAAACGAGGTGGTGTAAGAGGTGTTATAAGTGAATTACTTAGATTAGGATTTTTACCTACACAATTAGCCGATAGTTTTGCTATAGCAGCAGGAGGTTCTACGTTTTATAGAAATAGACTTAAAGCTTTAGAAAAGCAAGGCATGAATACTAAAGATGCCGAAGTTCAAGCATTTCAAGATTTCAGAGAAACTGCAGAAGAATCTCAACAATCAAGTAGACCTGATAGAATTAGCCAACAACAAGCTGGCCCATTAGGACGTGTTATATTGGCTTTTGCTAATACTCCAGCTCAGTATGCAAGAATAATTAAAAAAGCCGCTAGTGATCTTAAGAATCGCCGAGGTGACGACAAGACCAATGTATCTAAGATATTATACTATGGTGTTGCACAAAATTTAATATTCAATGCTTTACAACAGGCTTTGTTTGGTTTAGCATTTGGAGATGAAGAAGAACCTGATGATAAAAAAGAAAAAAGATATGTAAACGTAGCTAATGGTATGGCAGATAGTTTATTAAGAGGTATGGGTCTTGGTGGAGCAGTGTTTTCAGTATTAAAAAATACAGCACTTAGATTAAATCAAGAGTCAGATAAAAAATCTCCTAAATATCAAGACGTATTAGTTAAAGAAATATTACAAATATCTCCACCTATATCATCTAAGGTTGGTAAATTAAGAGCGGCAGGTAGATCTTATTCTTGGAATAAAGAAGAGATGATGACTAAAGGTTGGTCAATAGATAACCCAGCTTATTTAGCCGCTGGTCAAGTTATAGCAGCTACAACTAATATTCCACTTGATAGAGCGTTTAAAAAAATAGACAATATAAGAAATGCTAGTAATTCAGATCTAGAAGCTTGGCAAAGAGTAGCTTCAGCTGCTGGTTGGTCAGCTTGGGAGTTAGGTATAAAGAAAGGCAAAAATTCTAATGTTAAATTAACAGATGAACAAAAGTTAATTAAATTAACTAAAAAACAACAAGTAGATTCATTATTAACTTTAGGTATAAGTAAAAAACAAATTAATAAATTAAAGTTAGAAAGTGATAGAGTTCAGGCTATATTAAATCCAAAAAGTATTAAAAAAGAAAAAGTTTCTAAAAAAGATAGTTTGTTTGGTTTGAATAAAAAACAACAAGTAAACGCTTTATTGAAACTAGGATTTAGTAAAAAAGAAATAAGAGCTCTTAAGTTAGAGAGTGACAGAGTAAGTACAATAATGAGTAAAAAAGAATAACCATTAAATAAATAAATATGCAAAACGAAAAAAAAGAGATGCGTCATTACATCGGTGCTGCCGGTATATTTACTTTAATCATATTATTATTAATGTTCTTAAGTTATGTAGAAATACCACCAGTAAATAAAGATTTATTTGTGGCCATCGTGGGAACTTTGGTTTCTAGTTTGGGAATTGTTGTTTATGTTATCATTGGTCAACAGCCGGATGAAGTTAATAAATTACAAAAGAAAAATGAATCATTAGAAACAATGAGTCATCAGATGGAAAAACGCAATGATCAATTAGAAGAAATGATAATTGAAATGCAAGCTAAAATGATAGAAAAATTAACCTTTTTTGGAGATGCAACATGCTCTTGTGGAAAAGATAAATGTGAATGTAAAAAATAAATATTATGGCAAAAAAAGAATGTGGTTCTTCTATGGGTATGTTAATGAAGAAAAAGAAAAAAAATACTTGCTGGAAAGGTTATAAAGCTGTTGGTAAGAAAAAATCTCCTAGTGGTAAAAAAACAAAAGGAGGCAAAACTAAGATGGTTAACAATTGCGTTAAAATAAAAAAATAATGCAATATTTTAACATCACAGAATTCGATAGTCCTGATCAAGTTGGTAGTGGTAGAGTGATGAAAGAATCAGTGCTAGAAATGCTAGACGAAGCAAGAGCTAAGTTTGATAAAGCAATACACATAAATAGTGGTTATAGAACCAAGAAACATAATACAAAGGTTGGAGGTAAACCTAACTCAGCACATTTAAAAGGATATGCAGTAGATATACACTGTGATAACTCAAGAGATAGGTATAATCTTATAAATTGTTTATTGGATGTAGGTTTTACTCGCTTAGGAATAGCTAAAACCTTTATACACGTAGACGCGGATCCAGATAAAGATCCTGATGTTGTGTGGACATATTAAAAAAGGAACACGATAAAATGGGCTTCCACCCCCAAACGTTCCTGCAATTGAAGGGAGATCATTACGGTCTCCCTTCATTATTTCTAGCCGTCACAAGACAAACACTCTTCATCCATAGCAGCAGCCGCTATGTCACCTCTAAGAACAGATTCTGTTCTCATATAGTATAAGGTCTTAATACCTTTTTTCCATGCATCTAAGTGTACCTTATTAATCCATTTTGGTGTTGCTTCACTAGGAAAAGCTAAGTTAAGACTAACTGATTGATCTATATATTGTTGTCTTATACCTGCTTGATTAACTAATTCTAATTGATTTATTTCTTTAAACGTTTTAAATACATCTTTAGCTGGTATATCATTAGTAAATTTAAGATCATCAAGCTCTTTAATATCTTGTACTGATCCACCATCTCTTAATATCTTATCCCATATTTTCTCAGTATTTAATTTATGTTTACGTAAAAACTTTACTAGTGTAGGATTTTTTCTTATAAATGTACCTTTAGCTGATTGTTCTGTAAACACATTAGCAGCCCAAGGTTCAATACCAGGTGATATGTTACCTGATAACTTAGAATTACTAACCGTAGGTGCTATAGCTCTTAAATGAGTATTACGCATACCAGTTCCTACACACCATAAAGGTTCACCATATGTTTCAGCTAAGTTTCTACTAGCTCTATCAGATTCTATTTTAATCTGACTAAATATTTTACGTGTTTCATACTGTGACAATAGCCCTTCAAATGGTATACCTTTTTCTTGTAAGTATGTATGCCATCCTAAAACTCCTAAACCTACAGCTCTACCTTTAGACGCAGATCTTATAGCGTTTTCAAATCCACGCAAACCTTTAGCTCGCTGTATAAATTCTTCCATTACACCATCTAAAAACCATATAGCGTCATATATTAAATTAGTACCTTTCCACTCATCATATTTAGCTAAGTTTAAACTAGATAAACAGCATACAAAACTGTGATTTTCATCTGTATGTAAAGCTATTTCACTACAAATGTTAGTCATATGTACTTTTAAACTGTTCGACTTGTAAGCATCAGGATTAGCCTTGTTTGTATTTCCTTTAAACATGATGTATGGCTCTCCAGTAGCTTTTCGTTTTTGAAGAAGCTTTGACCACTTATTCCGTGCATCTGGAGATCCAGCTTCGAGCTTTCGCATAAACTTATCGCCAACGATAGCACACTGATGTAAATTAAGAGATTGTCTATTGACGTCGCCTTTAGGTTCTCTGATTTCCAACCATTCAAGGAAGTCAGCGTGGTCAATATGTATATTAACGGATGCAGCCCCTCTACGTACTGATCCTTGGTTGGTTGCGAGTATAGTTGAGTCATAGATCTTGCAAAAAGGGACAACTCCATCTGATGTTCCATTACCTGTTATTTTAGCTCCGGCGGGTCTTATCATGTTTATACCAATGCCTACGCCTCCACCGTGTTTAGCGAGTAGCATCATCTCAAGATTCTTCTGACCTATATCACTTATGCTGTCAGCTACATCTATACCAAAACAAGATATAGGTAAACCTCTATCTGTTCCAGTGTTTGAAAGAACTGGTGATGCTAAGCACAACCAGCCGTTCCATATGTATTCAAAAAATGTATCCGCTAGCTCAGGTTTATATAAACGTCGTGCCACAGCTTTTGATACTCGCACATAGGCTTCTCTTGGTGTTTCACCTTGTAGTAAGTATCCTCCGCTAATTGTTTTACGGTATACATCAGTATTGCCCCAGTTAGGGTAATCTTCTCCTTTAATCCATTCATTATTCCACATTTAAATCTAATTTTTTTTCTTTTGATTTTGCTTTTTCATCTAATTTTTTCATTTCTTCAACTAATTTTGCCCATTTTTTCTCTCCAATATGTAATTGAAAAGCTGTTAATGTTCCTGTTGCAATATTATTTATTTGTTGTATTTCATGAATAAGCTTTTGAGATACATTTATTAATGCATCTACTTTTTTTTGCATTTCTATTAAAGTTTGTTCTTTCATGTGTTTGTTAAATATAAAGTGTAGCCTATCATAACATTTATGTTAACTGCTACTAAATTCCATTGTTTAGCTATAAATACTTGTGGTATTGATATAAGTCCTCCTATTATGTATATTACAGGGCCTATATTTCCTTGGTTTAAAACGTAAGGTGCAACCATTATAAGACCTGTGCCCATATAAGCTAATCTATTAGCTATACGTTCTTTTGCTGTTAATTTTCTATTTTTTACTAATAATTTAAAAAAACTATTTATCATTACCAAATATCTTCAAAATCCTCTCCTTCGTTAGCCTTCGCGTAATCAGTAGGCCTAACAGCAAAAAAATCAGTATGAGTATGCCCCCCGGTAAGATGGTAGAACCAATCAAGAGCTTTTGCTCCCTCTTTGTCAAATTTAAAGTATTCCCCGTGGTGTTTGTATCCAAGTTCTTGGATTTTTTCGTTGAGTCTTTTTCTGATAAATTGTTTGAGATCATAGGCTTTAAGGTTTTCGATATCTCCAAGTTCAAACATTTTGTCGATATAGTTTTCTTCTGCTGCAAGCATTGCTGTGGCTGCATCCAATATGTCTTGTTCACATTCATTTAATAATTTATTATCTTCTTTGCACATATGCCTAAATAAGGTACATCCCATTTTAGAATGTAGAGATTCATCTCTTACACTCCATTTCATTTGTTGTCCTACTCCTTTAAGAAGGTTTCTAAGTTGAAAACTATATAGAACAGCAAAGGCAGAATACAGGCTAACCCCTTCAGCAAAGGCGCTAAAAACTGCAAGGCTTCTTGCAATTCCAGCATGTTTATTTCCATCATAACTAACTAAATTGTCAAAGCGCTCCATTGTTGCCTGGTCTTGTAAGAACGCTTCAAAGTTTTCAAGACCTAGGGTTTCATTTAAATAACTATACGCTACAGCATGTATTGTTTCTTGCGAACCAAACATCATAGCCATCTGTTGTATCTCGTGCTTCGGAAACCACGCTACAACCTTTTGTGTCCAGTAATCAGATACAGCACATTCAGTCTGAGCAAAACCTAATAGTATATTACCTACTAGGTTTTTTTCTTCTGATGTAAGGTTCTCATTCCAATCCTTAACGTCACCTGACATTGATATTTCTGTGTGAAGCCAGAACGCTTGAGCTTGTTTAAGCCATCCCTCAGTATAGTATTCTGGATACTCAAAGGGTTTGTACGGTATTCTTTCATCAAATAATCCCATAATTAATCATTAAAAATTTCAAAGCATAAATCTACAAAAGGTAGATATATTACATGTTGTGTTGAGTCTTCGTGAGCGTAACTTCTAGCACCTATCATTATTCCGGGATAAAATCCCACAGTTATTTCCCAATTTCTATCCATAGCATTTTATATTATGTTTTTCTTGTAATTCAATTAGCTCGTTATAAAACATATATCCTTTAACTTCCATTCTCCATTTAATCCACTTATCAATTTGTCTTTCAGAATATTTTTTACGTGCTAATTGCTTTTCGTTTCTAATATTAATTTTATTGTTTCGTCGCATTCTTTTTGATTTTGTGGTTTATAAAGAGTAACAGGATTTAATTCTGTAACTAGTTTTTTAAACATCTTCCATTTAAGTGGAAAACTTTCATTTGCTCTTCCTTTTGTTTCAATAATAAAACCTTTGCCTATAAAATCTGGTGTATACTTTATATTAAGTATTTTTTTATTACCTCTATTTTTATAAACACCTTTACCATTAGCACAACGCTCGTAAGCAGGTATATCAAAATCAAATCCAGGAAACAACTCGTAAGTTGTACCTTCGTATTCAGCTTTAATTTTAGCTTTTTTTAATGCCATCCACATATACTTTTCTAAACCAGAAGCAAATTTAATGCCATCATATGATATTTTCTTAGACTGTACAGGGCCTTTTTTTCTTTTATGTTTAGTCCTCATGAAGTCTATTTATCCATAAGTTTTCAACTTCATCCTCTAAGCAACGTTTAGCAGCTTCAATATAAAGTAAAGCATCCATAAGTTCTTCTTGTACATCTACTAAAAATCTATTAAGATCTTTCTTTTCATCTTTAATTTCTTGCATCATAGTTGCACCATACTTTTTTTGGCCAACTAAACTACGTTCATCCATCTTAGCTAAGACAGCTCGAACTATTTCATCTTCTGTTTTAATCCTCATCTTTGACGAATGTTCCGTTAATCATTGAGCCTGTACGTTCTACAATAACATTGTAAGCTGAATCAATACAGTCTTCTATTCTATAACCTTTTAAGTGTGATAAATTAGTTAATACAACTACAATATCACCAATAGCATCTATTATTTCAGGCTCATCATCTTTAAGTAAAGCTTTAGCAAGCTCACCACACTCTTCTTGTAGTTTTATATACTGTGTTTTAGCATCACCTGAGTCTAATATACCTTTATCTTTAGCCCATAGTCTTATTCTATCAAAAGTTGATTGTTCTTTTTGCAATGCATTAACACTTTTTGAAATACTAAATTCTTTTAAAAAAGATGATAAAGCTTTATTATATACATAAGATCGTTGATCGTTATACATAGATGTTTTAGCAGCTTTTGATATCCATCCTATTACTCTTTTTGTTAACTTAAACTCACCGTGAGATGTTTTCCACTTTAATCCTTTATTATCCAATAAGTTACCTTTTAATTTATTAAGAGGATAAGGAAACGTAGACGTTTGTTCTGTCGCGTTTATTTTCATTTGATTAGATTTTTTTATTAATTGACTGTATTTTTTACGATCTACTTTGTAGCCATAAGACTTTTGAAGTTCTATCTCCTTGTCAGATATATACTCTATATCAGCGCTAGAATCAAGAACCTCATACTCTCCTTCTTTATACCCTTGTATAAGTGTAACTCTTGTATTAAGATTACTTGTTACACCTATTTTTTTACCTGGTATATGATATAAATAATACATATTTTTATTGATTTAATTTATTATTATATAAATGTAAATTTGTAGCAAAATGATAGTATGTTCCTACTTCAACAGAGAGTCTTTTAGCAACCATTTTTTGTAATTGTGCAAAACAGTACTGATCATTACAAAAGCCATACCAGAGATCATTAGAACGCATTAGAACGGTCATATTGAGCGCAGGGTTTTGTCTACCTGTTAGCTTCTGGTTTTGTAATACTGTAAACTGTATACCATAAGTACAGGGTGTGTCTTTAGTATATGTATCTATCTCTTTAGCATCGTATATAGATATGGCAGCTTGCCTAGTATCTTTATATTCTTCTAATTTAGCAACAACTTTGTCTATTTGATTGTTTCTATTCCATTGCCAACCGTAGTTTGATCTACACTTACGTTCTGAATCAGCCATGTTTTCCCATATTAAAGGTATTTTACCATATATCTCACCTAACTTATCTATACTAGGATTACCTGATAAATACCACTGCCATTCAGCTTCAGCATACTCTTTATTCCACTTTCTTTTTTCATCTGTTATATCCATATCTAATGGATTGTTAATATAAAAACCAACATTAAATAAAGCTTTAGTGTCTCCATAATCTATACCGTCTATAGATATAAGGTCATAGAAATACCAGTAAGCATCATCAGCTGTTGAAAAACTATTTTTTATGTTTATCATAATAGTATTTTTGCATTCTTCTTATTTCTTGATGTATATTCTCGTGAGTATATATGCTAGGCGATAGATGTGCTTTTTCACCTGTTTTATATTGCCCTAATCTTATTTCTATTCGCCACTCTTCTGGAAACATACCAGGCTTAGTAGGTACTGGGCTTATTCTAACGTTATTATTTATACACCAAGTGTCTATTTTATTTTCTTCTTTAGTTTTAGTAGGATATTCAAAACACAGACCTTTGTGTGTATTTTTTTTACCTCTACGTCGTTTTTCTCTTTCGTCTATTCCCATGGCATTGCCTCATTTTCTTTAACAAGATCATGATGAGGAATAAAACAACCGGATGCAGGATCCCATTTAAAATGAGCTTCAGCTCCGTTTTCACCTAAGTTTTGAAACTTAACTTTAAGTATTTTAGCTTTAACTGTTTTTTCTTGATAGTCTCTATGAACTAATATACCGTGGTATGAAGCATCGTACCATTCACCACCACCTTTAATATTATACATAGTAGGTTCTTCAATTTTACCATTACTATCTCTATACATTTTAGTAGGGTGAGCAACTATAAAAACTAAAACATCATATTTTTTAGCAAACATTTCTATTTTAGTCAAATACTCCATTGTATATCTGTTTACATCTTCAGTCTTACAATCAACATCTCTTATTTTATTAAAAGGATCTATTACTAAACATTTTATACCTTTACGTTTAACTAACTCAGCACCTTTACGTAATACAGATTCAAGAGTATAACGCTCCATATCAATAAAGAAAAAATTATCATTAATATGATTAGCAACTCTATTCCACTTATCACTTTTTATATCACCTCTTGTTGGCATACCTTGCCAAGCTTTACGCATTAATTTATGCGCGTGCAAATATGTAGGTGCATTTTCAGGTGAAGCAAAAGCTGTTTTCCATTGATAATTTAAATTGTACCCCATGACCATCTGATCCACGAAATCAGACTTACCACTGCTAGGTATACCAGTAACAGTAATAAACTGGCCGGTATACGTGCTAAAAATGTCGTCAAAGTTTTGTAAACCAATTTGAAAGCCGGGCTTAAAACCGTTTTCCACAAAATCAGTAACCTCCGCTTCAATATCTTTAAATGTAGTGACATTCTCAAGAGGAACAGGTCGAGCTTGGAGAATGCACTCGGATAGTTTTTCTTTTCCATGTTTAATTAAATATTCATTTGCATCTTTACAGTCATCAAAGTTTGCTAAAAAACAAACCTCTGCACCAAGACGTCTAATTAGTTCTTGTTGTAAGGCTTGACCAGCTTCATCTGAATCTACTGCTAGTATTATTTTTTCTTTTTTATCAAAATAATCTATACAGTTATCTAAATAATCTAGGTTATTAGAATTTAAAGTAGCTCCATTTGGTACAGAAACCACATTAGGTATGCCAGCTTCATGAAAAGCAAGAACGTCCATCTCGCCTTCCACAATAACACAAGTAGAATAACCAATAATACTGTTGATATTATAGAATACTTTTTCGGCCCCTTTAAATAGTTTAAAATTCTTTCTACCATCTCTATATTTTATATTAATGAGTTGATCACCCATTATATAGTTGAATTGAACTGTGTTCTCTTTCTTACCAGTTTGAGGCATAAACTCAAGACCTTCACCGACCTTTAGATCAGTTAAAGTCTTTTGAGTTATTGCTCTTGTATTAAACCAATCAACTACTTTACTTTGTAATAGTTTATACACGTATTCATTAGGTCTTACATAAACCTTTTCGCTCGCACCTTTACGTTGATATGTATGTAGTTGAAATGTTGTATTACAATTGTGACAAGTACCAAGACCACGTTCCCAATCATAAGATGCACATTGTGCTTTCTGATTCTTAGGTTGTCTATCAGACGAGCACAGGGGACAAATCCCCTGCTTTTTTTTCTCGTCTAGACTGTGTTGATTGAATTTATCAATAACAAATCCGTTGATCTCTTCTTGCATATATTAAAACGGTAAGTCGTCTTCTACCTTAGCGGTAGGCTGTGCTGCAGCTTGTGGTTGTCCTTCTCTAGGTGGAGGAGATACATTATCACCGTTAGTCCATACTACCTTAGCATTACCTAGATAAATCTTAGCAACTTTAGCCTCACGCTCTTCTTTAGTTTGTTCTATTATAACTGGGCCTTGATTACCAAATTGGTCAACCTCATCATTAAGAGTTAAGCTTATAGGTAAGTACTTACCTTTAGCTCCTGTTATTATTTTACTTTTATCAATCTTAGTTAGATCAATACTTGTTTTTATTATAGATGCCATAATTAATATGTAGCCACTTGATTAAACATTCTTCTTAACTGGTTTTTATTAGCTCCAGTAGCTCTACGCATGTTGTCTACAGCTTTTACATGGCTTTGGTTAGTATAAAAGTTGTTAGGGTTTGTAGTTACACCTGTTACGTCACAGGTTCTTTTTTTAGTTCTTGCCATAATTATAATGTTTCGGTTTTAAAAAATTGTTTTGCGTCAAAGTCTTTAGTCTTAAAAAATAATTGGTATTGTGCTACTGCTTCTTTGACTTTTTCTTGTCCTCTTTCATAAAAGGATTCAGAACAGTCACACACCTTGATTTGATGGGTAGTTTTATCTATAACTATGAATACCATTTCATAATTAAATATCTGATTATATATAAAAGCTTGACTGTCGTAGTTGTATTTGTTAGCTGAAAACCGAAATTTATCTATATCGGCTGTTGTTTTCAAATCTACTATTAGTCTTTCGCTGTGATTTACTATATCAGCTTTACCTTTCCACATCTCACCTTCTATTTCAGTTATACCAGGTACTTCATAGCTTACATCGCCATTTTGAATAAGATCTTTACATACATCATTAGCTAACACTTTGTCAACCATTAATTCTATTTGATCTACTTCATGCTGTAATAAGCATAGTTCACCTTCTGAAATCTCTTTATACGCTTTAGTGTTCCTAGTACTTGACTCAACTACTTTAAAGTTTTTGAGTTTGTTAGGCTCTAGTATAGCGGTATGAAAATACCCGCCTACTAAAAATGCCGGCCTTGGTTGCATAGGTTCATGTAACGATAAAGGGTTTTTTAATAGTGTAGAAATATTAGAGTTACTTAAGAATTTTTTACCTAATCCGTTGTAATACTCATCATCATTCTTTAACACTTTTAAAATCTCTTCATTTGTCATTTAGAGTGTTGTTAGTTCTTGCTCAACTTCTTTAGTTATAGCATACTTAGCTTTAATTGATTCTAATTTACCGCCTGATTTTATAAACTGCTTTGCTTTGTTAATTTGATCTTTTGACATATTACTTTTATGATCATTAACTGCATCGCTGTCTTGTGTATCATCTATTAAAAATAGATTTCCAAGGGCGTATTTCTTTCCGTAACTCGATGCAGAACCAAACTGTTGAGGTGTTTGCATACCCTTCTGTAACAGATCAACGCCTACTAAAGCTGTTGCTGATATAGAATTTTCACCATCAGATATGGTTGCTATACTATTAAATATAGGCGTAGGTTCAGAGCTTACTAGAGTTTCGTCTAGTTTTACTGATACTCCTAATTCTAATAAATAGGGTTTTGTTGCTTCGAGGATGTCTTCGGCAGAGCGGAAGTAGTATTTGCCGAATGAGTTAAATCTTGATTTTTTAGATTTAAACTTTGTCTGAATAGTTGATAACTTTTCGTTTATTGTCATAGGTATTTAGGTTTGTCCTTATGTATATAATTACACACATATGGGGTGATTTACATATATAACTTACAGATATTCAATTACTTGTGAATGATCTACACTATCAATTAACTTTTGAACTGCTTGCTTTTTAAGCTCAGAAACCCTTACATAACCACTAGCTCCATTTATGTTTATAGATGGCGCTATTTGCTTTGCTGAGTGCTTGTCACAGTCTAGTCCATAAGATAATCTTAGTACTTCATATTCACTAGGATTTAAATATTTAATCATTAAACTTTTTAAATAACTATTTAATAATCCAATATTGTAAGGTTCAGAAGCGTCAGGTATTTGATATACCATATCTTCATCATCAGTATAAGATTTTGCATCAATGCTTAAAAATATACTATTAAAAAACATTTCAACCATTTTCTTATCTTTAGGATTTTTACGCATGTCATTAAGCTTATGCTCAGGTATACGTATGTCACCTCGTTTAATATCAATAGCTCTACGTATAGCGCCTTTGACTCGTTTAAAAAAGAAAGATTTTAACGTTTTTTCTTTATCATCTGATTGTTTTAATATTTCATAGTCTAGTTTGTCAACAGCTTTAACAAGGCCAATTGATCCTTCTTGTATTAAATCTGTTATATCCATAACACCAGATGCTTGTTGTGATGTTGAGAATTTACGAGCTATGTTCTCTACCAATGGTAGGAATTTAACAATTAAATCATCTCTATTGTATTGATCTAACTCTTGATGATCAGGCTGAGATGCTTTTACATCTTCCTTGTATCTGATATAGTTTTTAATGTTATACTTTTTCATTTTCTTTATTTAAAAGTTCTTTCTCTCGTTTAAGATCAGTACTCATTTCACGATACACAGTACGAGGTGAGCATTTTAATAATCTTGCTAAACCTGTTACTGTTACCTTCTTACCTAATTCATGAAGATCAAGCATGCATTGATAGATCATCTCTTCATTTACTAACTTGTCTCGGCCTATTAATTTGCCTACTATAGTTAGCTTCTGTCTCATGTCTAAACCGGTAAAGTCTTTAAATATTACCTTACGTAGTTTATTCTTTGGTGGCTCTTCTAAATCAGCCATGTTAACATCATATATCATGTTAGTCAAATATTTATCTAACATAGTAAATGTAACAAAGTCATTTGGTTTGTGAGCTATATATCGAGCTAACACTTCAAACTCATCAGATGATAGCTGAGGATTAAGATACCACAACACTAATAGATGCCATTTAAGAGATCTAAAAGTGTTTATCTTAGCTTTACTTCTAAATAATTGATAACACTCATGTGTGCCATCTTTGTAGAAGTATCCCCAATCATAAACCTTTGTAGGTTTGTCTGTTATAGGATCTCGTCGGTATATAATTCGATTTTTATCTAAATATTTTGTTTTTGACATTAGCCTATTACTCTTATATTATACTACCTATTGTCACAAACGTTCTGAAAAATCTTCGTTCCATCTTATTGTATCAAACTTACGTAGTTTATGTGAATATTTTCTAACTAAATTAGCTTTAATTTTTAAAGCTTTCCAATATGTTGCTGGCCTATAAGGTAGAGCTTGATTGTTCATTGTATTTATTAATACATAATCTGTGATCTCACACCTTAACTCATATATTCTTTTCCATAAATAATCTTTATGTCTGTCTATTCTTACTAGCCTATCGTAGTAGTTTTTTAGTTTTGTTTTTAACATCTGGTTTTCTTTTACGTTTAGAGTTTATGTTAAATAGATTAGTTTCTATTATGTGTTTATAGATTTTAATTGCCTTCATATAGTAAAAATATTATTATTTTAGTTAGTGTTCCAAGCATAATTCCTGTCATTATATTTAGGTCTTCAGCACCTAATACTGCATGACCATATATTATAATCCCATCTATTATAATCATAAATGGAACCATTAATGCAAACCATATTATCTCGTGCTTGCCTATTATTATAGTTATAAATCCTGTTAGAGATAACAAACATCCAATCATTAATATAGTTATCATTCTGATTTACAATTATGTAACTCTCCTTTATATATTACCTCACAATATTCTTTCATTGTTAATGAACCTCCAAGAGGTGAAGGGTATGTACCAGGTCTTAATAGTATTTTATAAAACTGTTGATAATCTACATCAAAGTATAAACAATCACAGAATCCTTCGTAATACACATCTGATAATTCATCAAACATGCATGATTGCGTTAGTAGTATTAGTATTAGTGTTTTTATTTTATTCATAATTACGTATTGCTTTAAATAATGGGTGGCGGTATGAACCTGCAGGAGTGCGTTGGAAGTATGTAAACGTAGCTGACTTGCCGATATACCATTCAGCTATGTCATACATTTCTTCGAGCATTGATTGTTTGCCCATAACAGGCATACCGAACTTAACACCGTTGTTATCTACAGCAAGGAACTTACCGATAGTGCCGGTACGTTTACCTTGGCCTTCAACCCAGCCAACAATCGTAGCCTCTGTGTCTTGAAAGTCTTTAAACTTTTGCAGATTATAAGAACGCTTTTGCTCATAAGGTTTGTTATAGCGTAGTATAGAACCTTCGTAGCCAGCTGTTAAATGTATTTGATGATTATACTTTGCAGCATCTAAGCTTAGTACAGCTTGAAACGATACTGGTTTAGTATATTTAAGATCGTACACATCGATGATACTGTCTATGTCAGTAGCACGCTGATAGTAACGATCACTAGGTAACTTAGGGTTGAACATGTCATAACAGTGGAATTGCACTAAAGATTGTGCTTCGTGCATATTTGCAAAGGTAGGTTTTTGCTTGCGCACAAGAGATATTATCTTGTTAAAGTTATCTTTAAGCTTATGGTTGTATAATTCACCATCGAGAATAATATCAGGGTACTTACTGAAGACATGTTCTAACTCCCTGAGTATGTGGTTAGCATTGTAAAATGGTTTGTGGTTACGACTGAATGCGCCATTAGCTGTAATGTAGCATCTTACGCCATCTAGTTTAGGCTGAATGTAAGCATCAGACCAGTCAGTTTGTTTCTTGCCTACAGGATGTGCAAGCATGCATTGGAATGTATTTGTTTTAGTCAAGGTCATATCGGTTTTTTAGTATTTCTATTTTACGTTTAATTATTGTAGCTTTTTCATATTTCTCATCAGACACATAGCGTGACATTAGCTCGTTAAGTCTGTCAACTTCCATCATAATAAGATCAGTCTCATCTACAGGAGATGGTTTTAATTCACTAGCATATTCTTGTATAAATCTTTCGATTACCGTGTTGGCTACAATATCTGCTATTTTGTTTATTTCTTTATCAGTCATATATATTATCTATTCGTTATCGTATTTAGTTTGTAGGTGCGCGGGAAGGACTCGAACCTTCGACCTCTAGCTTATGAGGCTAGCGAGCTGACCAACTGCTCTACCGCGCAAATTTATTCTACACCAGCATCAAAACAATCTCCACATATATCACAGAAATCATAATCTTCTTTGCTCATTGCTTTGTTACATATTTCACATTGTTCCATTTCATAAAATTTAGGGTTAGGGAGACCTGCGTAGTAATCCCATAATTTATCATCATTCATCATCCTATTGGTAAATCGCCATTATATAGTTGTTCATAATCAACATCTAATGATTTATGATCAGCTAATCCCATCATACCATGTAAGAACTCAACATTACTTTTTATAGGTTCTCTAAAGTCATCTGTTTCAATAAGTTTAGCTATATATTCCCATGTTTGTAAGTTATTTTGCATTTGAGTTACACTAGTTTTTAACATATCTATCGGTATAGATCCATTGCCACCTTCGCGTATTTCTTGTTGTACTCTTTTAATATCCTCTTTTATGTTCATCATTTTAGAAAAAGCTTTGTTATGTGCTCTCTCGCTTAAATCTTCTATGCTTAGTTCGTCCATTGTATTAATTCTTTATATATGTTAGTCCTTTATAATTAAACCACTCTCTGATGCCGAAATCAGTTACTTCACCTTCATCAGTTTGTGCTTGAGTTTTAATATAACCAAAGCTTTGTGGTAAATCACCTGGACTATATCCTTTGTAGTTTATACCATTTAATTTAATTCTGTCTTTTGTTATTATTTTAATTGCATTCATGTATATATTATCTTTTTATTATCGTATTTAGTTTGTATTTTGGCATTAGTCTTTTAAAGTACATACTTTATTTTTTATTAATTTTATTTGATTTTCTACTTTTCTACGAGATATTTCACCTCGATTAAATGCAGATATAATATCTGTCATATCTACACCATTATATATCATTTTATTCATTTTCAAGCTGTTTTTCCATTTCTTTTTGATCTAATATAGATTCTAGTATTTCATGGTAGTTTACTTCATTTAAAAATGCTCTTGCATAATCTTCCATCAAACATGTGGGGTAAAGATTTTCAAAAACTATATTTTCAACTAATTCTTGTAGGTAATCAACATCAACATGCTCAGTTTCATACCAATCCATATCGCCTATTATTTCTAGGTTTATACGCCATGTTGCGTAGTTTGACCATCCATTGTATTTATTATCACTCATATTATCTAATTTTATCGTCTATATCTGTTAGTATTCTATTTCTATCGTAGTTTTCATTTTGGTTTTCTATAATATTTTCTATTTTATCACCTAAACCAATAACTTCATATGCAAGATCTAGTATTTTATACAATCCTTGCTGTTCATATTCTGATAATGTTTCGCCACAATCAGAACCGTGTAATGTATCAACTACATCTTTTAAATCTTCTGCAGTGTTTTCATACCTGCAATAACTCATATTTGCCATTTTTTATTTATTTTAGTGTTTCAAATTCTTTTCTTATTTGTAATAGTTGTTTTCTACTTGTTAAGCAAAATCTACTTTTAGTAGATAAGTATGCTATTCTTTTTTTATAGTATGCTATTGTCATATCTTTTAATTATTTCTTTATCGTAATCTTTTACTATTTGTTCACACAAATCTTTAATTTCTTGTAGTTTATCCGATTCCCACCCAACGGTTTTTAAATTATCTGCAATAGCATATATTTTATATAGTTTTACTGTTATCATTTGTTTATTATTTAGTTGTGTGTAAAGATTCGAACTTTATACTTCCATTTAACTA
>Ga0209634_1000769_pt1 | contig 24313 bp, 21 predicted proteins | sample LinPmetageLP40_FD_184043 | JGI IMG/M metagenome (GOLD analysis project Ga0209634, IMG submission 184043) | Marine viral communities from the Pacific Ocean - LP-40 (SPAdes) (version 2) | ecosystem: Environmental > Aquatic > Marine > Oceanic | place: Pacific Ocean | collected 2010-08-26 | reverse complement strand
GGCGATTCTGAAGCCTGCCGTAACGGGCCTGGGCGCCAAGGGGGTTACCGTCGAGACCGTTTCGCGGTTCGGAAACATCGCAGAAGTCCTCGCCAAGATCGCAAGGGACCAGAAAGCAGAGCAGATCATCGTCGGTCGAACCGGTCATTCCGGGCTGACGTCGCGACTGTTCGGATCGGTTGCCGGTTCGCTGGCACAGGCGGCGCCGGTCGCCGTCACGATCGTTCCGTAATCCCCGAGGGAGTGACATCATGAATACCCAAGTCAAGATACTGGGACTGGCGGCACTTGGCGCGGCGGTCTCGGCAGTGCCGGTCAGGGCGCAGAGCATCGACGAACAGGTCAATGCGGTCTTCGCATCTTCGACCGGATGGTTCGTGAACCTGATCTTCTCGTCGTTTCCGGGAACCAGTTTCCCTTGGATCGTCGGCTGGCTGGTCGTCGCGGCGACCATCTTTACCATTTATTTCGGGTTCATTCAGTTCCGCGCCTTCGGTCATGCCATCGCACTGGTGAAAGGCGATTATTCCGACCCCGACGACGCGGGCGAGGTCAGCCACTTCCAGGCGCTGGCGACAGCGCTGTCGGGCACGGTGGGCCTTGGCAATATCGCCGGTGTTGCGGTTGCCATCGGCATCGGCGGTCCGGGGGCGACCTTCTGGTTGATCCTTGCTGGGCTTCTGGGGATGGCATCGAAATTCACCGAGTGCACGCTGGGTGTGAAATACCGGAACGAATATCCGGACGGGACCGTCTCGGGCGGGCCGATGTATTATCTCACCAAGGGATTCGAGGAGCGTGGTCTGCCCATGGGCAAGATCCTTGCGGTCCTGTTCTCGATCTTCTGTATCCTCGGAGCCTTCGGCGGCGGCAACATGTTTCAGGCCAACCAGGCACATGCGCAGATCACGAACGTGGTCGGTGATTATCCGGGCTGGATCACTGGGATCGTCTTCGCGGTGATCGTGTTTTCGGTGATCGTCGGCGGACTGAAGTCCATCGCCTCGGTCACGGAGAAGATCGTGCCGTTCATGGGCATCCTTTATGTCGTGACCGCGCTGATCATACTGTTGATGAACTATGATCGTATCGGCTGGGCCTTCGGCGAGATATTCGACGGGGCGTTCACCAATACGGGCATCGCGGGCGGTGCGGTTGGCGCGCTGATCCAGGGCTTCAAGCGGGCGGCGTTTTCCAACGAAGCAGGGGTCGGTTCGGCGGCCATCGCCCACTCGGCGGTGCGCACCAAAGAGCCGATCACCGAAGGCTTCGTCTCGCTGTTGGAGCCGCTGATCGATACGGTGATCATCTGCACCATGACGGCGCTGGTCATCATCATCACCGGGCAATTGGTGGTCGATGCCGAAACGGGGCGTTACCTGCTGGATGAGGGTGCGAGCACCATTCAGACGGTCGACGGCAACAAGGGCGTGGCGCTGACGTCGGCGGCCTTTTCGGCATCCTTCGGAGGGTTCCAATACGTCCTGGCGGTTGCCGTGATCCTGTTCGCCTTCTCGACGATGATCAGCTGGTCCTACTATGGTCTCAAGGCCTGGACCTTCCTGTTCGGCGAAGGACAGACGACGGAGTTGGTGTTCAAGCTGCTGTTCTGCGTCTTCATCGTGATCGGCGCGGCGGCCAGCCTTGGGCCGGTGATCGACTTCTCGGATGCGGCGATCTTCTCGATGGCGATCGTGAACATCATTGGCCTTTATCTGCTGATGCCGATCGTCAAACGCGAGCTGAACAGCTACATGGCGCGCCTCGACTCGGGAGAGATCCGCAAATTCGCCTGACGCGCGGTCAGGCGGCACAGTGATGAAAGGCTGTCTTGCGGTGCGTCCCAGACCTTTGGAGGATACGAGAATGGCGAAGCGCCGGAATTTCACAGATCAGTCTGCCAAGATGGCGTTGAAAGCGCTACGTGGTGACAAGACCGTGCCGGAGATCGCGGCGAAGCAAACCCTGGGATCGAACACTAGCCTAAGGAGCCTGTACGCACAAAATCCGACTTAAAACGTATGCTCCGGAATTACCGGGATTTACCCGCAGGTCGAGGAGACAGCGATTGGGTATAAAGTCCAGAACGTCGCAATTAGAGCTGTCCAGGAGTTGGTAATACTCAACCTGCGAATGAAGCTTGAAGTTGTGCCGAAGCGTTGTGTGCGCAGTGCGAGCAACAAGAGCAGTTGGAAAAAGATGGTAGCGGTCCAAGCCAGAAACAGAACCCAGCGAAAAAGGGACGTGACGGGCAAGGCCACTTCGGTCCAGCCTAAGGCGCAGCCGAGACCATGCAGCCCATAGATCGCGCTGAAACTGGCCAGCCAGACCAGCAGGGGCAACAGGACGCGCAGCAACTCTTTCACATGATCATCCCCGGCAGATGGACCGCGAGCAGGATCAGCACCGTGATCGCCGCCAGATAGTCAGTCCAGAGCGCCACCACGGCGAATGCCGCTCGACGCCGGGGTGAGGTGTAGCCACGTCGGACTTGCAGGATCAAAAAGCCTTGCATCAGCATGACGAGCAGGGCATGGGCCAGCCCGTAAGCGCCGAGGACCAGCAGGGTCGCGGCATAGGCATGGCCGTCCGGGGGCGGCAGGCGGAACAGCATCAGGCCGAAAACCACAACCGTGGCCGCTGTTGCCAGCAGCGCCGGAACGAGGGCGGTCATAAGGGCGGCACCCGCGCGGTTGCGGCGGGCGCTCAGGTGCTGGGCTACGGCGCCTGTGAGCGCTGCACCGGTGCCGAAGCCAAGTTCGGCCCAGGAGGGAACAAACCATTGGGCAGGCGGCCAGCCCGGCGCGACCGTCCAGAGGAAAGCATAGCCAAAGAGCAGGGAGCCGAAGAAGGTGGCATTGGCCACCAGTAGGAAGATCGAGCCCCACCAGCCCGGCGATCTGTCGCCTTCGCTCGCCAGCGGCAGTGGCGCGCCGCGCCCCGCCTCTTGTAGCCCCTGATCGGCCCGCGCGCCCAACTGCCAGACCCAGACCAACGCCAGCGCTGCAACACCCGCAAGTGCCAGCGGTGTGAACCAGAAGAGCTTGAGCAGGATCGACAGGAAGAATCCGCCCGTCATCGCCGCCATCAGGATCGGCAGCCGGGTATTGCCGGGGTAGATGACAAGCGCCTCGGGGCGGCCGCTGGCAGCATCGACCATCAAGGTCTCGCGCCGGGCGGCCTTGGGCGCGCCCAGATAGCCGTCGCCCATGGCCAACCGGTTGGCCAGGTCCGGGGTGTCATAGAGCGGGGTGCGGTCGCTCACCTCGGGCAGGCTGGCGAAATTATAGGATGCTGGCGGCGACATGCCGGCCCATTCCAGCGTGCCGGCCTGCCACGGGTTGCGCCTGCTGCGCTCGGCCACGAAGGCATGGATAATGATATCGACCAGCACCAACGCGAGGCCGATCGCCATGACGAAACTGCTGACGGAGGAGATGAAGTTGATCGTCCCCCAGCCGGTCTCGGCATCATAGGTCTCAATCCTCCGGCGCTGGCCCAGCAGACCGACCCAATGCATCGCCAGAAAGGTGCTGTGAAAGCCAAGGAAAATCAGCGCGAAGGCCAATTCGCCCAGCCGGAAAAGGCGTTTGCGCCCACTCACCAGCGGTAACCAGTAATAGATACCGGCCAGCATGGGGAAGACAAAACCACCGAACAGAACGTAGTGAAGATGGGCGGTGATGAAAGCGGTGTCATGGGCTTGCCAGTCGAAAGGCACCACGGCAACCATCACGCCGGTCAGTCCGCCGATCACAAAGGTTACGAAGAAGCCGAGGATGTGCAGCATAGGCATGTGCAACTCGGGCCGACCCTTCCACAGTGTGCCGATCCAGGCAAAGATCTGCACGCCGGTCGGCACCGCCACCAGTGTCGAGGCAGCAGAGAAGAACGCCAACCCCATGAGCGGGATGCCGGTGGTGAACATGTGGTGCACCCAAAGCCCGAAGCTGAGGAACGCCAGTGCCATAATCGAGGCGACGATCCAGCCGTAGCCCAGCAGCGTGGTACGGGCCATCACCGGGATCACGGTCGAAATTACTCCGGCGGCGGGCAGGAAGATGATATAGACCTCAGGATGTCCGAAAAGCCAGAACAGGTGCTGCCAGAGAAGGCTGTCACCCCCCAAATCGGCCTGAAAGAACGGCAGGCCGAAAGCGCGTTCAACCTCCAGCAACACCGAGCCGAGGATGAGCGGCGGGAAACCTGTGAGGATCATCAGCGAGGTGACCAGCGCGTACCATGCAAAGATCGGCATCTTGTCCAGCGACATGCCCGGCGCGCGGTATTTCAGGATCGAGACGGTGAATTCCACCGCCGCGCAGATCGCCGAGATTTCGACAAAGGTGATGCCGATCAGCCAGACATCAGTGTTAATCCCTGGCGAATACAACGGCCCGGTAAGCGGCGGATACATGAACCAGCCGCCATTTGGTGCGATGCCGAACAACATCGCCACCAGCAGCAATGCACCGCCGAAAGCATAACACCAGTAGCCATAGGCGGTGAGCCGCGGAAAGGCGAGATCGCGGGTGCCCAGCATCTTCGGCAGCAGGTAGATCGCCAGCCCCTCGAAGGCGGGAATGGCAAAGAGGAACATCATGATCGTGCCATGCATCGTAAAGAACTGTGCAAAGGCACCGGCATCGACAAAGGCGGAGTCGGGCGTGGCCAGTTGGGCGCGGATCAGCATGGCCAACACGCCGCCGACAAGGAAGAAGAAGAAGGCGGTAAAGAGGAACATCCGCCCAAGGTCGGAATGGTTCACGCTGCTGGTCCAGCCCTTCCAGCCCGGATCGGAAGCCCAGATCGCCTGCAGTTTACGGTGACGGCGCAGTGCGTTCATGGTGTCCCCTCCGCGACAAAGGCGGCCCAGCCGGCCGGGTCATGGGCCTTGACCGAGAAGACGTGCCGGCGATAGCCTTCGCCGTTGTACTCGGCGGTAAGGCCACGGTAAGTCCCGGGGGCATCGGCCTCGATCCGTAGCACATTCACATGGCCGGGAATGGCGTCCAGCTTTCCGGCCAGCCGCGGCACCCAGAAACTGTGCACCACATCCCGGCTGGTGATCGCAACATCGATAGGCCGCCCGGCGGGGATGTGCAGCAGGTTCTCGGTGATATAGCCGGGGCGGTCGTCATAGGAAAAACGCCAGGCCCATTGCCGGGCCTCGGCCTGGACCCGCACGACATCCGCCGCGACGCGGGGCATTAGCCGCTCGCCGGCGACCAGACCATAGGCCAGCAGGGCTGTGAGGACCGCAATGGAAAAACACAGGCCCAGACCGATGATCCAGACCTTTTCATCCCGCGCCGCGTCCCCTTCGGTCCGGCGTACCCTGAAGGCGCCGATCACCAGTGCAACCACCATTGCAAGGATCAGCCCGGCGCCGATGAACATCACCCACCAGAGCGTTGCGATGACGCGCGCCGCCGGGCCCGCCGGATCGACCACCGACAGATCGCCGCTGCAACCAATCAATAGGCCCAACGTTGTCCCTGCAATCATCCCGCGAAGGAGCCTGCCCCGATGAGCGAGCAAAATAGCGAAACGGCCGAGGAGCGGCTGACCGACCCGATCGCTTCTCAACCCGGCTACCAAGAGACCGAGACCCGCGTCGCGCTCGAGGGGCACCCGATCCACGCCATGAGCGTGGCCTTTCCCATCGCGCTGTCCTTCTGTCTCCTGGGTGCGGATCTGTTCTATTGGTGGACCGGCGATGTCTTCTGGGCACGCGCAGCACTCTGGGCAGCGGGTACCGCCTTCTTCCTTGGCGTGCTGGCAGGGGTTTCCGGCGCCGCCGAGCTTTTGCTGGTGACCGGCATCCGCTCTCGTGCCGCGGCATGGACACATGCGATCATCGCCGTCACCCTGCTGGCAGTGTTGGGGGCGAACTGGGGCCACAGGCTTTATGGCTACGAGGCGGGGGTGCTGCCCTATGGCATCCTCCTGTCGGGGCTCGGTGCGATGATGGTGGGGTTTACGGGTTGGCATGGGGGCAAACTGGTCTTTGACTATCGTTTGGGCACGTCGAAGGGCAACTGACCGCCGCGCGGCTCCCGCAGCCAGTCGGGTAGAGGGATCTCTCCCAGTTCGGGCTTGCCGAGCACCAGCATGAGGATGGCGATGACGGGAATGCCCACGGCGGTGATCGGAAGGTAGGACCGGGGCGGGCGGTATTTTTCCGGCTTCTCGGCCACCTGCACCACCAGATGCCCGATCCAGGCATGGGCGGCGGCAAGGGCCGCGACAAAGAGCAGCTTGGCATAGAGCCAGGGGACAAAGACTTCGCGAAAGAAAATAAGCCAAGTGCCCGCCACTACCGCGACAATGGCCGCGGGGGTGGCAAGGATGGCATAGGTCATATGGGTGGCCCGGCGGATGCGGCCGTAGTCTTCCGGTGTGGCGTCAGGATCATGGCGCGACAGCATCAGCGGCAAGGCCAGCAGACCGGCGCACCACAGGATGAGCGCGGCAATATGCACCCCCTTGAAGAGTGTGATCAGTACCGGCAACCAGCCGTTCACTTGGTGCCGACCCGCAGCGTCGACCATCCGCGCCGGGCCACGGCCCCAGCGACGACGGCATAGGGCAGGCCCGCGGGCACCCACATCAGGATGCCGCCAAGCTGCTGGTCCGTCAGCGGCGTAAATCCCCAGCCGAAGGGGGCAATGGCATGTGCGGCGTAAAGCGCCTCTGGCGCAAAGGTCAGTATCGCGCCCAGCATCCCCATCTGCGCAAAACCGGCGACAAGCAGCATGATGCCTTCCACCGGCGTGCGCCAGGGCGCAAGGACGGCACGCCAGAACCACAGGAAGGACCCCAAGAGCGTGACCTGCATGAGCCAGTAAACGCCAACGTGCGAAAGCGCGAGATCATAGGCCGCTGGAAGATGCCAACCCCAGAGCACTGCCGTAGAGACCACGAAGGCCCCCATCGCCCCACCGGCCCGCCGCGCGGGCCATGCGCAGGCCAGCAGCGGCGCGGCGACGGCGACCAGCAGCACATGATGCACCACCCGCGCCGAGAACAGGGCCGAGGAGAGCGCGCAGAGCGGTGAAACGAAAGCCAGAACCAGAACGCCCACGGCTAACATCCCCTGGCGGCTGCGGGCGCGAATGACGATCATGGAGAGCAGGAGCAAGGCGGTCAGAAGGAGCGGATCGAAGTTCCAGCGAACCCAAAAATCCTCCGGCCCCGGTGCCGGTCCACAATAGGTTCGGATCCAAGAATCGCTGAGCAAGGCCTTCTTTTCCCATCCGTCGTTCCCTTACTGGAACGCCGCGCGCGCGTTGTTCGTTCCACACAAAATGAGACGCGGTTTGGTTTCCATTCCGTCGATCAATTTCGTCGATCAATTTTTCTTGACCCGCAACAAAACCGATCCAGCTTTTACCAAACGGCGCATTGCGCGCCCGGTCACATGCAACATTTGGAGGGGTCACTTGTCTTTTCCGACGCGTCGCAAAATTCTGAAATCCCTGCTGTTGGGCGGCTCCGCCATGGCCGCCCCTTCAGCCGTGTTCGGCGCGCTCTATGGCCGGGGCGAGGGGATGCCGTGGGAACCAATGAAAGGCCAGCCGCCATATTACGGCACCCAAGAGGACAACTTTTTCACAGTCGAAGAACGGGCGACCACTGCGGTGATCTGCGCGCGGTTGATTCCGTCGGATGAGGACGGACCGGGCGCGACCGAGGCGGATGTCATCTCCTTTCTTGATCGGCAGATGGCCGGATTCTATGGCCGCGGGCAGCATTGGTACATGGAGGGCCCCTTTGCTGAAGGCACGGCAACCCAAGGCTACCAGAGCGAACACCCTCCCGCGCAGCTTTACCGCTATGCGCTTGCCGAATTGGACAACTACTGCCGCGACCGGCATGACGCCGCTTTTGCCGGTTTGTCAGAGGCGCAGCAGGACGAGATCCTGAAAGGAATGGACGAAGAAGAGATCACTTTCGAAGGGGTCTCGGCCAAGGCGTTTTTCGATCTGATCCTGAAGAACACAATCGAGGGCTATTTCGCCGATCCGATATATGGCGGCAACCGCGACATGGTGGCTTGGCAATATGTGAGATTTCCAGGCACCCGCTACGATTACCGCGATTTTGTGAAGCACAATGGGGCGCGTATTGATCTGCCGCCGGTCAGCCTGATGGGCCGCCCCGGATGGAACAGCCCTGAGTGAAACACGAGGTGAACGCATGACGAATCATCTTCCAAAGGTTGACGTGGTTCTGGTCGGTTTTGGCTGGACCGGGGCGATCTACGCCGAGAAACTGACCGCCGCCGGGATGGAGGTGCTGGCGCTGGAACGCGGGCCGTGGCGCGATACGCCCAAAGATTTCGCGACCACATTCGCGCAGGACGAGTTGCGCTATTACTGGCGCCACGGAATGTTCCAGGAGACATCGCAGTCCACCGTCACGTTTCGCAACAACGGCGCGCAGACGGCTTTGCCGATGCGGCACTGGGGGTCCTTCCTGCCCGGCAATGGCGTAGGCGGCTCGGGCGTGCATTGGAACGGCCAGACCTACCGCTTTCTACCTTCGGATTTCGTTGCCAAGAGCCATAACGCGGAACGCTATGGCCCGCTGCCTGAGGACATGACGATCCAAGACTACGGCGTCACCTACGAGGAGTTGGAGCCGCATTTTGACTATTTCGAGAAAATCTGCGGCATCTGCGGCACGGCGGGCAACCTGCGCGGCGATATCCAAAAGGGCGGCAATCCTTTTGAGGGACCGCGCAGCGACGAATACCCCAATCCGCCGATGGAGATGACGTTCTCGCAGGACCGTTTCGAGGCCGCAGCGCGAGAGATGGGATTGAACCCCTTCCCGGTGCCCTCGGCAAATATGTCGCGCGCCTATGTAAATCCGCTTGGGCTGCAGTTGGCCCCCTGCACCTATTGCGGCTTTTGCGAGAAATATGGCTGCGGCAACTATTCCAAATCCTCGCCGCAGACCACGATCATTCCGGTCTTGATGCAACGGCCGAATTTCACTCTGCGCACGGATTCCGAAGTGCTTTCGGTCGAGAAATCCGCCGACGGCACGCGGACCACGGGCGTCACTTACGTGGATACCAGTGGCGAACGCTTCTTCCAGCCCGCCGAAGTTGTAGTACTCTGTGCTTACCCTCTGGAGAACACGCGGCTGATGCTCTTGTCCGAGATCGGCACGCCCTATGATCCGCAGACCGGCGAGGGGGTAGTGGGCAAGAACTATTGCTATCAGGTAATGTCCGGCGCGAGGGTTTTCTTCGACGAAGAATATACCAACGGCTTTGTCGGCGCGGGCGCGCTCGGCATGGCGGTGGATGAATATAACGGTGATAACTTCGACCATTCCGGGCTGGGCTTTATCGGGGGCGGGTATATCGCCTGCTACACTACCAACGCCCGCCCGATCGAAAGCCATCCGGTGCCAGACGGCGTGCCGGGGTGGGGGAGCGAATGGAAACAGTCAGTCCGGGCAAATTTCCTCAAGACCACCACGGTTGGCGTGCACGGCGCTTCGATGGCGCATCGCAGCAATTACCTTGACCTCGATCCGACGTATACAGACCGACACGGTCGGCCGCTCTTGCGCATGACCTATGATTTCACTCTCAACGACCGTCGCCTGACTGCTCATATCACCCCCGTTGCCGAAGAGATTGCCCGGGGCATGGGGGGACGCGAGGTCAATGTGGCCGAGCGCAAGGGGTCCTATGACTCGATGCCCTACCAGACAACCCATAACACCGGCGGCACGATCATGGGGAACGACCCGCAGACAAGTGTCTGCAACCGCTATTGCCAAAGCTGGGATCTGCATAATCTCTTCGTAGCCGGGGCAGGGCTTTTTCCTCAAAACGCGGGCTACAACCCGACCGGAACCGTTGCGGCGCTGGCCTATTGGACGGTCGCGGCGATTATTGATCAATATATGGCCGATCCCGGCTCGCTGGTGCAGGCGTGAGACGGCTGGCCCTGATAACCGCCTTCTGCGGCGCGAGCTTTGCCCTTGGTGAAGGACAGGCGCAGGAGCTCTCCTCCTCAGAAGTTGAGCGCGGCCGCTATCTGACGCAGGCCGGCGATTGCAAAGCCTGCCACACTGATATTGAGAACGACGGCATTCCCTTCGCCGGGGGGCGGGCGCTGATGACGCCCTTTGGCACGATTTATTCGGCCAACCTCACCCCCGATGACGAGACTGGACTGGGCCGCTGGACGCGCGAAGATTTCTACAATGCGCTGAACGAAGGTATCGATGACGAGGGCCGCCACCTCTACCCGGCGATGCCCTATCCCTATTTCACCCTGATGACGCGGCAGCAGACCGATGCGATCTTTGCCTATCTACAGTCGCTCGAGCCGGTGCAAGTGGAGGAACAGGAGAACGATCTGCCGTTCCCCCTCAACATCCGCATGTCAGTGAGCGGCTGGAAGCTGTTGTTCTTCGATGACGAGGAATTCGTGATCAATCCGGATCGCTCTGAGGAATGGAACCGTGGACGTTTTCTCGTGGACGGGCCTTTGCACTGCGGCGCCTGCCACTCGGGCAAGAACCTGCTCGGCGCCAGCAAGGATGACGAGTACCTGCGCGGAGGGACGCTACAGAACTGGTTCGCGCCTAATATCCGCGGCGGTGAGAATGGCGGTATTGCTCATTGGGACGAGGACGATATTTTCGAATTTCTGAAATACGGCCGGGCTGAGCATACCGCGCCAATGCAGCGCATGGGCGAGGTCGTTGCGATTTCCACCCAGTTCCTGCAAGAGGAGGACCTGCGGGCCGTCGCCACCTATCTCAAGAGCCTTGACGATACGTCGCGCGAGCCGGAAGAAGCGCCCGAAACAGCTCGGCTCGAGGCGGGCGAGGGAATTTATTTCGACAACTGCGCCGCCTGCCATGCGACCGATGCTTCGGGCGTGCCCTATTTCTTCGCACCACTCGGCACGTCGAACAAGCTGCACGCCAAGGATCCGTCGACCGTGATCCGCATCATCCTCGGCGGCGCCCGCGCCCAGCCGACCGAGACGGTCCCCAGCATGCTGGCAATGCCACCCTTCGCTTGGAAACTCACCGATACGCAGATCGCTGACCTGCTGACCTTCCTGCGCAATACCGGAGACCGCCGGAGCGGCGCGGTTTCGGCGGAAGCGGTGGCCGAGATGCGCGAATATCTTGCCGAAGAATATTGAAGGTAATCCGATGAGCCAAACCCACTCTTTCAATGCCGCGACGATAGGTCTGATACTGGGTTTGTGCCTCACGAAGACGGCGGGGGCGGAACCGCTTTATCTTGGCGAGGAAGAATACAGCACTGACGACCGCAGCGTCATGGCTGCTATCATAGAGCATTGCGTTGGTTTACAGGCGGATGCCGAGAAGGCAGAAGCTACGCGTGTTTTTGGGGTGGAAAGAGACGAGGAAGACAGACGCGAAACGGACATTGGGCCTGCGTCATTTTCCGTTGAGAAACTTGGGATTTCAGTTGACCAACTTGCTTCCGGAGATGAGGACGGGGAGGAGCCGGACTTCTCACAGGTGACTGCGGAACAATGCAGCGCAGCAGGCATCATCTATTAGTCTAAGTCGTCCACTGTGCGGATTCCATAAGGCTCTCCCTGCCCGTTTGATCATGGTTTCTCCTCAGGACGTGAAACGTCTTGCTCATGATAGGCTTCCTTTTGGCGATGCGGTCGTCTCCCCGATGCGTCGCGGCGATCCGCCGCAGCATTGCCAACGCGCACGGGCTTTGACCCTGCATAGCCCTCAAGATGATCGAGACAGCGCTCTTCAAGGCGGCTTTCTTGTTCGATCCCGTAAAGGATGTTGAGCCTCGACACGGTTTGCAACGGCTCAGAAATTCAGCAATGCTGCCCCGCCTCGGCATCATAGCCAGACCCCCTATGCCTGAAGAATGAAAGCCGAGTCCCGCAGCCAGCCATACCGGTAGTCCCAGTTCCGCACGCCTCCGATGTCCTCGGGCAAAGATGTTGTGGGGGCGGCAACCACGGCTCCGGTCGGCGCATGGGCCAGCACCTTGAGCGCGAGTGCGCTACGCTGCACGGCCGCGCCGTAGGGGCCATCATAGCAGGAATATCCGGTCCCGCGGCACCAGAAATCAGTCGTGGCCTGCAGTCACTCCCGCTTGGTCACCGGGCTTCTCCGCCACGGCCGTGGCGGGGGCCCTCGCACGTATGCAAAGTGAGGATTGAGTTGGTCCGTTTCCTGCCTCTTGCACCCTGCTGAAACAGCCGAATATCCGGGAGGCCACCGGCTTGCGGGTCAAAGGAACCGATTTCGGGGTCGAAGACGAGGTCAAGGTTGCATTGCCCCTCCGCCACGTCGACGATACGTACTGGCCAGCCGGGGGCTTCAAGGTCCACAAAAGGTTCGCGCGCCCCTTTGGCACTGCGGGCCGGCAGGAAGTCGGTAACCGTCATGCGGGCACTCGAGGTGGTGAAGGTCGTGTGCGTAAGATGTTGGTGACACCATGGTAGGCGCGCTCTCGTGAAAGGCTCCGAAGGGTCAATACGAAAGTTCGCGCCCTAGCATCAGCCGCCCTCGCGAAAAGACGGGTAGAGCAACATGCCGCCATCCACAAAAAGGGTCGTCCCGACCATATAGTCTGATGCATCGGATGCGAGCCAGAGCGCAGCATTGGCAACATCCTCTGTCTCGCCAACTCGGCCGTAGGGGATGAGTTGCAAAAGCGCCTTCCGAGTGTCCTCATCCTCCCAGGCGTCTCGGTTGATGGGCGTTTTAATGGCCCCCGGGGCGATGGCGTTGACGCGTATTTTCTCACAGGCCAGCTCCTGCGCCATCGATTCCATCAATTGCTTAACGCCCCCCTTGGCTGTCGCGTAATTGGCATGGCCGGCCCAAGGGATCGCCTGGTGCACAGAACTGGTGAAGATGATCTTTCCAAGCGCTGGGGAACGATCCGGATCGTGCCCCTGTTTGCGAAACCGCCGAACCGCCTCCTGAGCGCAGAGGAACTGGCCGGTCAGATTGACATCAATGACCTTGCGCCAATCCTCAATGCTAAGCTCGGTAAAGGCCGCGTCGCGCTGGATACCGGCGTTCGATACGAGGATGTCGAGGCCACCGAAGTGCTGGTCCGACGCGTCAAAAAGCGTGGCACAGCCCTCTGGCGTCGATACATCGGCTTGAATGGCTTCGGCCTTTCCGCCGTTCTCGCGGATTGCGCCGACAATGCGGTCAGCGGCTTCTTCGTCAGAGCGGTAGTTGACGATCACGGCGGCCCCGGCCTCGGCGAAGGCTTTTGCGATTCCCTGGCCTATTCCGGAGCTTGCGCCCGTAATGATCGCGCGGGCTTTCTCAAGCTGTAGCTTTTGCATGCCGTTCTCCGTCATGTTAGACGGGCGAGGCCGCTCGGTTTGACAAAACGATCGAAAGCTTCACGCTTTCTGTCGCATGCAGGGCAAGAGGCGAAAGGACCGAGAAGGCCTCCAAAAACGCGCGACCGACGAACGGGCGGTGTTTGCCAGGTAAACCCCTGCTGCGCCCATTCCACCGCCTGGCCACCGCGGGGACCGATGTAAAACCCGACGAAAATGTCCAACGCAGAATGCTCAGGCTTCTTTAAAACTCCTCGCACAGGCGTAATACCTCTCAAAACCTTCTGATGCTCTTAATCTAACTGCAACAGGCTGTGCGGGTTCCTCCGAATCTGCTTCGTATATCTGTGACTCAGGCAACTTTTCGGGGCGGCCCGGCACTTCCTAGCTTGGTCAAGCAGGTATAAAGGCCCCAATTTCATGGGCAGTCTACATTTGTTTTGGATTTCCGATGCAGCCTGGACGGCCGTTGAACCTCACCTTCCACATGGAAAGCCGGGCAAACCCCGACTGGATGATCGAGTGGCCATTTCAGGCATCCTGCATATTGAAAACCGGGTGCCGCTGGCGGGATGTGCCTGACTGGAAACATCGTCGGCATCTCGATGGTGCTACTCTTGCTGGCGGATGTCGCCCCGGCGGCTGCTTGCGGGCAAGGCCTGCGACGCGGACAACCTGCGTAACTGGTTGCGCAACCGACAGATCAAGGCAGTCACCCCTTCCACCGCCAGCCGTCGAACCCCCTATCCGCTGGATCGTGAAGCCTGCCGTCGGCGCAATGTCATCGAAGGCATGTTCTGCAAACTCAGGAACTGGCGACGGATCGCCAGCAGATACGACCGGTTGGCGGCCAGCTACCTCGCCGCTCTCGCCCTCGTATTCACTGTAATCGCGTGGACTTAACACCTGACTACGCCCGTCCTGACGCAGGGCGGCTTTTTTTATGCGATCAACTGCATTTCGAAAATCCGCAGTTGGCGCAGGTCGCGCATCCTTCAGCCATGTGAACGGCGAAGCTGCCGCAATTCGGGCAAGCGGGTCCGGGGGGCGCGGTCGCGGTATCGCGATGGGCAGGATCGACCTTGAGGCCCAAGCCTTCTCCGGCCAGAAATCCGGTGGCGATCATATGCCGCTCGATCACGCCGCCGATGGCCGCAAGGATCGAGGGCACGTATTTGCCCTGCACCCAGGCCCCGCCGCGCGGATCGAATACGGCCTTCAGCTCCTCTACCACGAAAGACACATCGCCGCCGCGCCGGAACACCGCCGAAATCATCCGGGTCAGCGCGACGGTCCAGGCGAAATGCTCCATGTTCTTGGAGTTCACGAAGATCTCGAAAGGGCGTTTCTGACCGTCAATGTCGATATCGTTGATCGTGATATAGAGCGCATGTTCCGACGCGGGCCATTTGATCTTGTAGGTCTCGCCGGTCAGCCGTTGAGGCCGGTCCAGCGGCGCGAACAGGTGGACGATCTTGGGGGTTTCCGCGATGGGCGCTGCGGGCATCTCTGTCGAAAGGACCGATCCGGTGATCGCGTTCGGTCTATAGGTCGTGCAACCCTTGCAGCCAGTCGCCCATGCTTGAAGATAGACGTCCTTGAAAGCATCGAACGTTATGTCGGCGGGCACGTTGATCGTCTTGGAAATGCTACTGTCGGTCCATAGCTGCGCGGCGGCCTGCATGGCGATGTGATCGCCGGGCGTCAGATCCGCGACGCTGACCATATGGTCGGGCAGGGGTGTATCCCCATGCAGTTCGCGCCACTTGGCGACGGCGAAATCCGCGACCGTCTCTTCGGTGCGGGTGCCGTCGGGTTGCAGCACCTTGCGGGTGTATTCCTGCGCGAAGATCGGCTCGATCCCCGAGGACACGTTCCCCGCCAGAAGGCTGATCGTGCCGGTCGGCGCGATGGAGGTCAGCAGGGCATTGCGCAGGCCATGTTCGGCGATCGCGTCGCGCGTATCCGTATCGAGCCGTTGGACCATGGGGGCCGCAAGGATCGCTTCGCGGTCATAAAGCGGGAAGGTGCCCTTTTCCGCCGCCAGTTCGGCCGAGGCCAGATAGGCCCTGTTCGCAATCGTGTTCAGCCAATTGCCCGTGGCGTCAACCGCTTCGGGCGCGCCATAGCGCAGCCCGCACATCGCCAGGGCATCGGCCAGCCCGGTCACGCCCAGCCCGATGCGGCGCTTGGCGCGGGCTTCGTCTGCCTGCGCGGGCAGGGGAAAGCGGCTGGCGTCGACGACATTGTCCATCATGCGAATGGCCGTGGCCGTCAGGTCGGCCAGTGCATCGAGGTTCACACTGGCCCGGTCGGTGAACGGATTGTCCACAAGTTGCGCCAGATTGACCGACCCCAGAAGGCAGGCGCCATAGGGCGGCAAGGGTTGCTCGCCGCAGGGGTTGGTCGCGGCAATGGTTTCTACGTAGGACAGATTATTGGCGGCGTTGATGCGGTCGATGAAGATCACACCCGGTTCGGCATAGTCATACGTCGCCTGCATGATCGCGTTCCATAAATCGCGGGCACGCAGTGTGCGATAGGTCACGCCGCCGAACACCAGCGGCCAGTCGCCGTCGGCATCCACCGCCTCCATGAACGGGTCGGTCACCAGCACCGACAGGTTGAACATCCGCAACCGGGTCGGGTCGGATTTCGCAGCCACGAAATCCAGCACGTCGGGATGATCGCAGCGCAAGGTCGCCATCATCGCGCCGCGCCGCGACCCGGCGGACATGATCGTACGGCACATGGCGTCCCACACGTCCATGAACGACAGCGGGCCGGAGGCATCGGCGGCCACGCCGGTCACGCTCGCGCCCCGGGGCCGGATGGTCGAGAAGTCATAGCCGATGCCGCCCCCCTGTTGCAGGGTCAGGGCCGCTTCGCGCAGGGCGGAGAAGATACCCGACATACTGTCTTCGATGGTGCCCATGACGAAGCAGTTGAACAGCGTGACGCTGCGGTCGGTGCCGGCACCCGCGATGATGCGACCGGCGGGCAGGAAGCGAAAATCCTGCAGGGCGGCCCGAAACCTGGGCGTCCAGTGCGCCGGATCTGCCTCGGGTGCGGCCAGAGCGGATGCGATGCGGTCCCATGTCGCGTCGATATCGGCGTCCAATGGCGTGCCGTCGGCGGCCTTGAGCCGGTATTTCATGTCCCAGATCTGCCGCGCGATGGGGGCGGCGAAGGACGAGGACGAATCGGTCGCGGTATCGGGCATGGCGGTCACGTTTCGCTAGGGATGGTTGCGCGCGCGCGCGGGAGGTCTAGATATACCCTACTTTCCGGGGGCGAGTCACGTCATGTCCATCAACCTTATCAAGCTCAGCGTCGGGTCCGAGTCGATCGCGTCGATGGCCAGATGGCAGACAAGCGCGCGCGCCAGGGGGCCGGATGGCCAGCCCCGTCATGTCACCCGGATGTGGCCCCGGCGCGAAGCGGAATTGCTGAACGGTGGATCGATTTACTGGGTCGTGAAGGGCGTTTTGCTGTGTCGTCAGCCGATCCTGCGACTTGACGAGGTAGTGCGCGCCGATGGCATCCGGCGGTGCGGAATCGTGCTGAAGCCCGGATTGATTCCGGTCATTCCGACGCCGCGCCGTCCGTTTCAGGGATGGCGGTATCTGCCGTCCGAGGATGCGCCGATGGATATGGACCCCGCACGGGCGTCTGAGGCGCGGCTGCCGACCGAACTGTCGGTTGCTTTGGCGGAAATCGGCGTCCTTTAGACCACTCGCCCTGCGACCAGATCGCCTGCACGTCCCGCGATTGCCGCCCTGTCTGAGTCGCCCAATCGCGCCGTGCCGCAGACCGGTCGGCATCCGCTGGCCAAAGGTCGGAAGCGATTGATGCAGGTCAAGCCAGTTTCCGCGCCGGTCCCTTAGGCAGATGCCAGCGATATTCCCGAGCCGGAGATTCCGATGCCCGCCCACATCCCCTGTCATGCACTGCTGGTTGTGGCGCTGCCCGCGTTGCTGACCGCCTGCAATCCGACGCCCGAACTGCGCACCGAAGCGGCCTATGGTGCCAGCCTGTTCCAGCAGAGCTGCGCCGACTGTCATGGGGCCAACGCGATGGGCACGCCCGGACTCGCCCCCGATCTGACGACGTTGTCGAAGCGGAACGGCGGGTCCTTTCCGCGCGACCGGATACTGGCGCAGATCGACGGGTTAGGTCGTCACGGCGACCCGGACGCGGTCATGCCCGAATTCGGGGCAGGCGATCTGGGTCCGGCGGTCGTGGTCGAGGAGGAGGAGGGCATCGGCACGCCGATTCCATCCGACCTGATCGCGCTTGCGGCATATCTGATCTCGATCCAGCAGTGATGTCCCGCCACACCGATAGGACACGAAGTCGCAATCGGCGTGGGGATCGTCGCGCCTGATTTACCCCGTCCCCCGAAGTCAGGCAGAAAGGCCCATGCGTAGCGAGGGGACGTCCGATGAAAACCCATGTCAAAGCATTGATCGTCGGCGGCGGAGCCGTGGGAACGGGAATTGCCTATGCGCTGTCAAAGGTCGGTTGGCAGGACATCGTTCTGCTGGAACGAGACGAGCTGACGGCGGGATCGACGTGGCATGCGGCGGGACTTCTGCCATTGTTCAACATGGGATACGCCACCAGTCATATTCACGACCACTCCGTCAAAATGTACAAACAGCTGGAGGAGGAAACCGGCCTGAACCCCGGCTTCTCGGTCGTGGGCAATCTGCGTATGGGGCAGACGCAGGCGCGGATGGATGAGTATGAACTGTATGCCTCCATCGCGGAGACAGTCGGCATTCCGTACGAGTGGATGACGCCCAAACAGATCAGGGAGCGTTGGCCGCTGGTGCGGACAGAAGACCTTGAGGGCGCGATTTTCCATCCGACTGACGGCTATATCAACCCCGCCGACGTCACGATGGCGATGGCCAAGGCTGCCCGCGACCGGGGTGTCAGGATCGAACGGCGCTGGCAGGTGGATGGTTACAACTGGACCGGCGAGCATTGGGATGTCACCGCGACCAGGATGGTCGAAAAGGGCGGCAATCTGGTCGCGTCGGACGAACAAGTCGTGATCCACGCCGAACATGTCGTCACAGCTACCGGCAATCATGCGCAGCGCACAGCGAAATTGCTGGGCATCAAAATTCCGGCCGTCGTGGTCGAACACCAGTATATCGTGACGGAGCCTGACCCGGCGCTGGTCGAATATCGCAAGACCAACCCGCAGCACCCCGTCCTGCGCGACGCCGATGCCAAATGGTATGTGCGCGAGGAGCGGGGCGGCTGGATCCTAGGGCCATATGAAAAGAACGCGCCTGCGCGATTTGAATATGGCGTGCCCGACAGTTTCCGCGCCGATCTGTTCCCCCTCGATCTGGAGCGGATCGAGGAGGAATACATGTCCTTCATCCACCGGATCCCGTCGTCGGAAACCGCCGGCCTCAAGGACGATTACAACGGCCCGATCTGTTATACGCCCGACGGCAACCCGCTGGTCGGACCTGTGCCGGGCCTGCGCAACATGTGGCTGGCCGAAGGGTTCAGCTTTGGCATCACGGCGGCGGGTGGCGTCGGGCATTACCTTGCCCAGATGATGGTCGAGGGCGAAGCCGAGATCGACATGGCCTCGCTCGATCCGCGACGTTTCGGGCGCTGGATGACGACGGAATACGCGGCCCGCAAGAACGAGGAAGCCTACGATCACGTCTTCATCCTGCACCACCCCGACGAGGAGCGGCCCGCCTGCCGCCCGCTGAAAACCGCGCCGTGCTACGAGCGGATGAAGGCGCGGGGCGCGCAGTTCGGCTGCGTCAACGGGTGGGAACGGCCCAATTACTTCGGCCCGCTGGATGCGCCCGACAGCTTCGACCATGACAGCCGCAGTTTTCGCCGGGGTGCGTGGTGGGAACACGCGGTCGAGGAAGCCAGGGCCATCCGCGAGGCGGCGGGCCTGATTGATGCGACCGCCTTTACCAAGCACAAGTTGCGCGGACCGGGCGCGGCGGGATTCCTCGATTGGTTCACGACCAATAAATTGCCGAAGGTCGGGCGGATCAACCTGACCTATGCGCTGACCGAAACAGGGACCACGCGCACGGAATACACCATCGTCCGGCTGGCCGAAGATACGTTCTACCTCGTGTCGGCGGGCGCATGGCAAAGCTACGACAGCGACTTTCTGGTGCAGGCGGTCAAAGACAACATGGACCGTTTTGGCCCGATGTGTCTGGATGATTGCACCGGCCAGCACGGTGTCTTCGCATTGGCCGGGCCGAATTCGCGCGCCATCCTGTCCGGGATCGTGCGCGATGCCGATCCTGCGACAGTGCTGTCAAACAAGCGCTTTCCGTGGCTGACGGCCCGGCGGCTTGAGTTGCTGATGTGCCCGACGAATGCGATCCGCGTGGCTTATACCGGCGAATTGGGGTGGGAATTGCATCATCCGATGGAAATGCAGAACTATCTGTTCGACAGGCTGATGGAAGCAGGCGAAGGTCACGGGCTGAAACTGGTCGGCGCGCGGGCGCAGAACTGGCTCCGGCAGGAAAAGTCCTATCGCGCTTTCGGGACTGAACTGGGTCGCGATGCCACGCCGCTGGAGGCCGGGCTGGACCGCTTCGTCGATCTGTCGAAGGACTTCCACGGTAAGGACGCGATGCAGGCGCAGGGTATCCGGTCGAAATGCGTGACAGTACTGATTGATGGGCCGTCAGATGCCGATCCCTGGGGGCGCGAGGCGCTGTACGTAGGAGACGACAAGGTCGGGCGACTGACGTCGGGTGGTTATTCGGTGGCATTCCAGAAGTCGATCGGCATGGGCTATGTTCGGCCCGATCTGGCGCAGCCGGGAACCAGGCTGCGTGTGCGGATGCAGCGTCAGCTTTGGGATGCGGAGGTCACCGAGGACAGCCCCTACGACCCTGCCAATGCACGGATTCGCCTCGACGGCTAAACCAGACTGGTGCTGTCCTGGCGTTCATAAAGGGTTGGCCCGCCATCCGGGGCATGGTTCGCCTGGATGCAGGTTATTGCACTGCGCCAAGGGTGAAAATTCCGTTCCCGCCTTCGCACGCCTCTGTCGGAGCGAAGTCACTGACGTCAGAGCCGGGGAGCGGGGCCGACAGGCAGGCCCATGACGATGATTTGACCGCCCGACAGCGATACCGGAATTTCCGCGAACCCCTCTGCGTCCTCCAACCCGGACAGTCCGCTGTCGATCAGCGATGCCTGCGCGGCGGTAAGCCATTCCTGCGCCACGACGAAAGCTAACAGGTCATCCCACCCGCGCGCGCGCAGCGTCAGGTCGCCGTCTGGTGTGCCATCCGCAGCCACGGTTAGGTCGCCCGACAGGATTACCCGCGCGTCTCCCCAATTCACCGTCGCGCGCCGGATCGTCAGCTCTGACAAGACCGGATCACGGGTTATGCCGATGGGATTGGACAGGACCACCATCGTGTCGATATCCAGCGTGTCGATCACCTCCGGCAATGTGCCGGTCGGGTCCAGCTTGGCACGCAGTCCATCGCTGGCCGATACGCCGGTCAGGGCGATTGCGACATCGTAGATCGCGTCCGACCCGTTCTGTCGCGCGGCCAGAACTGCGGTGGCGAAGGTCGCCCCCAGATCGGTGGCGCGGATCGTCAGGTCGCTGGCCGTGACGGTCGCGCGCCGAAGGTCGGGCTGCCGTGACGGGGTCACCACCGCCGAAGCCCGCAAGTCGGTCGATGTGATGTCGATCGTTTCGCCCGGCACTTCGATCGTCATCTCGCGCGGTGCGACGGCGATGACGTGGTTCAGACGATAGGACAGCGCCAGGACCTGCACGAAGGGGGCCGACCACCGCATCACACCGTCCGGGGACATCACCCGCGGCGCGTCCAGCGTCACGTCGAACCGGTTCGGAAATCCTGCTACTGTCAGGTCGCCGTACTCGATGCCCCAGCCCTGCGCCCGCGCGCTGTCGATAGCCGTTCGAGCGCCCCTGTCCACCGCGGACGCGCCGACAAACCACCATCCGCCCCAAAGGGTGGCGGCCACCAGAACCAGAATCGTCAGCCATTTCACCATGTCGCGCCTCTTTCCGATCCGTTCCACTCCCTCTATCCGGGAGAAAGGGAACGCGAAAGGACAAGGACGCATGGCGAACGTGATCGGCGGTGACGACGAGCTCTGGGTCTTTGCCTATGGCTCCCTCGTCTGGAATCCCGGCATCGACGTAGCCGAGACGCGTCGCGCCACTCTGGTCGATTTCCGCCGCCGGTTCTGCATGTGGTCGATCCATCATCGCGGTTCGGAAGAGAACCCCGGTCTGGTTCTGGCACTGGAACCGGCGGCGGGTGCGACCTGTTCCGGCCTTGCCATCCGGGCCGCCGACCCGGTTGCAGCACTTGAGACCCTGCGCGAACGGGAACTGGTATCGGCGGCTTACGTCGAGGAAAATGTTACCTTGCTGGGTGAAGATGACCTGGCGATCCGGGCAACGACCTATGTTATTCGCACCGACCACGCGCAGTACACGGGCGAGCTGCCGCTGGAACGCCAGGCCGAGGTTATAGCGCGGGCCATCGGCGGGCGCGGACCGAACCATGAATATCTGACCCGGACGGCCGCCGGACTTCACGATCTGGAGATCGGGGATGCAGATCTGGACTGGTTGGTCACGCGGGTGCAACAGATCAGGGAAGGCGCCTGCGCGGCGCTTGTGGACGGGTCGGGCGAAAGCTAGGCTCCGCGGATACACAGGGGCCCGAAAAGGGCCGGGGGCAGATGGCACGCGAACCGCTAGAGCACGGCACGCAATTTTCGCAGCCGATCCGGCAGATCGTGCAGATGCTGGCGGTCCTCGGAGTTGTCGGTGTGGGCGTGTTTCTTGCCTATCCGCAGGTCGCGCCGATCTTCGTCACGAACCCCTGGCTGAACGGCACGATCATCCTCGTGTTCTTCCTTGGCGTGCTGGCCTGTTTCGCGCAGGTGTTCCAACTGTTCTCCTCGGTGTCGTGGATCGAGGGTTTTGCCGAAACCCGACTTGGTCACGACATCTCGCGTCCGCCCGGCCTGCTGGCCCCTTTGGCGTCGCTGCTGCGGGCGCGGTCGGCGCGAAGCCAGATTTCTGCCTCTTCCTCCCGCTCGATCCTCGATTCGGTCGGCGCCCGGATGGAGGAGGCGCGGGACATTACGCGCTATATCGTCAATACGCTGATATTTCTTGGTCTTCTGGGCACTTTCTGGGGCCTGGCCACGACCGTTCCGGCGGTGGTCGATACGATCCGCAACCTGAATCCTGAAAACGGCGAGGGCGGTGTCGCAGTCTTCGGGCGCCTGATCGGCGGTCTGGAATCGCAGCTTGCCGGCATGGGCACGGCCTTCGCCTCGTCGCTGCTTGGCTTGGCCGGATCGCTGGTCGTCGGCTTGCTGGAGTTGTTCGCGGGCCACGGCCAGAACCGGTTTTACCGGGAGATGGAGAACTGGCTGTCGTCGATTACCCGCGTCGGCCTGGTCGGCGACTCGGGCGAGGAAACCATCGACCAATATTCGCTGGCCGCCGTTCTGGACCACATGAATTACCAGATGGAGAGCCTTCAGGACATGTTCCAGAAGGCTGAGGCGGGACGTCTGGCCGCCGACGCCAAGATGGGCGGTCTGGCCGATGCAGTCGCCGTCATGGCACATAGAATGGACAGCGGCGGCGGTACTACCGATGCGCTGAACCGCGTGGCCGAGGGTCAGGAAAACATCGTCGAGGTTCTGCGCGGATCGTCGGGGGGAAATGACGGTCTGGATGCCGAAAGCCGGATGCGGATCAGGTCGATCGACGTGCAGCTTCTGAAGGTGTTCGAAGAGTTGCAGCAGGGGCGTCAGGCCGCCATCGACGACCTGCGCGGCGATATCGGGTCCCTGACCCGCACCCTGCGGCAGTTGAACCGTCAGGTGCAGGCTTCGCAGGGACAGGATCAGGCGTCCGAAGGGGACGGCTGACATGGCATTCCAGCGGCGCAGCGGTCAACGGTTCACGGCCAACGTCTGGCCCGGTTTCGTCGACGCGATGACGGCGCTTCTGCTGGTTCTGATGTTCGTGTTGTCGATCTTCATGATCGTCCAGTTCGTCCTGTCCGAAACGATCGAGGGGCAGGGTCAGGAACTGGATGCTCTGGGCGAGCAACTGGCATCGCTGGCGCAGGCGCTGGGGCTTGAAAATCAGCGCGCCGCCAACCTTGAAAATCAGGTCGCAAGCCTTGGAGCGGAGCGCGACACGCAGGCCGCGCTGATCGCTACATTGTCGGCGCAACGTGACGATCTGACCGCCCGTGTCAGCAGCTTCGAGGAGCAGGTCGCCTCCCTGATCGCGACGCGCAATCGTCTGACGACCGCGCTTGAGACGACCGAAGGCGAACGCAGCGCGCTGGCCGGTCAGCTGGAGACGACGCAGGGCGAATTGACACGCATCATCGACGAACGCGAGGCGCTGCAACTTGCACTGGCCTCTGCCCGCGTGGAAATCGACGAAGGCGTCGAGGCTGCGCGATTGGCCGCCGCCCAACGCGAAGCGGTGGAAGCGCTTCTGGCCGATCTGCGCGCACAATCGGAAACGCAGGCGGCGACGCTGGCCCAGACGCTCGCGGCGCTGGAGGGACAGCAGGCCACGGTGGAAACCCTTCAAACCCAGATCACGGATTTGCAGGCCGATCTGGATGCGGAGGAGGCCGCGCGGCTGGCCGAACTGGCCGCTGCCGAAGCCCTGCGCGCGCGACTTGCGGATGCAGAAACGACGCTGACGGATGCCGAAGCCGCGCGTCTGGCAGAACAGGCCGCGGCCGAAGCCCTGCGCGAACGCCTTGCCAATTCCGATGCCGAACTGACTGCAATGACGCTTGCGTTGGAAGAACAGCGGCAGAAGGCCGAGGATACGCTGACGCTGCTGGCCGCCACCGAGGCGACGCGCGACGACCTGACCGCCCGTCTGGCAGGCC
>Ga0209634_1000767_pt1 | contig 24375 bp, 26 predicted proteins | sample LinPmetageLP40_FD_184043 | JGI IMG/M metagenome (GOLD analysis project Ga0209634, IMG submission 184043) | Marine viral communities from the Pacific Ocean - LP-40 (SPAdes) (version 2) | ecosystem: Environmental > Aquatic > Marine > Oceanic | place: Pacific Ocean | collected 2010-08-26 | reverse complement strand
TAATATATATTATTATATAAAATGAGTTTAATTATTACCTCGAATGTTGCAGAAAATGACCGCCCAGAACAGAGTGATGTTTTCAAGCCCTATTCTTATCAAAACGCGTTGTCAAATACTTTAAGAGTACCACCCAATTCTGAAATCGCACTTCAATCAGCGAAGATTGTTAAAAATCATCTCATGGTTGTTGATCGAGCAAATAGTGGATATTGTCATTATTTTGGAACTCCCGTCGGAGAAGAGGCAACCGAAATCGAAGACATTGAAAGTTCGACCAGTACTCCGTTTTTTGCGTTAGGTGGAACTGGGGAAGCATTTGACGATGGAAGAAGGAATCAAGTTAATACAGAGGATTTCGCAGATGATCTACAAACATCGATCCGTGAAGTTGCCTTTCACCCATCATTAATCGGACAAGATGCCACAGAAGTGGGGGCAAAGGCATCGATTAATTGCAACCCTCTATTTGATACGACTGGGAAGTTCTCGGGATATAAATGGGATTTCGCACAGCAGATCGCAGTCAGTGCTATCCCAATTGATAATAACAAGTTCAAGAATATTTCCGCTTTCCCACAAGCTTCCTTTCCATTTGACGCAACGGGTTCGGCTGGTGTCATCACATCAACAAACTCAAAGGGTTTCCAAGTAAGATACGACCACAAACCCATCGCACAGAATGCTGGTGAAGTTATTTTTGATTTCCGTGATGCGAACACAACCGACGCACAATCTCCCTTCATGTGTGGTTTATCTCGTATAAATCAAGAATTAAAAATAAGTCCCACCAAATCTGTTTATGCGCCGGGCAGTTATAATGTCAATCGTGTAGCAAATGTTGGTTCGCATTTTTCAAGGGGTGGGAATATAGCTTTTGCCGATATATGTGTTATGCGTGCTGGTGCTTCACTCTATGTTTATCAGTCGGGCGTCAATAGTGGGGGCAATGATTCGTCGGGTCATTTATGTATGAATGAAGTTATTTATTATGGAGCGCACAACGCGAACTTCCCCAATGGGCGCTACAATCTTCAAACTACCATGGCGGCGGAAAAATATGTGAAAATTAAGTTCAAGTTGGAAAACGAGCATATGTCTATCTTTATTGGTACTGCGGCGGATTCTTACAAATTACTCACCGATTTCATTGTGTCTAAATCAAAGGGCGCTATTAAGAATCAAGTTGTCAATCCTATCAATTGCGCCAAGTGGGCGATGTATCCAGTCATGTCAGCAAGTCGTGGAACTGGGAAAACAATGAAGATCGAAGAGATAAAATCATATAACAATTATCCAGTTTTTTCAGAAACAGAATATTTCAAATATCAATGGTGGGGAAAATTACAAAAAGAGGGATTGGAACATTGGGCGACAGATGTTGAAAAGAGATTTTGGAATGATAAGGCAATCACCTTGGGAGGAGCAACAAATCAAGGTCTCCTTGCTCCAAAAGTAATTAATGCTGGCGGAGGAATGGAGGATTATTCAAATACATTGATCCTCGCTAAATCAAATCAATATGGAGCTGATAGAACCGAAGATTGCAATTCTCAACAGACACTTGGTTTCATGGGTCGTCCAATATCTGAACCAGAAAGTTCATCAACCGATATTCTTGTCAATATTCAATCAGAAGTTGTACCAGCATTGACATCTGGTGCTTCATTATTTGTTCGATTAAATAATTTCACTCAAATGTCTATCAATGCTCGTCAAGGTTCTGTGTCAAAGATTGTGGCTCATCTTCCTCGTTTCGATAATGGTGGAAATGAAACGGGCGCTTTATATTTCGAACCTAATTCGAAAACATATATTGATTTAAACAATCCAGATGAATTGGTTATCAATTCGTTCGATGTTGATATTGTATATGATAATGAAACTTTTTGTACGGCATTGAACGGAAAAACAATTGTATGTTTCCATATTCGTCAAAAAATGTAAGTTTAAATTATTTAAAAAAATATCTATATATTATATATATATAAAAATGAATCTAACCGATCAGCAAATCCAAAAGATCCTTGAATCTTACAAAAAGAAAAGAGAAAAAGAAAATAAATATTATCATGAAGTATCAAAGAACAAAGATGATTTCAAGATTAAGAACCGCGCAAGAGCCAAGCAACATTATGAAAATAACAAAGATAAGAAAAAAGAAAAATATATTAATAATAAAGACTTGATTTCGGCAAAGAACTTATATAAATATTATCAGAAGAGAGATAGACTTGAAACATTCGAAGAGAAGCACCCAACAAAAATGGAACTTCTTCGTGAAAATAATTTCATAAAAGTGTCCGAGATAGAATGATCTTTTATTATCTGTTTTTTTAATGTATTTTTTTTATATCTCATAATATAAACATGAGTGAATATACAGATTTAACATTGTTAAATTGTAATCGGTCGGCATCTGTCGAAGCAAGAACGGGAAATGAAACAAATCCCGCCGTATTTACAAACCCATTGCAACAGACAGTGAAACTTGATGTCGGCGATAGAGTATCAGTTGAGCGGGCATTCATAAATGAAATTGGTGCTGGTAATCCATCAACAATTGAGTTCTCTGGAAAATCAAAGGGATTTCAGACAATTCCAAATTATATTGAAGTTGTGAAATCTGATTTTTATTATCAAAAAGCAACAACATTTAATGCCAATTATAGGTTGGGAAACCATCGAACAGTTGATGCGACATTAAAAACAAATCAACAAGTGGATCTTCGAGATAATCTTGCCCCCATGATATTTGGATATTATATCACAGCAAATGAATATCCAAATTATATTCAACAACCAAGAAACTTTTCTCAATCTGGAACAAGAGCAGTTCAACCCACCGAACCCGCATTTTACAATAATAAAGACAATGTCGCAGAAGGAGCTTGTAAATACACAGTCAATCCCGAAATGTATATGGAGAGCGACTGGGCGAAACGATTGGATAATTCAAACGCGATAATTTATAAACAACGAGTGAATAATCAAAGATATACAATGTTTATCAAACAAAACTTTTGTTTTTCTGCCGATATTTTAGTCACACCAAGAACACAATTTCCAAAAACACCAAATGGTGTGTTTTCCACTTGTAATTATTTAAGATATAGGGAAAGAGTGGATATTGAAATTAACAAAGGTTTCAACACGCCAGCAGCAGTTGCCGAACAAATCACGAAAAAATTGACAGAAACAAAGACACCAGAAATATTTGAAATATTAGATGGCGGCGGATTTAATCGTCCTATCACAAAGAAGATCGAGAGTTCAACATATAAACCAATCGATTGTGCCACCTTCTGGAATTACAATGCCGCCAATCACTCCGCTTTTATATTATATAATGGAGGCAATCCAACCCAAGCCCAAGTTGATTGGATTTCTCAATTTGGATATATTGGAGTTAAGAGACCAGAAATATTTGAAGCGGGGCGAACCATGGTCGATATAATTGTCCCCTCTACACTTGCAATCGGAGAAGCACCAAATGGAGCAATAAAGATCACACAGCATTTCCCAAACAATCCAGAATATGGATTTCAAATTGCCAATTTAATTGATAATACCAATCCCCCCCAAAGATACACACCAACACAAGCACAATTTGACGCTGGCAATACAGATATAACATTAAATGTCAGATATACAAAAGAAAACTTGGAAATCATTCGGGACTTTTTAGATTCCCAAGCATACTATCCCGAAATCTGGGACGACCTCCCACAAACTGATGACTACAAACTCACCGATGTTGATCTCACAGAAGGAGTTTATCCAGACATCACCAATTCAAGATTCATGCATATGAATAGAATGTCATCGAGGGCAGATGTTGTACCACATCAAGACTCGCTCGGAGAAGACACATTCAAAGAAGGTTTTGGTGGAGAAAATGTGAATAAATCATCATCGGCAATATTTTTTGAATATGATGAATCCACGCGTGATCTTTATATTGAACCCAAGGATTATGATTTTAAAGGAAAAGGAAAATTAATGTTTGGATTTTGTGAAGTCATTGAAATGGAAGATTACCAAGCAGACGGCACATTTAATAAGATTTATGTCATAGGATTAAGAACAAGAACAAGAGGTGGTTTATCAAAAAATCTTTGGACGCATCAACCATTGATTGGAGGGGTGAAAAGATTATTGGCTCAAACAAGAATTGGATTTGATAAACATGCCACAGCTTATTCAACTTGTATTATCACGCCACATTCTGGATATTCTAATTGTGGAATACCGACAAAGGTTCGGAATATAACAGTTGGAGGGGGGACAGCAGATCAACAATTAACACCCACGACAACATATCTGAATAATATGAATAATGCGGACGCTGGTGTTGATATTGGAGCATATCAAACGATGACATATGTTGGGGCAAATAATCCATTATTAGAATATGACACAACACTCAATCGATTTGTTTTCAAAAGATTACATACGGGAAATAATGTTGGAAATAAATATTATGCGGGTTCTGATGCCACATCAATCACAAATGAAAGTTTAACTCCCCCACAATCAACAACGCAAAGAATTATCGCACCACCCGACAGAAACGCAGATGCTGGTGAGACAGTTTATAAATTATGTCCTCGACCTCCACAATTTGGATATTCTCCAACCTTTAAACCGTACAATTTCGCCAATCAAGCATATCGTGGAGTTGCTTATCCTAAAAGTGCCGATCAACTGGGTCAAGAAAACGCCGATAATAAAGACAGTTTTTTGAAAACGGGAAACAATACATATACAATTGAAGGGAGCAATGTTAATATTGAACCATATGAAATATTTGACGCACATGGTGGAGTATATATCGATTATTGGGGATATGATAAAAAAGATGCGGCGCCTCCCGATAAATACGATCATTGGACGAATAATATGTGGGATATTCTTGGTTTTGATTATGACACAGTTGTCGCACCACCATCAGCAAAAAATGTACTGACAAAACGAGTAAATAATGACAACAATGATGCTTTATATCGTCCAACAACAAACGCAGAAGTTTCATCGACTGACACGAAAACTTATGTTTGCAATCAATTTGGAGCAAATATGTTTTATACATCACTACCTTATCCATCAAATATCATCAATTATGAAACAGAAGAATTGGGAGAAGAGCCAGCTGGAACAAAAATATATAGATTTAAGAAGACGGGAGCAATTGGCATTCCATTGACATTTTTCCCAGAAGTTGCCGTCAAAACTGAATCAATTGGATTGATTGCAACCAATCTTCAAAGATCGGTTTTAAAACCATATTACACAATAAGATCATCTTTGATCCAAGGTTATTCATCGATTGGAGGAAATCCAACGGGAGCCAATCTTCCGCTTATCGATATTATAGATAAGTACTCCGCTGCTAATGATTATTTCATGGGGTCGCCTTCTGGAATGATTTTCACCATTACCAAGCCAACAATTCTTTCAGAGATTACAACATCGATACATGATCCAGATGGAGAATATAGCAATGTCAATTCAACATCTGCCGTAGTCTATAAAATCGAGAAAAACAAAAACACACCTCAAAACATTATTCAACAAATAATGGAACAAGCTCAAAAAGAAAACGACAAAGAAAAAAAGAAAAAATAATTTAATTAAAAAAATAAATAAATATATTATATATATATAAATGAAATCTGGATTTGATATGTTCTCGGATAGCGATATTGCGGTTTTATTCTCAAAGGATTTGAAGGTTGAAGATGATGACGATTGGCGTGCCGATTTTATGTCTTCGCCTTTAAAGAAACAAGATTGGGATTTTAAAGATTTTATGGCAGAAGTTGAAAAACAAATAGAGGAAGGAAAAACATTCGAAGAACTTGCGAAAATATTTTGGGTTTAATTTCAAAATTATTTTCTAATCTATATTATAAATGGATAAAATATCAAGTGAAGAAATTGTTTCAATTCTTGCAATGCATGGAAGACCCGATTTAATTCAAGAGTTCAAAGAACATATCAAGATTGATGAGGAATACAAACCACCTTTAAGGACAAAAAAGGATCCATTAAGTGATGATGAAGGTTCAGCGGTATCAGAGGAGGAATATGAAGTTGCGGTCGATGACAATGGATTCCATTCTTTAAAATAATTTACTAACATATTTTTTTATATTTTATCATAATAAATAAACATGATAAAAATGGTTGTGGAAAAAGGAACTGCAAAAAATAAAAAGCTCAAAGCAATCTTTTATGACGCGAAAGGTAAGAAGATAAAAACGACGCAATTTGGTGATAGTAGGTACGGAGATTATATCCTAACGAAAGACAAAGAACAACGCAAAAAATACAGAACTCGTCATAGAAAAGATTTGGCGAAGGGGAATTATATGTCAGCGGGGCATCTTTCATATTATATTTTGTGGGGGGATTCAACATCTCGCAATACTAATATAAAGAAATATAAAAAAATGTTTAATTTAACTTAATAATTCTTGCATCTTATTTATCTTTTCTTTCATCATAATATTCTCTTTTTTTAATTCATTATTTTCTATTTGTAATCCTTCAAGCATTTCATTTAACATATCGATTATTTCTTTAAAACCTCTCAATGCTCTCGATACACTCGGTTTATTCATTTTTTTTATGTATAATTATACATAATCTTTGTTTAAATATTAATAACAATTTCCGAATGGATTATTTGTTTTATAGTTATTTTGAGGGGCAACGGCGCGCATCAATGTTTCACGAACCATTTTCTGTTCGTTCTCATGTTTCAATCTTTCTTGTTTTTCTTTCTTCCTTTGTTTTCGAATTGTTTCATATTTGATGATTGCTTCAAGTTGCGCGTCTTCTAAATCTTTTTTTGTAATTGTTGAAGTTGGATATGATGATTCTCTGGGAGCTTGGCGTGGTTCTTTAATTGGTTTTTCAATCGGAGTGGGTGGCTCTTCTTCTTCAAACCCAACTTCTTTCTTTAATTTATTAACTTTTTTAATTTGATTTTTTTTTATAAGATCTTTTTCTTCTTTTTGAAGATCTTTCAATTCTTTCTTTTCTGCGGCATTCTTTCTTCGAACGGCAAGTGCCTTGTCTCTTGCAAGCTTTAATTTTGCTTTGTGTTCTTCACTCATGGGTGGTCGCTTCTTTCTTGGTTTTCCCCTCTTTGTGAGATTCGGAGTTGCTTCTGTACCTTGCGCGTTGATGGGTGATATGTTATCTGGCATATTGAATATATCATTAACATTCATATCCTCTGATTTCTTTTTAACATCTGGAATAATATTCTCTTCTATATTGGTTTCCTCAACATCATTCACTTGAAGGCTGACGCCTTCTTCTTCTGGATCTTCATCATCACTTGGGATAAAATCCATTTTTACGGTGGGAAGTAAATGTGCCATATTTACAATAAAGATAGATTTTAATTTCATTTATAAATAATTTATTTTTCTTTAATTTTCTATATTTTCTATTATTTCTATTTAATCGATATTTTGTATAAATCTAAATGTTCGAGATAAAATGAAAAAATAAACTCATTATAAAAAAAAGCAAAACACTTTTGACAAATGTTTTGACCGTTCTATCCCAGACACTTTTTTCATTTTAATATTATATTTAAATTAATTTATGAGATAGTAAAGCATCATAAAATATTATTACATTTTATGATTTGCGTCTCAAAAAAAGTATTACGAGAGATAAATATTTCTTTCCATTATTTAGATTAATAAATCCACCAACCCCCAGAGATTGTTTCAGATTTCTTTTCTTTTTCTTTGATAATATGTTTTAATTCTTTTATTTCTGATTTGATACAGATGACATCAACTTTCATTTCGTTAAGCATTTTGTTTATAGAGTGTAAAGAGTTCTTCACATCAACTATGGGTTTTGATCGAAATGGGTTCTGGTCTTCCATATGATAATAACAAGATTTTTATTATATATGAATAAAAAAATAAATATATCTTAATAATAAAATAATAAAATGAGTGAAAGTGAAGGACAACTTCAAGATTACAGTGTCGATCAACTTGGCGGATTTGTCGTCATGGTTGCTGGGGCGATTGGCTCGTTGCTCTTGGTCGTGTGGCAATCGAAATGCCATTGTAAAGTTAATTGTTGTTATTTGTTCCAATGTGAAAGAAGACCACCAAGCGAAGAAGAAATGAAAGGATTGAAAGATCAAGCAATGAAACTCAAAGATAAAAAAGATAAAAAAGATAAAGACAATAAACCACCCACTCCGATGGCACCACCACAAAGTCCATTGCCGACGCCCCGCGCCGAACCAGAACCAGAAATCTTGATGCCAAATGATAATCCGTAAAAATCGCAAAAAAAAAATATATTATATATTATAAATGAAAGTTTTGGAATTATTCAGTGGTACTAAATCTGTTGGAAAATGTTGCGATGCTCTTGGTTGGGATTCTGTTTCAGTTGATCTATTACTGCCAGCAGACCATGAATGCGATATTATGGATTTTGATTATAAACAATATGACAAAGATGAGTTCGATATTATTTGGGCTTCTCCTCCTTGCACGGATTATTCGAACCTTCAATCATGTTGGCTTGGAAGAAAAAAGAAAGATGGGATTATTTATACAAAAGAAACAATGGAAGAAAATATGAATAAAGCGGATAAATTAGTTTTAAAAACACTTGAAATAATAAATTATTTTGATTGTGAATATTGGTTTCTTGAAAATCCATCAACTGGAAAATTAAAGAAAAGAGAAATAATGAAAGACATTCCATTTTATGATGTGGATTACTGTATGTATTCGGATTGGGGATATCAAAAAAGAACTCGTATTTGGACGAATAAAAAAGATTTCGAGAATAAATTATGCGATAAATCTGGATCTTGTGGGAACATGATATTGATAGATAATGGGGACAGACATCTTCACAAGACAAATTGTGGAAATACAGAAACGATTCAAGCAGTCAGAAGACATCAAACCGTTCGCGGAAATGGATATGAAATGATTGATGGAAAAAAAACTTTATGTAATACAAAAGAATTAAGAATGAAATATTCAAAACACAAGATGGGAATTGGTCTTGGAAAAAAACAATTAGACGCGGGACAAGTAATGGTTAAAGGTGGGGGAACAAATCGATTGGATCGATACAGAATCCCAGAGGATTTAATATTTAGTTTATTTCTTGATTAAAAAATATATTATATATATATAAAATGCCACACTGTCCGAATGGAAAAGATGAATGTGATTGTACCCCAGAAGAATTGAGAATGGCGGCATCGCGTAATAAACCAATGAAAAAAATGAAAGCGCCACCAAAGGTTTTTAAAGTAAAAGATCCAGATCCAGATGATAAGTTTGCGGACATTCACCCACATCTTCCACAACCGCCATCATTACTTTTAATCATTGGGTCTGTAAAACAAGGGAAATCAAATCTTGTTGTGAATCTTTTATGTAATCCCGACATGTACAAAGACAAGTTTGATATTGTGAAAATTATATCGAACACATTGAATGCTGATCCCAAAGGAAAATTGATGAATAAATATTTTGATTGTGAAGACCATTATGAAGATTCAATGATTACAGAATTAATTGAAACTCAAAAGAAATATGAGGATTTTGAAAGACCATCTGTCGCATTAGTTCTTGATGATATATTAACAAAAGATTTTAAGAAATCAAATGCTGTCAGTTTTCTTGCAACACGATTTAGACATTATGGAATAGGATTGCTGGCATTCACAACTCAATCATTTCGTGCCGTCAGTGGATTAATTCGAAACAATGCAACCGATGTGATTATCATGAAACAACAGAATCAAAAAGAATTGGAGAAAATAAATGAAGAGTTTGGAGATATGTTTCCAAACATATTTATGGAATTATACAACAAAGCAATCAATGATGCTCCCTATTCATTTTTATATTTGGATCTTCAAACAAATCCAGCCACCGCATATATTCGATTTGAAACTAAAATTGGAGAGGGTGAGAAAAAATTATTTTAATTATGATAAAAAAAATTAAATATTATATAATATAAAATGGATTTATATGGAGCGGGCGTTTCTATATCACAAGCAAATGGATTGTCAAGGGAAGCGAGATCACTCGCACACCAAGCGAGGGATTTCAACGGTCAGCTTGCCGCAAATATTGATGAAGTAAGAAATCAGAAAGATCAAGAGGGATTAGAACAACAAGCAATCAACTTGTATAAAGGAGGTACGGCGGCACATTCATTCGCCGCATCAGATGAAGGGAAAAAAGTATTAAAGGGATTAAGAGGTGGAGTTCAAAGAGGGGGACAATTCTTGCCAGTATCATTCAAAGAAAAGTTTGCCGTTGAACTCCGCGATGCGGGGTCAGTCCCAGCAAAAACACGCGTCGCATCATCAACAAGAGATGCCATGAGAGCATCGGCGGCAACCGTTGGAGGAACTGGCGCGGAAGCATTGGAAGATGTTTCACTTGCTTCGGCACCAGCAGAAGGATTTCTTGGTGCGAGAACTTCTGGATTGATTGAAGATCTCCCCGGTGGTTTAGAAGAACTCGGAGCAGAGACCGCAGAAGAAACATTTGCCGCCGCATCAAATCCCCTTTCCTCATTTGCTGGTGGATTTGTTCGTGATGCAAGCGTAGCGGGAGGCATTCGCGCCGACACTAATATTCTTGATGATAGTGTTGAGCTTGGTGGATTAACACCAACAAATGAAGCAAGAGAAGCATTGGAATCATCGAGACCAGCACAAGCGGCATCATCTGTTGAAGGTGCTGCGGAACCGTTGATTGAAACCACCGCCCAAGCTGAAAGAACGGGACAGTTTGCTGATATTGGGAGAAGGTCTGGTGTTCTTGAAGAAACCGCACAAGTGGCAAAAGAAGGAGTTGGAACATCTGAAAAAGCGGCGGCGGAACTTCTCGCAAAAAAAGAAGGGAAAGATCTTCTCAAAAAGGCTGGAACGAAAATTGGAATTGCTGGTCTTGGTGGAGGTCTGGAAATATACAAAGATATTCAAAGAGGAAGCATTGGAAATAATTGGGAGCAACAAGTTGGAAATGTTGGCAATATTATTGGATCTGGTCTTGAAATTGCGGGTGTATTAGGCATGGGAATCCCCGGCGTTGGAATTGGTCTTGAAGCACTTGGTGCTGGAATATCCTTGGGAGCAACCGCATTCGAAACGGCGGGAGATGTTAAGGATAGTACCGAAAGCACAGCAAAAGAAACCGCTGCATTATCGGCACAAGGAAAAGGAATTGGAAGCGCTCAACAAATAACCACTGCCGTTTCGAGAACTTTATGATTCTTTTATTTTATTTTTTTTTTAATTTTATTTAACTTAAATATTTTTATATTATATAATATAAAATGTCTATGTATTGGCGCAATGATGAGAAAATCGGATTATCCCAAACACAAGTTTCTGTACCTTCGACCAACGGTCAATCTTACACTGGCAAAGCTGGAAGCGGTGGCGCAAGAGTAGATTTTGAGATCCCCCCAAATGTGAAGTTCCTTGATGGAAAAAACAGTTATTTACAATTTAAGTGTAAATTATCTCTTCCAGCGGCGACAGATACGAACAATATCCCCACGCGTCTCCAACTCGATCCCTTCATCGGAGGTCAGAGTTTAATTAAGAATATTCGCATATATTCTGGAACTCGTGGAACTTTACTTGAAGAAATTAGTGATTACAACACCAAAGTCCAGATGGAATATTCTTACAATCAAGATGACAATTTAAGAAAGATACGAGCGCTAAAAGAAGGCGCCATGGTTCCCACGGTTTCCAATCGTGGAACTCTTGGAACATCTGTTTCCAATTTAATCGATACGAGAACGAACCCATATGTTGCCCCTATTTCCGCAGTTCCCGCGGCACGCAATTTTGATGATACTGATTTTGTTGAAGCCAAATGTTCTCTCCCCCTTCATACTGGAATATTTGCTGATAGTGAAAAGTTATTTCCAGTCATGATGACCCAAGGTCTATACATTGAAATTGATTTAGAAGATGCGGCACGCTGTATCAAGCAGCTTGATTCAGTCAATCGTCATCGCAGAATGCAGCAGAATCCATTGATTCACGGTTCTGATAACGCTGGAACTTCTTTCGCGGCTAATGGCACTGCTGCTGGCGGAACTAATTTCACCGAGATTTTCTTGGCGAAAGATAATAACATGCTGACCGTTGATGATTGTCCTTTTGTGAAAGGTGAAGTCATTGGCATCTGTTCTAAAACCGACCCTCTCGCAACTGCTCGATTAACTGTTGGGGGAAATGCTATCACTGATGGAGATGTCGTGATTACGGATATATCAATTGGCGCTGGTAATTTTGTTAAATTAACCACAACTTCTTTCAGAAATCTCGCAGCGGGTGGTGCCGCCGCCCAAGGTGGTGTGGAGATTACTTCAAGAAACTTCGTCGTATATTCGAGGGCGGTTGATAAGAGAACAACGAGAAACGATGACACATCGGTTCAAGTAATTGCTCCAATCACGGCATATCAGCCATCTTATACACTATCCGATTTACAGCTTGTTTGCCAGAAGATTGAATGCGACCCAAGATATGAAGAGGGCATGATTTGTAAATTAAGAGAAGGTGGATCAATTGATTTCGATATTCTATCCGCAACAAACATTAAACATTCTCTATTAAAAAGCAATCGAAATGCAACTGTTAATCTTGACAGTTCAGCAACTCGTGCCAAATGTTGCTTGGTTGTACCAACCGACGCCTCGGTCTATAACACGGCACAGTTAATCAGTGCCGATGGAAACACCTATGACGAGGAGCGTCTCGCAGATGATGGTCGCCTTCATTCTATCCGTTCGGGACAAGTTGGAATTATAGATAAATTAAGTTCATATCAGTTCGTGATTGATGATAAACTTGTTCCTTCAAGACCAGTTGATGTTTCAAAGATAAATGGTGGGAAATCCATTTCGGCACAGCCACTGATTGAATTAGAAAAAGCACTTCTAAATGCTGAAATACTCCCTCGATCCTTCTGTGATTACAACAGAAACTTTATCATTGGTCGAGCATATGCCCTCGATGGTGGTGTCGCCAATCTAAACAATAGATCCAATCAGCTGCAATTGTTCTACAATGAAAGCACGACTGCTGGCGTAGATCAAGCACCGCAGAAAGACAAACTCCTCATGTGTTTTATCTACCATGTTCGACGCATAACCATCAAGGGAGATTCGGTCGTTGTATCTCTCTAAATAAAATATATTATATAATATAAAATGAAATTGGAAGAAAGAGTTCAAAAATATCACAACGATTTTCCCAAATATTCAAAATTGATAATAAATAGAGATTGCATTGAGGGAATATGGGTGATGGGGAATAATTATACAACAAAAACGGATTTGTATGGTGCTTATCCTTACGGATATTTAAATCGGATATATTCATTATTTCCATTGATTAAAAAAAAGACACTTCATCTTTTCAGTGGTTCTTTAAAGGAAAATGAAGATTATGACAAAGTTGATTTTAACACTGGAATAGATGCCGAAAATATGAGCGAGATTATTCCCAATGATTTTTATGAATTAATTCTTGCCGACCCTCCATATTCAATTGAGGATTGCGATCATTATGGTTGTTGTATGGTTAAAAGAAATATTGTTTTTAAGGAATGTTTCAAGGTCATGAAAAAGGGAGGACATTTGATATGGTTGGATCAAGTTCTCCCAAATTATAAAAAAATCGAGTTCAAGATAATTGGAAGGATTGGAATGGTTAAATCAACAAATCATCGTTTTCGTGTGATTACAATTTTTGAGAAGATATAATTTCTATCAATTAATTTAAATTAATTTTTTATTTTTATTTTTATATTTCTTATAGTAAAATGTCAAAGAAATATCTTACTCTCAATCCGAACAATGTTCCCGCTTCTGGGAAAGTTTCCTTCGCAAGGGGCAATCCAGTCCTTACCATGTCTCTTGGTCGTCAAGATGCTATGCTTGATCCCAGCACTCTCCGTGTATCTGGCAAACTGAATATCTGGCGTGATGCCGCTGGCACTCTTCACCCAACTGCCGCCCAAGCATCTGAACTCCGTGGATCTCACAAACTTGGAATATATTCCGCAATCGATCAAGTTGTTTTTCGCCACGCTGAAACAAAGCAAGTAATCGAGCATATTAGACATTACGGAAGATTTATGTCTTCATATATGCCCGTTATGTCGGCGATGCAAGATGTCTCGGGTCATCTTTCGCGAACTCATTTAATTTATCCCAATTACCAAGCATATCGCGATGCCATCATTCGTAGTACTGGCGCATCTGATTTCTGTATTCCTCTTCCTTCTGGTTTGACGCTTGGTGGGGAAATGGTTCCTCTTCGTGATCTGCCCCTTGAAATTGAAATCCATCTTGCGCCAGATAGCCAGTTTTTCTATTCTTCTGATGGAACAACTGCGAACATTTCAAACGCATTTTATGAATTAAGTGATCTTGAATTAACATGTGAAGTTATGGAGGGGTCTCCCAAAACGGATACTGGTGCTTTCACATTCAATTCAATCACCTCTTATTTCTCAACTCTTGAATCGACCAATTCCATCATCAATTTCAATCTTGGCTTGTCAAAGGTTCTTGGGGCATTTGTTAATTTTGTTCCTTCGAACTTTGTCAATAATCTGGGACAAGATGGATATTTGACTTATATGCCATCGAGGGCAACAACTGGTGGTGGAGGTGGTGGCGGAGATCTTGCGAATCTTGAAACTATTTCTTTCCTCCGTAATGGTGAAAGATTTCCCCAGCATTTCGAGGTTGATAGTGTCCGAACATCGAACAATCTCACATCTGTTGTTGATAGTCAAGTTATCAGTGGTTTCATGGGGGCAATTATTCCCCAGACGATGCATCACCGAACCACGGTTTCCCCAGAAAATACAAATCGCAATTACCTTGTAAGCGACGCCGCCAATGTTGGATATCGTCTGATGCCCGATACTGGTGCCGTTTATGGTGTCGGACAGTTATATGATATGTTGGATAGTGAGGGTGTTGATTTCTCTCGCGCCCAGTTCTCGATCCAGATGACGAATGGTCTTACTGATGGAAACCCCACTTCGGCTTATCTATTTATTAAATCAAAGGTTGTTGTCGCATTTTCTCCAAGTGGCGTCCAAATTGTATCTTGAATATTTTCTATGAATTAATTTATTTTTTTATTTATTTTTTGATTAATTTTATATTTTATTAATATAAAATGACTGACATTAAAGATGACTCGCAAGATGCCAACATGGGCGACCGAATCCCAAATCTAATGAAAATCGGAGAAATCCCCACTGAATACGGACAGACCCTTTCAACGGACATAATTGATCCTACGACCTTCAACCAAGAAAGATGCCGTTTCACTTTACAGCGGGTTTCTGGTTTCCTTCATTCTAATTCTAAAATTACTCTGGCAATCACGCCACTCACGAATGGTGGTGCCACTCCTTCATATTATCCAGTCAATGTTGGAATATCCCAACTCATCAAATCCGCCCAACTGACGATTGGAAACAAGGTTGTTTGTGCCGTCGATGATTATGCGTCGTTTCACGCTTATCAATCTTTATTTGATACCAATGAAAATAACAAAGAACGCGAACAGTACCTTTCACAGCGTTTAATGAATAATGCCCCAGTATATGAAGCCCGCTCCGTCGCTGATGTAGCTGATAAGCCAGTCAATTCTGCTGCTCGTATTGGTCTTGATAATGGAAAAAATCCCACCATCAATGTTGTTTCTGGGGTTCAGCAGTTCCAATTGCTCCCCTTCCAGAGACACGACGCGACCTCGGCGGAAACGGTTTCCGAAGCTCCCACATATTCTGTTGTTCTTTCGGATCTTTTCCCCTTCCTCGCCCAGAATCAGATTCCAGCATTTGCGATTGATGAAGAGATCCATGTTGATCTAACTTTCCAAGACACTCTGTCTTCACTTGCTGGTGCTTCTAATTCTCGCAGAATGTGCGTCGCTGGCGCTGGAACTTCGGCAGTTGAGTACCAGATCAATCGCAATGAAGTCAAGATGATTTACGATAGTATTGTATATGATGGAGAAATAATGGCAGCTTATCTTAAACAGAATCCAAAATTATCTTTCCAATATAAAGATTATCGTTTAGCAAAGAGAACGGGAGACCAAACGGCATTTGCAAAACTTGTTTTCAATGTTGGTGGCAATGGTCGTCTTGTTTCAAAGATAATCATGGGCTTACAGAAAAACGCGGACTATGTTTCGCGCTCTCTGTTGCTTGGTGATGGTGTTTCAAAATCTGGTGGTGCTGGTTCTGAACTTAAAATTAATATGAGATACAATGATCGATTTGAGTTCTCTGTTGATCGAGACAATCGAGCGCTTCATTTCCACACAACCCAGCAAGCGGAGGGTCTGGTTCCCATGGTTTCTTCGGAACAATATGCCGCCAATCCAATCAATTCGCTGACGACTTCCACATTTGAAGGACACGCACAGAATAATGGAGACAGTGGTCTTGCCGCGTGTTTCAATTGGACTGCTATGAAACCAAATCGTGGAGAGCGTATCAATAACAAGGGGATCGAACTCCATTATGATGCGACCCTTGGCGCCGCAACATACACGCTCCGTGTTTATGTAGAATTGCAGAAGGTGGCAACAATTGAAAATGGTATTTTCGATTGTTATTTCGCTTAAATTATTATCTAAATTATATTATAAAATGTGGGGAAAATGTTCGAAGAAATGTGAAAGATGTGAAAAATACAAAAATAAATATTTAAGTCAAAAAAAAAGGATCGAACAATTGGAAGAATATATGGAATCTATTTTGAAAACTCAAAAAGCGACTATTGAATTGATCGAAGATATGAATGCGCGGAAAAAATAATCTTTTTTTTTAATCGTTTTTATTTAAATATTTTAATCTTCTATTATATATAAAAGATGAAAATTAGTGTAAAAGATCCAATGGAAGAAATCAAAAATGCTCGTCCTAATTTAAAAACAAACACCGTGAAACAGTACCAAACAAATCTTAATAAATTAAAAAAATTGTTTGATACAGATGATTATGGTTTCCTCGATAATCCAAAAAATGTAATGGAAAAGATTGATTCTTTACATTATACAACACAAAGAAACTTTTTGAACGCAATCATTGTATTATTAATGGCATTAAATCATGATGAGAAATATGATAAATTATTAAAAGAATATGGAGATTTAAGAGATGATTTCAACAATAAATATGATGAAGAAAACAAGAGTGGAATTATATCTGATAAACAATCCAAGAACTTCGCAACAATCGAGGAAGTTTATGAGATGATAAATAAAATGGGAGCTGAATTAAAACCAATCAAAAAAAAGAATAAAGATGATATAACAAAAAAAGAAATGAATCTTCTTCAAGCATTTGTGTTGTTCTCCATATATTCGAAGTACCCCATGAGAAACGATGTTTCCGAAATGGAAGCAATCTCAAAAAGAGATTATAACAAACTCAAAGAAGAAGACAAGAAATCCAAAAATTATTTGGTAGTTCATAAGAACGGAATGTTTTTTGTATTGAATAAATACAAGACATCAAAAAAATATGAGGAATTAAAGATTGAAATCGATGATCCACAAGTGAAAAAATTATTAAGATATTATTTAAGAATCAATGGAATGGGTATTCTATTTAAATCCTCGACTGGAAAACCATTAACAAGAATTGAAATATCAAAAACCTTGTTGAAGTATTCTCAAAAATATATGGGAAAATCAATAAGTTCAACATTATTAAGGAAGATATATTTGTCGTCCAAATATGGTGATATGAAAAAGGAGCTTGAAAAGGACAATCAGATCATGGGACATTCGAAGGAAGTTGCATTGGATACATATGTCAAGGAAGCGCAAGATTAATTATTCAAACTTAACATCAAGTTTATTAGTAGCAACACTAAAAAGTTTTCCCATAGTATCAATAAAATCTTCTCTCCGTTTCTTATTAAGTTTAATGCTATATATAAAATCTTCATCGCTTGTTTTTGTTATGTTGTGGGGTTCAAAACCCGCATTCTTGAACTCCACTCTGTTTTTAAACCAAACATCAAATATTTGTTGGGGTGGCGGAATAAAACTATTTTCTATTAATTCATAAAAGTTTGTTTGGTTTTCATTTCCATATTTTTCAATAACTTCTTTATTTAATTTCTTGAATGTTTCCATATATTTCTTAAAGCGTCTCATTTTCTTCATCGCCTCCTCAATGTTTTCGGTTAATGTTTCAACTCCGTCTTGTTTTTCGCCGACCGAATCTCCAAATTGTTTCAGTTCTCCCTTTTTCAATTCAAAAGTTTTAGGAAACTTTTTCCTTAAAACTTCATACATTTTTTTCGGAGTTGATTCAAAAACACCCTTCAAAGAGGGAACAATAACTTGTATCTTTTCATCTTTCTTTGGAACAATAACTTTAATTTTGTTTGGATCGACTTTGGGTCTTCCCACTTTTTCTTTGGGTCTCACTTCGTCTTCTTTCATTTTTTTCGATTTCTCCTTTTTATTCTTACGCGTATTCTCTTTAATATCTTTTTCTCTATTAATTATTTTATCTGCGAGTTCTTTTTTAACTTTTCTCAATTCCTTTTTCTTTTCCATTTCTTTTTCTTCTTTCTTCTCTGCCGCCTTCTGTTTTTGCAATGCTGTTTTCTGTTTGATTGGATCTGCTTTCACATTTCTGGGTTGTTTTTTTGTTTTCTGTTTTACTGTTAAAACAAGATCTTTTTTCACATGATCTATTTTATATTTTAAGGCTTCTATTTCTTTTATTAATTGATCGCGTGATTTTCCTTTTGGATCAATTCCCATCTTCTCATTATACTTCTTTATTAGTCGAACTATTTCGGCACGCGACATTTCACCATCGGGAACTTTAACCATGTTTAAGTATATATTAGAAAAAAAAAATATATTATATAATTATAAAATAAATGTTTTTAATTGACAAATCTCATTCAAAAAAAGATATAATCGAATTATTTCGAACATTAAAAGTTTTTATTGATAAATCATCAAGCAAGGGGAAGATTGTCAATGATATAGAACAACACATTGAAAAATGTGTTTATAATGATAAAATAAAAAATAAAACAGAATTGATCGAATACTTACAAAATCAAACAACCAAACAAAGACCGAATATTCAAGAAAAAAATGATATAATGTTTAAATCAAAAAGAATAATAAAATACTGCAATAATCATTGCGAGTTGTGTGATCTTACATATCCAACACATGATGCAGTTTATAATGATATTATTTCGATTATTAAATGGGGAGATATTCCATCTGTTCGGCGGGCTTGTCGATTGTATAATTCTTCTCCCTATCATAGAAGTCATGTAAATCCTATTATTTCCCCAGAAGTCAAAGAAAAGATTGATAATAACAAAATATTGAAACAAACCTTTTTGACATCATTGAAGATAAGGTTTGGTACAAAAGAAGATCCTATTATTGTTTTTTTCGATTAAAAAGTGTCTGGGATAGAATTGAAAAAATAAAGGACTAAATGAAATATTTATTTAATATATATGTTTCGAAAATGACAATCTGTCCCAGATACTTTTTGCGTGTATAATTCAAAATTATTTTATAAGTATAAGTATAATGAATAAACAAAAGGCAATCGATTTAAAATATGGATTTAAATCCGAAGAAGACATTCATGAATATCTTGAAACAATATTTGGTACATTGTTAAGATCAAAGAATAATCCAGAGATGGGCGAGTTCTATGAGTTCGACAAATACAATGACGCATTTTATATTGAGATGAAAACAAGAAGAATAAAGATGAGACAATATCCCACTTTATTTTTCGGTAAAAATAAATTAATTAAAGGAGATGAGATTTTAAAAAAGAATCCCAATTTAAGAATCATTTATTTGTGGCGCTGCAATGATGGTGTTGTTTGGTGGGAACACAGAAGCTCACCATTTAAAATTGCTGATCGAGGGAGAACAGATCGAGGTTGTAATGAGATTGATGAATGTGTAGATATAGAACAAAAATATATTAAAACAATTGATGAAATAAAATAAATCTTATAAATATAAATGTATAAGAAAGATAAAAAAGTTCCCAAAGGTTCTCACAGAATGCCCGATGGTTCAATAATGAAAGACAGTGATATGAAAAAGAAAGATAAAAAAGTTCCCAAGAAATATGTTGGGACACTTAAAGGAAAAGAGAAAGAGGCTCAAATCAAATCAATCAAAGAAGGTACAATAAGACCGAAGACATCTCAACCACAACGCCGTTCAACATGGACTGTTAAGTTCGATAAGAAGTATGGAAAAGAAATAGACGCAATGAAAGGTGGGAGAAGCAAAAAGAATATTGCCAAAATTACTGGCATTCCATTCAAAGCCATTGATGAAGTCTTCAAAAAAGGCGAGGGGGCGTATCGATCCTCTGGTTCAAGACCAAATCAAACGCCACAGAGTTGGGCGCAAGCCAGAGTTTATTCTTATATTCTCGGAGGAGGTGCAAGAAAAGCTGATAAAAGTATAACAGAAAAATACAATGTTAAGTTCCCAAAATAATTATTTCTTTTTATTCATTATTAAATATCCATTCGATTCATCATCATCGATAATATTTAATCGCATTAAAGCAAATAAACTATTAAGAAACAATTCATGATCTGATTTATATATTGGTTCGCCGTTGAACTTTCTTCGATGGATCATATTGCAAAATTGGATATATGTTTTTATTTGTATTTTAATTGGAATATGTTTTGATTTTCGAATTAGATATTCTCCTTGATAAAAATATCTTTCAAATGTTTTTTTATTTGTTAAAGGATAAGATGAAATCAGCAAACTTTTATAATATAAATTAAGAGAACCATTTGAACCTTCCCTAATCATTTTCTTTATTAATTAAGTATATATATATCTTTTTAAGTGTTATTAATCTTAAATAATACTTCTTTTATATCATATTTACGGCATTAATCTTAAATAATACCTTAAATAGCACTTAAACAGACATTAATTTTAAAATTATTACTTCTTTAAACCCTTTTTTGGGTATAATATATGATTAAAGGGTATAATATATGATTATTCCATTAAATATTCGATATATATTGTATTATTTAAGATTATTTGCGTTAATTCCCCATAATTATTTTCTATGTTATAAATATAATGGATAGAGAAAAGTTATTTAAAAAGAAAATGGATAATATAATCAAAGAGAATAAAATGTCGGATATTAATATTAACATGAATAAAACAATTTGTTTCCGTGATATCGAAAACTTTGCGGGGGCAACACTTGAATCGTGTGAGCCATTCGATACATCAGAAGAACAATTGAAACATATATTAAATAAAGAAAAAAAAAATACATTTTATGAATGGTTAAAACATGACACTCTCGTGAAACCATACTATGATATCGATGCTTTCTTTGTAAGCGAAGAGGACTATGTCAAACATAAAAAGATCGATGGTGTCTTTACAAATGAAGAACAGAAAAAAGATCTTTCAAAAATGATTCTTGATGATGCTGTTGAAAAACTTTCAAAGATTTTCGATAAAGGCGAGTTGGTTATTTCTTCGAGTTGTGGTGAAAAATCCAACACTTGGTCTGTCAATAAAAAGAAAACAAAGTTCAATGGATACGCTGTGTCATATCACATTGTTGTTGCTGGATATCAATGCAAGGTTGTTGATCTTGAAAAGTTCAATGAAGCGGTTGGACTTGATAAATTAACTGGATATGATAATTCTGTATATAGCGACGGACAAAACTTCCGAGCATTGTATTCATCTAAATACAATGATAAGAGAGTTAAGACACCTTACAATTATTCTACCAATCCAGCCCTTCATCTAATTCAATCAACCCCTTTCACTAATGTTGGAGAAGAAAAACTTCCTATCTCGCCCCCATCATCTCCACCACAATCTCCAAAGGTTCAAGTCATCGAAGAAGAAGAAGAAGAAGAAGTGATGGAGTTCAAGCCAATCATTGAAGAAAAGAAATATGATATGGGAAAAATTAAAGATATTCTCGATGATCTTTCTGATGGTGAATGTTTTGAATATGAAACATGGATTAAAGTTGGAATGGCAATTCACAACATCACCGATGGAAATGAAATTGGACTTGCTATGTATAATGATTGGAGCAAAAATGATGAGGACAATTATGATTTCAAACTCATCAAAAAAAATTGGAAATATTGGACTCATAAACAATCAGACAAAAAGGTTGGATTTACTTTCTTAAAAAAATTAAAAGAAAAATATGTCAAAGAAGAAATTATCGAAACATCTCTCGAAGCAATTTTCAAATATACATTGGATACCAACTATTCGAAACGCCTTCAATTCTGGGAAGATAACAAACAAGAAGATGAAGAACCCCCAGACCGTGGAATGTTTATCAAGGGTGCAACGAAAGCAGTTCTTGAAAAATTAAATCAACAATTAATTTTTGTCAAGGAAACTGGTGAATATATTATTCTCGATAAAAAAATTATTGTTAAGAAAGACACAAAAACTGGTGTTGTTTCACAAAAACTTGATAAGTGTTGGTACTTGAAAAATACAACCAAAGCATCAGACCATTACAAAAAAGAAGTATTCAGTATTGCTTATCAATCAAAGGGAAAAACAAAGAATAAACAAATCAATCCTTTCAAGGAATGGTGTGAATGGATTGACCGTCGTGAGGTTCGAGCCATTGATTTTGACCCAAGAGACAATTGTCCCAAAGATATTTTCAATCTTTGGAATGGATTTCATATCTCAAAAGATGATTGTCATTTCGCAAACGAAGAAGACGCGAAACCAGTTCTCGATCATATTCTGAAATCTTGGTGCGACGGCGATGAAGATCATTTCGAATATGTTCTGAATTATTTCGCACATGTCCTTCAAAAACCATACAAGAAAATGGGTGTTCTTCTTGCTCTACAATCGAAGGAGGGAGGGGGTAAGGGTTTCATTCTTGATAAGATGGCAGAAATCATCGGTGATAGTCATTATTGCCAGAACTCAAATGCCAAGTTTCTTTTCGGTGATTTCAACGGTCAATTGGAAGGAAAAATCCTCGTCAATCTTGATGAGGCTTTCTGGGGCGGAGACAAACAACTTGAAGGAATTGTGAAGAATAAAATCACAGAACAACGCCAAACAATCAATAAGAAAAATAAAGAGAATTATATGATCTCATGCTTTGCAAACTATATCATCACAACAAACAATGCTTGGTTCTGTGGTGCCAATGCTGATAGTCGTCGCATGTTCTGTCTAAAATTAAATAACTTTTTATCTGGAATTGTTGATTCAGAGGGTAAAGATAAATATATTAAATCAATTCTTGATTCACCAGCAGAAGCATTCGCAAAGGTTTTATATAATCGAGATATTAGCGAGTTTAATCCAAGGAAGTTTAAGAAAACAGATCTCCTTCAAAATCAAGTTGAGAGGAATTGGAACAGTGTTCTTGCGTGGTGGAATGGTGTTGTCAAAGATGGTGGCTTCACATATGAAAATGATTTTATTGAATGGGGAAAATTACACAAGGGAGATTATTATGATTCAGAGAAAACAGCACTTTGTGGAATACCCATCAAAGATAAACAAGGCAAGAAACACACGGCATATCTTAAATCATGGATACATTCAGTTTATATGTCAGTCAATAGTGATACTCGAAAGTTTCAAGACAATCGATTTTGGGACGACATTCGAAATGATTGTCTTTCGGATTTATACAATGAAAGGAAGATCCAAAAGAAAAAGGAAAGAAGGATTTTTGTCATTCTTCCATCATTGGAAGATGCAAGAAATAAATGGAATGAACTCCAAGAATATGACTATCAATATGAAGACGATGATGATGATGAGTTTGTATTTGATGACAGTGATTGTGATTCAGATGATGAGTAATTAATATTTTGATTTAACTTTTTTTTTACTATAACCCTCGAATATTTCTTGGGGTTTGATTTTTTTGTCTTTTTCCAAATTGGTTTTCATGTCAATTTGAAAAATCTGTCCCTTTTTCATCGGCGCAAGATGGGTCGTTTTAACTTTCTTTTTCTTTTTCATTTAATATAATTAATTATTTTATTTTTAGAAATAATAAAATAATATATATTATTATATAAAATGAGTTTAATTATTACCTCGAATGTTGCAGAAAATGACCGCCCAGAACAGAGTGATGTTTTCAAGCCCTATTCTTATCAAAACGCGTTGTCAAATACTTTAAGAATACCACCCAATTCTGAAATCGCACTTCAATCGGCGAAGATTGTTAAAAATCATCTCATGGT
>Ga0209634_1000766_pt1 | contig 24386 bp, 16 predicted proteins | sample LinPmetageLP40_FD_184043 | JGI IMG/M metagenome (GOLD analysis project Ga0209634, IMG submission 184043) | Marine viral communities from the Pacific Ocean - LP-40 (SPAdes) (version 2) | ecosystem: Environmental > Aquatic > Marine > Oceanic | place: Pacific Ocean | collected 2010-08-26 | reverse complement strand
TAATCGTCATTCAGAATCAGCGCGAAGCGAAGATGAAGAATCTTGTTTCAGTACAATGAGACTCTTCGGGCTGCGCCCTACCATTGACAGATTTTGTAAAATGTTGTAAATGAGCAAGTTGCATTTTTTCCAATTTTATAGAGTACTTGCACCAGAAAAACTTAAAATATGTCATTCCCCTACGCTGGTTTTTTTAAACTCTGGTCTCTGAGTGACGACCAAACCAATCCCCCAAACCTTGGATCTATAAAAAAGAGAAGCCAGATTGATATGATCAATCTGGCTTCTCTTTTACGTGCCTTTGTTGGTGTTCTTCACCAACAAACATAGATATTACTGTACCACAAACTTCTGCGTAGCAAGAGTTTTACCCAGCACATTGACTACACGTAAGGTGTACATCCCTGATTGTGCATTGAGCTGATTCAGGTCAATATAGTTCTCGCCCACTTTCAACGAACCAATCATACCACCTCTACCAGTCATGTCATATATGTAGGCGATATTTTCTTCATCCAGGTTATTATGAATGAGCAGCTCATTGCCACCTCCGAGGGTCTGCATCACTTTGACCGCAGTGGCCTTTCCGTAAAATTCAACTGCCACCACTTTAAAAGTTTCATTAGTCCCATCATAGTCTGTTTGCTTTAACCGATAATATGAAACCCCTTGATAAGGATTCTTATCCTGGTAGCTGTAATTAAGCGCTTCAAAGCTATTGCCAGCACCATCTACTCTTGTTAGCTCATGATAGTCTAGTCCATTTGATGATCGTTCTAAGGTGAAGTAATCGTTATTTTCTTCAGAAGCCGTAGTCCATGTTAATTCTACTGCATTTTCCAATGACTTTGCTCCGAAATAAGTAAGCACAATTGGTGTTACAACACCTGTACAGAACGTGCTTCCTGAAGGCTCGCAAGAACCAATTACAGTAATTGCGGGACAACCTCCTCCTGCAGTGCATTCAGGTTCCCCAAAGAAATCCAATGATCCAGCACTAATTGTACCACTACCATCAAATCCATTACCATTCTTTCCTGATAATGTTCCGTCAACTGACAAAGCTCCATTGATAACAAAAGTGACATTATTATTTGTTGCATCTCCCATATCTCCATTTGTTCCAGCAATAACATTCAGTGTTGAACCAACATTAACTGTAAGTGTACTTGACCCTCCATTTGTTAACGGTATATTACCTGTGACATTGATGTCTGAATCATATATTATTTCAGCCCCATTTGCCATAGTAATTGTCATATCGCCAGTCATATCTAGATCATAATCCCAAGTAAATGTATCATTTGTCCCAACATCAATGACTACTTCACCTGTGAAAGTGGATGTAGGAGGGCAAGTTGCGCCATTAGTCGCTGTCCATATACCAGAAGTACTGGCAGTGAATGAACTTGAGCCTGTCCCGTCAGCATCAGCTGTACATGTAGCTTGACCATAGACCATTGATACCGACATCGCAGCTACAAAAAAAAATATTACCTCCTTCACAAACTTATATTCAGGTTATATCACAAGAATAATCATAAAAACTTAAACACAGTGTGATAATTATTTTAATAGGACGCGCATGTAGTTACATTCTATTTCATAACAAGAAGTAACCTAAAATATCACTTGCAAATATCTTTGCCATTGCCACCACTCCTACTATATTTGAATCTGTGAAAAATGTCAACCATGAAAAATCTACAGAATATAACTACAGAGCTGAATAATGGCGTATTGTTAGTAACTATCAATCGTCCAGAAAGCCTAAATGCACTCAATACATCTGTCATAGGTGAATTGGGTCAAATGATTCAGTATGCCTACGACACTGCCGAGGTCAAGGGAGTAATCATCACCGGGTCTGGTGAAAAAGCTTTTGTAGCAGGAGCAGATATTAAGGAGATTGCAGAACTCAATGAGATCAATGCAAGAAAACTGTCTGAAAAAGGGCAGGAAGTATTCGCTATGATCGAAGACTGCGAGAAACCGGTAATAGCAGCCGTCAATGGCTTTGCGCTTGGAGGTGGTTGTGAGTTAGCCATGGCGTGTCATTTCAGGGTAGCTTCCGAAAATGCAAAATTTGGACTTCCTGAAGTTAGTCTAGGAGTGATCCCTGGATATGGCGGCACACAACGCTTGACACAGCTGGTAGGAAAAGGCAAGGCTTTTGAGCTTATCATGACTGCTGATATGATCTCTGCCAATGAAGCCCTATCATTAGGCCTAGTCAATCATGTGACTGCTTCGCAAGAAGAGTTGATGCAACTAGCCAATAAACTTATGTCAAAGATAGTTTCAAAAGGAACGCTGGCAGTCGGCATGGCGATTCACTGTATCAACGCAGTATTCACTGATGAAAACGGTTACCAGACCGAAGCGAATAATTTTGCAAATTGTAGCAAGACCGCAGACTTCAAGGAAGGAATGAATGCATTTATCGAAAAAAGAAAACCAGAATTTACTGGGCAATAGTGTAAATGTTAATCAGTTCTCCAGTTGCTCAGTTGATAGGTAATATGAAATTTCTATTTCCAAAGATCAACTGAATAACTGGCTTACCTTTCAACTGAACAACTGGTTTACCTTTCAACTGAACAACTGGTTTACCTTTCAACTGAACAACTAACAAATGAGTCAACTCAAAAGCCTTGCAGGACAAACCGCCATTTATGGGGTCAGCAGTATTTTGGGAAGAATTTTGAACTATGCACTTGTACCTCTCCACACGCAAGTCTTTGAGCGTATGGAGCTTGGTCAAGTAGCTTATCTATATACATTTGTTGCTTTTCTTTTAGTCACTTACACTTTTGGGATGGAAACCACTTTATTCAGGTTTTCAACCAAAGACCCAAATAAAAACTACTACAATCACGCGGGTACTTTTGTGTTTATTTTAAGTGCACTTTTCACAGTCGGCATTCTACTCAACAATTCAACAATCGCAGCTTGGATTGGTTATCCAGACTTGGCCTATATTATTAAGTGGCTAGGTATCATTCTTTTTATTGATGCGATTACTGCCATTCCCTTTGCAAAATTGAGGTTAGAAAATAAGGCTAAGCTATTCGCTGTTGCCAAGATGCTTACTATTACAGTCAATATTGGACTTCAATTGCTCTTTTTGATTGTATTTCCAGATATACTAGAAGGCAAATATCTTGCGTCATTTGAACCTCTGGTAACTTCAATTTTCAGCAATCAACTAGGTGTAGGCTACATCTTCTTGGCAAATTTGATTGCGAACATCCTGTTGTTGGGTTTCCTATGGAAACCTATTTCACAGTTTCGATTCAAATACGATTCCGTAATTTTTAGGAAGATGTTCACATATGCCAGCCCAATATTCATAACCGGGATTGCTGGAATTGCTTTAGAAAGAATTGATAACCTCATGCTTTTACACTGGCTTCCCAGAGGTTTTTATGAAGACATGACCAGCACAGAGGCTTTAGGTGTGTATTCTCAAACGGTAAAATTGAGTATATTCATGCTGTTGGCCATTCAGGCATTTCGCTATGCTGGAGAGCCCTTCTTTTTTTCCAATGCAGCAGATAGGAAAAGTCCAGAGCTGTTCGCAAAAGTAATGCACTATTTTGTGCTACTGAGCTTGGTAATATTCCTGGCTGTAAGCCTCAACGTTGACTTAATCGCGCAGATATTTTTGAGAAATCCAGCGTATCGCGTGGCGTTGTATTTAGTGCCGATATTGCTCTTTGGGAAATTACTTTGGGGAATCTATATCAACTTGAGCATTTGGTTCAAATTAACTGACAAAACTATCTATGGTACATATTTTACTCTTCTTGGTGCCTTCATCACCATAATTGGTAACTGGTTTTTGATCCCTCGTATTGGTTATGATGGAAGTGCAGTTGCCATGCTCATTGGATATAGCACAATGTGTGTGATTTGTTACTTTTATGGGAAAAAATACTACCCTATCCCCTATCGATTCACCCCGCTTATTATTCATATAATTATTGCATTGGCATTGGTTTTCCTAGCTATGCAAATCAAGCCTGACAACTTGCTTATTAAGCATTCGATAAATTTCGGTATACTGGGTGTATATGTAAGTGTACTATACCTCTTGGAAAAAAAGAATCTACAGAGAAAAAGCATCTAAATTTATTTACCTTTGTCGCAATTTTAGGCAAAAAGAAACTCAACAAATATGAACATAATTATCCCGATGGCAGGAATGGGCAAAAGAATGCGTCCCCACACTTTGACAGTTCCAAAACCATTGATTCCTATCGCTGGTAAACCCATTGTGCAACGTCTCGTTGAAGATATTGCCAAAGTATGCAATGAATCAATTGACAATATTGGGTTCATAATAGGTCGAAACTTCGGCCAAGAAGTAGAAGGTAATTTAAAAGAAATAGCAGCTCAAGTAGGCGGTACTGGACATATCTATTACCAAGACGAAGCTTTGGGTACTGCACATGCTATTATGTGCGCGGAGGAGATTTTGACTGGCAATACGGTAGTGGCTTTTGCAGACACCTTATTCAAAGCTGACTTCAAATTGGATTCTTCTAAAGATGGAATCATTTGGGTTCAGCAGGTAGAAGATCCTTCAGCATTTGGCGTGGTTAAACTAAACGACAACAAAGAAATCACCGAGTTCGTGGAGAAGCCAGAAACATTTGTTTCAGACTTAGCCATTATAGGCATTTACTATTTCAAGGATGGAGATTATCTCAAAAGCGAATTGCAATATCTTTTGGACAATAATATCACTGACAAAGGAGAGTTTCAATTGACGGATGCATTAGAAAGCATGAAAAAGAAAGGCACCAAGTTTATTCCTGGCAAAGTAACGGAATGGCTTGACTGTGGTAACAAAAATGCAACTGTCAACACCAATCAACGATATCTAGAATTCATCAAAGACCAAAAGCTCGTGGCTGATTCTGCTACCATTGAGAGCAGTGTAGTCATCCCACCATGCTATATTGGAGAAGGTGCAATAGTGAGAAATGCAATTATTGGTCCTCATGTATCGTTGGGAGATCACTCGGAAGTCAAGAATAGCATTGTGAAAAATGTAATCATCCAAACCAATACTACTATAGACAATGCAAATATCGCAAACTCTATGGTTGGAAATTTCGTTACTTTTGAAGGTCGCTCTCAAGATGTGAGTATTGGAGATTACAATACGGTTAATTAATTAGATGACTTTTCGATATAAAGGTGTTTGTATTCTAATGATAGTTTGCTTTATCAGCTTGCTACAACCTTCTATTGCACAGAAAAATAAGAAGCATAAGAAACAGGGACCGCTTAGTGAAAAAGCACTTCGTGAAGCAGAATATCTTTTCACAGAGGGGCAAAAATTCTTCATGTTGGAAGACTATGCAAAAGCACTTGTTCTATTTGACAAGTGTCTAGAGCTCAACCCTAGAAATGCTACAGTTTATTTCAAAATCGCAGAAATTCAAACTAATAATCAGGGATTGAAGCCTGCATTATCTAATGTGCTAAAGGCCATCGAACTAGATGACAACAATAAGTATTTCTACTTATTGGCAGCGAATATCTATCACATGGAAGGCAGGTATGCCGATGCCGCGACAACTTACGAAACCATGATTGGTAAAATTGGTGGTACCGAGAACTACTACTTTGAGTTGGCGGCCATTTATATTTATCAACAAAGGTATGACGATGCTTTGTCTGCATATGATCGCGCAGAAAAGGTGCTTGGAGTGAGTGAGGAGATTTCTTATCAGAAACAAAAAGTCTACTTACAACTCAATCAGCTCAATAATGCCATCGCTGAAGGTGATAAATTAATACTCCACTTTCCAGAAATTCCAGAACACGTTATTTCACTAGCTAATATATTGGCTGTTAATGGTAAGGAAACAAGAGCTATTAAACTTTTGAATGACTTGCTGAAAACCCACCCAAATAATGGACAGGCATTGCTCATGCAAGCTGATCTATATAAAAGAATAGGTAATATTGATGGCTATCAAAGTACAGTTGACAAACTATACACCAACTCCAACATAGATGTCAATATCAAAATACAACTCATTGCTGAAAGTGCTTATCAAATATCTCAAGCCAGAGCTAGCAACAATCCCAATCAAACCTTAGAACATAATACGCTCAGTCATGCCCAAGAATTGATTGAAGAATATAATGACAATTCACAAGTATTTATCCTCTATGGTGATCTATTATATGCATTAGATAAAAAAGAAGAGGCCCTCCAACAGTACTTGCAGTCATTGGATTTGGACGACTCTAACTTTCAGGTATGGCAAAATATCTTACAGATTGAGTCTGACATTAATGACAACAAATCCATCATTGAACATGCTGATAGAGCTTTAGAGCTTTTTCCTAATCAGGCCGTCATATACATGTATACTGGACTCGCTCATTTACAGCTTAAAAGTTACGAGTTGGCAGCAAACACATTGGAACAAGGAAAAAAACTAAGTATTCAAAATCAATCACAAATAGCAATATTCAGCAGCCTACTTGGTAGCGCATATAATGGGAGTAAAGACTACAAAAAATCAGATAATGCATATCGAGAGGCATTGGATATCAACCCACAAGATCATCAGACGCTCAATAACTACAGCTACTTCTTATCATTGAGGGAGGAAAACTTAGATTCGGCAGAGCAGATGGCTAAAAAAGTAGTTACATTGTCCCCGACTAACGCTACCTATCTCGACACTTATGCGTGGGTCTTATATATGCGCAAAAAGTACAAAGAAGCCAAAGTTCAAATAGAAAAGGCAATTGAGCTAGCAGAACCTTCTGCTGTGAATTTCGATCATTATGGGGACATATTATACCATCTTGGCGAAATAGACAAGGCTGTATTGCAATGGAAAAAAGCCAAAGACCTTGATGATACTATCAAAAACATCAATAAAAAAATAGAAACTAAAAGTATTGATGAGTAAAATTAAGAACATACTACTTTTAGCGATAACTGTCCTGCTCCTTTCAAGTTGCGGCAAAAGGTTTGCCGGCATTAATTGGAATTTCAGAGATAAAACAGTCTTAGAGGTCAACGAAATTGACTTTGAGTATTTTTCTGCTAAATCAAAGCTCTATTTCAAAGACAATAAATATGATGTCAAAGCCAAAGCTACTATTCGTATTAAAAAGGATAGCCTTATTTGGATGAACTTTACCGCAGTAGGCATTTCAGGAGGAAGATGCCTTATTACCCGTGATTCTGTAACTTTAATGAACATTCTTCAAAAAGAATACTATGTGTTTTCTTACAAGGACTTAAGCGATAAGTTCAATTATGAAATGAACTTTGATGTTATTCAAGCAGTCATATTGGGTAATATGCCTAAAAAAATAACGACTAATGACCAAGTCTCTAAGACCCAAGACTTTTACGAAGTTCTCCTTCCAAACGACCCCTATTTACTTGAGTGCAGGGTTAACACCGAAACGATGAAATTAGAATCTGTGGATATTAGCCAGCAAAATTCTAGTAATAATGCGCATATCAATTACTCTAACTTCCAGCTGGTCAACGAACATGCTTTTGCATTCAATGCTTTAGTCAACCTGATTTATAAAGTCAACGATGATAACATTACTACAACGATTAAAGTTGATTATATTAAAGCTCAGATTGAGGAAAAAGAATTGAAATTCCCTTTTAACGTTCCTAAAAAGTATGCTCGCCTGTAAGAGAGGAATAGTAATCACCTTCATTTTAACATTATACTTGGCTGTTGCCTCTGTGCAAGGACAACAAAAGAATAAATCACAGCTTCAAAAAGAAAAAACTGAGAGCCTTCGCAAAATTCAGCAGGCAGAAAAAATTCTCAAACAGACCAAGCAAAAGAAAAAAAATAGCATTGGTGAACTATATGCTATTAAGGAGCAAGTCAAAGAACGTCAAAAACTGATCACTTCAATCAAAGAATCACTTACACTTATCAGCATTGACATCGATGACAACAATGATATCATTGAATCATTAGAAGAAGATCTCAAGAACTTAAAAGCTGAGTATGCTGCAATGGTCTATGCCACACAAAAGGCCTCTCAAAGTCAAAGTAAGTTGTTATTCTTGTTTTCAGCTAAGACATTCAATGAACTCTTTATGCGCATGAAGTATATGGAACAATATGCTGAAACGCGTAAAAAGCAGTCCGAACAAATCAACAAAGTCAAATCTGTATTGAGTAGTCAAGTGAGTGAGCTCGAAAAGAAAAAGGAAGAAAAAGGGGACTTATTGGAAGAACAACTTGGCGAGAGCCAAAAGCTTGAAAAACTTCAAACTGAGCAAAGTAAAGTAATTAGAACACTTGCTAAAACAGAAAAGCAAGCCAAAAAAGACATCGCTAAAAACAAGAAATCAATTGCTAAACTCAACAAGTTAATTGACGACATCATCAAAGCTGAAATAGCCAAAAGCAATGCAGGTAAAAATGCAACTACATTGAAAATGACACCAGAAGCTGCCGCGCTGGCTAAATCATTTACCTCTAACAAAGGTAAGTTACCCTGGCCGGTAGCATCCGGGTTTGTTACAAAAAAATATGGCAAGCAAACGCACCCTGTTTGGAAACACGTAGTTATTGAAAATAACGGAATTGATATTCAGACACAAACCAATCAGCAAGTGAGGAGTGTTTTTCAAGGCGAAGTGAAAAAGATCGCTTTTGTACCAGGAATGGGAAATACAGTGATCGTACAACATGGGGAATACTTCACGGTATATGCCAAGCTCAAAGAAGTTTTTGTAAGATCTGGACAATCTATCTCTACCAAGGATGCACTGGGTACAGTGCTGACTGGAAACGATGGTGTTACTGAAGTTAAATTTTCAGTTTGGAAAAACACACAGACTATGAACCCCAAGCTGTGGCTTTATCCTAAATAGCAAGCAGTTGTTCGGTTGATAGTGGGGAGTTATTCAGTTGTGAGAAGCAACAATTATCGCCATTAGTTTAATTAGGCGATGGTGATAGTGTTTGGTGGTTGGTTATTCCACATTCGCTATTTTGGGTTAATTGATGGATTGAGTCTAGGCTCTAACGACTATCAGCTATCGACTATCAACTATCAACTATCAACTATCGACTATCAACTATCGACTATCAACTATCGACTATCGACTATCGACTATCAACTATCGACTATCGACTATCGACTATCAACTATCAACTATCAACTATCGACTAACAACGAAATCTTTACTTAGATTAGACTTTTACTCTTTATTCTTTCTGCCTATCTTTGAGTTCTATTATAAGTACAAATATTATGGAAACGCAAACAGTATTAGCTTTCGGTATGCCAGGCGGATGGGAATGGATCATTATCATCTTAGTTGTATTGATATTCTTTGGTGCGAAAAGAATTCCAGAGCTTGCTCGTGGAATGGGTAAAGGCATTAGAGAATTCAAGGATGCTACTAAAGGCATCAAGGATGAGATAGATGAAGGCGTCAAAGGTGACGAGAAAAAGGACTAAATGCTGGGCATCATCATTTGACGAAATACTTCAAGTGATCAAATAAGGTAGCCCCTCATGCCATTCTACATTTCAATGCGATGTCAAATCGGAGGTAAACTCAATACTTTCCTATAAGGAGACAATAAAATATTCTTTTTATACGTCATGATGTTTGGTGGGTCTCATTAAAATCTACTGTAAATTAAGCTGTATGCGAATAGTATCATTTTTTTCTACATTTATCTTTGTAGCAGTGGGTGCTGTGCTGCTTGCTAGCCCAATCGACACGGTGCGATCTACATACGATGATTTTCCTGAAGATCTTAGTTTTGATCTAGTCGCAGACCAATTGTCCTGTATCAGCAACGAGGTACCACTGACCTACAATGAAAATGTTCATGCATTTGTTAATTATTTTGCCGTAAAAAATCGTCCCTACTCTCAAGAAATGATCAATCGGAAAAATAGATACTTCCCTATTTTCGAAAGAATGTTAAAGAAATATGGACTTCCAGATGAACTCAAGTACCTATCGATCATCGAATCTGGGCTCAACCCTCAAGCCACCTCAAGAGCCAGAGCTGTTGGACTTTGGCAATTCATGCCTGCCACAGGCAGGAGCTTCAAACTGCACCAAGACTGGTATATTGACGAGAGGATGGATCCAGAAAAATCTACTGAAGCTGCCTGTAAGTATTTGAAGCAACTTTATAACATGTTCGGTGACTGGGAACTTGCGCTGGCAGCCTACAATTCTGGTCCAGGAAATGTAAGAAAAGCTATCAGACGATCAGGCTACAAAAAAAAGTTTTGGGAGCTTTTTAGATATTTACCAAGAGAAACCAGAGCGTATCTTCCACAATATGTAGCGATGGTCTATGTACTCAATTATGCTGAGCCACTTGGTTTTGACACCCGCAGTGAGTTACAATATGAAGTAGCATATGACACTATTCTGGTCAATCACTATACACATCTACAAACTGTGGCATCTCAACTAAATATCTGCGGTGATGAATTGACAACGCTCAATCCCTCAATTCGAAGAAAGGCAATTCCAGACCTAAAAAGTGGCTCATATCCTATCAAAATTCCTATTTACAAATACAAAGAACTTACTTCTAATAGGATGTCGATACTCGATTCTGCGAAAAAAGTAGGTAAAAAAGACCTTGAGCAACTAGCAAAAAATACTGTGGGCAGTGTATACGGAAGGACAAAAATTACACATCGCGTTAGGTCTGGTCAGGTTTTAGGGACTATTGCGGAAAGATATCATGTGAGAGTCTCTGATATTAAAAAGTGGAATAATATCTCAGGAAGCATGATCAGAGTGGGACAACCACTTAAGATTTGGGTAAAACCAAATGGTCAGAATAATATCACTTATGCTATACCATCTAAACAATTAGTAACTCCTCCTTCCCCTCCTTTAGTGCTGGCTGGACGAAAAATTCATGTTGTCGAATACGGAGATACTCTTTGGGATATCGCTAAAAAATACGAGGGACTGACAATATCGAAAATCAAAGTGCTCAACAACATGAAAACCAGCAAAATAAAGCCTGGTCAGCAGCTCATTATTGGGTAGGCTATTTGGCTGTAGCGAATGGCTATGATATTCCGCTTTTAACATCCTTTTTATTCAATTTCAATGTATATTTACAGCTTGTCCAATCCATAAAAAGACCTTTAAGTGTCTTTTTGAGGTCTATCGGCTTATACTAATAAAACTTATGAAGTACATACTTTTAACATTGGTTTGCACTACTTTTTTGGTGGGCTGCAACATAAGCGAAGAAGATAAAAAAAACGCCCTTCCAAAAGCGAAAGGAAAGCCAGGAGAGATTATTCTATCGATGGATTCAGCCAAATGGGCCAGTGCTTTGGGAGATGAAATTCGTGAGACTTTCAAGCCAATTGTTGATGGGCTACCAAGAGGTGAAGCACTTTTTTCTGTAAGGTATGTAGATCCAAGAAGAATCAACAGTGTACTCAAACAAGTGAAAAATATGATTTTTGTTTCTACTTTGGATAGTAATTCAAAGGGTTCAAGAGTTATTAACAACTACTTCACAAAGGAGTCCAGAGAACAAATCAAGGCAAATGACAAACTTTTTGTTTTTACTGATCAAGATGTATTTGCCAGAGGACAAGAAATTATGTATTTGTTTGGGCAAAATGACAAACAACTTATCGAGCACATTGTCACCAATCGCTCTCAGCTACAAAGTCACTTCAATAGCATCGCAGATAAACGTCTAAAAAAAGCACTTTACAAAGCCAAGGAAGTAAAGGGTATCAATGAAATGTTAAGAAAGGATCATAATTGCGGCATGCGAATCCCTTCAGGGTATCAATTGGTGGAAAATAGAAAAGGTTTCGTTTGGGTCAGAAGAATAGAAACTGTAGTAGATAAAAATATTTTCATCTACTATCGTGATTTTGACAATGAAGAAATCTTTCAAGATGAAAATATAATAGGTCTCCGTGAATCAGTAACTTCAAAGTATATTTTCGAAGATCCAGAAGATCGCAGTACGTATGTGACTATACAAGACTATATGCCATCCATTCACCAAGAGGTTAATTTTAATGATAAATACGCTATTCGTACCAAAGGATTGTGGAAAACCAACAACAATGCGATGGGCGGGCCCTATATGAGCTTTACTTTTGTGGATGAAGCTCTCAATAGATTGTATTATATTGAAGGGTTCATATATAGTCCGGGGAAATCTCAAAGAGAATATATGAGAGAAGTTGGAGTCATACTGTCAACATTCAAAACTAGCAAGGAACTTTAGCCTTGATGATCTAGTAAAGACATTAACATACAAGTGAAGAAACTTGTACTTATCAGAAGAAGATTATGCCTATTAAAATAAGGAAGCAAGATGCTCTTAACTACCATACGCAAGGTAGTCCAGGAAAAATAGAAGTAATACCGACCAAAGTATTAAGTTCTCAACTTGACTTGGCATTAGCATACTCTCCCGGAGTGGCTGAACCATGCAAAGAGATTGCGAACAATAAGGAAGATGTATATAAATATACTGCGAAAGGCAATCTTGTAGGAGTTATCACTAATGGAACTGCCGTACTTGGGCTCGGGAATATTGGGCCAGACGCTTCTAAGCCAGTAATGGAAGGAAAAGGGGTTTTGTTTAAAAAATTTGCTGGAATAGATGTCTTTGATATTGAAATTCAAGAAGAAGACCCGAAGGAATTTATAAAAATTGTAAAGTCATTGGAACCAACCTTTGGTGGCATCAACCTAGAAGACATTAAGGCACCAGAGAGTTTCGAGATTGAAGAAGCTCTTCGTGAGCAAATGACCATTCCAGTCATGCATGATGACCAGCATGGTACTGCCATTATTTCATCAGCTGCATTGCTTAACGCATTGGAGCTAATTGGTAAAAAGATCTCAGAAATCAAGATAGTAGTCAATGGTGCAGGAGCGGCAGCAATTGCCTGCACTAAACTATATTTATCTCTAGGTGCTACCAAAGAGAATATCGTTATGTGTGACAGCAAAGGCGTCATACGAGTAGATAGAGAAAACCTTGATAAGACCAAAGCCCAATTTGCTACCTCAAGAGATTTGGATACATTGGCCGATGCGTTAATTGATGCAGATATGTTTCTTGGACTTTCTGTCGCAGATATCGTGACTCCACAAATGATCAAGTCGATGGCCAAAGATCCAATTGTATTTGCACTTGCAAATCCTTCTCCTGAGATCTCATATGGAGAGGCTATGAAATCCAGAGAAGATATCATTATGGCCACAGGCAGATCAGACCACCCCAATCAGGTCAACAATGTCCTTGGATTTCCATATATCTTTAGAGGAGCCTTGGATGTCCGCGCTACCTCGATCAATGAAGCCATGAAAATGGCTGCTGTAAAGGCGATTGCAGACCTCGCAAAAGAGCAGGTCCCCGAAATGGTCAATAAGGCCTATGGAGATAAGAACATTCAGTTTGGTAAAGATTATTTGATTCCCAAGCCGCTTGATACACGCTTAATAACCGCGATTTCACCTGCGGTAGCAAAAGCAGCAATGGATTCGGGCGTTGCAAAAGCCAAAATTACGGACTGGAGTCAATATCACTATGACTTACAAAAGCGAATTGGCATAGATCAAAAATTGATCTCCAGAATCATCAGTCGTGCGAAAAAAGATCCTAAGGTTGTAGTCTTTGCTGAAGCCAACAATCACAAAATATTGAAGGCTGCTCAGGTCTTACAAGATGAAAAAATTGCCAAACCTATTCTGCTCGGCAAAAAAAAGGATATCCTGAAATTGATCGAAGAACACAATCTTGAACTCAATGAATGCACGCTGATAGACACCTATGAGGAGCATGAACGGCTTGAGCGATATGCTGAGACGTATTATGAGTCACGCAAGCGCAAGGGCATGACCATGTATGAAGCCCTCAAGCAAATGCGCGAAAGAAATACCTTTGGAGCAATGATGGTGGAGCATGGTGAGGCTGATGCCCTGATCTCTGGTCTTACCAAGGATTATCCTAAGACTATCCTTCCTGCCTTGCAAGTGATTGGAGTCAGTGAAGGTGTCAAACGTGTAGCTGGGATGTACGCCATTTTCAGTACAAAAGGAACATTATTCTTTGCAGATACTACGGTCAATGTAGACCCCAATGCGGAAGAGCTAGCTGACATTATCGCCATGACCAAAAAAGGGGTGGAATTTTTCGATATGGAACCGCGAATGGCCGTATTGTCATATTCAAATTTTGGTTCGAGCAAGGGAGACATCCCTCAAAAAACCAAAAAAGCAGTTGAATTGGCTAAAGAGCGTTTCCCAGATTTGGTCATCGAAGGTGATATCCAGGCTAATGTGGCAATCAATACCGAGATTCAAAAGGACATGTATCCATTTAGCAATCTGGCAGAAAAAGGTGCAAACACTTTCATCTTTCCCAACCTGGCAGCAGGAAATATTAGCTATAAACTATTGATGGAGATCGGTGGTGCCGAGGCAATAGGACCCGTTCTATTGGGAATGAAAAAACCTGTGCATATTCTACAACAGGGAAGTTCCGTGAGGGAAATTGTAAATATGGCTGCCATTGCCGTAGTAGACGCACAAACACATAATACGAAAATTAAATGATTGCATACATCAAAGGAAAGCTGGTACACAAAGATCCTACTTTTGTCATTATAGATGTTCAGGGTATTGGCTACAAAATCCATATTTCACTGACTACATATAGTGCTATTAAGGATCAAGAAAATTGCATGCTGCACACCTATCTCAACGTAAAGGAAGATAGCCACACATTGTTTGGGTTTAGCGAAGAAGCAGAAAAAAAAGTATTTCTATTGCTCCTTTCTATCTCCGGTGTAGGGCCAAGTACAGGGCTTATGGTACAGTCATCACTATCATCATCCGAACTGCAACAAGCAATCGTCAATGAAGATGTGAGAACCATTCAATCCGTCAAGGGAATCGGAGGCAAAACAGCTCAACGCATTATTTTAGAACTAAAGGATAAAATAATAAAAGAAGGCATAGGCGTCTCTGATCAAACATCTTCACCTATTGGCTACAATACTGTTCGTTCAGAAGCGTTATCAGCATTGATAACCTTAGGAATCAATAAAAATGTTGCGGAAAAAACCATTGATAAAATCCTGAAAAATTCAGGAAATGAGGTTACTTTGGAAGAATTAATAAAATCGGCTCTAAAGGCCGCCTAAACCTTCTTTATTGTTGTTGCAGGCAAATTTCAGACACATAAAACTCCATATTCTATTTATCATTTTCCTCATATTGGGGACAACTGGGACTATACTTTCAAAATCGGTTAGTAGCTTTAGCTATCTGCAGATACAGCAAGTTGTTCAATCTGACACGACAGAAACTGATAGTCTTCAAAACCTGCCTTACTCTTCCTCCAGAAGACCAACGAGCAATCCCCAATATCGTTTTGGTGATCCATTTTCTAATTCTACTTCTACATCACCATTATGGCTCAAAGATCCTTCCAAGCTAGAATTAGATGTTGAAATAGACACTTCTTTGAACTATACCATTTATGAAAAAATCGGAGACCTCAACTATCGTCCTACCTCATCGATGTCATTTGATGAATTCAATAAATTTCAAGATCGGCAGATATTGAAAAGCTACTGGAAGAATAGGTCAGCAGGATTGGATGGCGAAAGTGCAGTCAGTGGCAGGAACATTATCCCTCCTATCTATGTAAGCCCACTATTAGATAGAATCTTTGGTGGTAGCTATGTCGAAATCATCCCCAGAGGATTTGTAACTCTTGACTTTGGTGCAAGGTGGCAGCGGGTTGATAATCCCGTAATCCCGATACGACAACAACGAAATGGAGGATTTGAGTTTGATCAACAAATCAGCATGAATGTGACAGGAAAAGTGGGGGAAAAGCTACAAGTCACTGCCAACTTTGACAACAACAATTCATTTGATTTCGAAAACAACCTAAAAGTGGAATACACAGGTTTTGAAGAGGATATCATCAAGAAACTCGAAATCGGAAACATCAGTCTTCCGCTCAACAATAGCTTGATCAGTGGGGCACAGAACCTATTTGGGATCAAGGCACAGATGCAATTCGGGAAACTTTTTGTGACCTCTGTAGCTTCTACACAGCGAGGCAAAACCCAATCTGTGGAAGTCGGAGGTGGTGCTGGAGGCGGGCAAGGTCGCGTGTTTGAAATTCAGGTAGCTGAATATGATGAAAATAGGCACTTCTTTTTGGGGCACTTCTTTAGGGAACAATATGAAGGCTGGTTAAAAAACATTCCAAACTTATTCTCTGGCATCAACATCAGAAGAGTAGAAGTTTATGTGCTTAACAGACAGAACAATACACAGACACTGAGAAACATTGTAGGCCTTATGGACCTGGGAGAGCCCTCAAGAATTTACAACAATGGAATCACCGCCCCAGCAAGTGTTAGCAAAGAAAATAATAATGATGCTAATAGTCTTTTTGGATTAGTTAGTGGTGTTGATCGCACAGAAGTGACCATTAATGAGACCCTTGAAAATTTACCACTAGTTGGTGGTGAAAGATTAGAAAATGGACTGGATTATGAAAAACTGACTGGTGCGCGTAAACTTGATGAAAGCGAATACTCTTTCAATCCATTGCTTGGATATATCTCTCTCAATAGAAAATTACAAAATGATGAAGCGCTAGCCGTTGCCTATGAATACACCTTCAATGGGCGAAACTATCAGGTAGGAGAACTATCTGATGACTATGCTAACACCTCAGAGGATCAAGTAATCTTTATGAAACTATTGCGTCCACGAAAAATTAATATTAGGGATGAAGAAGACGTAATAATTCCGACATGGGATTTAATGATGAAGAACATCTACTACCTCAATGCCAATCAAATAGAGCAAAGTGGATTTGAACTAAGAGTAATCTATCGTGACGATGAAACAGGCAACGACCAGCCCTCGCTTCAAGACGGAACTAATACTCCTATCATTGAGCTACTTGGTCTGGATAAATTGAACTCAAACAATGACGTTCAAAGAGATGGAAATTTTGATTTTGTCGAAGGCCTCACCATAGACACAGACAACGGCCTTGTGATTTTTCCCTTTATTGAACCATTCAACACACCACTGGCAGATCAATTTAGGGGGAGGAATGATGAAGACTTTCTACGCACCAAATATGTATATGACACCCTGTACCGTACCACCAGATCCAATGCCCAAACGGTCAATGAAAAGAATAAGTACTTCATAACAGGCTCGATGGAATCGGGCTCTTCTAGTGAAATTAACCTCACTGGATTCAATATTGCTGAAGGTTCCGTAAAGGTATTTGCAGGTGGCATCGCGTTGATTGAAAATCAAGATTATCAAGTCGATTATACTTTTGGTAAAGTGAGAATCACTAATCAAGGAGTACTCAACTCTGGAAAAAAGATCACCGTCAATTACGAGACCGCTGACCTGTTCAACTTTCAATCTAGAACATTACTAGGATCAAGGTTTGACTACCAACTCAACGAAGGAATCAACTTTGGAGCTACGGTACTTTATCTAAATGAGCGTCCCTTAATCTCACGAATAAGTGCTGGAAATGAACCTGCTAGAAATTTGAAATATGGATTGGATCTCAACATTCAAAAAGAATCGAGAATGCTCACAAAGTTAGTTGATATGATGCCTATCATTCAGACCAAAGCGCCATCCAATGTTAGTTTTAGTGCTGAATTTGCGCAATTGCGCCCTGGAACCTCTAACAAAGTAAATGGGGAAAGCACTTCGTATTTAGACGACTTTGAAGCCTCTGTCACGCCATACAACTTAGGAAGCCCAACTAGCTGGAAATTAGCAGCGACACCCCAAACCAATGACAATACTTTCACTGGAGATCAAGTTCAAAATGATGTGCTTAGTGTCGGATACAAACGCGCCAAACTCGCATGGTATCAAGTTGACAATCTATTCTATCGTTCAGGAGGTGCCAACAACCCTGACCTCTCAGATGAGCTGCTTGACAACCATTATTCCAGAGCAGTCAGACAGCAAGAGATTTTCCCCTTCTTAGATCCTACAGTAGGGAATAACAATGAACCAATTTTCAACCTCGCCTATTTTCCAAGTGAACGCGGCCCGTACAACTATTCTCCTGATCTAAATAATGAAGGAAGATTATTGAATCCCAGCGAAAATTGGGGTGGAATCACACAAGCTGTCAGGACTGAAGTAGATTTTGACAACTCAAATATTGAATATATCGAATTTTGGATGATGGATCCATTTATAGATGGACCGTTTGGAGTGATTGATGACGGTATCAATCCACCGCTAAACAATAACTCAGCTGGAGAACTAATCTTCAATCTGGGTAGTGTCAATGAAGATGTTATTAAGGATGGGAGACATGCATTTGAAAATGGACTGCCATCAGACGGATTATCTTTAGGTGTTGAGGAAAATGAATGGGGAAGGGTCACCACGCAACAGTATCTAACAAATGCCTTTGACAATAATGGAGATCGTGAAAACCAAGATGTAGGGTTGGATGGTCTGAGAAATGAAGATGAAGCCGCTTTCCACAGTGATTTTGTGAGTAACGCACCAGGAAGTGTTCTTGAAGATGTTTCTGCAGACAATTTTCAATACTTCTTGGATTATGGACAGGATGCTAACATCGTAGAACGATACAAAAACTTTAATGGTCATGATGGCAACTCACCCATTTCCAACAACAGTTCATTTACACCAACAGGCAGTACCACTCCAGACAATGAGGATCTAAATGGAGACAATACACTAAGTGAACTTGAAGAGTACTATGAGTATAGAATCAGTATTGATCCTTCTCCGGGTGAAATGGAAGTGGGGAAAAATCATATTGTTGATCAAATAATTGCCGAGAATCCCAATGGACAAGGTCAAGATGTGAGATGGTTTTTATTTAGAGTTCCTATTCGACAGCCTGATGCTAAATTCGGAAATATCAATGGATTCCAGTCCATAAGATATATTCGTACAATCTTAACAGGTTTTACACAGCCAACAGTCTTGCGACTAGCGAATTTCAGAATGGTGGGTAGTCAATGGAGGCGATTCACTAAATCACTCGAAGGTGGAGCTGGAAGCGAAGATAAAGAAGTTGATTTGAATAACTTGACAATATCTGTAGTCAATATTGAAGAAAATTCGCAGGGCAATGCCACACAGCCTCCATATGTGCTTCCTCCAGGAATCAATCGAGACCGTGACAACACTTCATCCATTGAGCGAAGCCTCAACGAGCAATCGCTGCAACTTTGTGTCGAAAATCTTGAAGACAACGATGCACGTGCGGCCTTTAAGCAGCTTTCACTTGACTTGCTTAACTATGGCAGGATCAAAATGTTCTTACATGCCAATAGCCCGGAAGTGCTGGAAGATGGTGATCTCAATGCATTTATCAGATTAGGGAGAGGTGATGATTTGAACTATTATGAAATAGAAGTTCCCTTACGAGTTACACCACCCAATACAGGTCTCGCAACTGAAATATGGCCTGCTCAAAATGAAATTGACATCTCCTTTGACGCCCTTTTTGATCTAAAAAAAGAAAGGATAGAATCAGGTGCATCTTCTCAAGTAATTTTCCCAAGAAATGAAGGTAAAGCAGTGGGGCATCATTTAATTAAGGTGCTGGGTAACCCGGTAATCAACGATATCTCAAGAATAATGCTAGGCATTAGGAATGTCAAGTCCGATGATAAAGCGCCTATCACTGCGTGTATCTGGGCCAATGAACTTCGTGTGACAGACTTTGACAGTCAGGCAGGTTGGGCTACAAATGCGACTTTCAATGCACAATTAGCAGATTTGGGTTCTGTAACTGCCTCCACAAGGTATACTTCCGTAGGATTTGGTAGCGTGCAGTCAAAAATATCTGAAAGATCAAGAGAGGAAACTATTGCTTATGATGTAGCTACTAACCTCAATCTGGATAAATTTCTTCCAGAAAAAGCAGGCTTAAAAATCCCGATGTATGCTAGTTATGAAAAAACAAATATCAGCCCGAATTGGGACCCAGCTTCACCTGACCTCACTGTTGCAGAATCACTGGTGCTTATTGATGACGATGAAGAACGTGGCAATTATGAGCTACAAGTACAGGACAATACCGTACGAAGAAGCATCAATTTTACCAATGTGCAAAAGATCAAAACCAATCCTGAAGCTAAGAAGCATATTTATGATATCGAAAATTTCTCTTTTACTTATGCATATAGTGATGTGACAAGACGCAACTATAGCATCTCTGAATATCTAAAACAGAACTATAAAGGGGCTGTAGCTTACAGTTTCTCTCCTGATTATGATGGATGGAGTCCATTTAAAGAAAGTGCTTCTCTAAAATCTCCATATTTAAAGTGGATCAAGGAGTTCAATGTGAACCCCGTACCAAACAACATCTCTGTACGTGCAGATCTTGATCGTCAATTTATCAAAACAGTATATAGAAATAGAGAGGGAGATCAACCCAACTACGAGAAGTTCTTCAACTTCAACCGCACCTACAGCGTGAGATGGAATATCACACAAGGGCTATCATTGGACTACAATGCCAGAGCACAAGCGGTAATAGATGAGCCAGAGGGAGAGATCAATTCTGACGAAAAAAGAGGTGTAATTTGGGGCAACATTAAAAACTTAGGAAGGTTAAGAAATTTCAATCAAGACATCAGTGCCAATTATAAACTACCTTTGGATAAGCTACCTTTTACAAATTGGGTGAATGCGGACTATCGTTATTCTGCAGGATATACCTGGACTGCTGCCACTTTCATTCCTGATGCCGACACTGACACTCAAGGCTTAGATTTAAACTTCGGTGGCATTATTGAAAACAACCGCGGCCAAGCACTCACTGGTAAATTTGACATGGTCAAGCTTTACAATAAAGTGAAAATTCTTAAAGAAGTCAATACTCCGCCAAGAAGGACTCGAACCAACAGCAGATCACAAGCTGCTGACACGGTGAAAAGTATAGATGACTATAAATTTGCAAAGGGGTTCTTGAGAATGTTGATGATGTTGAGATCGATCAATGCTACTTATAGCCTTGATGAAGGAACGTTACTGCCAGGATTTTCACCAACAGCCTTCCTTTTCGGAATGGATAGCAGCTTCAATGCTCCTGGTGTTCCATTTATTCTGGGTAGTCAAAATGCCGATATTCGCAAGGATGCCTCGAATAATGGTTGGATCGTTCAAAACCCAGCACTAACCACCCCTTTCAGTCAATCTCGATCAGTAAATTTATCTCTCAAAGCCAACATTGAGCCTTTCAAGGATTTCAAAATCCAGCTTGATGCGGTGAAGCGTAAAACAGCTACTTATCAGGAGCTTTATCGCTATGATACACTTCTGGAAATATTTGACTCAAGTAGCCCAGGGCGTTCAGGAAGTTATTCGATTTCCTTCTTCACTTTGAGGACAGCCTTCTCGAAAGATGATGATGACAATAATTCGCCCATTTTTCAAGATTTCGAAGACAACAGAATAATCATACTTGAAAGGCTCAATGGATTGAATACAAACACAGGTTCGTATGATACCAACTCGCAAGATGTACTCATTCCAGCATTCCTAGCAGCATATACAGGAACTAGTGCGGACAAGGTGAAACTTAGTCCTTTTCCAAAGACACCTATTCCAAATTGGAGATTTGATTATTCAGGGCTGAGTAAGATTCCTGCGCTTAAAGATATTTTTTCATCAGTAAGCATCACCCATAGTTATAAATCTTCTTATACTGTAAGTAACTACATCAATTCGATTGAGTATGATGAAACCAATGAAATAGACTTCAATAATAACGTGGAAAGCTATAATACCGGAAGTGCTGATAACTTTGCCAACAGACCCAATGACGATACTGGCATACTTATTCCTAGATATATCATTGGGCAAGTCTTGATCTCAGAACAGTTTTCTCCGCTTATAGGAGTCAATCTAAGAACAAAAGGTCGCGCAACGATAAAAGTGGAATACAAAAAACAACGTGACCTGTCCTTGCAACTTTCCAACAATCAAGTTACCGAGCAACGAAGCAACGATCTGGTGCTTGAATATGGTTTCACCAAGGCCAATTTCAAATTGCCCTTCAAATATCAGGGACGAGTAATTACTTTAAAAAATGATCTGCAGTTTAGAATGAGTTTCACTATTAGAGATACCGAAACGATTCAGCGCAAGCTTGAAGAAATCAACACAATTACTAGTGGAAATATTAATTTTCAACTTCGTCCGAATATTAATTATGTGCTCAACAAAAAACTAAATCTTCAATTCTATTTCGAGCGAAGTATCAATGAGCCTAAAATATCAAGTAACTTTAAACGTACTACTACTTCCTTTGGCTTCCAATTGCGATTTAGTCTAGCACAATAAGGTTACAGAGCTTTCTTTAAAAAAGGTATTACCACAAGTTTAGTGAAGTTACAGATTAGGCAAGTTAATCTTTGCTCTTGTTTTCCATATTGATCATTAGTTAATTTAGGAATTGGTTGATTAAGGCGTTTTCATTGACAAAATACCTTTAAACTATCGGTAAGCCCATTGTTCAATGAAATATCCTTCAAACCCAATTTCCGTCACGACTTTATCAACCTTAGTTAACCAATTTCCTTTTGACTTTTGGGTAGTTGAATAAGAACAATAGAGAAAATGTCTCCTTGTATTTCCATTAAATTCGTGGTAGAACCTTAAAAAAATATAGACAGCCCTTGTCTTTTTTCTCTCGTATTTGTTCTTTTGTTACTCAATCTAAATACTTAATACATGAACATCCCGGCTACATTAAAATATACCAAAGACCATGAATGGATAATGGTAGAAGGCAATACAGTAACTATTGGAGTAACTGACTTTGCACAAAAAGAATTAGGAGATATTGTCTATGTAGAGATCGAAACCGAAGGTGAGGAAATCGCGCAAGAAGAAGTATTCGGTACCGTAGAAGCTGTAAAAACAGTATCTGATCTATTCATGCCTGTCTCTGGAACAATTACAGAAGTGAATGGTGGCTTAGAAGATGCTCCGGAAACTGTCAATAGCGATCCATATGGAGACGGTTGGATGATCAAGGTGCAACTAAGTAATGAAAGTGAGCTAGATGGATTACTGTCAGCTGACGCTTATAAGGAACTAATTGGAGCATAATATTTCTCAAAGATTTTCGTTGAGTTAATGTACCAATTTTGGTAAAATTAACTTTTTAGAAAAGACCCAAAACAAAATTGTTTTGTTATATTTGAGATTAACTACAATCAGAGCAGATAGATTTTAGTTTAGTTATTATAAAAAAATCACAACAATGGAAGCGAAAAAGACTGAAAGCGCAGATTTGACCAAAAAGACAGGTTTGTATTTCAACATCGGTCTCGTGGTGACGATGGCCATTATCGTATTTGCCTTTGAAAATAAGTCATACGATGATAGCGGTATTGCAACACTAGGCGCGGTGACAGATGATTTTGAAGATCTACTGGATATTCCTCCTACGGAGCAACCACCACCACCACCACCAAAAATTCAGCAACCTGAAATCATAGAGGTTCCTGATGAAGAAGAGATCGAAGAAGAGATCGAAGTAGATCTTGATGTAGAGATCACTGAAGAAGAGGTGATAGAAGAGATTGATTTTGAAGAACCTGAAGAAGAAGTAGCAGATGAGATTTTCACTATTGTAGAACAGTCTGCTGTTCCTGATGGGGGAATGAGTGCGTTTTACAAATATGTTCAGAAAAAAATGAAGTATCCATCTCAAGCTAGAAGAATGGGGATAGAAGGTCGTGTTTTTGTTGAATTCGTAGTAGACAAAGATGGCACTCTGACTAGTGTGAAAGCAATCAAGGGAATCGGAGCTGGGTGTGATGAAGAAGCTGTGAGGGTGATCAAGAGCCATCCTAAATGGAATCCTGGTAAACAAAGAGGGCAAGCAGTAAAGCAAAAAATTGTATTACCAATCACCTTCAAGTTGGGATAAACTTTTCAAAGTATTAGAAACAAAAAAGGCTCTATATGGAGTCTTTTTTGTGCTTTAGAGATTCCTGCTTCCTTCGCGAAGCAAGACCTGCGCAGGAATGTCGGATTCTGTTGGTTTCTTAGGTCATTCCCGCGTAAACGGGAATCTGAATAAACGGGCTCATTGGTAATTGGGGATAACTATAATTTTCTTGGTTCTACCACGAATTTAGTGTGGATTGCTCTATTTGTTTTTATTGTTATTTGCTGAGACTCAATTAAGTTAATTGAGTTGATTGGGTTAATTGGGTCTCCAAACAAATGATGAATACTGGCTGTATAATGATATTCTTCTCGGTTTCCCTTGCTTGACCACTTATTCAACTAA
>Ga0209634_1000765_pt1 | contig 24404 bp, 25 predicted proteins | sample LinPmetageLP40_FD_184043 | JGI IMG/M metagenome (GOLD analysis project Ga0209634, IMG submission 184043) | Marine viral communities from the Pacific Ocean - LP-40 (SPAdes) (version 2) | ecosystem: Environmental > Aquatic > Marine > Oceanic | place: Pacific Ocean | collected 2010-08-26 | reverse complement strand
CGGTACGGGCAGTCTGCCGGTCTTCACGTGCATGGGGCAGGGGATGTTGGCGATGGGCGTCGGTCATGGGTCGTCCTTGCATCCGGAGGTTCGGGGCGGTGTAACAGGCCGAACGGGGAGGCGCGACATGGATTGGAAGAGCGAGATCGAAGATGCGCGGAGGCGGATTGCCGGGCATGCGCGTGTGACACCTGTGGCGCGACTGGAACCGGGCGGGTTCGACGTCGCGGTGAAGCTGGAACAGATGCAGCATACCGGCAGCTTCAAGGTGCGGGGTGCGTTCAACACGCTGCTGTCGGTCGATGTGCCGTCCGCCGGGGTCGTGGCGGCGTCGGGCGGCAATCACGGGGCGGCGGTGGCATTCGCGGCGGCGCGATTGGGGCACCCGGCGCATATTTTCGTGCCCGACGTGGCGGGCGCGGCCAAGATCGGGTTGATCGAACGGGCGGGGGCGACATGCCACGTCATCCCCGGCCTGTATGCCGATGCGCTGGAGGCGGCGCAGGCGCATGAAGCTGCGACCGGCGCGATGCAGATTCATGCGTATGACTCCGTTCCGACGGTGGCGGGGCAAGGCACCTGTTTCGCGGAATGGGAGGAGCAGGGGCTGGACGCGGACACCGTGCTGATCGCGGTCGGTGGTGGCGGACTGGTTGCCGGGGCGCTGGCGTGGTTCGCCGGGCGGCGGCGTATCGTGGCGGTGGAGCCGGAACAGTCGCGGGCGCTGAATGCGGCTCTGGCAGCGGGTGCGCCGGTCGATGTGGAAGTGTCGGGCGTTGCGGCCAATGCGCTGGGCGCGCGGCGGATCGGACACATCTGTTTCGATCTGGCGCGGGAAGTCGACAGCGTGACGGTCCCGGATGCGGCCATCACGGAGGCGCAGGCGATGCTTTGGCGCGAGGCACGGCAGTGGGTCGAACCGGCGGGGGCCTGTGCGCTGGCGGCGTTGGTCAGCGGGGCTTACACCCCTGAGCCGGGTGAGCGTGTGGCGGTCCTGATCTGTGGCGCGAATCCTGCGCCCGACCCGGTGGACGCCCTCAGAACCGGCTGAGGATCAGGCCGCCCGCGACCATCAGCAGGGCCAGCACCCGCGTCGGCGTGATTGCGTGGACGGGGGCGGCAAAGGCCCCGATCGCGTCGAGAACAAGTGCTGCCGACAATTGTCCCAGCAGGAGTGCCGCGAAGGCCGTCAGGATACCGATGGTGGGCACGGACCAGAGCATCGACCAGACCACCACCGCGCCCAGCAAGCCGCCGGCCCAGTACAGCGGCGACATTGACGTCGCCCGCGCCAGCGCGCCACCCTGACCCAGAACGAGGGTCAATGCCACCAGCGCCACGAATCCTACGCCGAAGCTGATCGTCGCTGCGGCCACGCCACCGCCAATGCCGCGCCCGAGCGCGGCGTTCAATGGGGCCTGAACGGCGAAGCCAACGCCCGCGATGAAAACCACGGAGATGGGGATCAGAAGTGCGGGGGAGAGGGTTTGCATCGAAGGCTCCGAGGTGGACGGGATTGCCCCGGCTAGGGGTGGGCGATATGCAAGCCGCAGCTAATTGATGCCAATTCAAGCCGCAATCCCGAAGGGCCATCCGATGTCGAACCAACACCTCGAGACCGCAATCGAAGCCGCCTGGGAGGAACGCGACCAGATTACGCCGCAGACAACCGGTGAGACCCGCGATGCGATCGAGGCGACGCTGGACGCGCTGGACAGCGGCAAGCTGCGGGTGGCCGAGAAGCGCGGTACGGACTGGCACGTCAACCAGTGGGCCAAGAAGGCGGTTCTTCTGGGGTTCCGCCTGAAGGATATGGAATTGCAAACCGGCGGGCCGCAGGGCGGCAGCTGGTGGGACAAGGTCGACAGCAAGTTCAACGGCTGGAACGCCGCCAAGTGGGAATCGGCGGGCTTTCGCGCCGTGCCCAGCTGCATCGTGCGGCGGTCGGCCTATATCGCGCCGGGCGTGGTGCTGATGCCGTCGTTCGTGAACCTTGGGGCCTATGTCGACAGCGGCACGATGGTCGACACCTGGGCCACGGTCGGCTCCTGCGCGCAGATCGGCAAGAACGTGCATCTGTCCGGCGGCGTCGGCATCGGGGGCGTGCTGGAGCCGATGCAGGCCGGGCCGACAATCATCGAGGACAATTGCTTCATCGGGGCGCGGTCGGAAGTGGTCGAAGGCTGTATCGTGCGCGAAGGTTCGGTACTGGGAATGGGCGTGTTCATCGGCAAGTCCACCAAGATCGTCGACCGGGGGACGGGCGAGTTCACCTATGGCGAAGTGCCCGCCGGGTCGGTGGTCGTCGCGGGTTCGATGCCATCGAAGAATGGCGTGAACCTGTACTGTGCTGTCATCGTCAAGAAGGTGGATGCGCAGACGCGGTCCAAGACGTCGATCAACGAGCTGTTGCGCGACTGAACGGGTCTGAGGAGGCATCGGGTCAGGACCGGTCGAGGCCGTCTTTCTTGATGGCCGCCTGTTCCAGCGCGTCCATGTAGGCACGGGCGGAGGATGTTCGGCCGAGGCCTTTCCACAACCCCCTGCGCCAGGCCCTGCGGGCCGAGACCGGCGACCATTGCAGCCGCGCACCCGCCAGCCAGTCGCGCAGTGCGGGCGGCAGGGCGTCGTATTCGGCCATCAGGCGGCGACGGTCGCGGGCCTGAGCCTGCGTGCCAGCGGACGTGGCGGCGGGCGGAATGGCAGGTGGCGGTGTCGGGCGCGGTGACATGGTGCAGAGATGGGTTGCCAGAGGTGACCTGTCAAATAGCCTCGTAAGAGGCGGTCGGGAACCAGTTGGGCGCGGGCGGCGTTTCCTTCTGACGCACACAACCACAAAAAGGGGGCCGTATCATGGGTCTTGGGATTATCGCATCGATCATCGTTGGCGGTCTGGCTGGCTGGATCGCCAGCATGATCATGAAGGCCGATACCGGTCTGTTCATGAATATTATTCTGGGTATCGTCGGGGCCGTGGTCCTGAACTTTATCCTGGGTCTGATGGGCATCTACGCCGCAAACAGCTGGATTCCGCAGTTGTTCGTCGGAATCATCGGTGCCAGCATCCTGATCTACGGGGTCCGCGCCGTCCGAAGCTGACGCCACGTCTGTTATTGTCGAACGCCGTCCCTTGGGGCGGCGTTTTGCGTTTCCGGTCCGGTTGACAAGGCCGGTGCCGCGACGGACACCGAACCCCATGTCCGAGAAGAAACCCAAACGCCCGCATTTCGTATATACCCTGCTGGTCGAGGTCGGCCGCAAGACCGGCGATGGCCTGCCCGACGGTGCCACGGGTGCCGCCCTGATGTGTTACGCCAGTGGCGTGGACGAGGACGAGGCGGTGCGCGAGACGGTTGCCGTACTGAAGACCGCAGACCTGAACGTGCTGGAGGTGACCGGATATGGGTCGCTGGAGGACCGGGAGGGCGAAGGCCACGACATCGAAGTCGACGAGCGCAAGATGATGGCACGTGCCCTGCGCGAGAATTCGGTCGTGGTGGCGCAGACGACGGTGTTCCGCGAGGGCGACGAGAGTGAGGACGAGGACGAGGACGACGACGCATGATCGACCCCGTTGTCCTGACGGCCCGGCTGGTCCGCTGCCCCTCGGTCACGCCCGACGAAGGCGGCGCGCTGGTCCTGCTGCAGACGCTGCTGTCGGATGCCGGGTTTGCCTGCACCCGCGTCGACCGGGGCGAGACCTCCAATCTTTATGCGCGCTGGGGCGGCAAGGCGCACGCGCAGACTTTCGGGTTCAACGGTCATACCGACGTCGTGCCGGTCGGTGACCTGGCGGCCTGGACGAAAGACCCGTTCGGAGCCGAAATCGAGGAGGGCTGGCTCTACGGACGCGGCGCGACGGATATGAAATCGGGCGTCGCGGCTTTTGCCGCCGCCGCCGTGGATTTCGTGACCGACACGCCGCCCGACGGGGCCGTCGTACTGGCCATCACCGGCGACGAGGAGGGCGATGCGACCGACGGGACGGTTGCCCTGCTGGACTGGATGGAGGCCGAGGGCGAGCGGCTGGATGTCTGTCTGGTGGGCGAGCCCACCTGCCCCGATTACATGGGTCAGATGATGAAGATCGGGCGGCGCGGGTCCATGACCGCGTGGTTCACGTTCCGCGGCACCCAAGGACATGCCGCCTATCCGCACAAGGCGCTGAACCCGCTGCCCGCGATGGCGCGGCTGATGGCCGATCTTTCCGAACATGAACTGGATAGCGGGACCGGGCATTTCGATGCCTCGACCCTGGCGGTGGTGACGATGGATGTGGGGAACGCGGCCACGAATGTGATCCCGGCGGAGGGTCGCGCGACGGTCAACATCCGCTTCAACGATGCGCATACCGGGACCGGCATCACGAATTGGCTGCGCGCCGAGGCGGACCGAGTGGCGCAAGAGACCGGCATTGCGATCGACATGCGCGTCAAGATCTCGGGCGAGTCGTTTCTGACACCGCCGGGACCGCTGTCGGATCTGGTGGCGAAGGCCGTTCAGGTCGAGACCAACCGCACGCCGGAGTTATCGACCACTGGTGGCACATCGGACGCGCGTTTCGTCAAGGATCACTGTCCGGTGGTGGAATTCGGACTGGTCGGCCATCGGATGCACGCCGTCGACGAGCGCGTGCGGGTCGAGCAGATCGAGCAGTTGAAGGCGATCTATCTGCGGGTGCTGCAGGATTACTTCGCCTGATGTCGGGCGGTACGGCCGTCGGGTCTCGGGCGGGAATATTTCCGCAGCCAAGACGTATTCAGGCAGCTTTGGCGGCCTGGTCGGGGCGCAGGAAAACCGGGCGGTCCGGGGCCGATCGGTCGGGTTGATAGACATAGCCGCCAGTCGTGAAACCGCGCAGGTCCGCCGGATCGGTCAGGCGGTTGTCGACCACGAAGCGCGCCATCGCGCCGCGTGCCTGTTTGGCGAAGAAGCTTATCATCTTCGGGCCGCCGGGTTTGTCTTCAAGGAAGCTGGGCGTGACGACCGGCAACGCAAGGGTTCCAGTCCGGACCGCGCCGAAATATTCCCGACTGGCGCAGTTGAGCAGGTGCGTTGCGCCGCTTTCCGCCGCATCGTCGTTCAGGCCAGTAGCGATTCGGTCACCCCAGAAGGCGTAAAGGTCCTTGCCGCGGCGCGTCGCCAGCCGACTGCCCATTTCCAGACGATACGGCTTCAGGGCGTCGAGCGGGCGCAGCAGGCCATACAGGCCGGACAGAATGCGCAGATGCGTCTGGGCGTGGCGCAGGGCGTCGTCCGTCAGGGTTGCGGCGTCAAACCCGGTATAGGTATCGCCGTCAAAGGCGAAGATCGCGGGCTTTTCGGGTGCGATGTCCCAGTCGCGGAAACGGTCGCGGTTCAGACGGGCAAGATTGTGGGAAATACCCATCAGTCGCTGCAGTTCGCCGATCCCTTTCCGGCGAGCGGTGCGCAAAAGGCTGTCGGTTTCGTCGGGGAACCGCGGCGGCGTCGGGGTGATTTCGATCGGATCGAAATCGAGAGATTTGGCGGGGGAGAGAACAGTCAGCATTGGCGGAGTTTAGGGTGCCGGGCCGCAGGCTCAACCCCGTTTGCGATGATAGGTCAAAGCGTCGCGGATCAGCAGGTGCAGCAGAGCGTCGGGCAGGCGTCACAGTGCCTTTGGCGCCGCGCTAGCGGAACGACACGGGACAATAGACCTGGGCGACGGCGTTGGTCTGACACGGCAGATCGAGTCGTCTGCCGCCATGCCTCAGGCTTCCCGCAGGATTTCGAGGAACGCCTTGCCGAACCGCTCGGCGTGGCGATCACCCAGAATGCGGGTGATGTCCGCCGCATCGGCGCGCGCGCGGGCGACTTTGGCCAGTTGCGAGGACGAGCAGGTCATCGGCTTGTCGGTTCCGGTATCGCCACGGGTCAGATCGTTCTGCACCGATAGAAGCCGGTCATAGATTTCGCCCTCGCCACGCCCGGCCAGCTTGCGGCGGGCGGGGTGGACGGGGTCAGGGGTTTCGCCGGTCAGGACTGACAGGAATGTCGCGCCGTAGCGTTCCAGTTTGGTCGCACCGACGCCGGTGATTCCGGCCATGGCATCCAGTGTTGCGGGACGGGTTTCGGCCATTTCGATCAGCGTCCTGTCAGTGAAGACGACATAGGCGGGGACGCCCTGCGCTTCGGCCAGCGCGCGGCGCTTGGCCTTGAGCGCCGACAACATGGGGGCGTCCTCCTCGGACACCAGTTGCTTGACGGCCGGGCGGCGCTCGGCCCGCGTGATCGTGTCCTTGCGCAGGGTGACGCTGGCCTCGCCGCGCAGGATCGGGCGGGCCGGATCGGTCATCCGCAGCGCGCCGTGGCGTTCGCCATCCGGCCGCACCAGATCAAGGCCCATCATCTGTCGGAAGATCGCCTGCCATTGCGGTTTCGGCGTGTCGCGGCCCGCGCCCCATGTCGGCAGGCTGTCGTGGCCGAAACGGCGGGTCTTGTCGGTCTCCGTTCCGGTCAGCACGTCGACCAGATGACCGGTGCCGAAGCGTTCATCGGTCCGCAGCATGGCCGACAGCGCCTTGCGCACCTCGGTCGTGGCGTCGAACAGTTCGGGGGGTTTCTCGCAGAGGTCGCAGTTGCCGCAGGGCGCGAGCGTTTCGCCGAAATAGCCCAGCAGGGTCACGCGGCGGCAGATCTGCGCCTCGGCCAGACCCAGAAGCGCATTCAGGCGGGTGTGGTCGGCGGCGCGCATCTCCGGTGGGGCCAGACCTTCGTCGATCTGCTGGCGGCGGTATCGGATGTCGTCGGCCCCGAACAGAGTCAGCGTATCGGCGGGGGCACCATCGCGACCGGCGCGGCCGATCTCCTGATAGTAGCTTTCGATCGACTTCGGCAGGTCGGCGTGGGCGACCCAGCGAATGTCGGGCTTGTCGATGCCCATGCCGAAGGCGACGGTGGCGACGACGATCAGACCGTCTTCCTGTTGAAACCGCCGCTCGACGTCGCGCCGGTCATCGGCGTCCATTCCGGCATGGTAGTGGCAGGCGGCATGGCCGTCGTCGCGCAGGGCGCGGGCGATGCCCTCGGTTTTGGACCGCGTGCCACAGTAAACGATGCCCGACTGGCCTTTGCGGGCGGCGGCGAACGACAGGATCTGGCGGCGCGGGCCATCCTTGGGCTGGAAGGTCAGGGTGATATTGGGCCGGTCGAAGCCGTGCAGGAACACCTGCGGTTCGTCCGCAAACAGGCGGCTGGCGATCTCGGCGCGGGTTTCGGCATCGGCGGTTGCCGTGAAGGCGGCAAGAGGCACGTCCAGCGTTTGCCGCAGCGCACCGATGCGAAGGTAATCGGGGCGGAAATCGTGGCCCCACTGACTGACGCAATGGGCCTCGTCGACGGCGATCAGCGTGCAGTTCGCGCGTTTCAGCATCCGTTCCGTACCGCCCGAGGCCAGCCGTTCGGGGGCAATGTAGAGGAGCTTGAGCGACCCGTCTTCGATGGCCTGCCAGACGGTTTCGGTCTCCTCCTCGGTGTTGCCCGAGGTCAGGGCACCGGCATTGACGCCCGCCTCCTGCAGGGCCCGCACCTGATCGCGCATCAGGGCGATCAGGGGTGAGATCACGACAGTCAGCCCGTCGCGCACCAGTGCGGGCAATTGAAAGCACAGGGATTTGCCGCCCCCTGTCGGCATGATCGCCAACACATCGCGCCCGGCGACGACGGCATCGACTATCTCCTCCTGACCGGGGCGGAAGGCGTCGAATCCGAAGATGGAGGGCAGAAGGTCCCGGGCGTCGGGCATCGCGGCTTTTCCAGATTGGTTTTTGCCGGACTCCCATATGCCGAATCCGGAAACAAGAGGGCAACGGGAGGATAGTAAGAATCGATGACATGAGAATCGTTCTCAAATTTGCCTTTCGCGGTGCTACAGGCGGTGGTAAGTAAGGGCCCTGACGCAAAATATGGGGGACCTATGATGTCCATCCTTCGCACTGCCCTGATCGCCCTGACATTCGCCACCCCTCTCGCGGCCCCAGCGCTGTCGCAGGAAGTTACGCTGCGGTTCCAGCATTTCGTGAGCCCGAATTCGGCCAATCCGAAGTATTTCATGCGGCCCTGGGCCGATGCCATCGAGGAGCAGTCGAACGGTCGCATCAAGGTCGAGCTGTATCCCTTCATGCAGCTGGGCGGGTCGGCTCCGAATATGTATGACCTGATCGCGGACGGCGCGGTCGATGGCGGCTGGGTCATTCCCGGCTATCAGCCCGGTCGGTTCCCCGAGGCCGAGGCACTGGAACTGCCGTTCATGACGCCCAAATCCGCGGAAACCGCATCGCGAGCGGCCTGGGCCTTCACCGAAAAATACCTGATGGACGATTTCGCCGACGTTCAGATCATCGCGGCGCACATGCACGGACGCGGTCTGGTCCACAAGAAGGGTCCCGCACCTGAATCGGTCGCGGATTTCAGGGGTCTGAACCTGCGTGGCCCGTCCCGGCCAGCCACGCTGTTGCTGGCCAAGCTGGGCGCGAACCCCGTCGGAATGCCCGTCCCGGCCTTTCCAGAGGCGCTGGCCAAGGGCGTGCTGGACGGCGGTGTCATCACATGGGAGCAGGTCCCCTCGCTGAAACTGGACGAGTTGACGGACAGCCACACCGACGTCGCGGGCGACCAGTCGCTGTACAACCTGTATTTCATCTGGGCGATGAACAAGGCCGTCTACGACGGTCTGCCGGACGACCTGAAAGCGGTGATCGACGCGAATTCGGGTCTGATGGCCTCGGCCTGGGCGGGGCGCGCGCACGACCTTGGCGACGCCGAGGGACGTCTGGTGGTCGAGGCGACGGACAACCAGATCGCGACCCTGTCGACCGAAGTCACCGCCGAGATCGTGGCCCTGGGCCAGGAGGTCACGGCCGACTGGATCGTCGAGATGACGGCCAGGGGGCTTGATGGAGCCGGATTGGTGGCGGATGCGCAGGCGATGATGGCGGCGGAGTGATCCGGACGGGACGCGGGGGCCAGCCCCCACACCCCCCGGGATATTTCGGCCAAGAGGAAGGCGCGGCGGCCTATGGGTTCGCCAGCCCTTTTTGCGATCGGGCCAGGGTGACGAAGGTATCGCCATAACGCCGCTGGTCGATTTGGGTCAGGTCGGAGAGGGTCGGGGGCATTGACTCCTCCCAGACGATGAGGGCGTCTTGGGCCAGCCAGCCGCCGGTCCGCAGTGCCACGATGGCTGTCTCACCCAGACGTTGCCCATAGGGTGGATCGAGGAAGATCAGATCGTGGGCCGTGCCGTCGCCCGGCCTGCGCGCATCGCGGGCGATGATACGTGCGTCGGCGCCAAGCAGCGCTATGTTGTCGCGCAGGATCGCCAGCGATTTGCGTCCCTGTTCCATGAAGGTGGCGGATGCGGCCCCCCGGCTGAGCGCCTCCAGCCCCAGTGCGCCGGTGCCGGCGAAGACGTCGAGAACACGTGCGTCGGTCAGCACATCGCCATGGCCGCCGTTGACCAGCAGATTGAAAATGGACTCGCGGACGCGGTCGGTGGTCGGGCGCAGATGGGCTGCCGTATCGCCCTTGCCCACCGCGGTCAGGCGACGGCCGCGCCACGCCCCGCCGATGATCCTCATGCGCGGCTCACATCAGGTCCTTGATCGGGGTCGATCCGTCGGCGACGGCCCCCGCGTCAGGGGAGCGGCCCGACTCGATCAGGCGCTTGCCGACCATATAGGCGCGCGGATCGTTCATCGCGTCGACGGCCAGCAGGGTGTCGCCCTTGAAATACCAGTGCGACCGACCGCCGCCCGTGGGGGTGCCATCGCGGACGATCACGCGGTCGAAACCGGTGTTCAGGCCCGCGATCTGCAGTTTGACGTCGTATTGATCGGACCAGAACCACGGTTTGGCGACATAGACTTCGTCCGCGTCCAGCACGTTGCGGGCAACGACCTCCGCCTGATCGATGGCGTTAGGGACGGATTCGAGCCGGATACGCCGCCCGCGCCATGGGAAGGAACAGCAGTCGCCCGCCGCCCAGATGCCTGGAGCGGAGGTGCGCCCGCGGTCATCCACCGCGATTCCGTCATTCACTTCCAGCTTTGCTGCCTTGGCCAAGTCGACATTGGGCGCGACACCGATGCCGCAAACCACGGCATCGACCTTGAAACTGGTCCCATCCGACAGGACCGCGCCGCTGACGTGATCGGACCCGGTGAGACGGGCCAGAGCCGCGTCCTCGATGATTTCGACGCCTTCGGCCCGGTGACGGTCGGCGAACCAGAGCGCCGTATCCTGGCAGGACACCCGGCTGAGAATTCTTTGGGCCGCCTCAAGCAGCGTGACGCGCATGCCGCGTTTGCGGGCGACAGCGGCGGCTTCCAGACCGATATAACCGCCGCCGACGATAAGCAGGTGGCCGTCCGCGCGGATATGCGGCTCCAGCGCGTCGATATCCGCGAGCGTGCGCACGGCGAAGACGCCCGGCAGATCGCCCCCGATGTCGGCGGGCAGGCGGCGCGGCGTCGACCCGGTGGCGAGGATGATGGTATCGCAGCTTTCAGTTCCGCCTGTGTGGGTCAAGGTCATTGCGACGGGGTCCAGCGCGGTGATCCGGGTGCCGGTGTGAACCTCCACCCGCTGGTCGTCATAGAAAGATGCGGGCCGCAGATGCAGCCGGTCGCGCGTCATCTCGCCCAGCAGGTAGGCCTTGGACAGCGGCGGGCGCTGATACGGCAGTTCCGCCTCATCCCCCCAAAGAGTCAGGCGTCCGTCGAAGCCCTGCTTGCGCAGCGTCTCGACCAGGGTGGCCCCGGCCTGACCGGCACCGATTACGGCAATGTGCTGCATGTCGTTCCCTCTGGTCGTCTGTTAACGGACAGCTATATCCCGGCTTCAGAAACTTCAAACGCGAGGAACCATCCATGGCCATATCCCAAGGTGACAGATTGCCCGATACGCAGCTGATCCGGATCGGCGACGATGGCCCCGAGACGGTCTCCCTGTCCGAGATCGGACGCGGCAAGACCATCGCCGTCTTCGCCGTGCCGGGCGCCTATACGCCAACCTGTTCGTCGGCCCATGTGCCCAGTTTCATCCGCACCAGGGACGGGTTCGCGGCCAAGGGTGTGGATACCATCGTCTGCGTATCGGTGAATGACCCTTTCGTCATGAAAGCCTGGGGCGAGGCGACGGGCGCGACTGAGGCGGGTCTGCACATGCTGGCCGATGCGGACGGCACGTTCACCAAGGCCATCGGTATGGATTTCACCGCGCCGCCTGCCGGTCTGATCGGTCGGTCGAAGCGCTATGCGATGTTGGTCGACGATGGTGTGGTCGGAACGCTGCACGTTGAAGAAGCCACCGGCGTCTGCGAGATGACGGCCGGAGAGTCGCTTCTGTCCGAGCTCTGATTTCAGGCCCGGCATGTCGCGAGGTACAGATTGGTTTCCGACCGTGACACGCCGTCGATCAGACGGATACGGTTGAGCGTCGTGTCCAGTGCCTCCAACGTATCGGCACCCAGCTCGGCGATCAGGTCCCAGCGACCATGAGTGGAATGCACAGCTTCGACTTCCGTCATGGCGGCCAGCGTGCGGCTGACGCGGGCCGCACCCTTGCCCTCGATCTCGATCAGGATAATGCCACGCACCGGGCGGTCCGCCAGATCGCTCTTGAGGACTGCCCGATAGCCCAGGATTTCGCCGACCTGCGACAACTTCTCCATTCGGGCCCGCACGGTGGCGCGGGTGACGCCCAGCCTTGCGGCAAGTGTCGAAATGCCAGCCCGTCCGTCTTTGGAGAGTTGCACCAGAAGCCGGTGGTCGAGATCGTCCATTATGATTGCTCCGATTGATCACATTGGTCGAAACGTCGACCGATTTGACCTCATATCCCGCTTTCGACTGCCGCTCCAGCAGGGTCAACTGGCCCGAACAATCCGGAGCATCCCATGGCCAAGCACATCACCCTTCTCGGCGCGCCCATTCAGACCGGTGCCTGGCGGCGCGGTTGCCTGATGGGGCCGGATGCCCTGCGAACGGCTGATCTTGCCGCGACACTGGCGGCACTGGGACATGATGTGACGGATGCGGGCGACGTCTCCCCCGAAGTTCTGAGCGTGCCCGCGACCGAAAACCAGACCATCCGCGACCTGGACCTCTGCGCAGGTTGGGTGCGTGCGTTGCAGGCGGCGGCGGGCAAGGTGACCCAGGACACGACTCCAGTTTTCATGGGCGGCGATCATTTGATGGCGGCGGGCACGGTCCCGGCCATGGCCGCCCGTGCCGAAACGGACGGTCGTCCGTTGTTCGTGCTGTGGCTGGATGCGCATTCCGATATCCACGATTTCGACAGCACCGACAGCGGCAACCTGCACGGCACTCCGGTCGCGTATTTCACCGGCCTGTCAGATTTCTCGCCACAGTTCCCCGTTTTGCCCGGCAGGGTCGATCCGGCGAATATCTGCATGATCGGGCTGCGGTCCGTCGATCCGCATGAAAAGGCGGCACTGGCCCGCACTGACATTCAGGTGGCCGACATGCGCGCCATCGACGAACACGGCATTGCCGCGCCGCTGCGTGCCTTTCTTGACCGGGTCGAGGCGGCAAACGGACATCTGCACGTCAGCTTCGACGTCGATTTCCTGGAGCCGGGCATCGCACCTGCCGTCGGCACAACCGTTCCCGGCGGCGCGACTTTCCGCGAGGCGCATCTGGTCATGGAATGGCTGCACGACAGCGGACTGGTGACATCGCTGGACATCGCGGAGCTGAACCCCTTCATGGACGAGCGCGGCAAGACAGCCCGTCTGATGGTGGATTTCGTCGCCTCGCTGTTCGGTAAATCCGTCCTCGACCGTCCGACGCGGGCGCGAGGATGACATCCCGCGCCGCCCGTATTTCACGATCACCCCGAAAGGCCACATCATGACCGACCTGAACCCATCCCGCATGGCCATGGTGCCGTTTGTGTCGGTCCACAACATGATGCGCATCGTGAATGGCGATGGCGTGGCCGAGACCATCGCCGCCATCGCCGACCGGATCGAGGCGGATTTCCTGCGCTGGGAAGAGTTCGACAAGACCCCCCGCGTGGCCGCCCATTCCGCCGAAGGGGTAATCGAGTTGATGCCGACCTCGGACGGCGAGCGGTATGGGTTCAAATACGTCAACGGGCACCCGGCGAACATGGGGCGCGGGTTCCAGACCGTGACGGCTTTCGGGGTTCTGGCTCGGGTCGACAACGGTTACCCGATCCTGCTGTCCGAAATGACGATTCTGACGGGGCTGCGCACGGCGGCGGCGTCCGTGGTGGCCGCCCGCCATCTGGCCCCGAAAGACGCAAAGGTCATGGCGATGATCGGCAACGGCGCGCAATGCGAGTTTCAGGCGCTGGCCTTCCATCACGTTCTGGGTATCGAAGAAGTGCGGCTTTACGATATCGACCCGGACGCCACGGCCAAGGCGGTGCGCAATCTGGCGACAACGGGGTTGAAGGTCACGTCCTGCACCACGGCCGAAGACGCTATCGCGGGCGCGCAGATCATCACCACATGCACGGCGGACAAGAAACAAGCGACGATTCTGACCGACAACATGGTGGGCGCGGGCGTCCACCTCAACGCGATCGGCGGCGATTGTCCCGGCAAGACGGAGCTGCATCGCGACATCCTGAAGCGCTCGGATATTTTCGTGGAGTATCCGCCGCAGACGCGCATCGAGGGCGAGATCCAGCAACTTGACGACGATCATCCTGTGACCGAGCTGTGGCGCGTGATTGCGGGAAAGGCAACGGGCCGGACGTCACGCGATCAGATCACCCTGTTCGACAGCGTCGGCTTTGCGACCGAGGATTTCAGCGCGCTGTGCCACATCCACGATGCGGCCCGGCGAACAGGATACTATGTCGATCTGGACATGCTGGCCGATCCGGATGATCCGCGCGACCTGTTCGGGATGCTGGCGCGGGCCGCAGAGACCTGAACCGGACTGCGCGCGATCAGTCGTCCTTGACGATATGCACGGTGCGATTGGGAAATGGGATTTCCACCCCGGCCGCGTCCAGCGCCAGCTTCACCTCGCGGTTCATGTCCTTCCAATAGGCGAAGAATTCCGTCCGTGGCACCCAGGCGCGAACCATGAAATCAACGCTGCTGGCACCCAGTTCAGTAACTTTGATGGTCGGTGGCGGGTCGGCCAGAAATCGCGGGTCGGCGGAGATCGTGTCGCGGATAACCCGTTCGACCGTATCCAGATTGGCGGAGTAGCCAACCCCGAACGTCCACTCCGCCTGCCGCGTATCATAGGCGGAGTAATTGGTAATCGTGTTTCCCCAGACTTCAGAGTTGGGGATGATGATCTGAACGTTGCCGATGCTGGCCAATTCGGTAAAGTTCAGGTTGATCGCCTTCACCGTCCCGGACTCGCCATTGATCGTGACAAAATCGCCCAGTTTGATGGGCCGGAAGAAAATCAACATCACACCCGCCGCCACGTTCGAAAGCGTGCCTTGCAACGCCAGACCGATGGCCAGACCCGCGGCACCGATGACGGCCACCAAAGACGTCGTCTGAATTCCGAAGGTGTTCAGCACGATCAGGAACGACAGTCCGATGATGGCATATCGCGCAAGGTTCGCCAGAAAATCGAACAACGTGTCGTCCAGCCGCTTGTGCTTGTGCGACAGCCCCGAAATCCGCCCCGCGACCCATCCCGCGACCATCAGGCCAATGACCAGGACCACAATGGCGGACAGCACATTGCCCAGAATGCCCGCCAGATAGTCGAAGGAAATGAAGTCGCCCAGCGTGCGCCCGGCGTAGACTTCGGTCGAGAGGAGTTCGTTCATGTCGAAGGCGTCTTTCAGGTCAGTTTGTCGATAGCACGCGCAAGGTCGATATCCTTTTGCGTCAGGCCGCCCGCATCATGCGTCGTCAGCCGAATGTCCACCCGGTTCCAGACATTGCGCCAGTCAGGGTGATGGTTCGCAGCCTCTGCCAAAAGGGCCACGCGGGTCATGAACCCCCATGCCTGCGAAAAGTCTTCGAACTTGAACTGCCGGGTGATGGCGTCTGCGCCACCGGACCAGCCCTCGGGGATTTCCATATAGGTCATTCCTGTTCCTCCTGCGCGATGCGCCGAAACGGACCATAGCCGGTCAGAACTTCGATGTCCTCCTCCACGGCCTGTGCCTCGGCCTCCAGAAACTGCTCGACGGCGCGACGGAAGCCTTCATTCGGAATATGGTGAAGGCTGTGGCAGGTCACGGGCAGATAGCCGCGCGCAAGCTTGTGATCGCCCTGCGCCCCGGCCTCGACCCGCGACAGGCCGCGTTCGATGGCAAGGTCGATGGCCTGATAATAACACAGCTCGAAATGCAGCATCGGGTGATGTTCGACCGCGCCCCAGTAGCGCCCATAGAGCACATCGCGTCCGATGAAATTCAGCGCGCCCGCCACTGGCACGCCATCGCGTTCGGCCAGAACCAGCAGGACGTCGTCGCGCATCGTTTCCTGCACCTGATCGAAGAACGCGCGGGTCAGATATGGTGTGCCCCATTTGCGCGCGCCGGTGTCGCGATAGAACCGCCAGAAAGCATCCCAATGCTCGGGCCGCAATTTATCTCCGGTATAGGTATTGATTTCGCCTCCGAACCCCTGCGCGACGGCGCGTTCACGGCGGATTGTCTTGCGCTTGCGGGAACTGAGTGCCGCCAGAAACTCACCGAACGCTTCATATCCGTCGTTGAACCAGTGGAACTGCTGGCTCGATCGTTCCATCAGGCCCAGCGCCGCGCCCGCCGCCCTTTCGTCTTCGGTGCAGAACGTGATGTGCAGCGACGACAGCCCGTTTTGCTCCGTCACCTGCACCGCCGCCTGAACCAACGCCCGAAACCCGACGTCCTCGTATCCCGGTCGCAACAGGAACCGCCGCCCGGTTGCAGGGGTAAACGGAACCGCCAGTTGCAGCTTGGGGTAATAATCGCCGCCCGCCCGCTCCCAAGCCTGCGCCCAGGAGTGGTCGAAGATGTATTCGCCCTGACTGTGCCCTTTGGCATAGAGCGGCGCGCAGGCAATGATGTCCTGTCCTGACTTTACTATCAGATATTGCGGTTGCCAGCCGGTGCCCGGCCCGACGCTCCCGGATGTTTCCAGCGCGCGCAGGAACCGATGCGTCGTGAACGGGTCATTCGGCGGGCCACCGTCCGCCGTTTCGGGACTGGCACAGGCGTCCCAGTCGGCGGCGTCGATATCGGCCAGCGACGGCACGACATGGATCGCAACTTCGGGTTCGGTCTTGAGGACGGATTTGGTCATGGGCAACAGGTGGGGCCGTTACGCATCAGGGCAAGTAGTCTTCGAACGTGACGGCATCGGCGATTTTGCGCGCCTCGGCCTCCTGCGCCGGAGATCGGATCGTCCAGCACAGGATCGCGGCCCCAGCGCGCTTCAACTCGGACACGCGGGGCATATCCAGCGCATCGGCCTGGTGGCTTATGAAATCGCACCCCAGTCTGTCGAAATCTGGGATTGCGGCCAAGCGATCCCGTGTGGACGCCGTCAGTTCGGGCCAATGATCGGCATCAAAGGCGGAAGTCACCAACCCGCGCGACAGATGTGGCGCATCGCGCTGAAAGCAGGCGACCGAATGCGGGTTGAACGACATCACCGCGACGTCGCCGGCATAACCGTCCAGTGCCGCCATCGCCGCCGCTTCCAGGGGGCCAACATCGGGACCCATCTGCCCATCCTGATCCTTGACCTCGATCAGGACAGGCACACGCCCGGCAATCATCTCAAGCACCGCTTCCAAGGTCGGTATACCGGCATCTCCGCCTCGCAAGCCGGTCTGGAAGAGGGCCTTTGCCGTGAACGAACCGACTTTGCCATCTCGCACGGTCAGACGAGCCAGATCGTAGTCATGAAACACCATGGCATGGCCGTCGGACGACGGTTGAAGGTCCAGTTCGATGGCGACATCAAGTTCCACGGCGGCGCGGAAGGCCGCCATGGAATTCTCGGGTCGTCCGACCCCATCGGCCCCGATCCCGTGCAGGCCACGGTGCGCGATATGTCCCTTCAGAAATGCTGCGGGCAGGGTCATTTTATGCGAAAGATACCTTCAATCTCGATGGCGACACCGAATGGAAGAATGGCACCGACTGCGGATCGCGCATGGCGCCCCGGATCGCCCAGCGCTTCGACCAGAAAGTCCGATGCACCGTTCACGACCTTGGGCTGATCCTCGAACTCGGGCGTGCAGTTGACGAAAGCGGTTAGCTTGACGACCTGCTCCAGCCGTTCGATATCGCCACCGCAGGCCGCCTTGACCTGTGCCAGCAGGCTGATCGCACAGGCGCGGGCGGCGGCGGCACCGTCCTCGACCGACATATCATCACCCAGCCGTCCCTTGATCAGCCCGTCCGGACCGTTGCTGATCTGGCCCGAGACGAACAGCAAGTCGCCCGAGCGGATGGCAGGCACATAGTTCGCGGCCGGGGCCGGGGCATCGGGCAGGGTTACGCCCAACTTTGCAAGGGTCTCGGTATAGGACATCGGGCAACTCCTGTTATTGTCGCACGATTGCTGACATGCCGAACCGCCGATGCCAAGCAGATGTCCGGACGCGTGGCATGCGGGAGGAGGCACATGTCCGTACGAAGACTATTCCCGAAACGCGCGCTTGAAGTAATCGGTCATCGGCTTGACGAGATAGGCCAGCACCCTGCGGTCGCCAGTCCGCAGATAGGCCTCGACCGGCATGCCCGGAAGCAGAATCTGACCGTCGAGCCGCGCGATTTCCCCGGCGTCGGGCTGCACCTCCGCCAGATAATACGTCAGTCCCGTCGCCGGATCAGTCAGGGCGTCGGGCGATACGCGACGGATATGGCCAAACAACTCTGGCGTGATCCGTGCGTCGAAGGCAGGCAGGCGCAGGGTCACAGGTTGTCCGGGATACACCTGATCGACATGGATCGGATCGACCTGAGTGATGATTACCAGCGGCCGGTCCTGCGGCACGAGATAGAGAACCGGGTCGGCTGCGCGAATGACGCTGCGCTGGGCAAAGACCTGCATGTCATGGACGATTCCGGCAACCGGAGCGGTGATGTCGAGACGGGACATGCGCGCGCGCACGGCACGGTCACGTTCCGCAATCTCCATCTGACGGGATCGCAGGTCCCGCAATTCCGTGATCGCATCTTCGCGCGTGCGGTTGCCTTGTTTGAGGATTTCCAGATCGATTTCGGTCATGCGGCCCTGCAATTCGGCCACCGAGGCGCTGAATTCGCCCAGTTGCCCCAGCAGTCCGGCTTCGTCCCGTTGCAACGCCAGAACGCGGGAGGATTGGGTCAGGCCGCTTGCCAGAAGGGTCTGCTGGGCCACCAGTTCCTGACGCAGTAGCACCAGCTGACGCCGCAGCGCTGCGGATTGGGCGGCGACCCCGGAAATCTGGTTGGCGATCTGCTCCTTGCGGCGGGTCAGCTGTTCGACCTCGCGACTGCGCGCGGTGCTGCGGGTCGCGAAAAGGTTGCGCTGTCCTGCAATGGTCTCTGCCACGTCGCGGCGGACCCGCCCTGCGGCCAGCAGACCGGCGGGAAAGGTCAGCAGCTGCGCCCCGTCCCTTTCGGCCATCAGGCGCGCTGCGCGTCCCTCGAGTTCGAGGATCTGACTCCTCAGGATATCGGCATCCGATTGCAGCGCAGTCGGGTCAAGCCGGATCAGCACCTGACCGGCTTCGACCATATCGCCGTCGCGTACCAGGATTTCGGTCACGACGCCGCCGTCCGGGTGTTGCACGACCTGCCGGTTCCGGTCGACCGCAATCCGCCCCGAAGTCACGATTGCGCCTGAGATTTCCGCCGTCAGTGCCCATGACCCGAACCCGCCGATCAGCAACAGAAGGGCCAGAATTCCCAGCATCAGTGGCCTTGCAGTGGAATATTGCGCCAGATCAGGACCAGGGCCAGCGGTGCGCGTCACGACATTGTCCCCGGTCGCGCGCCACCCGCGATCTGGACGTGGTTTTTTACGCGTTTCTGCAAGACTTCCTCGCGCGGGCCGAAGGCAGCGCGTGCGCCATGCTCCAGCATCAGAAGCAGATCGCATTCCTGAATCGCGGCGGGGCGGTGCGCGATTATGATGACTGCGCCACCCGCATCCTTCATGGCCTTGATCGCGCGGTTCAACGCCATCGTTCCGTCGTTGTCGAGGTTCGAGTTCGGCTCGTCCAGGACCAGAATCTCGGGGTCGCGGAACATTGCGCGGGCCAGACCGATGCGCTGGATCTGCCCTCCCGACAATCGGCCCCCGACGGCAGACACAGGCGTGTCGTAACCTGCTGGCTGCTGAAGGATCATCTCGTGCGCGGCGGCTTTCTTTGCGGCTTTGACGATCAGTGCCGGGTCTGCATCGGATTGAAGGCGGGCGATATTTTCGCCGATGGTGCCGTCGAACAATGTCACCGTCTGCGGCAGATAGCCGATATAACTGCCCAGAACGTCGGGGTCGTATTGTTCCAGCGTCGCGCTGTCCAGTCGCATGCGACCGCCTGCGGTGGGCCATGCTCCGGTGATGGCCTTGGCCAGCGACGTCTTGCCCGCGCCAGACGGTCCGATGACGCCCATCGCCTGACCTGGGGCCAGCACGAAGGACACTGCCCGCAGGCTGGCCTGGGTCGCACCCGGAGGCACCATCGTCACATTCTCGGCGACCAGCCGCGCCCTCGGGCGGGGCAGGGGTGTGCGCACCACTTCGGCGGGGATCGTGTCCAGCAACTCGATCACCGACAGACGCCCGCGTCGCGCCGCATGGATCATCTGCCATTGGCCGATCACCATTTCGATGGGCGACAGGGCGCGTCCCAGAAGGATGGATCCGGCGATCATCGCGCCAGCCGTCATCTCGCCCCGCAAGACCAGCCATGCCCCGAGACCCAGCATTGCCGATTGCAGGAACAGCCGCAGTGTCTTGGTCGTAACGGTAAACAGCCCCGAGCGGTCCGAGAACATCATCGATTGCGTCAGAGACCGGCCTCGCGTCTCCATCCAACGGGCGAAGGCGGCGCCGCGCATGCCCATGGACTGAACGAGTTCCGCCTCGGATGCGAGTTGCTGTGCCGTCAGTTCGGCGCGCGCAGTGGCCAGATTTGCCTGCGCCATCGGTCCGGATGCCATCAACTGGTTGATCAAGGCCAGCGCGATCAGCGCGACCCCACCGGCAAGGGCAAGAAGCCCCAGCATCGGGTGGAACAGAAAGATCGCCGCGATGAACAGCGGCGTCCAGGGGATGTCGAACAGGGCGAGAAAGACAGGTGAGGACATCAGCCGCTGCACAGCCTCGACATCCCGCAGCGGATTGCGCCCACCCGCCCCACCGGGGGTCAGCGACAAATGGCGCAGATGCGCGGCGAAGACGCGGCCGTCCAACCGGGCCTGAAACTCCGCGCCGACCCGCGCCATGACACGCCCGCGGGCATGATCCAGCACACCCATCATGACAAACAGGAATGTTGCCACGACTGACAGTGCGACAAGCGTTTCTTCGGATCTTGAACCCAGAACCCGGTCGTAGACCTGAAGCATGTAGACCGGGCCGGTCAGCATCAGAAGGTTCACCGCCATCGAAAACACGAAAACCATCCTCATCGAAGCGGCCGACGCCCGGCGGATGGCGGCGACCTCCTCACTGCCCGAGGGGCGCGTGGTTCGGCACGGGGGTGGCATGCGGTGCGGACTCCGTTATCGGGCCGCGTCTTTTAGCGTCAGAGGAATGAACAGACCGTCAATTGCGACGGAAAATTCCACCCAGAACATCCATCAATATCCGCTCCGCCAGATCGGGTTGCGGCTGCTGATGCTGGGGCTGCTGCGGTGCGGGCCGCTGCTGAACGACCTGCGGGGCGGGGGCGGGGCGTGCCTCGGCCTCGGCGTCGATCATCGGCAGGGGCCGGACCGGCAGACCCTCCTGCACGCGCACCATCGTCTCGCGCCAGATTTCGGCGGGCAAGCCGCCGCCCGTCACGCCGGTCAGGGGCGAATTGTCGTCATATCCCATCCAGACGCCCGCGACGTAATCCCCAGTGAAGCCGATGAACCATGCGTCGCGATAGCTGCTGGTGGTGCCGGTCTTACCCGCTGCCGGGCGGCCATCGGGCAGCTTGGCGCGCTTGCCGGTGCCCCTCTCGACGCCCTGATACATCATGTAGACAAGCTGTCGCGCGGCGTTTTCCTGAATGACCCGTTCCCCCAGACCGCTTTCGTGATCGACGAGCGGCACGTCGTCGCCACGCAGAGTCAGCGAACTGAGTCCATAGGGTGTGACGCTGGTGCCGCCATTCAGGATACCGGCATAGGCCCCGGTCATTTCCAGTAGGGTGGATTCACTTGCCCCCAGGGCCAGGGCAGGGCCGGCCGCCAGGTCGCTGTTGATCCCGAAATCGGTGGCCACCTTGCGGACCACATCCCGACCGACCTGTTCCGACAGCCGTACGGTCGATGTATTCAGCGACCGCGCCAGCGAATCTGTGAGCGTGACTTCTCCGGCGTAATTGCGGCTGTAGTTCTCGGGCGACCACGCACCCGATCCGGGGATGTTCAGTGTTAACGGTGCATCCAGAATGTAGTCGTCAAACCGCATTCCCAGATCCAGCGCCGCGGCATAGACGAAAGGTTTGAAGCTGGAACCGGTCTGGCGAACTGCCTGGATGGCGCGATTGAATTGCCCGCCGCCCCGCGTGTCGCGCCCGCCGACCATCGCGCGGACCGCGCCGTCGGCGGACATCACGACGATAGCGCCCTGCGCCTCGGACTCCGGACTGACACTGGCCTCGAAAACCGCGGCCAGGGCATCCTCGGCGGCCTTCTGGATACGCTGATCGAGGGTGGTCCGGACCAGAACATCTTCTGTCGTCTCGCCGGTCAGGAAGTCGGGACCGGCCGACATGACCCAATCCGCGAAATACCCGCCAGTGTCCTGCCCTGCGGCGGACGAGAGGGTGGCGGGCTGTTCGAGGGCCTGAGCGAATTCCGCACTGGTCAGATAGCCCTGCTCGCGCATCAGGCGCAGCACCGTTTCGGCCCGGTCCTGCGCACGTTGCAGGTTGTTGGTCGGTGCGTAGTAGCTGGGCGCGGGCAGCAGACCCGAAAGCATGGCCGCCTCGGACGGGTTCAGCCGTGCGACCGATTTTCCGAAATATCGCTGGCTGGCGGCGGCGAAACCCCGCGCACCAGCCCCAAGATAAGCCCTGTTCAGATAGATCGCCAGGATCTCATCCTTGGTGAACTTCGCCTCCAGCGCCAAGGCATAGGGAATTTCTTTCAGCTTGCGCCACACGCTTCCGACGCGGCAGTCGGCCTCGAATTGCGCTTCGGTCATGCCAAGGGTCTGGTCCCAGTCCTGTCCCAGACACAGAAGCTTGGCGACCTGCTGTGTGATGGTCGAGCCACCGCCGCCCGAAAACGGCCCCCGTCCGGCCTGCATATTGCTACGCATGGCACCGACGATGCCGCGGGGGCTGACGCCGAAGTGTTTATAGAATCGCTTATCCTCACTGGCCACGACGGCATTCGACAGTTGAGTCGATACCCCATCCAGCGTGATCAGCCCGGCGAAATTGTCACCGCGCCAGGCAAATGTCTGCCCCTCGCGATCCTGCAATGTGACGGACCCGCGCGCCCGCCCGTCGGACAGCGTGGCCATGTCAGGAATGCGGGCATAATTGTAGATCGTCGCCGCCAGCAGGATGGCAGCCGCGATCGCTGCCCCACGCCACGCCAGCGCCCAGCCCAGCCGGATCAGCAAACCGAATGGCAGGAATAGCCAGCCCAGAAGGCCGCGCGACTTGCGGGCGGTGGGCTTGGCACGCCTTTTGCGGGCCGGTTTCGCGGCGGGTTTTTCGCCCCTGGGCGTTGTCCGCCGTTTGTCGGCGACCAGACGGGTTTTGCCAGATCGTGCCATTGCTGCTCATCCCGTTAGAGGGTTTTCGCCAATATATGGCGATGCGAGTCGATTGTGCACCCCGAACCTCAAATCCTTCGCAGGTGCAGCATATTTGATATGCCTAAATTTTATGCTTTGCCTCGAAAACAGGCGAAAATCCGGGCATCGGGTACGGAGTGAACCTGCCAAGCCTGCCTATACGTTGCGCCTCCCCCCACGGGTTCGTGATCTGCCGTCGTCCGGTCTGTGGATCGCAATGACAAGGGGAATTGATGTGAAACTCATCATCGCAGCAATCAAGCCGTTTAAGCTGGAGGAGGTCCGAGAGGCACTGACCACCCTCGGCGTGCGCGGCATGATGGTGACGGAGATCAAGGGCTTCGGAAGCCAGTCGGGTCACACCGAAATCTATCGTGGAGCCGAATACGCCGTAAACTTCGTGCCGAAGGTCAAGCTGGAGATCGTGGTGCCCTCCGCCATGGCAGACCAGGTCGTAGAGACCATCGCCGCCACTGCCAAGACCGACAAGATCGGCGACGGCAAAATCTTCGTCCTCGACGTTAGCCAGGCCGTGCGCGTGCGCACCGGCGAGCTGAACGACGACGCGATCTGATCGACATTCAAGGGGACAGGATTGACATGAAACTCCACAACTCACTTCTTCTCGGGGCAATGCTCCTCGCTTTGCCCACGATGGGCACCGCGCAGGACGCCGCCGCACCCGAATTCGCGACTTTCGCGGACACCGCTTATATCTTCAACACGCTGCTGTTTCTTATCGGTGGCTTTCTGGTGTTCTGGATGGCCGCCGGTTTCTCCATGCTGGAAGCCGGTCTCGTCCGGTCCAAGAATGTGACGATGCAGCTGACCAAGAATATCGCTCTCTTTTCCATTGCTGCGCTCATGTATTGGCTGATCGGCTACGGCATAATGTATCCTGGCGACGACTGGACCATCGTGGGCTATCTGGGCAAACTGTTCGCGCCCGCATCGCTGGAGCCTGTGGGTGCCGGTGCGGACGTGGTCGACGTGACCTATGCGTCCGTCGGTTCGGACTTCTTTTTCCAGCTGATGTTCGTCGCCGCCACCGCGTCAATCGTTTCAGGCACTCTGGCCGAGCGCATCAAGCTCTGGCCGTTCCTGATCTTCACGGTGGTGCTGACCGGCGTCATCTATCCGATCGAGGCCTCGTGGCAGTGGGGCGGCGGCTGGTTGTCGGAGGCCGGATTCTCGGACTTTGCCGGTTCGACCCTGGTCCATGCTACCGGAGGGTTCGCCGCACTGGCGGGTGCGATCGTGTTGGGCCCGCGTCTGGGCAAATACACCAAGGAAGGCCGCGTCGTTCCGATGCCCGGCTCGAACCTGGCGCTTGCGACCCTGGGCACGTTCATCCTTTGGATGGGCTGGTTTGGATTCAACGGTGCATCGCAACTGGCCATGGGTTCCATCGGTGACGTGACCGACATCAGCCGTATCTTCGCGAATACCAACATGGCGG
>Ga0209634_1000763_pt1 | contig 24455 bp, 35 predicted proteins | sample LinPmetageLP40_FD_184043 | JGI IMG/M metagenome (GOLD analysis project Ga0209634, IMG submission 184043) | Marine viral communities from the Pacific Ocean - LP-40 (SPAdes) (version 2) | ecosystem: Environmental > Aquatic > Marine > Oceanic | place: Pacific Ocean | collected 2010-08-26 | reverse complement strand
TTATAGCTTCAGAGTAAAGTGCTTGGCATTTCTTTAGGTTTCCATAAGTAGAGAGGGCAGCAATATTGCCCTCTTCTACTTCTGTTAATAAATGAGCTACTTCTTGCTCACGCATCTGGAAGAATAAATCTTTAGACATATTAAAAATCTAAAGATTCTAATGCTTCAACTCCATCTAACTCAGCTACATCCTCAACTACTACATCTTTTGCAAAATATGTAGTTAAGTAGTTTTCAAGCTCTGTTGCTTTAGCTTGTACCATTTTTAACTCTGCATCTGATAAAGATGTGTTAAATACAAAGTTTGGTGTAGAGTATTTAACCATTCCTTTTTTGTGATCCTCAGCAGATTCAATAGATATCCACTCATCACTTAATCTTTTCCAAGCTCCTTTCTCAACTAGCTTACTCCATTTACTAACTGCTGCACCTTTTAAAGAAATGTTGATTAACTCTCCTTCTTTGGTTACTGCATAAATAGATTTGTGATAGTTACCACCAGCAGCATTTACTGCTCCTTTGATATTTTTGTAAATACCACTAGCAATGATTCTGCCTTTGTGAGTTCTCACTTCTAGTTCTTCTGTACCAATTTGCAAAACCTCATTAGAGTATATTCCAGTCTGGTCAGAATCAGAGAACCCTTTGATACAATGATACTCTTCTAATACAATAAATGTAAGAGGTAGTTTTACTTCTACATTTTGCTTTAACTCTTTATTAAAAAAGCTAAAGCTCTTGTTGTTACTTTTCCACTCTAAGAATTTAGAAGTTGGATTGGTAGTTTTTGTTACTTCTCTTTTAAGAAATCCCATAATAATTATTGTTTTAAATTACGATTGATTTGCTGAGGCAATCGCTTCCTCATCAATAAGTTGTTGTGCTTTCTGTATTTCTAGTTTTGTAAACTTTTCTTTGTTTTGAATTATGTATTCAGCTAATTTTTTTTGAGGGTTTTGCATTTTTATATTTTTAACATTTTTCTAACTAACACTACTGCTTCTTGTTTTGTTAAGTGATTGCTATTCTTTTTTTTCTTGCTAAAACTTGGATTCTCCCCTAGAATTAATCTTGCCTTGCTCTTAGCTTCATCAGAAAGAGTAGGTAAAAGATTGATTATATTTTGTTCCAGAGGAGACATAGAGTTAAAAAGGAAGTTTAGATCCCTGAACTTCTAAAACTCCGATTAACTCATCCAAGCAACCCAAATCATATTTGTATGCAATAGCAGCAATTGCTATTTCTTCTTGGTCTGTTTTAGCATTATGAAATGCGTTATAAACAATATTGTTTAGGGTTTGATTTGACTTACTATCTTTTGATAGACTTGTACTTTTGAGTTGATTGATAATATTTGACATAATTATATAATTGAAAATTCAAGGTTTTTTATTATTGTATCGTAAATGTTTTCATCTGGAAAGACCTCTCCAACATCATCATACATTGTTATATAGATAGAGCTGACTTCTTGATACTGGTAATTCTCTTTGTTTAACCAAACAATATTAACCTCTCCAAATAGCTCAAATAAGAATTGGTCTGTATCAAATTGTGTACGAAATGGAACTGAATCATAAGTGCTACCTTGATAGGTTGCTCGGTCTAATCTTATAAAGCAGTTTTGTAGAATTTGTAGTTGTGTGTTTTCAGAGATTAAAGTGTTTTTTTGTAGCATTTTGGGTTTTAAAATTGTATATTTACTAACATTCTTTCACCAAATATACACAAAATGCGTATAAATATGCACACAATGCGTAACAAATTTTTAATTAATTTGTAAAGCCTTTATAATGAGCCCTTTAGAAATAAAAAAAATGCGCAAAAAATTAAACCTAACACAGACCGAATTTGGTAAATTGTTTGGTTTAGGTTTAAGAACCGTTCAAATGTGGGAATCTGGTGAGAGAATTATGAATGAAAGTGTTAAAATTCTTTTAAATAATTATTTAAAGGAAAAACATGGTGTAGGATCAAATGCTGATATAGGTATTGAAGAACTAGAATCCCTAAAAGATTTAGCATCTGATGTAATAAAAAACCACCATAAACTCCTACAAGTAGAAATTTATAGTTTATGGTTTGAAGTTGAAAGCCAAAAGAGAGCTATTCAAATTTTAAAAGAATAATATTTAGTTGTTTTCTTCCTATATTATTTTTTAATTTTTCAATAATCTTATTATTTTTTATTACTTGTTTTTTGTAGTAATCTATAGAGGGTTTATTTTTTTTCAAAAACTTAAATTTTATTCCAACATACTAAATTTTATAATAAGAGATAAATAATATTTTTAAATAAATAATATCTTTTATAGCAATTTTTATAGTTAGAGAGTTAGAGGTTATTGTTTATTATTTTTTTATTATTGTTAAACAATAAATATAAAAAATTAAGTACAAAAAAGCAAGTAGTTGCATAAAAAAAAGTACGTTATTTGGTTGTCATTAATCATAAATCGACAATGCATAAAGTCAGTGTTTATAAGGGTTTGTAAATCTACCTTAGGATTCATAACCCTGAGGTCACGGGTTCAAATCCCGTCTTCGCTACAAATTTAAAGTAAACACAACTCTTTGTAAATAAACGATTTAGGTTCAAAATTTAAGTCGTTTTTGTATGAAGAAAAATAAAAAAATACTTCAAAAATACGTTGTAGAGTACGCACTAGATGTTTTAAAAAAAATGCAAAAAAAATACACTATTTCTTTTTATACTGGAGGAATAAACGTCAATGAATGGAAATATTTAAGCAAAAGTGAAAAAACAAAAGCACTAAAAAAGTCTTGGTATTTAAGATGGTCTTTTAGAAATCCAAATACAAACAAACTAGAAAGGCAAAGCCATTTAAAAGGAGGAGTTAATAAATTAAAAAAATTTGAGGATAGAGTAAGGCATTTAAAGAATTTAAAGTTTGGATTAGAAACTGCAATTAGAAATGGCTACTCCCCTTTTAATTTAAACAACTTTGAAGATGAAAAAAAAGTACATACTATAAAAGAAGCATTAGAGTTAGCTTATGAACATTGTACTCTATCTGTTTCTAAAATAACATCTAAAGACTACCTCCATACAAAGAACCAATTTTTAGACTTTCTTAAATATAATCAAAACAAAGACATAAATGATTTAACAAAGTCTGTTGTTCTTAAATTCTTAAATCAAAAACTAAAAGAAACATCTGCAAGAACTCGCAACAACTCAAAAGCATCTCTATCAGCTCTGTTTACTATAATGGAAAACAAACTTAATTTAATAGATAGAAACTTTATTAAAGACATAGGTAACGAAAAGACAAAACCAAAAACAGATAGAACCTTTACTAGAAAAGAACTTAAAGATATTGTAGACTATTTAAAAAATAACGATCCGTACCTATTAATGTATATCCGTTTTGTCTCGTATTGCTTTCTACGTCCAGTTGAGGTAAACAGATTAAAAGTAAAAGATGTAAACCTAGAAGAAAATCTTTTATATTTTAAAGCAAAAAACAAACCTCAAAAAACAAAACGCATTCCAAGTATATTTATAGAGGATGTAAAAGCAATGAATTTACACCTATATAATAAGGAGTACTTTTTATTTACATTAAAAAATAAACCAGCAGAATGGAATACAGACGATAATACAAGAAGAGACGCATTTAGTAAACGATTTAAAAAAGTAAAAAATAAATTCAACTTAGGCAAAGAATATGGTTTGTATTCTTTCCGTCATTCTTTTATTACAAATCTTTTTAGGTATTTAAGAAGTACTGAGAACAAAAGCTACTCAGAAGCAATAAAAGAACTACAACCAATTACTGGTCATGAAACGCAACAAGCTCTTGAGATGTATATCCATAAAATAGATGCAGACATTCCAGAGGATTGGTCTGAAAAAATAGACTTTATATTATAAGTGCATAGGCTCGTTAATTGCGTAACTACCCCCAAACACAACTGCACAACCAATAGCTGGTTTCTTAAAGTTCTTACCATAAGCCATAGCATAAGATGTATTGTCTATACCACAACCAACTGCACAACCAAAGACTTTAAAATTAGCACCAACTGCAAACTCAGTAAACATTTCTGTATGCCTATGCCCTTGAACAGTAGACTGCATATCATCTTTTGCTTTCTTTGTAGCTCTACCAGATTCTCCATGAATGTATTGTACATTATCATAAACAAAACGAGTATTAAAATTCCAATTAGGAGTTTCTAATACTTCTCCAAATGTCTTAACCCATCTTTTAGGTACTCCAGATGCAAATGCTTTACGAGAAATAATTCTATCGTGATTACCGATACAAACGTCAGCTACTGGAAAAGCATTATACCATCTTGATAATTTATAAATAGCTAAATCAAGTTCATCTCCTCCACCCATTCCATCTGGGTCAGGATCGTGAAAAGAAGAATAATGATTATCGATAACATCTCCTATAAATATTACCTTGTTACAATTGTGTTTTGCATAAACATCTTTGCAATGTTTTAAATAACCCTCTAAACAAAATGGCTCGTGTAGGTCTCCAATAACTAAGATGCGTTGTTGGTCTTGTATTAAATTCTTGTAGGCTTTTAATATTTTACCTTTAAGTCTTGGTCTTTCTTCTTTTCCCATATATATATAATGAGAAAAACCTTGAAATTTATTTTATTTTCTTATTTTTTCTAGTGTTCTTGCACCAAAATAACCACCATAAACAAGCATAAGTAGATTTCCAAGTAAAGAAATCCATTGTTGGTCTATATTAAAAGATTGCAAAGAGCTATCTAAAATCACATAAATAAAAAGAGACAAGGTTAAAAAAGCAATGCTTAAAGGTCTTATGTTTTTACTTAACCAACTACTAGAAGACATATCAGATTGCCAACGTTTAGTTACCTCCTGCATCTCAATAACATCTTGCTGCAAGTCTGCCAACATCATTTCTTTATCTTTTGCTGGTATATCTTTATCTTTTGATATTGCTTTTATAACATCTATTGGATTACCTCCGTCAATAGCAGCAACTATTGTTTCTCCCATTGGTATATTGTTTTTTACAACACCTCTCCAAAGGTTACCAAAGAAAGTACCTTTACCTCCGTTTTTTCTTAGTTTAGTATCACTCATATTAGTATGTCCAAATTACTTGTTGTGATTTGTCTTTATCGTCATCAACGTGAATAAATGTATCTGCAATACCAATACGATTAAAACCAACGTGCATAAGTGAATTTAAGACCTTGTATCTTGTTCTGCTATCAGTTGCTTTTATATCTACTGCCAAACCTTTAATATGACTTGAGGTAGGGTTTTTTATAGACTCTGCGTGTTCTGGACTTCTATAAGCAGAATTAATTACAAATGGCACTTTAGCAAACTCTCTTGCCTTGTCTAGTTTAGCAAGAAAGTCTGTATCCATTTTATATTCTACTTCTTTAAAGTATTTAGTCATTGCTTATTTTATTTATCATTGCTTGTATCTCCTTTGGGTCTACATCTAAACTCATTGATAAACCACCTTGCCATACTCTCTTTAGCTTATTACTTTCATCAAACAATATAATAGCTGGTACAGATTTTACTTGTTCCTTAAACTTTTTTGGTTGGTCATCATAATTAACTTTTAAAACCCTTACATTTTTAAGTTTACTTAAATGTTTGTAATCGTTAGCTTTATTCCAAATTGAATTAACATACAATAAGGTTACATCTTGAGAGTATAGACTTACAGAAAACAAAAGTGATATTACAAGTAAAAAGGTTTTCATAATTATCTTTTTATAATTTGGAATAGTTTCTCGTCTATCTTGTCTAACTTATCACTATTCTTATTTACCTTTTCATTGATATTTATTATCGTTGTACGAACTAATTCATCTTTTAATTCATACTCTGATTTCTTTATCTCTGGCTCTGGTAATTGCTTTGCTAATTCTATATCTGATTGTAAAGCGAAATAAACAGATGCTATTGAAACTGCACCAGTAACAATAATACCAATAGTTTTTAAGTCTAGTTGTACTTGTGTATCTTCTGATATTTTATTAGCCATTTTTATTTTGTTTACTCATATTAATAATCTTCATAATTGTGTAGACAATAGATACTAAAAGTAAAGTTAATTTTAGCCATTGTTCTATATTAGAAAAACTAACCATAAAGGTTATAAGATTTAAAGCTCCTAATTTAATATCTTGCATATCCATCTTTTAAGGTTTTGGCACTTCTGCGTTTCTAGGGAATCCGTAAAATTGATGCGCTGCGTTGTCAGCTGGATAAACTTCATTATTCCCAAAGTCTAAGTCATCAGTACTCATTATATCATAAGCAACACCATCATAATAAATAGGAGGTGTTATCTCGTGACCATCTGGATCATAAGTACCAGGTATTTCTACAACTTTACCAATGTAAACAACTGCTTTTGTTCCGTTGATATACTGCATAGATGTAACACCTTCTTCTGTTACTTCTTGCCAAACGTTGTTATCTATTAAGACTTGTTTGCCTTGTTGTTCTGTATCAAAAACTAATTTGTATATGTGCATTTTATATTGTTGTTAAAGATTGTAATTCTGCATCTGTTAATGCTTCTTTGTAAACTGCTAGTGCTTTTGCTTTTCCATTGAATTTGTTTCCACCAAGAAAATCAAAATCTAATTTAGACAAACCTATTGGTACATTGCCACTTGTATCTGTTGCTACTTCAACTCCATCAACCCATAAAGCAAAATCATTTTGTTTGTATTTAACACCTACTTTTATAAAATCTGTTGCATCTGACAATACGTGATTAGCGAAAAATTGTGTGACTCCACTTGACTTAACTACTACACTTATTCTATTTGAAGAATCTTTATAATATATTTGAACAAGATTACTTGCATCATTTATTAAACTTATGTATCTAAAAGTTCCACTATTTGCCAAAGCAGCTACCTCTACATACAATACACCCTCTGTACTATTTATTAAAGTAGAGTTCCCACTATTGTTTGCAATATCTTGTAGCCTAGTGCTTGCAGCTCCAGAGCTAGGGATATAAGATGTTGCTTGTGATTGTTGTTCTACTTGAAAACCCCAAATTAAAATATCTGTATTTGTACCTTGACCATTAAAACCTACGTCTATATTCGTTGAATTTGTTGTTACAGTAAACTCAAATCTTTGCCATTTGTTTGAGGTAGTGATTACTGGTGAAAAACCAGCACTAGTATAAAATTTAAAATCATCTAAACCATTATCATTGCTTTTAGCATAGCAAGATATAGTGTACTCTGTTAAGTTAGATACTGAAATATTACTTGCAAATAGGTAAGAACTACCACCACTTGTAGTCAAAAACCTAAAAGCATCGTTTTGACCATTAGGTGCTAAAAAGCCACTAGTTTCACTAGAGTTTATATTAGCCCAACTACTATCACTAAAATTTTCACTATAAGTTACTAAATTAGTACTCTGTGGTTCTAGCAACCAACTTCCACAGCCATCTGTGTAGTCTATTCTTGGTATGTTTGTACTGTCTGTAATTTCTTTAATTGAAACATTGCCTAAAAGACCCGATTGCCCAGCACTAGAGCCTTGTGAAGTTCCTATATAAGTTGTTGTTGCAGTTGCTACAAAATTATGTTTAATTGTTACAATATTTGTTGTTGTGTTAAATGATGAATCAAAAAAAGCACCATCTAAATTCGATCCATTTGATAACTTTAATTGAATACCAGTACTGCTATCTATATTTGTAATATTAGCACTTGCTAAATATGTTTTACCAACAACAGTTGTTATTGCTTGTACTACCCTCCCTAGTGAAACGGTGCTTTCAATTTTTAGCTGTCCACCTACAATAGATAATGCTGAATTGTAATCTGGACTTGTCCAATTTTGCGCCACCTCTTTAACTGAGATGTTTGTTATAGAGCCTTCAAATCCCGAGTAAGAATTAAACCAAAAATCGCTTCCACTTTCAAGTGTTAGTGTAACGCTTTGATTTCCACTTGTGTTAAATACATTAGAATAATATGTCCCTGAATCCGTTCTTATTCTTAAAGCACCACTTGTAACTATTAAATCAAAAGATATTAAATAAGAATTACCGATAACTAAATTAGGGCTAATTGTTTGATAAATATTTTCAAAATTACTCAATCCATCACTAATAGCCTTATCTTCTCCAATACTCCAGCCAGTTCCTAAAGTCCAATTTTGTCCGACTTCTTTTACTGAAACGTTGTCTATTGAGAAAGCAGTACCACTTGTGTTTCTTCCGTAGAATAATAAATCACTTGCACTAATGGAGGGAGTTACATATATTGAATAACTACCTACACTATAAGAGTTAAGGCTAATAAGTCCACCACCATTTGAGTTAACGTTCATATAGGCAGTACCAGACGTTATTTCAAAATTAATTTTATAAGTTTTACCAGCTACAAAACCTCCATTTAATAAAGTTTGTCTTATGTATTTTGAGTCTGACAAAAAATCATAATTAGCAGCACCACCACCAATAGACCAACTGCTCTGTTTAGTCCAATCACTATCAGTATCAAACGAGCCATTAGTAACTAACTCACTTCCTTCTTGTGAAAAGTTTCCGTTTGAAACTTCTTCTGTACCTATCTGTGAAAAGTTACCATTTGAAACTAACTCTGAACTAATTATCTGTACATTTTCTACTAAACCTTGTGCATTAACTCTAGTTGCAGCAGAATTTCTACTGAATGTAAAATCTCCATCTCCGTTCTCTGGCTTTATACTCAACATACTACCATTGTCGTACGCAGTTGGTGTAAGTAATATTGATGCTTTATCTAATAAATTATCTGCCATCTTATTCTATGTTTTCTAATTCGGTTAATGTTGCAGTTGTACAAGTTACATTCTCATAATAAGAAGCTCTTGCTTGTAATGTTGATAATAAATTAGGTATTGCACTTGTTACTGATAAATCATAATAAATACCACCCCAACCATTCTGAACTGGACTACCCCACCAACTATTCTCGTATGCCTCGTTTGCCATCTTTTTCTTTTTTAGTTAGATACTTTTTTAATTTAACAACATTTGTTTTTTTTGGTTTGTACATTCCTTTAATCATAGCACCCAATTTGAAGGGTTAGTATTTTTTGATGGATATACATCATCCTCTGAATTATTTGTGTACTCTGGATATAAATTACCATGATAGCACATATAATCTACAAACCTTCTAGTGTAATATTCAGCAAAGTCTCTCTGCTTACTTACTAGAAAATCTACCTCGTCTTTTGAAGCAGTTTGTGCGTTCTCTGAGTTATGCTTAAATACACCACCATTTTTTACTTGATATGCAGCAAATGGTAAATAATCAACCATTGCATAATGAATCAACATCGGTTGTACATACTCAGTTACCAATGTTAAATAGTTACCAGATAAAGTTCCAGCTACTATTTCATCAGAGATTTTATCATATAATTTACCTCCTAAATAGTTTTGGATGTGTATCTCTTGTGATATCTTAATAAATTGTATAAATTTATCAGTATCTACATTACCATCTATAATGCTATTCTTTACTAAATCCGTTCTACTTATAAATAATGCAGTTGCCATAGTTATTTTTTATTTACAAATCCGTTATTTGGCATATCAGTAGGTCTTTTTGCTACTTCTTTTGCATTTACCTCTGGTTTAAACCCTTCTTTTTTAGCCTTATTTACACTAACCTCAGCATTAGGGTTACCAACACTTGGTTTAATTCCTTTCTTCTTTGCTTTGTAAGTCTTTCTCATCCAAAAATGATGGCAATCTCCACCACCTTTATACAACCATATATCGTAAGTATCAGCTCCGTTTAATCCCCAACCAGCATTAACTGGCATTGTACTCATTCTGTCTATATCTTCTTTTCTGTATATCTTAGCAGCATTTACCATTTTCTTGCAAAAATCTCTACTATTTGCACTATAACTTAATGGTGCGTATTGATATCGTACCCTAAATTGTACACCTTCTTCATTTTCTCCGTCTTGCTTACTCTTTGCATTTGGTCTAGCAGTTCCAGTAGTAACAAAATTGTACATCTTTGACAATGTAGATTGTTTAGGATTGTTTAACTTATTTAGTTCCTCATTTAATTCATCTTCTGCATCATAGTCTACCTTTCTTTCGTCAATCAATTCCCAATTCTCTAAATCTTCATCCTCCCCTAGTTGTTCTAAATCAGAGAATACTTTTGACATCTTTACACCAGTCTCTTCTTCTCTTGTTTCTTCATCTTTTACATTCTCTAAATCAATAAATTGTAGAGGTTGTAAGGTCTTGAAATAAAGGTTTAAGCTAATATTATTGAAAGCAAGTATTTTATCAAAAGCATCTGTTAAAAGCTCTTGAAATGGTGTGATAACTGTATTGTTCATCAGTATAGAAGCAGTCTCTAATTCTTCTGCATTATTACCAAATCCAGTTGAATCTTTAATACCTAAAAGCATAGGAGATACAATCCTATGAGCCACCATTATTTTTTTCTGTGCCTCATCACTTAAAAATTGGTATTGGTTGTGTGCATCTGATAATTGTACTGCTTCAATTGTTGCAGCACTCTCTTTATCATCGTTAAAAGCAAGTATAAATTTACCAGCATTAGACGATCCACCAAATTTTTGTTTTATCTTGTTTTCAACTAACCTTTGTTGTTCTTCATCAGGTACTCCATTATTCATTGAGATTAACATACTAGGAGCAAGACCATTTTGTACATTATTAATATGGTAGTTACTTATTTCTTCTTCTAACTCTGAATATTGCAACCCTCCTTGATAGTCTGGAGTTGAATAATAATACATTCCAGCTACATAGGGTTTAACATATAGTATCTCAATAGGTTTAGGTGTATCTGAAACACCAAAAGCAGGTATTCTTAAGGGTTTATCACTTGGCTTTATATTTACCCAGTCTGCATGATAGTAATATGCTTGTACTTGTTTGTCTTTTTCTCCACATTTCTCAGCTCTTAAAGTCTCAATAGGTAAATGCTCTACTTTCTCAATAGTCTTTCTATTTTTTGAGTAAATTACTTGCATAGCACATTGACCAGTAAGTTTTAAATCATAAGCAAACCTTCTAACATCGTCTTTCTTAAATAGAGATATCATTCTTGCATATTGCTCTGGTCTCCTTGCACTATCAGTAGCATCTAAGCCTTTACCAAATATTAGCTGAGAGATAGAGTTTATACAAGCATTGTTTGTAGGACTTCCGTTGTATCTATCAATTAAGAATTTAAAATAGTCATTGTCTGCACCAAACTCTATCCATTCTTTGTTTTTATTCTCTACAATCTCTGGAGAGGTGTAAGAAGATAAATTAACAAAAGAAACAGATGATTTGCTTTTGTTATTTATGGTTGGTTTTGTTTTTCTTATGTTTTTTCTCATAATATTATAAAATCATTATTACCACCATCTTCTTGTACATACTCGTTTTTATTTACCGAGTAATGTTCGTTGTTTGATTGGTTAGTTGATTGGCTAGTACAAAAAATCTTGTCTCTATAAATGATGTCTTGTCCGTTATATACTTTTAAATCATAAAATCTACCCTCTATTAATGCAAACACACTAGAAAGCTCTAAGTAGTTTTTGTTTACAATTGCAGTAGGTGTTATCTCTACCTCTGAGTTAGTGCTATCATCTCTTAACTTAATTGTTACAGATGTATCATATACTCTTGGTATAATTTTTATCGTTTGTGAGTTTGTAGATGGTGTTAAGTGTTTCATCTTATATATAATGAAATAAGAAGCCTTTTTTATTAATTTGTATAAAAAAAAAGAGCATCCTCGAAAGAATGCCCTAAAATCAAATCAAAAATCAAAAAAACTATGCGTTTGGATCTATTTGCGTTGCACTTGTATCAGCAGTTATTACAGCTGGTGTTACAAAATATGCTGCGTCGGTTTCTTGACCTTCTAAGGTCAAAGTAAATCCACTTAAATCTCCCATAGCAGCACCAGATACAATTGTACCTCCAGTTACCTCTGCTCCGTGTTCTAAACCTACTAAAAAGAAATTACCATTATAATCTTCTATTGCAACGTGAGGTCTTGCAGTAGCTAATAATTTTATTTCTTCTTGTGTAGCTTTATCTAAAACTGGTAATGTTAAATTTAAAGTTTGTGTGTAAAATGTAGTTCCGTTTTCTGTTGAACTATTAATATTGGTTTCTAGTGAAGAATTACCCTTGATATCAAATTTAAAGAAGGTAGGTGTACCAGCTAATGCAGTAATTTCTCCAGATGCTATTGTTGTAGCACCCAAAGTACCATAGTCTGCGAAATATACTGCCTTTAAGCCACCAACACTACTTTTACAAGGTAAAGCTCTACCAGATGTAAGTAAACAAGCCATTGTGTTATATTTTTTTAGTTATTAAAAAAAGGGTAAGTAGATGAACTACCTACCCTTTATAATTATTTATTAGATTATCTTACAATCCTAATCCGTAAGAAACGATATCTCCAACAATAGCATATTGTACTGCTGCTGCATATTTCATGATAAATCTTACATTTGAACTTCCGTCTAAATCACTCATGTCCAAGACCTTACATTCATTAAAATCACTTAATACCGATGTTCCAAAGTATAAGTTTGATTTCAAAGTAGCGATTGCTTTGTTGTCAGCTAATCCGTTACAAGCAACAATTTTTACACCATCAAAATATTGGATGTCGATGTCTTGGTTGTTACCTTGTGCCATATATCCATTAGCTCCTTGACCTCCAGCTTGGAAACCACCTAAAGCTCTTTTGTATGCTCTGAAGATGTTCTGAGAAACATAAACGAATAAATCATCGTTACCATATAAAGAACTTGGAATAGCATCTACAATACTTCCTAGCTCAGCTACTACATTTGCAGCAGTTACTGCTTGTCCAGTAATCTTTTTAGCTCCAGTATGTGCAGAGTCAGCAGCTAATAAAGTTGTAAAACCATCAAAAGCACCAGCTCCATCAGTTCCACTCCAGATATCTTGCTCTGTTTTTTGTGCTACCTTCTGAGAGATTCTTCCGATAAAGTAATCAGAGAAATTTTTAGGTAGGTTATCGTGACTGCTGAACCCCTGTGATTCAGCTTCCCAATCAGAACGGAAATTGTTTACGCACAATTCCAAATTTACTTGTAACTGCTTGGGTTGAATTATTCTCTCAGTCAACGTTACAGTTGATGTATCAGAGAAATCACAAGTAGCATTAGCAGTTATACCATCAATTGATACCACTTTTAATACTTCTTTAAATTTTACATTTGGTTTTACTTCGATTAAACCATTTGCGATTGTGTTACCACTTAATAGAGCTGCTGAAACGTATTTTCCAGCAAATTCTCCAGCATAAGTGGAAGTAATACTTGTTGTTGTAGCCATTATTTATTTATTTATTGCGTTAAAAATTCTATTTATTGTTGTGTTTTTATTCCCTTTTTGAGAATAAAGATTTGTTTCTTTTTTATCAGATGTATTTTCTGGTGTGTGTGTTATACCTTCTACTTCTGATAACTCTACTTTTTCTTCTTCAACTACTACCTCTTCTGCAACAACTTCTGTTTTAGAAAGTTTTAGTTCGTTGATCTCGGTTCTTAGTTTTTCAATTTCTGAGAAGAACATTTCTTCTGATATTGATTTAACTATTTTTTTAGGAGTAGCTTCTTCTGTTGCTAACTCTTCTTCTGCAACTGGAGCTTCTTCTGCTGGTGCTTCTTCTTCTGCACTTGCTTCTTTGATTTCTCCAATCACACCTTCTTCTGATACTACAATAGTTTTGCCTTCTGCTTCGTATTCTCCAACTGGTACTGGTACACGATCCTCGTCTGCAACAACGAAAATTTCTGCACCAGCTTCAAATACTTCAGCTTCTAAGACTGCACCATTGTCTAGTTTCATTTGCTCTAGCTTTACTTCTATACCGAGTAAAACTCTTGCTTTGTTTAGTAATGTTCTGTCTGTGTTCATGTATATATAATTAATTTACTTGTTAATTTTGTATTTTCGTTTTTAACTTTCTTCTGTTTTTCTTATTTTACCGATGCCCTGCCTCCAATGCTCTCTGTTTTTACACTTCTTACAATCACATTCTTTTAAGGTGTAGGTGTTTTTGCAATAGCAATATTTGGCTTTCATTAGGATAAAAGTTTTTTAAGTTCTGCTAGTTTCTCTAATTCCTCTTGGTAACTACTTGGCTTGCTATGTACCCAACCTTTTTTAGTGTATTTGTCATGTTCTGCTTTAGTCATTATCTTAACACTTGCACCAGTTTTAGGATTGTACATAGTGTGAGGATATTTCATTAAGTGTTCTTTTAACTCTTCATTAGGTCTTACCATTTTATCTGCGAAATAACCTTCAATTGAGAAACCTTTTACTTTTCCAGTTTTTACATAGTCATTCCAAATCTCATCGTTCTCAACTTTTACAGAACCCATCCAAGTACCTACTGGTACATCTAAACCATATAAAGCAGTCTTGTCTTTTTGTTTATCTTCTACGATCCAAGATTCTACAAGTGTTAAATCTTTTAATTGGTCTTTGTGTTCTAGTGTTGCTTCGGATTGGTTTCCGTTTTGTAGATATAATTGAGATGCTTTTGCAATTGTCTTTTCAGAAAAGAATATGTAGTACTCATCTTCTCCAGACTTTCTGTAAATAGGTTTCTTTGGTATAAGTAAAGCCCCCATCAATAAACGTTTCTCTTTGTTTATCTCAGCAAGTTTTATTTCTTGGTTGTTTAAAGCAATAAAATCTGATTCAATTGCTGGGTTTTCAACAACAGAAATAGCTTCTACACCTATTGCTTCGTCATCATCTAAAATTAATTCAATCAGTCTCATGTATATATAATGAAATAGTTGCTGTTTTTTGTATTTTTAATCTCCTAAACTTGCATCATTTACAATATTTCTATCCATACTCTGTGCAGTTGTTACATCGTTTGCTACAACGTATGCTTGAACTGGTTGTTGAGATTGCCCTCCAATAGCAGATGCTAATTGGTTTGTATCACTTTGACCAACCACATTAAATGCTGGAGGTGTAGATGCTCCAGTTGGTACAGATGGTGTAGATATTTGACCTCCCCCTCCTCCAGAGATACTTTTACCTTGACCAATAGCAGTAGCACCAATTCCAGCAATTGCTAATCCAGCACCTATCTTTGTCATTGCTATTGATTTTGCAGTTAGGGCTAAAGATGCTGGTTTTAATGGGTTTGGTATTGTGAAACCTCCAACAGATGTAAAAAATGGTACTGCTGCTTCATTTTTTTTAGCTTCAAATATAGATTGACTTGCACCTATTACTACGTTAGCAATAGCAGCACCCTTTTCTAATATTAAACCAGCAGTAGCTATAGCTTTATTTTTACCAGCTATTTGTTGTAGTAATCCACTTAAACCAGCAGCAAAACCAATATATTGCATATTTATTTGTCTTTTTCTTCTTGCAATTTCTTCTTCTAATGCGATTTGTTCATCTGCAAATTGTCTTGCTTTTTCTGAATCAGCAATTTGTTTTTCGTCTATGATTACTTGTTGCTCATCATCATATTCTTTCATTCTATTAACGTGAGCTTTTCTTGCTTCAAATAATAATCTGTTTTTTTCTTCTTCGTTTTCAATAGTTTTATTAATAAGTAAAATTTGAGCATCAAGTGTTTGCTGAGATTCTATCTCTACTAACTCTCTACCTTCTTTACCAATTTTTAATAACTCTTTTTTATTTTCTAATTGTTCTTTATCAAGAGAATTTATATTTATTTTTTGTTCAGACATTTGACCAGTAACTCTTGCAGTAACTGCTGCTTGTTCGTTTAATGCTCTTTGTAATTCTAATTGATTTTCATCATTATCATTTTGTTTCACTTTAGCTCTTGCTAAATCAACTGCTACTTGAGCATTATTTTTCATTACCCTACCTTGTTCTGTAAGTATTTCGCCTAGTTTTTCATTTGCTTTTCTTCTTACCTCAAAGGTTAAAGTTTCATCATCTCTTATCTGTCTTTGTTTTTCAGCTTGTATATCATATTTTTCAATAAGACCTTTATTTACTTCTTCAAGTAAAGCTGATTTTTTAGCTAATTCAGTAATATTAATTGCTGTATCTAAAACTTCAGTAGCATAATCTTTTATAGCATTTGCATTTTCTTTTATAGATTCTCCGAATGGAATTTGAGAAAGTATTACATCTTTAAATGATTTACCAAAAGACTCCATAGCACCTTCAAAATCTCTGCTAAATAACTTTTTAAAACCATCTCCAGCATTTGTAAATCTACCAATAAGACTATCAAATTTATCTGTAACATTATCTTTAAAACTTTGCCCAAAAGATTGCATAGATGCTTTAGGATCATCAAAAACAGACTTCATTTTCTTTCCTACCTCGTCAAAATTATCTAAAACTAGTTTTACAAAGTCATTTGTAACTATTGAAATAGCTTCCATTGTTACGTTAAAAGCATCTAAAAACTTCTGATTTTTAGAAAGAACATCTTTTATTTTAGCAAATGCAGCAATTAGTAATCCTATACCAGCAGCTTTAATAGCATTACCAACACTCTTTATACTTATTGCTGTTTGTTTAGATGACTTCTCCACTTCTTTTAAAGACTTGGCAGTATTTTCATTTGATTCTGTGGTTGCTTTGTTTAAATCTTCAACACTCTTTGCAACACTATCAATTCCTTTTAAGGCTTTGTCTGTTTTTGCTTCTAGCTCTACAATTATTTTTTCCATTCTCTTTTTATTAATTCTTTAAAACTATCTGGAAACTTATTTTTTCCTTTTGCTATTTGTACTATCTCAGACTTGCAGTCTGTATCTTTTAGTAACTCTAATATCTCTTTTATCATGACGTTGTTATTGGATAATTAGTTATTGATGATACATTACTATTAAAGTCTGTTGCAGTTATTCCAAACGTATAAGATGTACCACTTGCTAATCCAGTTACGGTAACACAATAAAAGTCTTGTAAAGGTGTTGCAGTAACTCTCTGTATAAGCACTCCATCTTGTGTTACTGAGTAACTTTTTACACCTACACCAGAACCATCACTTGAAGCAGCCCAACAGAAATAAACTTGTGTTGTACCTATTATTGTACTTGGTGTGTAAACAACTGGTGCAGTTGGTGCAGTTGTATCTGGAGGAATTGCTGGAGCTGGAGGTGTATAAATATCATTTAACAACTCTAAGTCAGATTTACCAGTAAGCATATTTGTCTTAATGCTATTAATCTTGTAAGTAGAACCACTAATATTAAACCTATCTGCTAGTGTATAATTAAGCAAGATTCTTAGAGGTAAATATGCAGTTACTTTTGTTAGTCTGTTTGTTACATCAAATACATCAGATATGTAATCTTTATGGTATGCTTGAAATAAAGTATTTGTAAATGTATTGTCAGCAGTATATTCGTTTATCTCATTATTGAAATTGATATTATACTTGCTTGTTGATGATGCTAATGCAACACTATTTGATGGTATATTATATTGTGCTATTTCTGAATTACTGCTTGTAGTATCTAAAAAAGATATGCTATTACCACTATTTAAAATTGGATAAAACAATAAAGGTTTACCATAGTAAGGATCTTGATTGTCATCTACAAAAAACCCATACTGAATAGATGTTGAATTACCAGTATTTGAATCAAGTAATCTTTCATTTTTTAATTGTGAGAAAGGTGTTTTTACTTTGTATATTTTACCATCTAATTTTTCTCCATTTTTATACTCTGTCTTGCCCCAAGTTTTATTAAATAGTTGTGAATGTGTATTGGCTAAAAGTGTTTTTGTATCTCCGTGTTCAAAGGTTATTTCTTTAAATGGTAACGCAACATTAACAGAGCTTTTATCCCTATCTACAAATTCAGTTACATCATAAGAAGTACCTCCAGCATAATAGCTATCTAAAGTTTTTACAATAACATTATCTGTATCATTATCAACATAAGATGTTAGATTAAACATTTTAAAAATACCAGTTAAGAAATCAATACATTTTATCTCTGGTATCTGTTGTGTTATAATAAAATCAAACGCATTGGTATGAGAAAAAGATGCAGATGTATAAGTATTAAATCTTTCTATCCCCCCCAAAAGCTGATATCCAATATCCCAAGTAACCTCTGAGAATGTAACATTTTGAGCTGATTGTATAATAACATTATAAGTACCTTGTGATGTTCCTATATCATCTTTTGTTATATCTAAGTCTCCAGTTACACTTCCACTATTGTAAATCTCTGTTCCGTTTAATTGTACAGAAGCACTATAAGAAAAACTACTTGTTGTTCTTAGTTTTAAATCTAGCTTAGTGTATCTGCTTGGAGTACCACCAACAAATAAAGTTGATGTGTTTGACATTGATGTTATGGTTGAACCTACACTTGTAGCAGTCCAAGTATTAACTAAAGATTCTACCTCTGTTGCAGTTGGAGATTCTACATACCCTTTTTTTCTGTGTAGCCACATAAACAAATTGTAGTAAGGTGCATTTGAGCTATTGAAGAAATCATTGCTAAATGTTATTCCGTAGTTTGTTTCTATTGCTTGTATAATAGTATCTACTCTTATTGCATATTTTAAGTCATCCCAAGAAACACCATGTACATTGCTACTATCATAATGTAAATTCCCTTTGTCATTATTCGATGTTAAGCTATTATAAATTAACCTTTGTGTATGTGTTATTAAAGGAACTACAACATCGTTTGTTGCTGGGTTTGCTTTTAACTTTGTTTTTACATTTGCAGCATTGTAAACTAAGGTGTTTGAATTTAAGTTAGTTAAAGCTCCTAGTTTATCTTCTCCTAGCAAGTCTTTTAACGTAACTGTGTTACCAGTAAATCTTACTTTGTAAGATGATGGTACATTGTTTTTTAAATCAACACCTTCAAGTTTTATTTTTCCTTTTCTAAACTTTAAATAATTTAATTCTAAGGTTGCACTTACTCTACTTCTACCATCAAAACCATTTGTAATACTATTGTTGTAATAGTGTTTAAATATTTTATTATTCTCTTTTGTTGCTGGTAATGTGAATGTCTTTGAATAGTCTGTAAACACTTTCTGAACGTCTTTTACGTTCTGGATTGTTTGTGTTAGTACAACACTTTCATCATCAAATAAATCTACTCTCTGACCTTCTATGTATAGTTGTATTTTTTGCATTTACCTTATGTCATTTAAAACATTGTATGAATTGTCAAACTCTATTGTGTATTCTACTAGCCTATCATTTACACTTGTTTTGTATGTAATGTTGCTTGTCTTTATATTGATAGGATATACTTGATTGTTTGGGTTTGTAATCCATACCTTCTCTGACAACATCATTTGCTTAAACACCTCGTTGTAAGATTCATTTACAAAACCACTACTTAAAGAAACAGATTCGTTTGCTACGATATTGAAATCTCTTTTTGTGTGATTGTAGGCATTGTAAGTATTGCTTGATGATAAAATATTTGCTTTGTAGCTTTCTCTTTTAGTAGTCATTTTCTCTACTGACTTTTTAAAGAAGTATAAGTCTTGCAACACTCCAAACTTATTTATAAATGTTGTTTTATAAGGTGTGAATTTACACTCGCTTAATTGTGATATTTTTATAGTTGAAGTTTCAGAACCAGCATCTCCAGTATATTGAATAGTTGCCTTTACTGCTTGGACATCTGTATAAGATGTATAAACTACTTTGTCTTGTGATTGGTCTGATAAAGTAAACGTCTCAGAATCTAAAATACCATTATCTGAATCATAAAATTTAGCAGTTACATTTCTATCTGTTTGTACTGGTATCTTTATCGGAACCCCAGACTTTATAAACATTTCACTATTACTCATTAATAAGCCTTCATATTCAAAAGAATAATTTGAACTATCTTCAAAATAGCCATAACTATCAAAGGCTAAATCTGTGCTTATTGTTTGTGATAATTGTACACCATTACCATCAAGTGCAGTAAGTATTGTTCTTACCCATTTACAAGATTGTTCAGCAGAAGCATCATAATCTCCTTCAAAAGTTATATCTAAATAGTCTCTTATAAGCTCTGATATTTCAAAAGATATTTTAGTTGTGTTTAGTATTATCTTTTTACTAAGGTTGTATTGAGGTGTACCACTATAACCAGTTGTTTCATTTCCAGTATAAATCTCAATATTTAAAGTAGCAGTTGCTAGGTTTGCATTTGATACAGATAAAAAATGTGGGCTTCTTGTATTAATTATTGCCATTGGTTGTAAATTTTAGTAGTTCTTCAACATCTAATTTGTATGCTTCTATTATGTCTTTGTCTAATCTCTTAAATGCTTTCTCAAATGGCTTTGTAAAAAACAAACTAGGTTTAATACCTTTGTTGTAGATACTTCTTGCAATCATAAATTGTAAAGACTTTCTTGATATGAATTTACCATCCTTACCTCTTACACCTTTTAACCCTTTTCTTACGATCCACTTGTCCATTTTACTTGGAGGAGGCATTTTATCTTTGTAGGCATAAGGTGTATTGTATTTTACTTTTTTACCACTAACTCCTTTGTCTTGGAATATACCATAGTCCTCCATCAAGAACTTTAAACCAAAGCTATTAGGGCTTACATTTAGTTTATGGTCTAAACTATTATAGAGTTCTTTAGAGCCATTCTTTTTACCCTTTGTTAGATTTGTTCTTGATTGTTGTATCACATACTTAGCAAATCTGTTTAGCTCTTGTTGTACGTTCTTTAACATATACTTATATCATTATTTACAAGTACATCAAATGTCATTGCCCAACCTGCCATCTCATTCTCAAACCGATCGTAAAAGGGTTCTAAACTAGGATTGCCATCTAACTGGTATAAGTCTTGGTGTAACTGCCCTCCTCTTAAAACTTGTGCTAGTTTATTAAGTACTGCTAATTGTGTGTTAAGTATATCTTGCTCGTTGTCGTTACCTACAAAAATATCTACTACTGCTTCTTTCGATACATCAACAATATCCATAGACAAAACAGATAGGTTAAAACGTAAAACATTATCCTCGTTGTTTACATTATTTACTATTAAATGTGATAAAGGAAATATTGTCTGCTTTGATAAATCAATCTTTGTAATGTCTCCAGTTGTTACTGTGTTTACATTTACATCTGATAGTAATTGATTCTTTATGGTTTCGGTTACTTGATAAAATCCTTTCATTTAAAACTTACTTTTTATTTGTTGTGCTTCTAGCTCTGCTTTCTCTTTCATAAATGATAACATTGTAAAGCATTGATGTATATTTAATTTAGTGATATCTTCAAACCTTGTAACATCTCCTCCAGCGAGACCATAAATTGATTGATACCAACCCCATTTTGCAGAGAAATTAGCTGCTCTTGAAACTCCTCCACCTCCTCCAGATTGGAAGAGAGAATCGTATGCTTCGATAATTCTATTCCGAGATGATAAAAAAAAAATAAAGATCCTAATGCAGCATCTAATGGCATATCTAACATCTTCTCTGGATTGCTTATTGTGTATTCTTCTATGTTGTATTTACCTACTTTACTTGTTACAACTGGTCTGTACAATACGTTCATAGCTATGTGCATATTGTCCCATTTAGAAGCATTGTTATCCAAGTCTATGTATTCTCCTAAAGACATTTCGTCTAAATCTGGAATAAAACCATACTCAACACCATTGAGTTTGAATCTCTCAATGTGGTTAGGTCTTACTTCTAGCATATCAGTAAGTATATCTATAATTGCAGTAACACTAGACATCTTTAATTTGTAGCTATCTGATAAAGGTATTCCACAGAATATCTCTATCATTTTAGCATCCAAGAAATTACCCTCTGGATTATCTTCTGCTATCTTTAAGAACTTTTGGTATTGTCTTAATGTAATCTCACTTAGTGATGTAGGTACGTTTATTTCTATCTTCATTAAAAAGTCTTTTATATATAATGAAAAAAGAGACCTATTTTATGAAATAAGGCAAACTATTTTCATAAGCCTTTGTAAGCAATAAGAAATGTTGAGGTTTACTTGGTAGAGATATTCTTACTTGTTTGTTTGTTCTATGGTGTATAAAGCACTCAACAATTGCTATCATTTGCTTGTTATCCATTATTAATTCTTTCAGATGCTATATCAAAATAGTTATCATCCATTTCAATACCTATGAATTTTCTGTTGGTATTCTTACAAGCTACACCTGTACTACCTGAGCCCATAGTAAAATCTAATACAGTTTCGTTTTCGTTGGTGTATGTTTTGATTAAGTACTCCATTAAAGCTATTGGTTTTTGTGTTGGGTGTAAGCCGCTTTTATCTTTGCTTAAATTATTAATAACAGGTATTTGTGTCAGTAATGTTCTGGGATACCCAAACTCATTACTATTATCATTATCAACTTTATTAAATTTACCATATCCATCATATTGCTTATGTGTTCTATCGCCCATATTCCCAATAGTGTTTTTCTTGTATGGTTGTGGGTTATAAGTAGGTTGTTTTTTATAAAACACGCTTATTGTTTCGTTGTTTCTTAATGGTTGTTTTTTTGCGTTTAAAAAGCCAGTACATCTCTTTTTATCCCAAATCCAATCGTACTTAAAACCCTTAGGATTACTCATTACTAAAGCACTTGTAAATGGTTGGCTACCAAATAAAACAATAGCACCATTAGGTTTAATTATTCTATTCAACTGTTCCCACATTAAATCAAAATCAATAACACTATCCCATTTACAAGCAGTCGTTCCGTAAGGCGGATCAGTTATAATTGCATCAATACTTCCATCTAGTATTCCTTTCATTACTTCTAAGCAATCTCCTTTGTATAATTGTATCATACTTATATAATAAAATATGATTACTTTTTTATTTTAAAAGAGTAGTTTTTTACCTTATAAAGTATTTACCCTTGTTTGGATTCTTTAGCTGAGAAGATATTGCGTAACGTGCTGCATCTACACAATGGTTAAAAGCATCAATAGGTTTATTAATAGTATTACCCTCTCTGTCTTTCATCCAAGTATAAGACTGCAACTCTTTAATTAAGTTCTTGCTTCTGCTTGTTACAAAGATTTTGTTTTGATTGATTAAGTTTATACCATATACAATTGAATCTTTACCCTTAGTACATGGTAATACTTTATGCTTGTATGTTCTTAGTTCAGCTATTGATTTAGGTTCTGCACTATCTGCATAGACAACCTCTGTTACATTGTGCTGCTTTAACAGATTTGAGATATCTACATTTAGTAACTTAGTCTGATAGATAACCTCATCAAAGATATATGCATCATTGTGTTTGTATAAGCCTATTAAAGTTGTTGGATCGTTACTATATCCAAAATCCATTCCATAGCAAAGTAGTCTTGCTTCTTCTGGTAGTTCTTTCATCTCTTTCCAGTCTGTAATACATACACCATCTAAAGAACCTATCTGACCAAGACCGTACACCTTCCACCAATTACTCCAATAGGTAGAGTTTTTTGCTTTCTCTTTTGCAGCTTCTATCTCTTGTACTATTGTATCAGGTAGAGCTTCATTATCTAAGTAGGTAAGAGTTATAAAGTCTGCATCTTCTTTTCCAGCTATCTCTTTATGTGCCCAAAAATTTGCAGTTGGATTAAAGTCAATCCATATATCTCCAGAGGTTCTTATTGCTAATTGGTTGTATGCTTCAAAAGGTACATTGTTTGCTTCGTTTACATACAATACATTTCTTCTTGCTCCTCTTAGTTTATCTGGTTGCTCTACTGAGAAGAACTCAATATAAGAGCCATTGGTAAACGTATAAGTTAAAGACGACCTATTCCATTGACTATCTCTAAACCTATTGGTTAAAAGCATAATCTTTAAAAAATCACGTATGCAGCCGCGGCGCAAATGTGGTATTGATTCAGATACTACACTTGTCTCTAAGTTAGGTGTTCTTATACATCTATCTATAAGAATTGGTAAAATACCAAAAGTCTTTCCAGCAGATGTACCTCCTTGTATTACTTTCTTTCTCTTTGTTAGAGAATGCAACTTCCTTATAGCAGTAGTTGTTTGGAACATCTACAAATCAAATAAAGGTTGTTCTGAGCTTATGGTTATATCTTTTGTTTCTTTTGGTTTACCAGCATAGTAATGATAAAACATCTGTACATATTTAAAGTCTCCTTTGTCTATACCTTTTTTTAATGCTTCAAATGCTTTAGGTTCTAATGGAGTAAGCCTCTCAATCATTTGCACTTCTTCTGCTTTAGACTTTCTCCCAGCTGATTTATGACCTCCGTTATTCTTTCTCCTATCCATAATTAAAAAAAATTATTAATAATCTCTATTTATATAATGAAAAAAACCACCAAATTTATTTTTTGGTGGTCATTTTATTTTTAAAGTGTGCTTTTATTATGCTTTTAATTTTTCATAAACAACAATAGCAAGTTTAAGCCATCTTGGGATT
>Ga0209634_1000762_pt1 | contig 24546 bp, 21 predicted proteins | sample LinPmetageLP40_FD_184043 | JGI IMG/M metagenome (GOLD analysis project Ga0209634, IMG submission 184043) | Marine viral communities from the Pacific Ocean - LP-40 (SPAdes) (version 2) | ecosystem: Environmental > Aquatic > Marine > Oceanic | place: Pacific Ocean | collected 2010-08-26 | reverse complement strand
GTGTTCTACTTGGGCCGGTTACCGCTAATGAGCCCGGTGAGCCGCGGAGCAACCACGGGCAAAGTTGGCACCAACCTTAACACAAATGGTGGGTGGTTTCCCCTCCCCCTTTCGCACCCCCCCCCCGTTCGCCAGACTTATGCTTTTGGCAATTGCACGTCTGGGGGAACACATCTTGATTCTTGCGGAAACAGTGGCGGCTCAGGAAATGTGCGCTGCGCCCGGAGCCGCCCGGAGCCGCCGCCCGCGCACGATGGATCCGAGCTTTGAATCCATCGTATGCGGCCGTGTACGATTTGCCCGGAGCGCCGTCTTGGCCGTCTGTGCATACTGTGGTTCTGCGCGACTGTGCAGTCGTCGCCTTACTACGCCGGCGGCATTACATGGTATCGTTGTAGACCTGCGAGCCCCACAGCTTTGCGTAGCTGTCCGGGTGGTCCAATTTCCCAAAGTGGCCGGTGTTCGTCTTTATCTGCACCAAGGCACCATCCCTTCCCCGTTTAAACACCGATCCCTGGTGCACTACGGCATGCTTATCGTCAGTACCGAGGTGAGATTTAAAGTTAGTTAGTTGCACCGGGGATCCCATTTCCATTTCCCTTTTCTGTTTCTCGCTCGGGACGATATGTGTCCACTCGTCGGCGGAAATGCCCTCAAACGATACGTTTGGTAGCACCATAATGCTCTCCGGGTCGGTCACGGCCGCGCCCATGTACATCCGAAGCTGGATTCGAGCGGCCTCGGTCGCCGTTGAGGTCGACACGCCAGTCATGGGGTACCCCACCATCAACCGGCCGGCCCGCCCTCCTGGCGCCGCAACAATTGCCGATGCCATATGGCATGTGGTCGTGCGGATCCACGATAACCGGGGACCAGTGGTAAGGCTGTCACACAGGCTGGAGATTGACATGCGCGGTTCTTTTGTAAACGCGCCTCGTGGGCCAGAATATCCGTTTAAGTGGAACATCCCACGTGCTTGCCTATGTCCAGGGTCACGACTCGCCGACATATCGCCTAGCAACCGCATTCCTTTCACGGTTGCCGCCAGAGCTATGGTGCCGGGTGCGGAAAGCCCGGTGTCTCCATTCTTGAGCAACCCTACATCAGCGTCGGAGATACCGCCTCCCGATAACGCAGCCAGCACGGGGCCCATGCGTGCAATTGCAGCCAACACCGCCGCATCCAGAGGAGCCAGAGCAATACCATTCGCCGGTCCCCGCGCCGCCGCCAGCAGCACGCTCGCGTCTCTAACAGCATTACCAACATCCGGTTTCATCGTCGCCATCACTTGCATGGCACAAAACGTCTGCTCCCGGTCGGCATCATCCCCTTCGATAGTGCCAATGGTACTAAACAGCCACGGCACCTGTATCAACATGCCGATGATATTTTCGTTGTGTTGCCAAGTCGTTGGTTGCTTCACTGCGTTAGCGGCGGCGCTGGTACGAAGGGCAGTTCTAATAGCTTGGCCGAATGAAAAGGGATCATGCGTGAAGTCAAGAGCGGCTTTAAATAAATCTACGGTTCCACAGAAATTATCAGCAACAAGACCGCCAAACGGATGCGGCATACGTCCGCCGGGCTTATTTGCATGCCTGACGGTTTCCGCGGCTTGAAAATACTTGGTACGAATCGCCCATGACCGGATAATCCGCCCTAGGATCTTATTGCCGCTCGAATTATTGACATCCATGCCTAATCGAAGTTTAAGGAAGCCGACCGCCATGTCTGACATGGTAGAATTTTCGTTTGTTGCCACCGCCTTTGCCTCCGCTTTGCCTTGATTTGTATTCCAGTGAGGTTGCACATCACCAGTTACTGTCGGACAGCCTATCACGGCATCATAATTAAAAGCCGCAGTTGGGTCAAAGCCAAGCTTCCCGTCCGTTTTTATGTCGAACATGACACCCCGAACCTCGTCTGCAACGTCATCATCGGTCATAGTTTCCCCAACATTTTCATCGAAGACCACCATTGACGCTAGCACCCGGTGAAAGGAGATCAACGGAAGCATACAGCGCGCTGCGGCTGCCATGTGGTTGCCAAAGGTCATTGCCAGGTAGAACGCCACAGATACCCTTGTATTAGCCTCTGCGTCGGTCCCTCCATCAACAGCTTCAGTGAACAATGCGTACATCGCGGTGTAGGCATCATCATTGACGTAGTTGTCCCCCCAGTCCGCTGCCATATCACCACGAGGAAGCTCCGCGATGGTCGACGCCTGGCCGCCAAACAGCGGGAGATCGTCATTCCCGTAAATGAACCCATGAACAGCGGCAGCATAGCCCGCCGGGAACACCCCCTCTCTACTAGTCATTGGGTTCGGCGTGTACGCAAAGGGTTTCGGCATTTCATCTGGGCTGGAGCCCCCACACTTGGTGAGCCCGCCGTTAATAAAGTCCGAAACATATTTTTGCGCTTCGATGTCGTGGTAGTACGTGTGCACGGTGGTTTCGCGCGAGAGGCCGCCGCTGCCGACGGTCGGGCGCGCCGATCCCGACTGGTACTGCGGGCGCGGGTAGTGCACCATGATTTTGGCGCCGCTGACCTCGTCAACAAACGCACGGTCGATCTTCATGTCGATGGGCTTCCGCGACGCCCCCGGAATGCCGGCGACGCTGTAGTTTAAGTACTCCTTCTTGGTGTACGGTTTGAGGTTGGGCCCGTGCGGGAGGATGATGACGGGATTTTCGATGGAGCCGAGCATGTACGCCGACGCAAACTTGACGGCCGCCAGCAGGTTCGGCACCGCGTACGCATTCTTGGCGAGCGCCCCGAAAACCTGCGTGCAGTAGACCCGGTCCGCCGCCAGAAGCACCTTGAACGCGGCATCATCATCCGAGAGGCGCCCGCCAAAAGCCCGGCGTGACATTTGCTGGTCCAGCGCCGCGTACGCCGGGTTCGACCGCATGATCGCATCCACCACATCGGTCGCATCGTTCATGACGGCCTCGTAGCCAAGCTCGATGAGCTTGTTGTCGAGTTGAATGGTCTGGGCATTCATTTTGAGGTCGAGGTCCTCCTTGGCCTCCTCGGGCCGGAGAAAGAGGTTGAGGTCCATTTCAATATCGCAGCCGAACCGCGCCATGAAAAATTCGCGGACGTCCTGCTTCACGGAGACGGCCCTGGCGGGCGCGCGCTCGGGCGTCACTTCAGCGGCCCCCCCGACGATATATTTGCGGGTGATAACAACCTTCTCCTCCGACTGGACCTCCACCGACAGGACCGCCTTGATGGGGTCTTGCGATTCGAGGATGCCGGCCGCCACGGTGGTGGCGATCACCGAGGCCGAGCCCTCAATGGCTTCGGTCAGGCCGGTTGTCGCGCGGGCGTAGCCCGACTTGCGGTCGAGGTTGACCGTGCTCAGGTTGCTAAAATTGATACCCTTGCCCAGCAGGTCAAAGACGGACTTCTTAAACGCCTGTTGATCAGTGGCATCCGCCTTCCCCGGCTGGTGAATGCCAAAGTTGCGGCCTCGGCCGCTCGCGCCATACTCGGGCTTGTCCGCTGTAAACTCATGGTGTGCGGTGGCCGTAAAGCCGGTACCTCCCAGGGTGGTGGCGCGGTTCATTGACATTGCGGCGACCTGGGTGTCTCAACCAGTGCTGCGCACCAGTTGGCTTATATCGCATGCGCCCGTTCAGACCGGTCGGCCAAGCGGAACAACGGCGTTGCTGCGCACAATCACGGCAAGGCGGGCCATCGGGCCGGCCGAGGGGTAGCGCGCCCGCGCCGCCCGGGCAGCCACGGTCAGTGTTGCCAGCGCGTGCGCCACCAGTTTCGAATCGCATTTCTCCGCGCGCTGCGGCAGGCAGAGGGCAACGCCCACTGGCGCGCCGTGGCGGCACACGACGTGCGAGATTTTCCCGGGTTTTGCGCGGGTCCCCTTTTCCCGGCTCAGGCTGATGGCGGCAAGCACCTCGTCGGCCCCCTTGAATTGTGCCCACGGCTGTACCTTGGCACGCGCCTTCCGCCGGGTGGCCCCGGCCCCGGCCCCGGCCCCGGCCGGCCGCCGACGGTGCTTTGTGCCGCCCGGCACCGGAGCCGGGGCCGAGCCCGCGGCCACCCGCAGCGGCACGGCGGGCCCCCGCGAAAAGAGCGACGCGTCGTGGTATGATGCTGGCACGCGGTACACCAACGCCCTACCACGGGTGCCCACCACGACCAGCGAGCGGATGGGGGCGACGGCGAGCTCCGGGTACGTCTTGGCGAGGGCAAGGGCGCCAAACGCGGCCTGGAGCATGTGGACGTTGCACTCTGAGTGCATCAAGGCGTTGCGCAGTGTGGGTGTGCGCCTGCACTGCTGCTTGTACGACTGGAGGTGCGAGTGCTCGGTCAGCGTTGTATTCTTGACCTCGACTGCCCACACGGCACCGTGCCGGTCAGTGGCTACAAGGTCTACCAGCGTTGTGAGGTGGAGCTCCTGGTCGATCGCGCGCACCTGCGCCGCGCATACGGTGAACCCGGCGGCTCGGAGCGCCATCATGATTTTGCGCGACTGCAGCTCCTGCAGCGGGCGCCGGGTTTGGACATGGAGCCTGATGTCGTTGTCTACCCGCTGGCCAACCTTTATGCCGTTGCGGCACCCGCCCGGGCGGGGCACGTTTGCGCGGCCGTAGCCGTCAGCAATTAACTCGGTTTTTATAAAAGTGGTAACGCCCTTTGCGCCCGCCATTTCACCCGGCGTGGCAACGCGCGCTTTAATAACAGCAATGACCTCTCTCGGTGCGCACACCGACATTGGGATCGATGAGATTGGGAGGTATGTTGCTCTACAGGGCGCGGCGGGGTTGGCAACTGCGTGCTCTGGGCAACCGTATATACCGCACAGCATCGAAGAGGCGGCCCGCGCGTACGGCCACGCTGCCTTTGCAGACGCCTACGTCGAGCATCTAGCCTCGCTCACCGCAGTCCAGGCTCGGTGCGACAGCGGCATTGCCGCCCTTGCCGCCCTTGTTCGCCGCCCGAAGCTTCTCAAGTTCCTCCGCACCCTGCCGGCCGATGCCGCTGTCACCGCGGCGCACGGTGCGCTTCTGTTGCCTGGCGGCCAAGTAGTGCGCACGTCGGGCGCGGAGGCCGCTGTTCACTTCTGGACCCTGTGCTGCGCCCCGAGCAGCCTCTCGCACTACCTCTGCGAAGCCGCGCACAGGGCCGTGAGCAGCGGGCACGACGCGGTCATCGCAGCGGTGCAGCACGAAATTGATGCCCGGCTCAACCCGTGCGCCACCCGCTTGAAGGCTGCGCTGGACTACGTTAGCGCGCAGCGCACACCGACGATGCCGTCGAGCCGCAGCCGAGCGCCCTGCTTGCAACGGGGTCCCGCATCATGTGCTTCATCAGGCTTGCGCGGTTGCGAATAAGACCTGTGCTCCCGGCACCCGTAACGCAGAATAACTGCGCCACCGCCACGTATCCCCGCTCGGCCTCTGTTAATTCAGTGCACGACGGGTTGCAGAGTCGGCGCACGTTCGTTATGCTGCTTCCAACTGAATTGGCCACGCCGGCAAGCGCCCTGCGAGCGGCGGCGGCGTCGGCGGCGGCCATCGGGCTTAGCCCGTACGTCTTTTGCACACATGCAACCGTCACATTTGGGATTGGTACAATGGGCGACAGCGCCAACGACATGGCCACCGTTACGCGCGCTAAGGCTATCATCCCTCCTCCCATGCCCAGAAAGGCCATGTACGCCGGCGCTACAAACAGCGTGTTGTAGACCGGGTCGTACAGCGCCGCCATGCTGGTTGCGTGCAACGGCCATTCGCTTGGACTCCTGTTCCGCCGCCCAAACTGGTGTACGGCCTGCTCGTAGTGCAGCCCGCTCCACCCGTCCCAAAAATCGCCGCTCATTATGTTTGTAATATAGGTTTCGTCCTCGGCCCCTTTGGGCAGACGATCTACAATAGCAATGTGAGCCAGGCGCTCTTTTTGTGCTTTGGATGCATGCCGTGCCAGCCACCGAGAGGCGTCCTCTATCGTGTCGCCATGGGGCGCCGGCTTTGCGTGATGCGCCACCCAGCTGCGGCTAGACGCCACCGGCCACAGTCGAATCGTTTCGTCAAAGCACCATTGCATCCACGTCTGGCCACGCGCTGTTCCGGGCACGGGCAGAGGCCATTCGACCGTAATTGCATTGCACAAACTTGCGCCGGCGTCTACTGGCACGCACACTTGAAAGGCATCGGCATCTGTAGCCCCGGCCGCAGTAGCAACAAACTCGGTCAGCTCGCCTATGCACGCAAGAAGGCCCGGCACCACTTCCGGGGGCGCGCACGGCTCAACCGATGCCACCCACCTCACGTACAGCGGATACGTTGCCAAGCGGAGATCCGTCTCCCGTGCGAGTCGAAACGGCCCAAATTGCAGCGCGCGCGCCGCCAGCCACCCTGCGGCAAACAGGCTGGAAGCTGCCGGGGCCGCTGGCGCCACCCTGCACTGGCGCAGAAAGGCACCCCACCCATGCCCGCTGTTGGCCAAGCCGTCGTTCCACACTTGGCGCTGCGCCCGTTTTTCCGCATCGGCATACACTGACGAGAATTCAATAGACGATTCGGCGTACGTCCCGCACGCGAGCCCCCAGACGTCGTGGCACTTAGAAGCGCTTGTATTGGCTTGTACAAGTAGCAGTGCTGTGCTTTCGTCCACCTCTTTCACGTCGGCAATGTATGCTTTGGCATACTCGCGAGCCCCGGCCCCCGCCACAACAAACACAATCAGCACAATAAATACCACCCAAAGGGCAATGCCGCGTTTTACCTGTTTTTCGGCGTTCTGCGTCGCAATTGTCCCCGCCAACTCAATGTCCTGTATGGCATCCGGATCGTGCTCTCTGGGGTCTACCAGCGGTTCGGCGCCTAATTCCATCGTGTTTTTCTGCATACCCGTGCGCCCCACCCCTGGCATATAGCTCCGCCCCGTTAATTACAGGCGAGCCTCTCTGGGACCTTTTTCATTCGGAGTCCGATCTACATGACTTCCTGTCCACCATCGCCTCACAGTTGCCACCTCACACGGGCCCTGAGCACGGGCAACTGCATGGAGACTACACCGCCCGGTGTCCCAAGGACATTAAGCCACGCCCCCTTTCTATAGCCGACACACTCTTTGCGCACGGGAGCAGTGGTGACCGGGAGACCAACGCAAATGGGGGCAACACCGGTCACTCGCTGGGCACTTGGTTGCAAGCGTCGCCCCGGCCGTTGTGGGAGCACCAATTCTTTATGTTGAGCACCCTGTATGCGAGCGAGGCCTGCCGCGCGTACGTGCAACAACTGTGCAGCCGGGAAGTGTACACACAGTGGATGGGCGATTTCCTCACACGATTTGAGACGGCCCTGTTTGGGGTGCCGAGCAATTATGACACCGAGGGCGTACCCGCGATACCCGCCAGCGACATTGTCAGCAACGAGTGTATCATGCTTTGGAAGGCGTACCATCTTACTAACAGTGTATAAAGCCACAGGCTTACTATTAACCACCGCCGTGGGATGTACGAACGGAGTGCCGCATATTGGACCGCCATCGACCGAGAGTTGCACCAACCGGCATCATGGATCCAAGTGCAGACCCCACCTCATCACCACCGCTATTCCAGTCTATTAGTGACGCCGAAAGACTCCACGCCGAAAGTAGCGCAAACAATACCGACCCATCACCTTCTGCCGTACCGTCCGCTGTAAAGGTGACCGCTGCGGCTGCTCTGAAATCGTGTACCACATGGGCATCTGCGGCAGTCGGCGCGGCAGAGCCCGCAGTGCCGCCGCCGCCGCCCACCACCGCTGGTGTTAGCAACAATGTGTGGCTGTAGAGTGTACAGGGCACAGGGGGGGGGGGGGGGGGGGGGGGGGGTATTTTATGTTTTGATGGCTCTCCAATAAATTCCATCTTGAAATTTATGCTGATACCATCAAGAGTATATACAGAAATTTACAATTGCGAGGTTGCTCATTATTTACACTTGTAGCGTCACAATACACTAGCCACTCCAATGTCGCAGGGTGGGAGCAGAGAAAAACCTGGGAGCGGAGAAAAACCTCACTTGGCGCTTGTAGACGGGGTGACAGTGGAAATTCACCCCAACGTGCGCGATCCGCTGCTGAAGATAGGACACGCGAAGAGGACGGGCATTGAATTGGGACATGAGCTATTTGTTCCGGTACGCAACAACGCGCAGACCCAGTCGTCTCAAATTTCGCTAATGACGAGTCAGGTTGGTGTGTGCTCGAACGTTGTTCCGGCTCCGGGCGGTGCCCGTGTTAGCAATCTTTACGCCACGATGCTTACGTACGGGATGGACACCGTCGCATTGTCGTCGCCGCCGACGCCGCTGAAGTGGGTGCGGAACAATACAGAACACCTGCATTTGTCGTTGTCCACGGCCCCTCCCCCGGCGGCGCCACCGCTTCGCGCGGTGCGGGTCCCGAAGAAGCCAAAGGCTGGGACAGTGAAGGGGCCGTGCAAGAGTGGAATGTGCTCCAGCCCAGGGGGGTGTCAGGATGGTCCGCCCACCCTTAAATTGGCAAAATTGGCAAAGGTTATCAGCGGGCGTGGCCTCCATTCTATTTGTGCTCGTTGCACATCCCACATTGCCGGAAAATCGCCCCGGGGGCGCCTGTTTGCCGGTTCGACTCTTGCACGCACGTTACGGTCCGGCGGGCCTGAGATTATGAAGCGACTTGCCGCGTTTACTGCCGCCGGGGTGGTTGGGCACCCGTTTACGAATGCAGGCAGTATTGCCAAAAAGAATGAGGCGCAAGCACTCGCCGTTCAGTTTGCAAACGGGTCGATTGCAAGGACGGACTACGGGGTTCATATTGCCGCGGAGACGAAGCACCGGCCCGCCGTCATGGCGCGCCTGTATTACCTGGGTCAAGCTCGGGAAACGGCCGGATTTATGTACCTGATGTCGCCGGGCCAAGTGGGCCCGCCTCAACACTTGTCGCGGTTCATGAAAGTACAAGGGCAGACGTTTGGGTTTTGCGGCTACACCGAAGCCACAACGGGCGAATTCAAAGGGATTAACACGCCAGATCCGAATTTTTTACCACACAACCCCAGGGCGTTGGTGCAGCCGCAGGTTGCAGTTGCCGACTCGAAGAAGGTTGCGCGGCCCGGTCGGTACGCTATGGCGGCATTTGAGACTGGCTCTACCGGTGGAGAGCCACGGATTGTCAGCATGAGCATGATTAAGGTGCTCAGGATCATCCGCAGTGGGCAACCTGTACACGTCACGATAACGTCCGCGCGGCGGGATCGGCCAAGCGACATTTGCTCTACTGGCAAGGGGGGCACTCCTATTCATGCATTGCGGGAGCCGCTGCACCCAGAAAGTGGGTCATTGGGGCCAAAATACTCAAAGGTGCAGAACGGGCACTATCTATCGTGGTCTGTGCTGGACCGCCACCTAAAAGTGCGCTGTGCACTATCGAAGCGGTTGCCGCCCGAAGACCGGCCGCCGCTCCAGATTGAAGGATGCCTGGTGGCAGCGACAGATACCGTCACTTGGGAGATGAAGCACGATCAGCTGGTCATTGTCACTCGATTTGGATATGTTTTTTCGTGGCTGGTACGGGAGGCGTTAAGCACCCCAGCGGGCTCCATTACTGCAGAACTTGGACCCGATTGCGATTTCACACAATATGATAAGGGAAGTGCTGGCGAAGCGGCCGCGATCCGAGCGATGGCGACTTTTAGAAAACTAGTGGCAGAGTGCAAATCGGAGCAGCAGAAGCCAGCTTCGTACCCTTCGCTGCTTTTCCGCCCATAGACTGATATATACCCTGTAATAAATGTACACGCAAAGATTCCAACCATGGGTAGCGGGTGGAGGGTACTTCTCTGGGGCGTATGCGCGCACGCGTGTTTCAGTCTGGTGGACACGGGCTCGGTTTATGCAGTCAATGATGACGATGTTATAATTTCCGGGAGCGGCAATGACGATTCAACCGCTAGCGGCAGCGGTGACAGTGGTAGTGGTGACACCACCCAGACCACCTCTACGGAGTCGGCCATTAGCCCTACTGTTTTACCTACCTTGAGGGTAAAATATCTGGGCAACACCAGTGAAGACCCGAGTAACACCCCTATTTATGTAGTAACTGGGGTACTTGTGTTATTGTGCCTAATTGTTACCACCTCAGTTTACAGAGCGAAGGGCTGGTCACCCGGGAGCCGGTCAACTGCCAAGTATCAACTGATCATATAATCTTAACACTCACAAATAAGAATCGGGCTGCCATGTCACCATCTTGCGCGTTGCATGCGCCCGAGTGCACGCATCGCACACTCTCTGTGTACCCGATTGTTGACAATTTGCAATATAATACCAGTACAAGTCGGTCATGCCCACTGTGTCTGCAGTGGGCGCCTTGAAATGATACACGCCTTTGTGCATGCGGCAGCCTGGGCAGGCGATCAACGCCTCCGAAGGAGCCATGTAGATGGGGTGCGGCCAGGTAACTAGCGGCACTGTCGCGCACGAAACAAGAGTACACGCGTCTGTGCAATCGTCGCATGCCTGTTCGTAGCCAGTAAAATGCCGACCCGCCAATATCTCATAAAAGATATCGACTTTTACATGGCTGTAGTACACGTTCTGAACAGGAAAATGGCACGCCTGTTTGTTCTTGTTGCATTTGTAGCATGTGAACTCGCGACTTGTCAGCAAGCCGCCAGACCTGTCCCCGGCCCTTTTACCCGGCGCAACCGTTAACCGTCCGGCTGCGCTCATCACATTGAACCCAAAGCAGTCAATAAATTCACGCCGTTGTTGCCCATAGTCTGCCAGCCTGCACGCCGGTGCACCCGGTGTAAGCACCGGGGCATTTACAAAGGTGTTTGGCCGACAATTGAACGTGTCGCACGCCACCTTTACCATTGCCGTCATGGTTGAATGCAAAACCAATCGGCTTACGCTCGTACCACGAGAAAAAAACATCGTAATCCCCACGTACGTTTTCGATTCCCCTGTCCTACCTCCAGTCGAAAGCACCGAACCGTGATAAATTTTTGGCGTCAAGCGCAGCGCTACCGTCACTCCGGGCACGCACGTAAAGATGCCAAGACTCTTGTTGAACGTATAGCTGCTCATAAATGTCTTCATTTGCTGCGCTACCCGGAGCACGTTGCAGCCGTCGTTGAAGATAATTCGCAATTGCATGTGTTTTCGGGGGTGGGGGTGGGGGACAGCTATTATTTTTGATTAATGAGCCAATTCACGCTGTTGCTGGCCAATACCCGGGGTTTTATAAAAGTCAGCAGTCTTATCTTTTTGACCTTATATCGTTTAATGCACAAAGTAAATAAGCAAACAATTCTACGCCAATTCGGGCACGTTATACTCTCGGTGCATTTGCAAGAGCCGGGGAAATAACTCGTCGCCTGGCGAAATCAAAACGTGTTTTTGCCCCGACGGCAGAATCGTCTCGACGGGGTCCACGTCGTACTCGACGGCTTCCCCAGCGTCGGTATCCACCATGACACAATGCTTGTACTTGTCCAGGTCGGCCCGTTTGGGATTTAGAATCCGAACCGCTTTACTCTGATCGCACGCCCCAACGGTTTGCAGGGTAAACGGCGGCGTGGCACCGCCATCAGAGCAAGAGTAAATCGCCTGCCCTGGCTGGGCCTCTCCTGACGCCGCCATGAGCAGATCAATAAAATGTTTGTACGCATTGTTCATAATATCGTCCTGCGACTGCGCGACCGGCGGTTTCATCTTGCACTTCTCGCACTTGTCGGCAGTTATCGCGTACATCACCTCTGCCACGTTCTTGGTAACGAGCAACCCACCGTGGATTGTCAGATTAGCAACCGCCGGCACGGGCCCGGGCACCACGACCGGGTCAACGCCCATCGGCTCCATTTCGGCCGCCCACTGGGTCCGTTGAGCAACGGATGGCGCGGCAACAGTCGCATCAACATGCGCGTCGTAGGCTGCAATCCCCCGAAAGACGGTCGATGGATCCAACAACCCGCCCGGCTTTGCCATCTGCATCCCCTGGGCCATTGGGCAGTGCACCGTGATACTAAGCGCAGTGCGAGCGTCCGTGGTCTCACGCATGCCGCCCGCAATAATAAATTGGTCAAACGCAACGCGGATGTCAGTGCTGCTTACACTCCCGTGCCATCCCTTGAATTCGGCCATTGTCGAAAGGGCCGGCTTCAGCACAGCCTCTAGCACTGCCTTAGTGAAAGCAACATTGCCGGTCTCAACCCCCGCCTGGTCCACCTCCGGATACCAAAGCCGCGCACCTGCCACAGGGGTCCGTACAACCCGTGCAAGTAATGCAACAATCAACTCTTGGTTCGGCGTCAAGCACGTTGTGCTGTCGACCGTTGACTTGCGAACGCCGACAAAGCCCTTTTCGTCCCCGTTGTCGAATTTAACGACCATTGCCTTGTTGTTTACTGGGTACAGCAGCCGCTTGATCAACGCGTCCAGCAACCCCTCGCCAAAGTCCGGGCAATACTCGGACATGGAGGCGTACGAGATGCTGGTGACGTAGAAATCGGGTTGAGTTGCCGTACTCACAAAATGGGTGTCGAGCTCTTCCGACTTGAGTCGAATGTGCGCCTTTAAAATTTGCAGCAGCTGCCGTTGCTCCTGGCGGTCGTCTCGCAACCCCGACAACTCCCGCCACGCAACAAGCACATCGCTAAACGAGACCACCGCGTTGCGCATAAAATTGGTGTACCGATCCCGGTCGCGCTCGGCCAACGTCCGCCCGCTCGTCTCAAATTCGCACATGACCCGGTAGACCATGTGCCCAATCGCCTTCTTCTTCAAACGCTCAATGGCCCGCGGCGGCGGCTTTTCAAACCCGGCCGGGACCAAAATGGCGGTAACCAGGCTGTGAAAGATGCTCAGCGCTGCAAGCCAGACCATGCTCGGGCATTGCTGCAATCCAAACGCCTGCGGAATCCAACACATGTTCCCGTAGCACATTCGCAGCTGCATGCACAGCTGCCGGCCGTGCTCCTCAGGGGTCACGGTCCGCAGCGCCCGCTCGTCTTTTCCGGGCACGTCGTCGCCTTCATCGCTGCCCACCATGCCGATGACCGCCTTTCGCGACTTTAGAGCGTTGTCAAAATTGTGGTTGCCCAAATCGATGCCCACGTGTCGGCCCTCCGCGACCGTCTTCACGTTGACGTGCGGAATTCCCTCCTGTGGATTTCCCCGGTTGTAGAGCGTCTTTGTCCGGTGCCCCGATGTCAACGCCATCATGAGCGAGAGCTCCTCCGGGGTCGGCGGGCCCTTTTTACCAGCGGAGACCCGCCCTTTGTCCTGCTCGTCGACCCACTTGAAACCGATCGGTCGGTGCAAGCTAGTTACTTGGCCCGACTCCTGGTGCGTTTCGTGCCCGAGCGACCGCGGCGCGCACTGAATGATACGAAACGCCAGGATCGATTTGCCGACGTCGGGGGGGCCCATGAGTATGAATCCAAGTTGCAGCCCCCACACATTGTACAGCAAGATAAATCCGCTTGTCCAGATGATCTGCCACGCGTCGGCCTGTGCGGGGGCCATGTTCATGCCGCCCGCGGCAAGCGCCAGTTGGATCATGAGGCCGGTAGAGGGAGGCACCGTTTGACCGTTGTATTTCTTGAGCAGCATCCTGAACGTCCGTTTGGCCACCGATGCCGATTGGGACTGAAGCCGGGCGGGTTTGCGCTCGATATCATTGGACAGCCGTTGGCAGTCACGCTGCACAAGACAGTACACCGGATTGATCCCCTCGTGCTCGGTGTACGTCATCGCGGCAATGTTGCACAGAAGCTTGTCCAAAATAGCCCGGGCCTTCGCCTTGCTTATCTGCCCGGCGCGTAGCAGCCGCCGCGTCGACTTCATGATTTTTTGGTTAAAGTACACGGCGGCAGTTTGCCACGGCCACGCCATTTCGCCCGTCGAGTTGTTCTCGGCATCTTCGGTCTGGTTCGGCCATTTGGGGGCCAGCACCGGCCGGCACATGTTGACGGCCCCGCCCCCAACCGTCTCACGTATGACCTCCTTCAAGTCCGAAAGCGTCGTGGCCTCCATGGCCTCTGGCGGGACCATCCGCCCGTCCGACGCTTGCTGTTGGATAAAATCTGCCAGCAATTCGTTGACGGTTAATTGGTCGACCCACAGGTTGTACGAGAGCAAGCCATCGACATCGTCTACGGCCAGTGCGCCGCCCAGCCCCGGCTCCATCTTGTACAACAATCTGCGCTCGGCACTGTACTGGGGAAACCCGAGCTCGCCGACACTTCCAATGTACGTCCCTTGTTCCAGTTGATGCGCATGCGCGCCGTACTCCCGATCATCTTCTAAAAAACGCGGCAAAAACACGTGGCTTGCATCCAGTAACGTGAGCGGGCTGTTTGCCGGAAATGTCGGCCGGGCTTCGCCGCTGCCCACCGCCCCCTCAAGATCACTGTCGGACGTAGACTCATCCCCGTCAAGCCCGCGATCGCCCGAGGCGGCGTTCGGCCCCACCGGCGTAGCAAACGACAGCGTGGCAAACTGCTGTCCAAGGGGCTGGCACATCATCACCTCCAGCGCCTGCATAAACGACTGCGCAGAATTAATATTCTGCCAGGACGCCTTGTAGGCGGATGGGCCGGCGCCGCCTTCTTGTTCGGTCTCCATCGATGCCTCCGTGACGGCTAAAAAGGTATCGAGCTGCTCCACGCTCAGGGGGATAAAAAAACGAATGCGGCTCATAAGAATTCCAATGTCCAGCTGCAGCGCCTCTGCGTCCACCACCGTCTCAACGTACACAGTAGCGCCCGCCGCCCACGCCGCGCGCACCATCCAGAGAAAGAGGGACATCCTGGACGTGTTCGGGCCCTTCAAAAAAGCTCCGATACGAAGTCCAGGATTAGCCGCCGGCCACATTGACCCGGGGAACGTGCCGCCGAGCACAACCGCCGAGGCCGGCACGCCCGCCGCATTGGGGTCGTCTTCTGACATGATACCGGCCTGCGGCAGATACATACCCGTGTGCTCAGGCACGGTTACCGACTCCAGCAGGCTCTGCGTAGAGCTGGTCTTCCGCTTCTTTGACGAGCGAGAACCTCCGGGCGAGGCCCGTTTTGACATATTCCGGGTGTACTAGCCGTTACACTTTCGGAATTGTAAAGTGAGAGTTTGAATTTTGCCGGCATATGCAATTGTAACGTATATATTTTATGCTGATCTAGAATGCAGTAAAACAAAACAAAAAGAAGCCGGCGTGGAACCCACAGAGTGTAACTTCGCCCTCCTGTAACTCACATTGCAGAAATTTTCAGAACATTGGATCATCTCCAGCATGTCAAATGACGCCACGGGTTCCCGTGCAAGCGCTGCCAGTGAGTTGCCAGGCCCGCTGGGGACGGTACTTGGGGATGTTCGGCACCACGAGCTCTCAAACGAGACCAAACGGGCAATTCGGGATGCGACCTGGCGCGCCTACGACTTGGTAGGCCAAGAGCTCAATCAGTACGGGATCGACCTGAAAAGGTACCACGGTGTCCAGGCGAGGGTGTCGATACAGATGAGCCGCGCCGACCAAAGGCTGGCGGACTTGGGGCGCCGGAACCAGAACCTCAAGCGGAAAATTGATGAAGCGGCCACGGACCCGCCACCAAACCCCGCGAGTAAAATGGTAAAACGGGGTGCGCGGCAGGCGCTGGAACTAAGCGTAGAGTATGCCATGGTGACTCAGCAGAATCTCGAGGCGCAGAAGTATTTCGAAACCCTCGACGGTGAGATGGAGGCGAAGTACCCGGGGTTCAAGGCTACACCGCGCAAGACTGAGCGGGAGGTTGGCCAGTACCCCGAAAAAGAGCTGCGCGCCGTCGAGCTCGCCGCCGCCGCCGCCGCGCCGTAATTTTGTAGAGCCTCCATTACATGAAGAAACCGCTAGACGCTCGGCTTTAGAGCAGGGTGCCACCGGTGCCCGCTCGCTCGCGGTTATTTGGACAACTGCTTAGAAAAGGCCTCCCATTTCATGTAGGTCGCCAATGTGGACATCAGGGCCACCCGCTCGCTCTCGATAATTTGCCCGGTGGCCCGGTCCTTCATGTTGCGGTTGTGCGCGTCGACCAGAGAATGGAAGATCTGCGTAACGCCGGCCCGGAACACGCCCTTAAACTGGTTCGAGTAGGTAAGGTGCCGTATGATGGACTTGCGGCTCCACGCCGGCGCCGTTCCAAACACCGGATCAGATATCAGATGTTGGATTTGGACTCTGTACGCCGAATGCACGGCTGCTGTAATTGCCGGAAACTCGCGGGACTGCGATGACATGGTTTCCACCAAACTCTGGAGCGACCCGTACAGGTCGGAGGCCGTGCCGTGCTCGGCGTTTGGGTCCCGTTCGTAGGCGCAAAAAAAGCAGAACTCGTCGGGGAACGAGCTGCACTGCGGCCCTCGGCAGTGTGCCTCATCCTCCTCCTCAGAGGCATCGCCCGCCCCGTCGAAATGGTACGCGCTCGCGACACCCTCGGCCATTGTTTACACGGCGGACTGCAATATTAGTGGTTTGATGGCACTATATATGCGGAGACCGATTGCCAGTACACTACCGACGACATGCCAGGGCCTTTGGATCATTTACTTGACCCGGACAACTCGGACGACGAAGACCGGCCGGTGCCCGACTGGAACCCTAGCGTTCCGTGGGGCTCGGGCGACGGCGTGCTTGCCGATGCCAAACTTGTTTATACGCCAGGGTGGAAATTTCAACCCGTATGGGATGACAGAGGCCCCAGAATAGCATTCACTAAGCAGGTTTGCATCGCCTTCTACAACCGGACAACCGGGATTACTACTCTATTTATTATATACAAATCCCTCCTCCCAGGAATAGACCTGAGGATCCAATCAACAGATGACTTTCTCACTAATGCTTTTACAAGTGAAGCAATGAAAGGGCTAGAGACGGCGGCCTGTGCAAATGCCAAAGAACTGTTTTGGTATATTCGATATGGGCTTTTTGAAGACAGTAAAGAGCGCGACTTGAGCTACAGTTTTCGCAAAGTCAAAAGCAAAATCCATAGAAGCACACCACGTGATGCACTCATCTCCGTCTTAGATTTCTGCAAAGGCCCTCGATATGATTACCCAATACGGATGTATACGGTCGAGGGCTGATCTACATTATCTGACGCGAGCCTCTGCCTTTTTGCAACCGAAATAACAATTCGGTGCATGTCGCTGCCATCGCCACTGTCGTCCGGCCCATCGTCACAGCCACGCCCTCGCTTCGCACCCGAGGCCTGCTGAGCCGACGTTGACTGATCACGCGTTGGCGGGCCGTACACAACTTCACTCGCTTCAATCTTTGGAACAACCATTGTAACGTCGGATTCCGGCCGCGGACTGGATTCGGAGTGCACCCGTTCCTTTAGCAGGGAAGCTCCTTGAAGCGCTTCCAATGCATCTGCCTGGTGCACGACCTCATCAGCTCCTCCCGATACTGCCAACAACGACACAGCCTTTGACTTCGGCTTCGGCTTCATCTTCGCCTTCGCCCTTGGCTTCGCCTTTGCCTTTGGCTCCTTCGGCTTCTTCGGCTTCTTCGGCTCCTTCGGCTCCTTCGGCCCCTTCGGCTTCGCCTTTGGCTTCGCCTTTGGCTTGCCCGCCTCTGTCACTTCCGCCGGTGAAGATGTTTCCGTCCCGGTCTTTGGCCCCGGGCCCGGGCCCGAACCCGGCCCCGGTCCCGTAGAATTTGTCTTTGGCTTGGCCTTTTCGATTTTTTTCTTCGCGGGTTTGCCCTTGGCCTTTGAAACGGCAGCAGTTGACGCCGCCACCGCCAGACCTTCTCCATTGGCCCCGCCTCCATCACTGGCACTTACGGCAGGGGTTTCCGACACGCTCATTTTCACGGGTCGTGGGCAGGGCTTGCTCTCTTCATCGTCGAGAGCAAAGGTAGGATCCACAAAGTCGGAATCGGCATCGGAAAAGGATTCGATACTTTCTTCGTTCTCGCTGAACTCCAGATCAGAGTCAGTCATCGTTTAAACAGTATTGTATTGCTGTGTTATGAGCAGCTGGCAATCACAATTAACTTCTTAGTGTGTGCAGATTCGCAATTTGCTTATATTATAGTTGCAATCGTGCGCATTTTTGTGTCGTTTTTTTTAACGTGCGCATTATTGTTTCCGGTTTTGCGGTAAATACCACATTGGCGAAATTGCAATCAAACTATTAACCGGAGCACGCTCTGTCATAACCGGCACTGCACCTTGACCACACCACCCAGACAAACCCGTACAGTGCCAGCATATCCCGACACCATCCCACAGTATAAGTAGTGGGTGGATTTCTTGTACGAGCATGTCGTGGAAACCCAAGCTTGGAAGAAAGAGACCCGGGGCGCCGGCCGCGGGTACGGCGCCACAATCCATCAGTATGGTCTCAGACGTATTAAACGACGCCGCGCTTTCTACGGATTCCGGATCCAACTCAAAACGGGCAAGGGTAGCTACGGTTGTTGACCTTGGTAAAGCTACAACAACAGTAAACCCGAAGTCACAACTCCGTAGTCGGCCGGCTCCGTCGGAAGGAGGGCCCGCAAACCAATCAAGGGCGTCAAAGAAATTAACAGAACACCAGAAATTGTTGGAGTGGTACAAAAATGAGTATAGTAGCAGTGGCGAATCTACGGAGGGTGATGCGTCCGAAACTGAGCCGCCGCCGCCGCCGGAGTTTGATACCGATGAGATTGTATTTCACTTCAAAAGTATGGCTACGCTCAGATCTTTTGGCAGCGGGATGTATGTCACAATGGCACCCGGGTCCTTTTTGAAATTGGCAGCGGCAAAGGAATCTGACTACGACTGGGATCAAGCAATAAACAAAGAGGGGCATGGTAATCTGAGTTCCGCAAAAAAGGCGGCACACTTACAAGAGGCCATCGTGAGGCACCCTAACATCATGCCGGGTGCACTTGGCAACCATCTGCCGGGTTATAATCCTGAATATGATCATGTGCCATATCTTCAATTTACGGAAGAGGGTGACATCTTTCAACCCAATATGCACGAAGGGCGCCATCGAGCGTACGCGTCGTCTCGTGCGGGCCATAGCTCATTTCCGGTATTTGTTTGTTGCGAAGGTGTAGACACGAGCAAATTTGAGACCCGGTTGAAAGGGGGGTGTATAATAAAAAAGGAGAGCGCCGACAATCCTCATTACAATGTTCGTCTTGTTAAATAAATCTGGATTCATGTTACTGCGAAGCCAAGTGGCACAGTCTAGTATAAGCGTATATGCCATTTCGCGTTGTGTTAAACGTCGTCAAGTTATCATGGCCGAGTGGTCCAAGGCGTTGGGTTTAAGTCCCACTCCTCGTGAAAATGAGGGCGCAGGTTCGAACCCTGCTGATAACACATGAACGCTTTCAGTAAACTATTTTTTTAGAGCTCGTAAGGAGACCGTTGGTCGGCACGTACGACGGGCGACACCAGCGACACGGGTGACACAAGTGACTCTTGGCTGCCCTCTTTTCTTGGTCGGGTCTTTAGCGGCGGTGTCCGACTCAAGCTACACGTCAGCAGAAGCACAGCCACTGCAATTAGAATAACGGGGGTTACAAAATGCGGCCATTGTAATGGAAACCTTGCGCACAGCGTCACACTAGTGTTGCCAGTCATGTCGGTGTTTGCTTGCTCGCCATAACCAGTTCCGCTAATACACAGCCAGTGCACCCCAACACGCCGCACGCTATCGGCAGACCCGAGGGAAACTTGCTGCACATGGAGTAATGAAGTTCTGCCAGGCCCCGTTTGTTCACGCGTGATTTCCACGACCAAATGGCGCGCGCCATCAGCGCCGCGGACCGCTCCTTATATTTCCTGCCCTCGGAGCCCCTGCTTGGCACCACTCGCTGGCAGAGCTGAGTTAATAGCGCCGCCACCTCCATTTCGTTTCGCAATCCCGCGCACAACGCGATGTCGCCGTAAACCCGGCCTAACCACAGGCGCCTCTGGTCGCTAATCTCGACACCACTGCGCAGACCCACCAACGAGTGCGGCCAGGCATCCAGCGGCTTCAGCGCGCGCGTCCCGCCTTCAAACGTGACTTCGGGTATCATCTTTGCCAGCGTTTTCACGAGCGCCGTCTGCCCATCTGGAGCGCCCACAAAATCCGCAACCCCAGAAACCGAGCACAGCAGATGGCCTCTCGACTGTGTTCTCAAGGCCGCAAGGACCGCTTGAACACGCATGACAAACAGGTGCACCAGGCTCGGCCTCGTAAATAACGTGTGGTCCAACCAAACTGCCCCCTTTACCACCCGCACGGTAGGCGCCATCTCTGCCACCAAGCGACCCAACGGAGACCCGGGGCCCAGGACTTGCGCCAACATCCGGGCATCCGTGGCAACGCACCCAGGAGAATTGACCGGATTCGACGACAGCAGCCCGGCGGCATCGTATACCTGCGCTGCCTTTGCCAGCGACTTAATTCCTGTCGCCGTGTACACCGCTTCTCCCATGCTGCAGCGTCCAAAGGATCTGGCGGCCGCCAGCTTGGCCTGACGTGCGAGCTCTCCCCATGCAAGGGAGCCCATTAGACACCTAACAATGGGCCACTGCAGGTGCTTTAGCCCTCCAGACATTAACATGTCGGACACCCCGTTCTTAAATTTGGTTCCTGGGTACCGCTCTTCAATTCGACGCCACGCGGCTTCGGCGCCCTGTCGGGTTCGGATCTGGCACCATCGTTGAAGTGGAATACGGCTCGAAACAACGGTAAAGCGGGAGCGGCTCAACGCCACCACACCTTCGGGAAGTTTCCCTTGGTACTGCCAGACATACTGTTTCCACTTGCGCCACGTGAGCACGCCGTGCTCGCCGCCGAGTGGTCCCCCGCCGGGCAAGTCCCAATGTGGCCACTCGCGCAGCATGCCTGACCCCCACCCCACCCGCGCACTCACACCCCATCCAACTCCAGCGCGCGAATGGCACAACGCGGTCAAGCATTTCCCCCGCAAGGGCAACCGCGTCAGCTAATATGCGACACTACTGTATTTCCCTCGCGGCTCGCCATAGGATACCATTTCTACACTCGCAATGGTTCGCAAAGGGCACGTTAAGGCAACAGACGGCGATGCAGCCGCAAAACTCCCCGGCGACAAGACAACGTACTCTGCCGAGCTCCACGCCATTGCGGCGGCTCCGGGGGGTGCCGCAAAACGAAAGACGCGGAAGCCCCCAAAGTTTAAGTGGACAACACGGGTCAAGCGGGAGATCCGAAGCGAGCAGCGGCGGAGCGAAACGAAAACGGCGTTGCCGCGGTCGGCGGTTCGGGCAGTAATCATGCAGGTATCGCAAGATCTTGGTCTCGGGGCTAACAGGTGGAGCAAGGATGCGGTCAGTGCACTTCACACAGGGCTTGAGGACTACGCCGTTCAGTTTCTGCGGGGGTCGTACGTGCTGGCCGAGAGAGAGCAGGGTAAGCCGACCTTGACGCAGAAGAATATGCAGAATCTGGCGAAGATTCTGGAGATAATGAAATAGTGAATTAGCTTTGATGTCGGTTTCCACAAAATGGATTGTAAACAATAAACCACGTCAGCATTTTTGATCATGCTACTCTAGCTGGCATTAGACTGGTTAGGGGAGAGGACTTATCCTTATCTCATCCAACACCGCCGCCCCGCGCTCGGCAGCCCTAAACGCACGGGGATCCGCCGTCTCCACTTGCCACTTTAGCTCAACCCAAAGCGGGGGGTCAGCCCTCGCCCCGCGCAATATTATTAACGCCATGAGGAGCTTATCCCGCTTGGACACCGATACTTTTCCCACCGAGTCAATGCAAATGTCGGGCGTGCCTTGCGGCGAGGTGACCACCACTGCAATTTGAAAAGACTGCACAATCGCCAGCAGAGCGTCGGCCTCACGCGACGGAGTTCCAAATTCCCACACCATGCCCGCGGCCGTTGTCAATGCGCTGTGGATTGCCTCTGGCGACCGGCACTCCAGCAACCAGGCGTAGTAGGCTCCGCGACACCATGCTCCGATATCGGGCCGGGCCACCAACATGATTTCGACCATGCTGGGCGGGCACACTTGTGTAAACGAGAGATGGTGCCACACGGCGCCGGGTAGAACGGCATTGGGGTGGACTAATACCTGCTCTCGTAGCCAGTTGGCACAATTTCCGATGCTGTAGTACGTACAGCAGTGCACTGCCAGCGCCACCAGGTTGGCGGCGGCAACTCGTGTCGCCTCCCACCGTGTCACTCCGGCAGGGTACACAATGATCTCAGGCAATACAATTGAGCCCAGGTGGACCACCCCCTTCACCGGCCGCACGTCATGCCCGCCCTCCACTTCCAGGATTTCCAACAGGGGGCCGTATGGGTTGATACCGGCCCGGCAGCAAATGTACTCGGCCGTCTCCCGCCTGGCGCCCGGCGTCACCGGCCACTGCGCTGCTAAATCGCTGATCATCCCGCCGCTGGGTGCGAGTTGGATTGCTGCAGCGACGCGGTTAACCCGGCAGCCGCCGGTGCCAATGCCCGGTAGTAATCGACAGCGGCCCCGAACGGTGCGTACGTGGTGTCAGAGGGCCAATCTGGCTCAACGATTAGGAACAAATCGCTAATCACGGCGATGTTTGCGGCAATGTACGTTGCCGCCGCACCCTTTTCCCCGCTTTCAGCCGCGATGGCAAGCGAGAGTGCGAGTGCCTTGATCTCGTATTTGATTTTTTCGAGTTCACGTGGAACCGCGGCCTCTGACATGCCCCGGGGGGCAGTGAAATGTACAGGAGGCCTTGTGCTGCCCGCTCCGACAGGCCATCCAAGACCCGGCTTGGTGGGATTGTGACAACCGATGCCGATCCTTGCCGGAGCCATACGTCCAGATTTTCGGGGTGTGCCAGAAGGTTACGCACGCGTGCAGAAGTCACCGACACCGATTGGATAACGTGGCGCCGGGTGGGTTGGTTTGCAGGGGACGACGTTGAGATAACCGTGCCAGTCACATGGCAAAAATCCGGGAGCGACAGGGGCTCGGTTTTGCGTGGGGTGGTATCGTCTACCGCAATGACAACGAGCTGGGGCGTCATGGTGTAGGATATGGCCTTCCCGCATCGCTGCGCGATGGCTTCTAGTCGACGACACTTTATTAATTTAAAGCCTGTGAATTGGATTGCGCCGCCCTTCAGTTGCAGGAATTGGAGGCTGTCGTCGTAGTGCTCTTGGAGCCCAAGCATGCTCTTGATAAAACCCTCGGTTCGAGGCGGAGTTGTTACCTCTCTCGCCATGGTGACGCCACGTCAAACCAATAAATCTAATGCGTATATATGCGGCCCGGTCTATTATACTGTTGTTCCCCCGCCCCAGCCTAAGAGCCCGAGTTGCAGTAATGGATGTGATGAATAGTGATACAGTGCACCAGGTTCTGGCCCATGTGCAGTCCGATGTGCAGCGCCGTGCCGTCACCGTCTTGGGTGAGGCATTCGACACGTCTGTACCCTGCCAAAAATGGGAGACGTTGTTCCACAAACATGGCATAAATCACGAGCTTCAATTCTGCAAAGATGCCGCAAGTGAGATTGAGGCTGAACTTGCAAAATCGGCACCGCGACCGGCAGACTATGTATTCCGGAGCTCCCAAAGTAAAATTATTCTAATGGAGTTGATCCGGTATACGGTTAGCAAGAGTAAAGGGCTTATTGCATGGTACGTTCCCAAAAGCGCCACTCGCCCGGACCACGGATCCACAGGCAAAGAGAACCATACCACGATGATCTGGGCACACTACGTCTACCGAAATGAATGGGAGGGGCGTCTTGATGCAACGGATGCTCAAACGGTAGCGTTCACTGGAAATACGCCTGATCACCTCACCGCCGAGACCAAGGGGCTAGACAAAAACTATACGCGGCGAACACCGTACACATGGCTCGAAGATCCGAGTGGATTGGGGATGGCGGCAGGAGCAGCGGGGCTTTCCGAAATTATTGATGTGTGGCAATGCCCCGGTGGCGATGATAATCCTCCCTTTTATGTCGACCCCCTTGCCGAGTGCTTTGTGAACACCGCCGGGAAAAGCACGCCCCTGGCAAACCGCAGTGTCGCAGGTGCCGAGGGGGCAACCATGTACGACCGGCTGTCCAGCGTGGCTGCCGCCACTACTCCAACCTTTGTTCCGAAGGAGTATGCCAGGGCGACGTTGCAAAAGATACCCTGCATGTCCGCGGCATGCATGTACGCGGACGAGGAATATTACGACGACGATCCGATATCGACACGGAACCTGGACTACATTCAGGGGTTGCACATCAAGCATAATTCCAGCGGTGATGTCCCTTCCATTGCCTCTGATATTGGGGGGAATCCGGAGCTCCACGAGCTCATTCCGTATCGAGGCACGGCAGCAGCGGCCGTCACTGACATACCAGTCCTTGATCTGACCGGATCGCTGGTCATTGAAGGAAGTCACCCCGATTACATGATTATTGTCGACGGTGTTGCACGCCGGTCGCTGCAAAATAGTAGAAACGCCGCACCTTAATTGATTTGCGCGGTGGTGGTTGTCACAACACGCAGTACACCCACTGGCTTGCCC
>Ga0209634_1000761_pt1 | contig 24554 bp, 23 predicted proteins | sample LinPmetageLP40_FD_184043 | JGI IMG/M metagenome (GOLD analysis project Ga0209634, IMG submission 184043) | Marine viral communities from the Pacific Ocean - LP-40 (SPAdes) (version 2) | ecosystem: Environmental > Aquatic > Marine > Oceanic | place: Pacific Ocean | collected 2010-08-26 | reverse complement strand
TTTCCATTTCTACATTGTTTTCCATTTCTACATTGTTTTCCATTTCTACATTGTTTTCCATTTCTACATTATTTTCCATTTCTACATTATTTTCCATTTCTACATTATTTTCCATTTCTAGATTATTTTCCATTTCTACATTGTTTTCCATTTCTACATTATTTTCCATTTCTAGATTATTTTCCATTTCTACATTGTTTTCCATTTCTACATCTAAATTATTTACATTATTATTATTAAAATCATATTCATTACTTGGAACGATATTATTTACATTATTATTATTAAAATCATATTCATTACTTGGAACGATATTATTTACATTATTATTTATATTATCTATATTATTTTCTTTTAATTTATTAATTTTGTTATTATCCCATTCTTTATCAACTATAATACCATTATCTGATATAATTTCTTCATTTAATGCAACTGGTTTTGTAGAAGAATTTCCTGAATCATATATATAATTTAAAAATACCCAGAATGATACAAAAAATAATTCAAATATTCCAACAATAATAAGAACATTTTTAAGAGTTGTTTTATTCATCAAAAATAAAAATGATGTTATTCCTGTAATTATAATAATTAATAGTAATTCTAAATATTTTTTTTCTTTTTCATAGTGTTTCATTTCAACATTATCATAAAAATACAAAAATAAATATGTTTGAAATATCAATATTAAAGTTAGAATTAACAAATAATGTATCATATTATAAATAAATATTATAATTCTATATTTGGCATTGGAATATTTGATGTATTTTCTTTCTTTATTGATGTATTTGAAAAATCAATACCAATATTTGTTGTACAATAATCTTCATCAATCCAATTATCCATATTATCTATTTTAATTTCTTCTTCAGCCTCAATACCTAATAATTTTGTTTCATCTATTAATATATTTGTATCACCTGTTCCACATGGTGGTATTTGACCCATCATAATATTTGATGAAACGCCTGTTAATTTATCTACTTCTCCAAAAATTGATGCTTTAAACAATTGATCAGTGGTTTCTTCAAAACTACATTTTGCCAATGGTCCAATATTTCCTCGGTTGATACCAAATCTATCAATTGACATTAAGTTTCCACGGTTTGTCATTGTATCGCATAGCAATGATAAATGTCTATAATTTACATAATTACCACTAGATTCAATTACCTCTTTTATTTCAAACATTAATAATGACCGCGCTGCTTCAATACCCAATAATTCATATATTTCATATATATCATTAGAAATAGTTTTAGTATAGTCTACATTTTCACAATTAAATATAGATAATAGATTGATACCCGAAGTATTCAATACCCATTCTTCCTTTTTTATATATGAATTATTTTCTAATTCATAATTATGTTTATTTTTATACATCGATACTGTAGTTATATCTTTTATACCCTTTATTATAATATTTTCTCGAATATCATTGGCCATTGTTTTCAAAATATTTACATCATTTCCATCCGTTTTTTTTACTTTTAATAAACGAATTCTAAAGATTAGTTTATTAGAATTGTCATCACTATACTTACATACAATATTATCACGATATTCATTATAAATTTTATAGTAAATATCTTCCATCGTAATATCTTTATTAATCATAATTTGCTTATCAAATTCAAATCTAATAATCATATTTGATTGTACATGTGTATCACAATCATCCAAACTTAATGATGTATACAATTTATATATTCTCAACAAATCTATATCATCCTCTATTGTGGTATTATCGTCGTCAGGATCATAATAAATATTAATAGATTTAATCAAATCTTTTGCCGATGTTAATTCAATATTATTCAATGTTTCATTTGCTTTAGATTTATTATATTTACATTCATCATTCAAATAAATAGTTGTTGATGGCGATTTTTGACTTTTTGAAATATGTAATAGTTCTTTTAATCTTGGAACTCCACGGGTAACATTTGATTTACTTGACACCCCAGCAAAATGAAAGGTATTCAATGTCATTTGTGTTGCCGGTTCCCCAATAGATTGTGCTGCTATAGGACCAACCATATCACTAACATCAATTTTACTTTTATTATATTCTAACTTTATATTTTCTATTAAATAATCAAATGCTATTTTATTTAATTTATATTTTTTTAATATTTTTTTAGGTGATAAATAATCATAAATCAAACAAATAAATAATTTAACACCATTCTCAGCATCATTATGTAAATATTCTTCTAATTCATAAATACGATTAATAATGTATAATGGACTTATATTCAATAATACACTATTTAATGAAAAGGTTTTTTTGACGCTGTCTATTAATCTGAATAAATTTACTGGAAATTTAATATTGCTATCTGGACTATTTTTGAAAACATAATTTCTCAAAAAATGATATTTTTCATTTAATTTTAAATTAAATGAATCTAGTTGGTCTTTGTATTCTTTAGATGTTGTTTCTTTCACTATTGCGTTAATCAAATAATCACTATAATCTTCCTCCATATCAAATTCATGTATTTCTTTTATTTTCTCATAATTTTCAGTTAATAAATCACATGACTGATTAATTACTTTAATATAATCCATACCATCTTCTCCATATAGAAATTGAATAATATTACCATAAGCATTTCTAACTGACAAATCATAATATGTCTTTAAATCTTCCATGGCTTTTATCAATTTTCGTTGAATATACCCTGTTTCAGATGTTTTAACTGCCGTATCTATTAAACCTTCACGTCCACCCATAGCATGAAAGAAGAATTCATGTGGTTTTAGACCTTGGATAAATGATGACTCAACAAACCCTTTACTTTCTGGACTTGTATCATATTTTGAAAAATTTGGTAATGTTCTATTGTTATAACTATTTGGTATCCGTTTACCATCAACATTTTGTTGTCCCAAACACGCAATCATTTGTGCTATATTAATAATTTTACCTTTTGATCCAGCAGAAACCATATTAACCATTCTATTATTTTTGTCTAAACTTTTTAACCCAATTGTTCCAGCATCATTAATAGCCTTATTTAACAAATTATTCACCTTTTTTTCAAATTCATCGTTTTTATTATCAGATATAGTATTTTCAAAAATTTGTTTGTGAACCTGTGTATTAAGTTTAGAAACTTGTTTTTTTGTATTCAAAATTACATCATTAATTTGTTTATCAGTTTCCTTATTAGATACTAAGTCGCCAATACCAACACTAAATCCAGTTAATACTAAGAAACGAGTAATGATATTTTGTAAATCATCCAATACTTGCTTACATATTTTCCATCCATATTCATTAAATACTACATGAATTAATCCACGAGTTCCACTATTCATAATTTTAGAATCAATCCGTCCTTGAACTAATACGCCATTTTTAATAATGACATGATTCAATTTATCATATTCTATATCATCGTTGTATGAATTATTTTTCATATTTAAATTAAGTGTTTTTGGAAAACATATTGATAATAATTGCCGACCAGTCCATCTTATATATGGAACTTTTATTTCAGGTTCTGGTAATATACCATCAAACGTATTTAGATATATCAAAATATTCATCATTTCTTCTTTATTCAAATATACCCCATCATTTGTTATTCTATTTATACCAAGCAAAGAATCTTGAACCAATGTAATAACTGGTTTATGTTCTCTTGGAGAAATTATTTGTAATGGAACAGAAGTTAAATGTAATAATTCTGTTTTTGTTTGAACTGATTGTGGTACATGCATATTCATTTCATCACCATCAAAATCAGCATTATAAGGTGTAGTTACACTGACATTCAATCTAAATGTATTGTATTCCATAACTTTTACACGATGTCCCATCATACTCATTTTGTGAAGTGATGGTTGTCTATTAAATAATACTATATCATCATCATCTAAATGTCTATGTACAATATCACCTTCATTCAATACAATAGTATCAATATCGACATATTGTAACGAGATTGTTCTCCCATCTATCTTTTTTTTTATACTTTTTGCTCCAGGATGTTTAAATGGACCATTTTTAACATATTTATACAATACATCTATATTGAATTTAGTTACAATATCAGGATATGTTAAATTCATAGCAATTTTTTTTGGTACTCCTAATTGATCAATTTCGATATTTGGATCTGGAGTAATAACACTACGGGCTGAATAGTCAACACGTTTACCCATTAGATTTCCTCTAATTCTACCTTCCTTACCTTTTAATCGCTGCTTTAATGTCTTTAAAGCACGTCCAGATCTATGTGTGGACGCACTAATACCTGGCAATTCATTATCAACTAATGTAGCACAATGATATTGTAATACTTGTGTCCATTCTTCAACAGTATTTTCAAGAGATTTTTCATTTTCTATTTTACGTTTTAAATGATTATTTGTTTTAATAATATCTATTAATTTATGAGTAATATCATCTTCGCTTCTTAATCCACCAGTTTGTCTTACAGATGGTCTTACTGATGGGGGAGGAACTGGTAAAATAGAACAAATCAACCAATCTGGTTTACACCATTTAGGAGACAATCCAATACTTTCACAATCTTTATCTGATATTCGTTTGAATACTTTCTGAATAAATTCTGCTGTCAATAGTTGTTTATTATCTGAATCATCAGACGATTTATCTTTCCATTCAGCATATATTTTTGATAATCCTTCTTTACTATATTTCGTTGGTTGAAGAGCACCACAACCATTTTCACAATGGGTACCACAAATATTTACTTTAGAACATTTCTCAACAATCATATTAAATAGTTTCTTCTTATTTTTGATAGTTGAAAATTCTAATTCATCAATATCAATCAAAATTGTAGAACATCTAATACAAATACATTTCAATATTTTAATAATTAACTGAATAAATTGTATATGAAATACTGGTCGTGATAACTCAATATGTCCAAAATAACCTGGACAAAATCTATTATCTAAATTATCTGTTGGACAAATTTTACCATGATCAATAACACCCATTCTTGAATCAAATAATCCACCTGGAACTGGATTACCTTGAGAATCATATAATATAGTTTCAGTAACATGAACTACCGAGCGATTTTTTATTTCTTCTGGACTTAATATTCCAAATTGAACTCCTCTAATTTCTTTGATATTCTCTGTATACGATAATTCATTATAAAGAGACATTTATATTATTATATATTATTTTTTAAGTTAAAATTTATCTTTATTTTATTCAATTTTTCAAAATACTTAAAAATTTATATATATACTTTTTTTAATGTTTTATTATTTTGTAGGTTCTATAGTTAGTTTAATTGTATACAGTCAAAAAAATAAAATTATATATAATAGTTTATTTTATTATGATAAATTAATGTCTATTCAAACTAAAAATAATATTTATATTGAAAAAATTCAAAATAATACAATTAAAAAATACGATTTGAATACAGTAACTAACACTGATTTAATAATTCTTAATATAATACTAAATAATCAACATAAAAGAATTATTATTGAACCTAAATTGAATAATGATATTATTATGGCATCTATTATCGTATCTTTCAAAAATACACTAATAGAACATGAAATAACAAATGAATTAAATAGTTTTTTAAAGCCAAATACTATTTTACATTTGGATAATAATAACAAACAAATATGGTTATCTATATTAAATAATAAATTTAGTAAAAAATATGATAATTCTGTTGAGTTTACATACAATATTATATTACAAAATGTATCAGTATACAAATCTAATAAATTATTATTAACTATAAATAAATCTGGAACTATTAAAATAGAAAAATAAATTTAATAAAAAAATTTAATACTTAAAATTATAAATGATAATATATATAAATGGATACATTAAATAATACATGGAACTTATGGTTTCATGATCCATTAGACAATAATTGGAAATTAAATAGTTATAAAAAGGTTTCATCTATAAATACCATAATTGATTTTTGGAAATCATATAATTTCTTAAATAATAAAATTGTAGAAAATTCGATGTTATTTTTAATGAAAAATAATATTGATCCATTATGGGAACATAAAGATAATATTAAAGGTGGGTCATGGTCCATTAAATTACAAAAGGGAAACTTATATGATATTTGGACAACTATTTCTATTTATTTGATTAATGAACAAATTTCGGATGAAGATATAAATGGTATATCTATCAGTCCAAAAAAAAATTTTTGTATTATAAAAATTTGGACAAAAAATAATAATAATGATATTAAAAAACTGAAAAAAATAAAAAATATACCATATGAAGGAATAATTTTTAAAGCACATAGTTTATAATTATTCATTATCTACCTTTGGTGCTAAACATAATTTAATTTCACCTAACGATGCCACTGTATATTTTATAATTAATGGATAATCATTTTTCAAAAATAATTCAATAGTATTACATAGATTAGTACATTTACTGAATAGTACTAAATGTTTCAAAGCAAATATACCTTGTACAATTTCATCTGGATTGTGATTTTTTAAAAATGTTATACCAGTATTTGCTTCCCCAATACATGTTTCTTGACTCGCAAAATGTCCTTTACAATTGAATATTAATTGATTTTCTAAACTTTTTATTTCAATATTATCTGCTAAATTATGCATATCTCTACATATTTTCTGAAAATCTACTGATGGCATTGTAATTACAGAATCAAATGTTACTGCCGGAATTTGAATATTATCTTCATGTAAATCCATTAAATTCAATTTGTAATTTGTAATTGTATTTTTTTCACTATTTTCTATTTTAATACATAATACACTTTCATTTTCTTCTTCTAAATACAATGTTAATGAATCATTATTTCCCATTGTTTTAATTAATTTAAACATATTCAACATATTTATTCCTAAAATACGTTTTTTTTTACATACAAAATGCTCAAAATTATCATTTTTCAGCTTTAAATGAACTAATACTGTATGAGATGAATCCATTGCGATTACTTTTATTCCAGTTTCATCAAATTCAAAATTAGCATCTGTTAATATTTCTTTTAATGCTTCTATTAAAACTCTAAATGCTGCAGATTGAACAGTTTTAATTTCAATAATATTAGTCATTTTTATGACTAATATACAATTAAATTCTTTAAATATTAAAAATAATGTTTAAAATTAAAATTAAATATTATCTAATTCCAATATAATTATTCCAGATACTGTAATAAAAAATAATGATCCTAATATTTTATAAATTGATTTTGGATATTCTTTTGTCATATAGTCATCTGTAAATGGATTTTTTAAATCTTTTACATTTACTGTTGCTGCTTTAACTTTTTCATCTGAAATTATTTTATTACCACTTGATAAAAAAAATCCAGAACCTATAAATAATATAAAAATTGTAATGTACAATCCTATTTGTGTCATCATTTTTGATAAATTATATTCTATCTTTTTTGTTTCAGTTGAATGATCAACCTCAAATAAATTATCAGATATTATATCTGGCAATACATCTCTTAACTTATCCTTAAATATCAAAATTAATGGTATCATCATTATGAATAAGAATAAAATAATAGCAAAAAAATCTGGACCTAATTTTCCAACCATTAATAAACATCCGATTACAAGTAATATTATAACAAATAACATTGTATACGATTTTATTCTATATGTTTCATTTTCTTTTAATGAAGATGCTATTTTTATATCGCTCATTAATATTAAATTATATTTTTAATTAAACAATTACATTCAGTATTAAATAACCTACAAAAAATAAAACAGTTCCTAAATATAAATAGTGGGATTTTCTAATACTTATTATGTTAATAATAACACCTCGTGTATCGTGATGGGCTAATAGATAAAATAAGCATGAAAATAATAGTGCCTTTAGTAATAATTTCATATCCATTTTTTGAAATACATTATTACTATTACCTACAAAGTTTTCCATATTTGAAAAATTTTCGGTTGATTCTTCCTCTTCTTCCTCTTCCTCTTCCTCTTCCTCTTCCTCTTCCTCTTCCTCTTCCTCTTCTTCTTCCTCGTCGCCCATAGCAGTTGTTGTTACGCTAGTCTCCTCAGATCCAGATGATGTTGAACTTCCATTAATTTCTTCAACTAATTTTGTAACTACTTCTTCTTTATCAACAGTTGACGTTGTATTAGATACAAAACCACTACCTAAGAATAATTTATAGTCGTAAAAATCATCACCACAACATATTGGACCAATACTTAATTCACATGAGCCAAATTTAGATTCACTACAATCACTATTTTCGTTACACGATGCTTCAATATTACATTTTTTGACTCTACATTTTAATGTCTCTATATCTTCTGGTGCAATATCTTCTGGATTTACAGACTCTCCTTTTTTATTTAATATATTTACTATTTTGAAATTAGACTCTGAATCTTGTTTCCAATATTGATCACTTTTAAAAGGTTCTAATCTCATTGGTATAATTTCTTCTCTAACTTTGAAATTAAACATAATACTCCCATCTTTAGAAATCAATAATTCAATATCACTAAAGGCATTCTGAATTACTTCAGTTTCTTGAGCGGCTGCTTCTTCACCACTAAGTGTGGTTGATCCCATAGATTGGAAACCTTCATATATTCCGGCAAATCTTTCAATATTCATATATAATTAAACTATATATTTTTTTTAGTTTAATTATATTAATGATTGTAATTATTATTATTTTACTATTTTTATACTATTATTATAAATATATTTCTAAAGAAAATTTTCAAATTAAAGTAATACGCAATTTAAATACTAAATTAGATAAAATTATAAATAAAGATAAACCAACAAAATTTATTCAAATAAAAGATTCTGAATACAATGATCCATCAAAAAAGTTTTTATATAATAATAAAATTGTTATCACTGGTGGTACAAGTGGTATAGGTTATGAAGTTGCTAAAATGGTTAATAAATACAAGCCTTTTTTAGTTATATGTGGAAAAAAAAAGCAAAAGGTTATTAAAATTGTGAATGAATTAAAAAAATATAATGATAATGTTTATGGTGTATGGGTTGACTTATCAATTAAAAATGGAGGTACTAAAATGTATGATGCTATAAAACAACATATTAATACTATTGATATATTAATTAATAATGCGATTATTAATAAAGGATCGCGATTTTTAATTTCAAAAAATCCATCTGATTGGGAAGATGAAATGTCTGTTAATATTAATGGAAATATTATTTTGACACAAAAAATAGCTTACAATATGAAAAATAAAAAAATAAAAGGACGTATCATCAATATCAGTTCACAATCTTCTAAAGCAAGTAATACTAATCTTGAATCTGGTAGCGAAATATTAACAAAAAATATGATTGAAAAATATAGTAATTTACTTGCTGATGAACTATATTCAAATAAAATAGCGGTTACTACTATAAGAATTGATGAAAATTATAATACGTCTAAAAATAAATTATTAAATTTTAATACAGAAGGCACATTTTATAAAAAATATTTCGGTCAAATGTTCGATATTAACATGGATAAGTTTACTCCATTATTTTTATACGCCATAAAAGCACCATTTCATGAAATATCTGGAAAAATTATATCCAGCGAATCATTTAAATCTAATATAGAATTATCTAAAATTATTCCATCACACCAAATGAAACTAAATAATACATACAAAAACTACAAATTTAATACTTTCACTAAATCTAAAAATAAAGTATATTTAGTTAAACAAAATCCACATGAAATGTCTCCATCAATAAAAAAAATAATGAATGGAAATTTACTTAATACTGTTAATAATGAAGCAAAATATTCACCTATATTAGATTCGGTCATCGCTAAAAATCTAAATATTAAAAAAAATAATATTGTATTCTTTAAGACTGAATATGATTGTGTCAAAAAACTAATTGATATATTTGTTCCAAAATATCAAAATATTATAGTTGTTAATCCTATTTGGTCTATATTAAAATTAGTAGCATTAGAACAAAAAATAGAAATTAAATATTCAGTTCTAAAAGAATACTCTAAAAAATTAATTCCAGATTTTAATCTTATTCTTAAATATATTAATACAAAAACTAAACTTATTTATTTAAGCAGTCCAAATATTATTTCAGGACAGAGTATTAAAAAAGACGATTTTGATGCTTTTATAAAGGAAGTTCCTGAAAATATTATAATACTTTTAGATCAACGCTTTTTTGAATTTTCAGATAATAAAAATCCATTAAATGGTAAACATTATATTAAACACAAAAATATAATTACACTAAGATCCTTTAATAATTATTATTCTGTCGAAAATTTAGAATTAACGTATATTTTAGCAAATAAATCTATAGCAACATTTATTAAGGAAAATACCATTATTAATCAAATTGATCATTTTAATGAAAAAATTGCTTTAGAATTATATAAAGATGTATATTACAATACTATAAAGAAACAAATGATTAAAGATAAAAAGGAATTTATCAAACATCTTAAGGAAAACAAAATTCCATATTTTCCATCAGAAACACATTATTTATTATTAAAAGGTGGTAAAAATAAACATAAAATTGAAGCAGATCTAGAAAAACGAAATATTATATTATACAAATCAAATGACCATTACAATAACTATTGGTCATTACCTTTATCAACCAAAAATATAAATGATACTATTATTGATGTTTTGATTTATAGTAATATGTAAACTTAATTAGAGTAATCACCTAATATCTTTCACTATTAATTATTTCATTTTACGAATTTTGCCATAACTTCATATGCTGCTTGAATAAATACATCACTCATCTCATCATAATCATCCATCCATTCTTCATATTCTGGATCCTCTTGTGGTTTATATTCAAAATTACCTAAGAATTTATCTATTTTGGTTTGTTCTTTGCTTGTTTTGTAAAAATCCATTTCTGTTATTGTATTTTTTTCATCATCCGTTAATTTGACCCCCTCCTTTGGCAAAGGATGATTAGCATTCCACTGTAGTCTAAGTTCATTTTGATAATCTTTTCTTTCACTCGTTGTTAATGGTTTATAGTGTGATGGATCATAATATGGTCCTTCAGGCATTGGTGGCTTACCATTTACAGAATTTTTTTTTGCTTTGACTGATTTTTTTGAATTAGTATGGATTGGATGTTTCTTTTCCCAATCATTTCTTTCTTTCTGATGATATGCTTTTCTTTCACTAGCTGTTAATGGTTTATAGTGTGATGGATCATAATATGGCCCTTCAGGCATTGCTGGCTTACCATTTACAGAATTTTTTTTTGCTTTGACTGATTTTTTTGAATTACTTGATTGTGTACGGGTTGCGCAATGACCGTTAACCTTTCCTTTTTTAGGTATCCATTTACACCCAGAAGAATCTTCACATTTATGTTGGCCAACAGTTTTCTTTCTTCCTTTACAGGGGGGTGGCTTTGAAGAACCACCTCGTTTAGATTTAAATCTTTTTGTCATTTTTAATTTATTTGAACGCATATATAATTTAGCAAGATTTTTTTCTTCTATATATATATAATGAAATTAAAAACACAAAAAAAAAACATACAAGAAGGGGGAAAAAAAGTGAAAAGGAGTGGCTGGAAGATCTTCAAAGGCCAACGACGATATTTTAAAGGTCCTATGAAGAGCAAATACGGAAAAATGTACAAGGGAGAAGGAAAGGAGAAGGAGGAAGCATACCAAGATTATATTGAAGATAATTGTGCTGATAGAACATGCAAGGAGCATTGTACGAAGCAGGGTTTGAAAAATAACGAAAGATGCATCGATAAGGATAGAATAGTATATGATGGTAGCGAACTTCAAAGAGGCCTTTGTGGGTCTAGGAACAAAGACGAAAGAAAAGGATGTACACCGGCATGTGATATATTATCATGGACGAAGAAGGATAGGGAGGATGGGGCAGAAACAATAAAAAAAATGGGGAAAGAAAGTAATAATAAAAAAAGTACTGTACTGCGTGAAAATGATAAATTAAATTTAAAATATCAACTATGTAATAGCTCTCCAAAATGTTATATGAATCTCAGAGATAAGACGAACCGGGCGTTCCTTGGCAATTGTAGCGAAAATCAATATAAAAAGCCGTACGGGAGCGATGGTAAAAAGATGACGAAAGCCGCCGCCAAAGCTAAAGAAATCAGTGACAGGATGAAAGAGGAAGAAAAAAAATTGATAAAACCGTGTGATGGCTCGGGAGATAATCACTGTAACATTTATAATGTCGATTATTTTAAAAAATTATATCATATTTTAAGAGAAGATGTCAAGGACAGACGGAAAGAGGGGGGGAAATTTAAGGAAGATACAGAAAACGAAATAAAAGAAGGGGAAGAGATACTACAAATATATAAGTTTAATCGTAATAATGGATATAATATGAAATGGTGGAAAACCAATGTCGGAATTGGTAATTGGGAGTACGGGACTTCTAATAGTGTATTAGCGAACGTTGCTGAAGATAATCTGACGAAAGTTTTCACGGAGTATATAATAAATACTGTAAAAGATAGGGACTCTGAAGCATTTGGTAAAACAAAACATATTTATTCGGATGAGACAGACACTCTAACGGAAGATATTAAATCTGCTGTTAATAAGGTTATAAACTTAATGGGTAAAATGGATAAAAAACCCGTAAGTCAATGTGCGGAAGAAATATCTCCTTTACTTGAAAGGATTAACATAATGGAGCGCGACGCAAAAAAACAAAATAGTTCGATCTCCGTGAAAAAAATAAAACACCAGAGTAAGGAAAAATATACAGTGCGTCCCGGCGAGAGCGTGAGAGAGCGATGTAATAGGTTTGAACGAGATAGGAATTTTGATGCGATCGATTCTAATAATTGTAACGAATTAAAGATGAAAATACATCCGACGTATGCAAAGATACCACTAATTAAGAATACCTTTTTTATAAGACATAGCGTAGTTTCTAAGGAGTCGCCTCACCCATACGCACTTGTAATAAATTTTGGTTCGGGTGATAAGACCTATAGGATAAATTATAGGAATTCGTCAAACGGCGAGAACTACATTGTGGCAGACATGGCGGAGACTTATCATGACCCATTTCATATAATTCAAATCATTGAAGATGGGTCCTTTACCGACACCATAATACCATCAAATTCTAAAACTAAAATGACATATATACTCCCTGAGTACGAAGTGACAGATGGGAATATTGGATTCAAATTTGAAAAGAAAACTGATGGCAATGGTGTTGTTATCAAAGATGTTAAAAGGGAAGGCCCCGCCTATAAAAAAGGGATACGGGATGGGCAGGTCATCACACACATCAACGACACTGATGTCACTCAAAAAAAGGCGGAATATATATCCAATCTCAACAAAACAACACTAAAAAAAAAAGCATTCAGGTTTATTATTGCTGACAAAAAAAAAGAAAAAAAAAAGAAAGGAAAAAAGGAAAACAATACCATTCAATTATCCACGGAAAATGGACGGCCCCTTGGCATGAAGTTGATGAAGAACACAACCACTGGCAAGGGTGCTGTTATCATGGCAGTCGATGAAGGCCGTCAAGCCGAAGAAAACAAGATAAAGGTGGGGCAGATCATCACGCACGTCAACGGCACTAATGTCACTGAAATGACGATGAATGAGATTGGGGTACTAATCAAGAGTTCAAACACACCTAAGTTTACTATTGTCGACCCCCCCCCAACTATAGTCAGCAATAATATTAGGATCGACAACCTAAAAGCCTTGGTTAAAAGTGAACTCATAAAAAAGAACCTAATAACTTTAGTGACAAATAATCTTAAAAAAAATAAGAAATAATATATTCTTAAGTGGATAATATAGATATAAATTAAAATATTTTATTTCTTATTTCGTTTTAACTTTCACTTTATAATTGGATAAGTATCCTTTTAAAATTTATATGTTATATTAACTTTCTAATTGTTTTTTTTTTTTTTCATTGCTGTTCTATTCATATTGTTAATTACAGCATTCATATCTTCTAAACTTAAAATATTATTTGAATTATTCTTTATTTGTCGTGTTCCATTATTGTATACTCCTAAGTCAGCTTTTGTCTTATACCATTCTTTATTTTCAGCATTTTTAATTGCTGCATTCATCCCTTCTAAACTTAAAATATTATTTGAATTATTCTTTATTTGTCGTGTTCCATTATTGTATACTCCTAAGTCAGCTCTTTCCCTATACCATTGTTCATTTTTAGCATCTTTCTCTTTTTTTTTTGCCGCTTTTTTATCTTTTCTAAGTTTTCGTCCTTTAGACAGACTTGCCAATTGTTTTGGGGATGCTACTCTTTTCTTTGGATTAACACATTGGCCATTTGATTTACGAACAAAGCCTGGATTACACATCTTTCTGCAACTAGATTTTTTATTAACCGTAATCAATTCTTTTCCAGATTTACATGGAGTTTTACTTTTACGATGATTAACTGTTTTAGAATGATTGTACACATTAAGTTTATCAGCGATTTCATTCATTTCATCTAAACTTAAAACACGGTTATTATTATTATTATTATTTTTATTATTATTATTTTTATTATTATTATTATTAGATTTGCGTCCTAAACTTGTTTCTTTAGTTTCAGACAAATTGGCCATTTCAGCATAAATATTACTGTTTGATTTATCATTTACACATCTACCTTTAGCATTGCGGGATTTCCCAACCGGACATTTTTTTCGACAACTAGCCTTTTTCGAACCAACCTTAACTAATTCACTTCCTGGTGGACATGGGGTTTTTCCTTTACGATTATTCATGTGTTTTGAAGATAAGAGTTTATTCATAGAACTAACTTTATTATTATTTATTTTTTTAGATTTAACGCATGGTCCATTCATAGTCTGACGAAAATGCCCGGTTCGTTTACACGGCTTTTTTACTTTAGGAGTCACACAACGACCACCTACTCCAATCGGCAATTTTCCATTATTACATTTTTTACCACTCGCTTTTTTAGCACCTCCAAACAACATCTTAAACATATATAATATACTTGAGAAAAAAATTTAGATTAACTTTATTTTATTATTGCAAATATTATATTCTTGAGTTCTAAAATAATATCCAGGAAAACAATTATTTGAAACTTGACATGATGGGACAACATTCAATACATTTCCGAACCCTTTTTTTAAACCAGTTTGAAAATTAAAATATTCATAATTAAGTTTTTTAAATACTAATATAATAAAGATTAACAATAAAACTAAAATATATATCATATAATATCATTTAAGAAAATATTGTAAAATATTATAATGAATAACGATTTAATTCAAAAATCATTTAATAAAGCAATTGGAGGAGGATTATCTGGAAGTATGGCTATGGCTACTCAAGTTACAACATTAATGTGGTTACGGACTATAATGAATTATCAATATGTAAATGGAACAACATTTAAATCCTCATTTAAAATATTGTACAAAGATGGTGGACTACTAAGATTATATAGAGGATATCCAATCGCAATTGTAAACGCACCATTATTTAGATTTGGAGATACTGCCGCTAATATTGGCATATTAGAAGTTACTAAAAATTTAGATTTACCCATATCTGTAAAAACAGGTATAGCAAGTATAGGTGCTGCAAGTTGGAGAATACTTTTAATGCCATTAGATACCCTTAAATTGAATTACCAAGTAAATGGAAATCTAAACATCCTTGAAACAAATATAAATTCAAAGGGTTATAAAGTTTTATATAATGGATCATTTGCTGCCTTTAGTTCCACACTTATTGGACATTATCCATGGTTTGTAACCTATAATTATTTAACTCATTATTTTCCAGAATCAAAAGAAGATAGCACATTAGATAAGTTAACAAAGCGTGCCACTATTGGATTATACTCATCTGTCATATCAGATACTTCTTCTAATTTTGTTAGAGTTATTAAAACAATAAAACAAACAAGTGGTAATTCTTTAAGCTATAAAGAGACTGTCAAATATTTATATGAAAAAGAAGGATATAGTTGGATATTTCGTGGTCTTAAAACAAAAATAATGACTAATAGTATTAATGGTATTATGTTCTCTATAACATGGAAATATTATCAAGATTTATTTAATAAAAATGAAGATTAAAGAACAATAATTTATTACATCTAAAGATTTAAATGTCATATTATTCTATTTCATTTAGTATTTTTATCAATATGTCTCCATGACATTTCTCGGGTTTACACCAACAACCTAATACTTTATTTTTTAATTTTTTTAGAGAATCTATACCTTCTTTTTTTATTTTCTCTCTAACCCATATTTCATATAACTCTAAACATTTATCTCTTCCTTCCTTTTTAACTGTAAATGGGTTTGCCCATTGACTGCTTTTTTTAGGAAAGCGTTCCTTATTTATAAATACAATACCACATCTTCCTATATATTCATGATGAGGATTGTTCATCCAATCTTGTAACGTATTATAAGTTGGACGAATATGTTTTACTTTAACATTAACAACTGTCGTCATTTTATATTATTTTAATAATATTTTAATATCAATTTAAATAACAATTTTAAAATCTTTAATAGTACATTATTTTGGATTAAATGATACACCACAACCACACGTTGTTGCTAAATTCTTATCTGGAATAAACACAAATTTGCTCTCAAATATATTTTTACTATAGTCTTCTTTAATATAATCTATAGTTGTTCCTATCAAATACATTTCTGCTAGTGGGTCAACAGCAAATCTTATATCTTCATGTTCTAATATATTCGGATTTTCTAATATATCAAATTCGTCTTTATTTATTGTAGATAAATCATAATTAAACCCATTACAACCACCACTATTGGCTGAAAATAAAAAAGCATAATTATGTGTTGACTTAACTATTTTTGCCAATTTAGAAAGTGCTGATTGGGTTATATTTACAATAGATGTCATTATAAAAGATATAAAGATATTTTTATTTTAATCTTAAATGGATATAGAAAATCATTTAGAATCGCATCATGCTAAAAATAGCGCAAAATATATTAAAAATATAATTTATGGCGGAATAGATGGTATCATAACAACTTTTTCTATCATTGCGGCATGTTTTGGTTCTAATCTTGGGATTAAATATATTATAGCAATGGGATTTGCTAATTTAGTAGCAGATGGATTTTCAATGGGATTTGGTGATTATATTAGTAGTTATTTTGAAACAAATTATATATTATCTGAAAAGCAAAAAGAAGAATATGAATTTGAACATAATAATGAATATGAAGTCGCTGAAATGATCGAATTATACACGAACGAAGGATTAGATGAAGCCGATTCAACGAAAATTGTGGGTATTTTGACATCAAAAGAAAAATATAAACCCTTTTTCATAAAATCTATGGTATCTATGGAACTTGGTTTAGAAATACCTGAACATAATTACAAATCTATCATAAAAAAAGAGGCATTATATACATTTGGATCATTTATTATGTTTGGATTTGTACCATTAATGATATACATCATAAGTTATTGGTCAGATTATTACAATTATAATGTAATATTTGGAGTAGATTGTTTTATAACATTAGTCACCATTAGTTGTCTTGGTTACCTTCAAGCAGTCATCACAAAACAATCTAAATTAATGGGATGTATTATACTAACCTTTAATGGATTAATATCTACAAGTTGCGCATTTATTATTGGATATGGGTTGGAAAAACTATTATCTTAAATTCAAATAAGATGATCCATCCATTCCAGCACTATGCCTTAACGTATAACTATTTCTCTTTTTCCAATCATGTCCAACCGCCTTTTCACTCATCATATACATGTCCCCATTATTTAATGTGATACTAAATGTTTCACCAACACTTTTAGATTTGTAAAACCAATTAAATCGAAGATCCATACTATCACCAATCCTAAACGCTAACACCTTTCGTCTCTCAGCATCACCATGCCAACCTATTCCACATTTCTTAAGATCATAATATCTATTACCTTCGCATATCATATTTTCACATTTACTACCCAATTTATTTACCAATTCTTCTTTAACAGATTTTAAACTTGACACACTATCATACCCTACTATCCGCCCTTCTCTCTCCTCATAATTAGGTTCTACACTACTATTTCCAAAACATACATTCGCACGAGCATGTTTATTTAACACTTTTTTTCTTCGTGTATCAAAATATTTATGATCCCATTCGAAACTATCCATATCTTTATATAAATCCTCAATCGTAAAATTATTAATATGTAACAATTTTTCCAATCCATTTTTAACAACCATAATATAGGCTATTTCAGATGGATGATTTTTTCCATTAAAATCCGTTAATTGTTCATTCAAATTATAAATAGTAGTGTCACACCCTAACTTTTCAAATATAGATTTATATTTTTCAAAATCGGTTAAATTAAATCCATTTCCTTCTTTAACTAATGAACCAATCTTTTCCATTCCAACATGATTTTCTCCACAATCACCAAATGTTAATGATATTGTTTCTTTAGGTTTTGGAAATTTCTTTTTTAATGACTCTATAATTTCTATTGGAACTAAATACATTTTACCATCATCACTTTTATCAAAATCAGACAAATTAAACATTTTGTTTATACTTACAATGTGTAAATACAAATATCAATTTTACAGATACATTAATTTCTAACTAATTATAAAAAAACTATAAAATATTTTATAGTTATTTATTTATATGATTAAATTGTTGATTTCTATATTAGTATTATACCAAATACTATTATTAGTATATTATATTTTACGATTTATTTATCGTCACGCAATAATGAATGAAAAGGATTTACTTTCACGATATGGACCAAATAGTTATGTTATGATTACAGGACCTTCCAGTGGTCAAGGATATCATTTTGCCAAACAATTTGCTAAAAGGGGGTTCAATCTTTTCTTAATTGGATCTAAAAGAACCCATAAAGTTATCCATGAATTAAAAACATTGTACCCAACTATAAACATAGAGTTTATAGAAAAAGATTTTAGAAAAGCATATGAACATACCTTTTTCGATTCTATTGAATCTACATTAAACCGTATTAATGGTAATATATCTATATTAGTTAATAATGTTGGATATCGGTCAGCATGGTATCCATACCATCATATGGATGAACAACTAATTAATGATACAATTGTTGTAGGCACTATTGTTCAATCTAGATTAGCCCGATTAGTAATTCCACATTTTATTAAACGAAAAGAACATAATGCTATCATCAATATAACCGCCCAATGTATTATGCCTACATATGGTTTTGGTGAAATATTAAATAATGAAGTTACTGTTCCATATTTATCGGTATATGAAGCAGCAAACGCATTTGGATTTTATCAAACAAATTCATTAATCAAAGAATACGAAAAATATAGCCATAAAATAGATTTCTTGAATGTTATGCCTGGAGCAGTGTTAACCGAAAATACAACATATTTAAATAATACTATTTTTTGTGTCAATGTTGAAACATTTGTTAAAAATGTAATGAAAAACATTGGAAATGTTAAAGGACATTGCTATGGTTATTGGGGACATGAATTTTCAATATTATTAATGAATATGTTCCCATTTGTCAAAGACCATGTATTACATAAAACTGGTAAAACAATTGCAACAGAATATATGAATACTCCACCTAAAAAATATTAAACATTAAAACTATTATTTTTTCATTTAATAATTTTTTATTTAATAATTTTTTATTTAATAATTTTTCATTTAATAATTTTTCATTTAAGAATACTAAATCAAAATCAGTATGAATAATGAACAATGGATAAGACAGCTAAATACAACTATTAATAATAAAATAGAAGTAATGAAAGATATAATAGATTTTAAAACTTCCAAAAAAAAAGCATTATCACTTTTTAAAAAAAAAAATAATAATATTATCACTGTAGTTATACGTTCAATAACCAATGATATATATGGATATTTGAATGAATCTAATGCTATAATTGATGGTTGTGTTCCTAAATTTTACAATACATTTAGACGATTATTCAAAAATAAAACTAAAAATAAAAAAGATATTATATTGTTTTTTCTTAAAATTATGAAGGGCAATGAATATACCGAATTAAATATACTATGGGGATTACTTACACCAAATGAAAGAAATATATTTTTACAATCTGTACATTAAGTATTAAATATTGAATATGTTAAATTTGATTAAATAAAATATTCTTTTTATATTAAATAATTATGGCTTATTTAAGACTTACTAGAAACCCAGATGTATGTATTATTGGATCTGGTATCATTGGAAATTCAATATCATTAAGTTTAGCTAGAAAAGGATACAATGTCAATGTATATGATTCAAATCCGGCACCAGGATATGGTACAACATCTTATTCAAGTGGTATATGCCGAATGTATTATTCATTACTAGATAGTGTTAAATTTTCATGGGAAGGATATCATTATTGGGATCAATGGGAGGATCATCTTAAATTTAAGGATGTTAATGGCTATGCTAAACTTAATAAGTGTGGAGCCCTGTTTCTTAAAAGCGATAATTCTAGAGATTTTCTAGAAAATTCTTGTAAATTAATGAAACAAGTAGGAATACCATTGAGTGATATGACATTCAATGAAACTGACGAAATTGTATCAAAAATGGGCATGGACATATACAATACTTATTATCCAACTAATATAGATGACCCTATGTTTGGGGATACAGACCATAAAAATTATATTGATGGTTCGGTATACTTTCCAAAAACAGGATATGTTGGCGACCCATTATTAGCAGCATTAAATGTATATCATGCTTCCAAAGATAGTGGTACACTATTCAATTTTGATACTAAAATAAACAAAATCAATGTAGATTACAACAATACTGTTAGAGGATTAGTTACAGAACATAATGAAACGATTGATTGTCCAATTGTTATAAATTGTGGTGGTCCATATTCAACACACATAAATAAAATGGCCTTTTATGATAATTATATTGAAAATGATAGCACTATTCATTGTCGTCCATTAAGAAAAGAAGTATCATATACGCAATTTAACAAACAAAAATACAATATTGATAGTCAAGGTATGATTGTTATAGATTTGGATGTTGGGCTTTATTTTAGACCAGAAGTTGGTAATAAATTATTAATTGGTTCAACTGAACCAGAATGTGATGAAAAAGTATGGGAAGATGATTTAGATATTATGGATTTAAATACATCTGATCAATGGTTTAATCAAATGTGCCGTGCTGCATTAAGAATTCCAAATCTGGAAATTCCAAACTCTAAAAATCAACAATATATTGTATCCACATATGATGTATCAGATGACTGGACGCCTATTTACGATAAAAGTGCTATATCAGGATATTATATGGCTATTGGTACAAGTGGAAACCAGTTCAAAACGTCACCTGTAGTAGGTGAATTAATGGCAGAATTAGTTGAATCATGTGAAAATGGATTAGATCATGACAATGATCCATTACAATACAAATTAAAAAAAACAAAAGGTTCTATAGATACAAGTATATTTTCAAGACTAAGAAGTGTTCACAATAATGATAATAATGTATTTGGCTAGTATAATATTTAATGGAAAATATATTAATTTAATTGAAACTATACTAGTTAATTTAAAGTGTCTTAACAAACTCAAAGATCCCCTCAAAAATAGTATCCATAACTTCTTTTTTCTTAAAATTTTTAGTAGAATCAACAACATATACTGGAACATGCTCTTTTTCAAAATTAAGCCATTCGTCATGTTTTTCATGAAGAGCCTTCAAATAGTCAAGTGGAATACTATCTTCTCCCATTCTAGAACGTTCTTTAATTCGTTCATCATTTATAGTTGGATCACATCGCAAATAAATATACGCATCTGGTTTTACATTGAATTGCTCCGATAGCCAATCATTCCATTTACAATATATATCGTATTCTAGTTTTGTCATTTTTCCATTTTCATAACATAGTTTAGCAAAACAATGATAATCTGTATAAATAGAACGCTCCACAAAAACCAGTTTTTCCATAACATTATAATTTGTTATCAATTGGGATTCTTTTGGTACATCATTGTAAAGCGGTTTATCATCGCCATTATGAAATTCATCTTGAATTTTTTTAACACGACTAATAAAACTATTCATTTGAAATGCAAAACTCCATTTTTCTTGATCTCCATAAAATTTTTGTAAAATATTTTCACCATCACTATCCTCTGTTTTTAGCCATTCATCAACTGGTTCCAATACCAGTTTAGCATTTTTATTTATAGTATCAAATTTTGACAAATAGTCTTGTAACAAATTGATAAAGGTAGTTTTACCAGAACCAATGTTTCCTTCAACATAAATAATCATTGTATTCAATTAATACAATCAAATGTAAATTCAATTTTATTTATTTGAAATATTTATGTTAAACTCCTACTCATTTTTTGATAATATACATTTAGTGTTTTGCTAGCAGCAGTTTCTGTTTGAACCCCTATATATGGTTTCAATATAGCCTCATCTAAAAATGCTGTAGATGGTATTTCCCCTTCGGTTACTGTAGAACCATATGGAGAACTTCCAACATCATGAGTTATATTATATTGAATACCATTTACAAATATACGAGCTAATTGTTGTCTATCAATCGTAATTCGTAAATTATATATTGTATCTACATCTATTGTGATTGGCAATTCTGAAACATATTGTTTTTTTGGATTTGAACCATCGCTATATATAAAATGTAATTTAGTAAAGTCTTTAAACACTTCTGAATTTGTACTATCTCTTTGAAATTTAAAAAATAATGAGTCACTATCAGTTTCTATTACATTTGTCGAAGTTAATTTAAGTCCTGCCCAAAATTTAATAGATGTTTTATTTGGAATACTTACAGAACATTCCCATTCAAGTTCAGACCCAGTTTTCCATATATCTCTATTCCAAGATATGTGTGAGCCATTTGTGTGTGGTTCAATTATACTATTATCATTAATGGTATTACTAGTTAATACATTTATACCAGGCGCTAATGTATTAAATGTAGATGTTGGGGTTCCAGTACCTGATAATTCAAAATCTATATTTTTATTAAACGCTATATTTCCACTAGCAGCTGGTACTAGTTTAAACCATTCTTCTAAATAATATCGATTTGGATTTTTAACAAATCCATTATTAATTACTAAATTATTAGCATTGTAAAAGACATTGCTCATAATAAAACTATAGATTAAAAATCTTTATATACTAATTAAATTGTATTATAATGTGTTGGTTTATATTTTGGTAGTTTATGTTTCCTTTTTTTCAAATCATACACTATATTTAAGATAATAAAAATAGCAAATATGATTACTATACCCAATACAATAAGACCAATTATTTTAGGAACACAATAATGATCTATTGATAATATACCTCTAATATAGACCGTTTCATATTTATAACAATGTCCTGAATAATTAAAGTCATGAATGTATAATTTAGTATTATTGTAATCAATATAAGTATTGTTAAACTCACTATTAGTTGACAACTTATCATAACATTCGTCTTTCTTTAAACAATCGCATTTAATATTGAAGTTATACAATTTTTCTATCATTCGATTATCAATTGAACAATCATTATTACTATTATACACATATATATTTACCATACCAAACAAATCGTCATCATCACTATATCCAGGCACTAATGCATCATAATCTTCACAATAGCCACTAATTATTTGTGTTAGCAAACACAAACACATCAACAACATAATTGGATACTAATATACTAGTATCTTTATCTCATTTATTAAAATTGATTAATAATTAAATTATTATACTTAAAAAAAAAATGTAAATACCAACAGACCCAACACTTGCTAAAATTATGATTCTCGGATTGGCCAAAGAAAAAAATATAATAGTCAAAGAAGTAAAAGGCAGACACCATCCAAATGGAATTAAAGAAAAGTGGTATGTGTTTGGAACTGATGGTAAACAACTTATTATGGATAATCATAATCATGGGCGTTCCGAAATAGGATTACTAACAACAGCTTTTGATAAAACAAATGTCACTAATAATGATATTAATATTAATGATAAACTAAAGTGGAATGATACATTTGGAAAAAGCAAAACTAGATTTCAATATAGGCCATTTGGAAAACCTGTATCTGAAATAGAACGTATATTTGATATTATGATTAAAATAGATGAATTAAATAAAATTTAGTTTTAATAAATGTAATGTTAATCTAACCAATCTTCTGGTAATACTATTTTTTCATAACAACATCCATTACTATTTTCATCAGTAAAAGAATTATGACTTTCTTCAAGAGTGTATATCGCATTTACTCCTGGTAAAACACTTTTATGAAATTCCCCATCTATGTGAGATTGAAGAACCTTTGATATTTTACCTTTATCTTCCAACAGTATCGCCACATGCCCTTGATCATCGACATCTCTAAATTTTCTTATAAGAAGTGTTCCTTTAGGATATATTTCACATATTGAAAAA
>Ga0209634_1000760_pt1 | contig 24578 bp, 22 predicted proteins | sample LinPmetageLP40_FD_184043 | JGI IMG/M metagenome (GOLD analysis project Ga0209634, IMG submission 184043) | Marine viral communities from the Pacific Ocean - LP-40 (SPAdes) (version 2) | ecosystem: Environmental > Aquatic > Marine > Oceanic | place: Pacific Ocean | collected 2010-08-26 | reverse complement strand
GTGATGAAACATCAGAGGTTGGTGCGAATAATTCCACAAAGAAAAAGCCTGTTTATGGTTTTGGTGATGAAACATCAGAGGTTGGTGCGAATAATTCCAAAAAGAAGAAACAAAAGACACAAAAGAAACAAAAGAAACAAAATAAACAAAAGAAAAAAAAGAAACAAAATAAAAAAAAGTCACAGAAACTCCCGGTGGAGATTGAGTCTGATTATGGTTTTGGTGATGGTAATGGTGGTAGCAGGTATATTAAAAAGAAAATTCGTAAAACATCAAAGTTATTTAAAAACAGTACAAAATTATATAGAAGACACAGGAGTAAACTATTTAAAAAAAAAAAAAGTAAGCAGCGGAGTAAATATTATATTTAAAGACACCTTATTTCTCCATAAAATTTACTAGAAACTGTTGGTGGTATAGTACATTCTATATTTGCTACATCTTGGCAATAAAATTTATCATTAATATCATTCATACAGCCCTGATACTTATCTACAAAACATTTATTAGAAGTTCTATATGGTATATTACATCGAAAGTTTTCTTTTTTTATTTTTAATAAAATTATCAAACTAAATAATAAAAATATAAGGTATTTATACATATTATTTAGTTTGATAATTATTTATATATTTTATTAATATATGAGCAAAAAAATTAGTACAAGTAATATAGATAAATTTGGGAAAATTCATAATAAAAATATATTATTAGGTGATTGTATATTTCCATATGTTTATAACGGTAAAACATATTATGAATGTTATAATGGTAAAACTGGTAAATGGTGTCCAACAAAATTAACTAGAAATAAAACTATAAAAAAATGGGCATATTGTAAACCACACGAATCATTAAAAGCAAGTGCATCAACAAAATCATCACCTAAAGCTAAAAGAAAAAGGAAAAAAAAGTTAACTAAGTTAAAAATCTCATCATCCCCAAAGTCTATCTCTATTGTAACTTCAAAAGCTCCAAGTCTATCTTCTAGTTTGGTTGGTGTAGATAATATATCACCAGATTTAACATCAAATAGAAACTTACATGAATTAAATTTATCGATAGGTGTAAGATTAAATGAACTATATACTAAATTGAGTAGTGGTATTAAATCTGACTCATGTTTAAGAAAAAATGAATACCAAAAATTAGAAAATGATATTGTTACTTCAACGAATATTTTTTTAGGACAAAACTTACCAAATTTATATACATTTAGAGAAAATACTACTAAACCTATTGGACTACCGCAAGTAGGTAATTCATGTTTTTTAAGTTCTTTATTGCAATGCATATTAAAATTAGATACGTTATGGTTTATACTACAAATACCCGATAGTCAATTTGATAAATTTATTAACAAAAGTTTATATAAAACTAAAACAATATATTTGATTCATTTACTAAGACATTTAGTTCAAAATTATTTAAAACATATAAATAAAAAGGCGCTACCTTCTAAAATATATAAAGCATATCATAAAGATTTATATAACAACGAATTTATTAAATTACAACCATTAAAAGGTTACAAGAGCCAAGAAGATACACATGAAATTTTAACTATATTATTAGATACATTGTCTTTAGAATTGAATAATACGATACCCATATTATTCCCTAAATATATAGATAGTAAACATTCTCCTTATATTTATCGATTTCAATCTTTACTACCTAATAGAACTTATGATGGCGAAGATAAACATCCAATACTTTACAAGAATTATAGTTATTCTAGAAATTTATCATTAATTGATTTACTTTTTGGTTATCTACCATTTGATAAAAGAAGATATACCTGTCATAGCAGTAGTAAAATATTTAATAATTTTAAATTCTCTAATTTAAGTAAAACTATTGAACTACCTATAAATGTTAAATCTACAATAGATTTATCTAAATTAATAGAAGGTTATTTACAAGAGGAAGAATTAAAGGGAGATGAGTTACCTAAATTTTGTGATGGGAATACGTTATGTAAAACAGCGTTTAAACAATTACATTTATATAATACTGGTTCTTATTTAGTAATTTTACTTAAAAGAACTAATTATGATATGGAAAAAGGTGTATATAAAAATAATGTTAACATAGATATCAACAAAGAAATTGTTATTCCGCAAATTAATGATGAAGAATTAAATTTAGATAAAATAATAAATAAAAGATACAGATTAAAGGGTGTAATTTATCACCATGGAATAAATGTTGCATCAGGACATTATACATGCACTGTTTTAAATAGTGATAGTACATGGTCATATTGCGATGATAGTAATATAAGTCAATTAGATGATAGATTACATAATTCAGAATATCTTTTTGATAAAAAAAAATCTATAAGTGGTATAACAGGAACAAGTTATTTAGCATTTTATAGTATAATTTAATCTTTATTGGTACACCAAGATTTACGTGAGTCATAATAAGATTCGGTGGGATGTGCCTTTATATAATCGCCTTCACAAAACTGATTTTTATTATTCTTATCCGAACTATCTTCTAAATTATCTATTAAATCTGCATCACTAGTGGTATATTCTTTTTCACCTTTACCATATTCACACCATGGCTTTTCAGGATGAAAAAAGGAGTCACGAACATCCGAAATTTTATATCCAGATTGACATATTTGAAACATTTCTTTTTTTTTTTTATAAATGTACACTATAAATAAAAATATTAAAAAATTTAATACTAAAGTTGATAAATATTGACATCCTTTAATGTTTATAGCATCTGTAAGTTTTTTTACTAAAATATTAGTATTTTTAATAGTATAAGAATTAAAGAGAAGTATTAATACAATTATAAGAAAAATATTTTCGGACATATATAATTAATTAATATTTAAATTATTATAATCTAATAAATTAATAGTAGAGGATATAGAATAAACATCGTCAGATTCATAATTTTTATATTTATTTTGTATGTAAAAATAATATAGTGCACCTATTATATAATAAACTAAAATAAGAATATAAAGCATGTACATATTTTAAATTAAATTAAATTGTTATTTTTAAATAATATTTCATTATTTATAAGTTTTATATTAAAATCAAATATATAATATAATTAATAAATGTTATATTGGATATTTGATTTAGATAATACATTATATAATTTGGGTAATAATTTTAGTTACGCAAGATTATCCAAAGATTCTAATTTATTAACTAAGTTATCATTATTACCAGATAAAAAAGTAATATTTACTAATGCTAATAAAAATCATACTTATAAATGTTTACGAAAAATGGGTATAATTAATGTATTTAATTCAATAATTCATAGAGATATAAATGGATACCTTAAACCTAATATAAATTCATATTTAAGAACCCGTTTATTATTTAACATAAAATATAATGATAAATGTATTTTCTTTGAGGACACATTAAGTAATTTGATACAAGCCAAAAGATTTGGTTGGATAACTGTATATATTAACCCAAATGCAATTAATCATCCTTTAATAGATTATAGTTTTACCGATATACATATTGCATTAAATTATTTTATAAATATATTATACTAATTATTTTGTTACCTTTAAGTTAAAAGGCCCTCTACTTTGCCAATGACCATCATCAAACCAATATATATCAGGCATTGAAGTATAATTATTTCCTAATCTATTTGTTCCTATATATTGTTCCATTGCACCAGGTGGAGGATTAGCTGACTTAAGATTATTTCTAATATAATTTGTAGCTGTAGGGGTTACACTTATTGGCATCCAAGGTTCTTTTGATTGTGAACCACCATAGATACCCCCATTTTTAGGATTTTTAGGCATAGATGTATTGGGGTCATTAGACCTATATTCGGATGGTATATTACTTTTTATTTCGATACTATAGTTAGAAGTTTTAAAACAATTATTTAATTCGTTACTACTCATTTATATATTTTATCAATATTTTTTTTTTATAAATAAATGAGTTTATATTAAATAAAAAAATTATTTTATATAATTAAATATGGATTCAAGTAAAATATTATCAGATGTAGAAGAAATTGATAAACAAATTAATAGTTCTAGTAGTATTGATATACATCAACTAGAAATAGAGTATAAAGATTTATATGAAGGGTATCCATCTATATTTAAAATGGCGTGTGAAGGAAATATGGATTTTGTTAGACTTAAATATATGTTGCAAATGATTGATAGAGTTAAACACAATGAAATAAGTGAACATGATGCATCAGTAGATGTTGGGCAAAAATTAGTAGATGAAATAGTAAAACCAGATTTAGATTCTAAATAATTTATTTTATAATTAAATTATAGTTAATATTAATTATTAATACTAACCATAATAATTTATTCTAAACATTTTAATTTTAACAATTTTTAAAAAAATTACTATTATAATTAATTTCGACATCAAATTTTGTACACCAATTTAAAGCTTGTTGAGATTGAAATTTTATATAGGTATTTAATGTAGTTAGATTAGATTGATTTTTAATAATAGTTAATGTTTTTTCTATATTTTCAATTTGTGTATTAGAATTGTGTTTGTTATATTCTAAAATAATATTTACAAAAGATTGTGGTAATTCAATATCAAAAAGATCATGAATATACATACCTATATTATTTATTATTTCCCAAGATGTAACTATATTTAATAACTTATCTAAATATTCTTTACTAATACCTTTAAAATTTTTACAAATTATATATTTTTCAGAATTAGCTGGTCTACTTGTTAATGGTTTAGTTAAATATATAGTATCATACAAACAAGTTAACAAATAAATAAGTTTTAAAGATAAAGGTGTGTATAAGTCAAATACTTTACAAATGAAATGTCCACCTTTTTGTTGAATACTTAAACAAGTGACTATTTCACAAAAAATTATTCTATAAGACAGTTGTTCTTGGTTATTAAAATCAATAGAAAAATCAAATCCACCATCGGCAGTTACTATATACGCTGAATTTTTACCTACTTTAGATTGGAAATCTAAAATATTATCTAAATTATATATATTCCCAGTATTATCTTTACCATATAATATATTTATATTAGTATTTTTTTTGATAAATTCTGTGGCTTTATTCCAACCTGGAATATCTTTATTAGATGACCGTAAAGTAATACCGTATATTTTGTCAGTTAGTTTATGATATTTTTTTCTATAATTTAACAAAGCTTCTATAAATCCACCTGGACCTTCAGCTAATCCTGCTATAATATTAGATTTCTGATTAATAACTGGGTTATTGAATAATTGAAAATCAAAAATAATCTCCCAAAGTTTAAAATATGACCTACTTAATGGGTCATATAGTGCTATACTTTCAGTTTTAAGTTTTTTACTAGGAAGATGTATAAGTTCATATTCATTACTCAATTTTTTAGCTTTATCCCATATTTTATGATTATTTACATTATCTATTTTATTTTTATAAAACATTAAATTCATACTTTCTTTTTTATTAATTGAATTTGTTGGTAATTCTTCAGAAAATATAATATTAATATTAGGTAATTTAGTAATCCATGTTTTTACAATCTCAATTGTTTGCATCTTTATTATAATATAGGTGTTACTTTAAATATCTTTTTTAGTCTTTTTGGAATATAAATATTTTATTCATAAAACTAAATTCTTGATGAATTTCAGTTAGTTTATTTGCATCACCATATGTAATTTTTTCACTATTAAATTCACTCCATAATTCATCAAATCCTTTATATTCTAGTAGTTTTAAATTATGTTGAATTGCTTTCATTTCTAAGTATTTAAAATTAACCAACCATTCAGTAATGGTTTGATTAATAGTTTCATAGTATATATCTATTGGAAGACCTAAAGATGTTTCATCGTTGTTAAACGTATCTGTATTATATTTTTTTGTTATCCTCCATAATGTTTCTTTCATTTTTCCTTCAACAATACTATTCGTACTTAATTTATCAAATACCAAAGAACCATCTAAACAACATCCAAAAAATTTACCACCGGTTTTTAAACTTTTACTAACATTATTCAAAAATGTATCTAATATTTCTACTGATTGAAAGAAATAGTGAATTGCGAAATTACAACTTGCAGAATCAAAACCATATCCCTTATCTATATTACCTAAATCATAAAAATTATTTAATTTACTAGATGATTGTATAGTTTTATTAGAAATATTACCCCATATAATATTTAGATAATACTGATTCAAATCATCGAATCCAGCACTACCATCTATAATATTTTTACCACAATCTGCCCAAACTAACATTATATTATTCAAAATAGGATTAGTATCTTTAGACATTGTATCCAAAATTCTATTACATGCACCGTTATTAATATTTTCTAAGTTATCTTTACTATAATCAATACCAACTATATGACTCAATTTAGCATCAATCCAGTGTTTTAAGTCACCTACTTTACCACAACCTAAATCTAAAATCACATTATTTCTTTTAGTATTATTTAAAATATTTCCCTTTTTTATCCAAGAATGAAAATCATTCATAGGTTTCGTTAAATATTTAGTTCTATTTTTTTCACCACGATAATATGTATCATCAAATTCTATTAATGCATCAGATTTAATAGGTTCTTCTTCGGTAATCATTTCTATACTAATTGGTTCATGTATACTATTCCATACATTAGTTGATGTAAGAAAGTCATTTGACTTATTAACATCTCTAACACGTAAAGGCGTCCATCTAGTATATACATCAGATTTTGGATTATATGAAAATTCTACTATAGAATTATCATTTATTATGCTATTATCTAAACATTTAATTACACCAGATTTTACAGGTAAGTAACATATATGGACATCTTTTACAAATGGTTTAGTAGGTTGAAAAGGTATGGATTCATAATCGTCACCAACAATATTATACATTAAATTTTCATTTAATATACGACACGAGTTATATTTAGTATGCTTTCTTGGATTATAACCTATTTTTAAATGAACTATCTGATATGTTAGTTTCCTCCCATTAGATTCTATATATTTAATAGAATTAGATAATCCTTCTTTTTGAAATTTAACACTAAAATCTATTGTATTTTCTTCTGGTGGTTTCCATTTTAATGAACTAAACCACCTACCATTAAAATTTATTTTCCCAGTTTGTGGGTCTTCACCTACAGCTAAGTTAATAGGTGTAAAAATTAAACCATCAATTTTATAAACATATTCTTTAGAATATACACTTTTTACCTCATTAAAAATTTTATTAGTTTGGTAAATATCATCTATTCTACTTTGAATATCATTATACATAGAAGAATCAACAACTTCTTTCATTTTTTCACTAGTTAATAAATTAATAGCATCCTCCGTTGTTTTATCATAAGTAAAATCGTCTCCAAAATAAAATGATTTTTGGAAAATTTCTAATGTATTGTCTTCATCTTTAACTAAATTTAATGCTGCGAAAATATCTTCTAAAAATTCTAATCTAGATTTTTGTTTACCACTACCTATTCTTTCGCTCTTAGACCTATATAGATGTCGTGTCCTTAGGTCGGTGTTTTTGAAATAATATATATCAAATGCTAAATACATGTTGATATTTCGGTTATGTTTATCTTTAGTAATATATTCACCATCTATAATAGTACCAGCATAATCAGGTAGACTAGCACCTAAATACCTAATATTATTTTTTCTATTTATCATATACAATTTACCATCAGTATTAACAACCATTATGTTACGTTCACCATCAGCTTTTTCAGTCACAGTATATCCCTTTCTAATATTTATAATATTAAATTTATGGTCTGAATAATTACGATATAATATATGTTTTAATTCTAAACTAACATTGTGAGGACCTAAAAATGTATATGAATTTAATAGTCTTTTTAATTCTAATCTAACATTATTTTTTTCAGTTTCGGATATTAAATAATAACTTTTTTGAATAGCCTGTAGTAAAACCCCTATGTTTTTAATAAAATGAGACAAAACACTATCAGTATCCAAATGTGTACTTTTAGTATTACCAATATATTCTATTTCTACCTCATATCTAGGATTATTAATTAACGTTTTGGATTCTTGTAATGTTTTTGTTTTTAAATATTTTTCATATTTATGTCCCTTTTTTAATACCAAATCTGTTTCTGATAGTGTACTAATCCATTCATCGAAACTAATTTCTATATGTTCGTCTGGTTTAATAATAAATCTTTCTTTACGTTGATGTTCTGGAACACTAGACAATTTAACTTCTCTATTATCTCCTAGTTCTTCTACTAATGTAGATGTTTTCACAATGGTTAAATCAAATCGGAAATTTTTATCTTTAGTTATAAAACTATGACGCTGTTTATATCGAAACTCTTTTTGTTTATTTAACCAATTTCTATAAATTTCTTTGACTTTAGGAGAGTCATTTTTTATAAATATTTCTTTTTTTAAATTAAATCTAATTTTATAATCAGGTATATCTATAGGTATAAGTTTGACTTTATCATCTTGACCTCTAAAAAATTTAATTAACTCACCTTCTTCATCTACATATACTGGATATTTATTCATAAATATAATATTTTTATAATTTACATCTTTTAATTGATTTGTAGAACAATACTTTCTGACTGATGACTGATTTTTTATTTGAACTCTAGTGGGTGACATTCTACCTGGTTCATATTCAAATCTGATATCTAAAGATTCTTCTACTGGTAAAATCTCAATGCCAGGGATCCCTTTAATTTTTCTTATAATATTTATAAAAGAATCTTTATTAATTTTATTATTAATAGATTCTTTTAATAATACTTCTAATTCAATATTGCTATCCATATGACTCAAATTAATATATTCATTAATTTTCTGTATGTGGTCTGTTAAATTCATCTATATTATATAAAATATATTATTATTTTAAATAATATTTAAACTCAAATTTATTTATCAAAAATAGATTAATTAAGAATAATTCTGATATCCGAATATAATTTATCCTTTGTTTTCCTTTTGTTTTTTCCATTTATTTTATCATATACATCTATATCTAATTTTTTAGCCATTTCTTGTAAATCATTTAGATTGTACTTCCATATTTTTTCTAGATTTATCAGATTTTTATCCGCCAAATTATTGACCGCCAAATTATTGACCGCCAAATTATTGACCGCCAAATTATCATTGTCCTCTTTTTGACAACTATCCTTTTGTTCATCAGTATTTAAATTAATATTAAAATCAATAGAATTATTCTCTTCTTTAAAATTATCTTTTATTTTTTCAATAATATTCGATTCAAATATATGACCTAAAATATTAACAATTGGTAAGTAATAATCAAACTGTTTTAGAAATATAATAGTTTTTCTATTTAAATCATAACTATTACAATGTACATAACTATTAATAGATAAATCTAATATTACTAGATTAATTTTGAAGAAATCTGATAGATATAATTTAATCATATCATGGTCTAATATATTCTTATCTAAATATTCTTTCATTATAGGTTTTTTACACTTTATTAATCTATATTTATTATTTTTAAAATTAACATCCAATTTTTCTAATAAAATTTTTATAGTTTCTAAAATTATATTATTTTTAGATTTTTCTGTTTCCAGTGTATAATTTGGGTCTAAAATCATATACATAGAATCCAATAATGACACTTTTTTATTTATACCATATGTATAAAATTGTTTTAAATCTATAATTTTAGATAAAATATTTGGTAAATCTAATACCTCATTTTGTTTATAATAAATAGAAGTTTGATCAGTATGTTCTTCATTATTAATTATTTTAACATCTTCTAACTTGTTATTTGGTAATAGTGTAGATTTAGTATCTAAAAAAGATTCATTTACATTTTGTTTTTTGTAAACATTCTGAATAAATTGTTGATTAATATCTATCTTAATTTCAACATTTCTTTTATTTTTTTGAATCTTTGAAAATATATTTTCTAACTGACTATCCATTGTACTATTACTGTATTTTTACTTTAAATCATTTCAATTTTATTATAAATTGATGATAGTTTTTTTTATATCACATTTTTCATTAACTTTAGTATCTACCTGTTCACCTATAATTTTCATAATACTATTTCTATGTTCTTTATCATTATCTAATTTTTTTTTATTATTTATACTAAATTCAATAAATTGTTCCAATTTACTTAGTGCTTCGTTAGATAATTTAGACATATTAATATGTACACCATATGCATTTACTGTATATTTATCAGTATATTTTCTTATAATATTAAAAATTTCTATATGTTCTGGTTCTTGTAAATTAGTTAATTTTTTATGTAATTCTTTAATTTCAGTATTATTATAATTATGATAAATATTTGTTACTGAAGTATCTTCCATATAATATTGTAATATTAATTTTATGATAAATAAACCTATATAAATTAAAATTGAAATTTATTTATAATATAATATGTACATTATATGTCTAATAAAAAAAAGAGGAAAATTTCTCAAATTGAATATGATATATCAATTCAACCTCAGATATTTAATAAAATAAAATTAGAACAAGAGATATTAATGTTAAATAATAAAAATGCTAAGTTAGAAGTTATGGTAATGAAATTATCACACGAATTAATAAGTATGAAGCAAAAACTTATTCCTAATATAGAATTAGCTTATGAATCTTTATATAAAAAAAATCAAGAACTAGAATTTCAATTAAATGAATATACTAAATCAAATAGTGAGCAATATAGACAATTATTAAGAAAAATTCAAGATTTAGAACATATGTCTGAAGATAATTCAAAATCTAATATAGAATTAGAATTGAATAATCTAAGAATAGAAAAAGAATTATCAAAATTAGATATTACACCTACAAAAAGTGAATCAAGTTATATGTCATATATTAATTAAAACCTATATTATTACTTAATAGTTTCTGACCCTTACCAGATAAATTTTTTGGTAATTCTAAGGGGTCTGGTAAAGTAGTTGCAACCGTTTTATAACCTAAATATTGTTTTATTTCTGTTATTATTTTATCGATACATTCATCTAATACTTTAGAATTTAAATCACTAACTTGCTGTTTAAAATTACAATTTAAATGTTTAGCATATTGTAAAAATATAGACCTCATTATAATCTGAAGTTGTAGTTCTGATTGTCTTTCTATTTTATATTGTCCATTAGATTTAATATACACTTGTTTAATTATTTGAGATTGTATATAATCAATATTTTTTCTAGAAAAAAATATATCACTTAGCTGCGTATTAGATTGTATACTTTTTAAAGAGTTATTAAAACTAACATTATTGTCATTCATATTAGATTGATATAGATCATATGATACATTTGTATTATTATCAAATTTAACTCTACCTGGATTCATTATAATATAATATTATAAAAAAAAACATATTTATACCTATATAATATTACTTTTAATAATGGATGAATCATGAATGAGTGTCTCTAAATTAAAAGATAGTGTAACTTGTAAATTATTATTTATCATATACCCAAAATCATCAATATTATTTTGATACAATTCATCTTCATTATTTATATTATTGGATATTAAATACTTTGCATCATATTCTATATTACCAGTATCATAGTTAAGCTTATGTGGAAAATTAATATATATAATATTTGATGTTAATAATGTATTATTATTTATTTCAACTTCTCTAATAATATGACCCTCTTTTCTATTTACAAATGTTTCTAATTCCAATATATTAAATATATTACTGTTTTTATTAAATTTAAAATTTTTAAATTGTAATTTATCACCCTCCTGATATTCATAATAAGAAAAATATTTATCACAAATTATTTTTATTTTATTAATGTTACTACCAGCTTTTACTATAGAAATATTTTTTACTGTTAAATAATCGTTTAATAATTTAAGTGTATTGCCATTAGGGTCTGTTATACTAATACTTAACATATTTAGATTATTTAGTGGTACAGGATAAAATAGTTTTTTCCAAGATTGAATATTTCGATATCTTAATCTCTTGATATTACTTATTTCTCGTTTAATGCCATTTTGGGTAACTGAATTTCTATAGTCATCTCCATAATCTCTTATGTTTGTAATTTCATCCAAAACCATTATTCCTATAGATTTATTAAGTTCATCCCCAGTACTATTACATACACAATTAATCTCTTCTAACTTAACTAATATATAAGGATAATCCTTTAGTGTTTTATTTCCAGCATAACTTTTATCAGTTTCATAATTTAAACTATTATAGCGAGTAGTCAATCTATCAATAGTATCAATACTTATATTAGGTATGATTATATCTGTAATACTTATAGATTGAATATTTTTATTGTTACAATTTATATATGTATTATCGGTTTGACCTTTAAAATTATTTAAAGAAACTATACCATCTTTATTATTCTCTTCTACACTGTTACCAACCGGATTAAATTTTACATTAAAAGAAAAAGTATTCTTAGAAACACCAGTCCAGTCTCTATGCATACTTGAAATAATTAAATAGTTTTGTTGAGTTATTAATTTTAAATTAGATGTATATTTCTCTTCTGAATTATCAGAATCAGAGTCAGAATAAACATTCTGGTTATCCATTATTCTATTTTGATATAGTAATTCTAAATTATTCATATATTATTATGCATTTTTAATTTTAAGTTTTTTTGGTTTAATTAAATCTAATTTAGATAAATCTTCATTCCACATAATTTTATTCGTTTTATTAACTAAAATATCTATATCATTTTTCCTATTAGCTAAATCCTTCGTAAATTCATCAATTTTATCTTTAGTTAAGTTATATATAGGCATTTTAAGTAAATATTGATAGTCTTCTTCACTACCAGGATAAATCTTATTTAGTTTCGGATAATCATTATCTAATAGTTGTTGAATAATATCTGATTTAGACCTATTATTAATGATAATTTTATTATTAATAAAATCTAATATAAATTTAACCTTAACTTCTAAAAGAGACATTTCTCTATTCATATTATCTAATAAATCAGTTCTTCTATCTTTGTAGAACTTATCTCTTACCAACATATATTCATCCAAAATATCCTTTACACTATTATATTTTTTAATTTTTCTATTATGGTCAAATAATACCATATTATTTGTATTTAACATGCTCGTTAATTTAAATACTTTTTCTAATTTAGAAAACATAATACCGTTATGTTCTATTTGTTCTGTTAATAATTGATTTAATGTGTTTTTAGCAAAATATATTTCGAATTTAATATCAGTATCAGTACAATATGAATAATAATTTCTAATATATTGTTTCTTTTTAGATTTACTAGAAACATCGATAATTAATGATTCTAATATTTCTTTATATTTTTCTGTCCATGTACCAATAGGTAACTCTGTTATTTCTAGTACGTCTGGTTTTTTAACATTAAATGTACCTTTAGTAATATATGAATGGTCATTAATTTTTTCTATTGTACCTTTAAATCCTTTATACCAAGGCATCATATCTAGATAAGGTTTATCATCTAATAAATTTTTAATATTCTTAATAATATCCTGGGGATTATAACATGGGATATTTGTAGACCAACCGGTTCCAATACCAGAACAACCATTAATTAAGATTAACGGTAAAATAGGGACATAATAATGTGGTTCTATTTTCATACCGTCATCATCGTTATAAGATATCACATTATTATCATGTTGATTAAATAATTTGTATGTAACATTTTCCAATTTTGTATGAATATATCTAGGCTGAGCAGCATCTTTACCACCCATTAATCTGGAACCAAATTGTCCATCTGGAGTTAGTAAATTAATATTGTTACTACCTACAAAGTCTTGTGCCATATTTACTATAGTACTATTTAAACTAGCTTCACCATGATGATATGCCCCATGTTCACTAACATAACCCGCTAGTTGTGCAACTCTAATAGAATCTTTTAAATTTCTTTTAAAACAACAAAATAGAATCTTTCTTTGAGAAGGTTTAAGACCATCCATAATATTTGCAATTGACCTGTTATTGTCTGAATTAGAGAAATGGATGAGGTCTCTGTTAATAAAATCTGATACTGAAACATTTTTACTATTATAATCTAAAGTTAACTCTGGATTATAAACAGATAACCATTCTTTCCGAAGGTCTGATGAACCATCCAATTGTCCAAATGCTAAATTCATTTGTTTATGGTCATTCTCTTGATTAGTGGTATAAGTAACCATTTTTAACTTTTTAAAATAGTCACGAGCTTCTTCTTTAGTACTAGTACCCAAACCTTTATAGTATTTAATTTTCCACCCCTTACCACCATTATTATTTTCTTTCCATTTAGTATAATCGTTAACACAATAGAATGGTACTGTTTGTTTTCCCTTCTTAGCCTTAATAACTGGTGTTAGAATAGTTACTAAAAAGTTAGTTTTAATAAACAAACTATTCCATAATGTATGGAATAAATTCATAACTAATCCTTTAATATGTGACCCATCTTCATCTTGGTCAGTGAATATACAAATTCTACCATATCTTAATTCATTTAAATTATCATATTTTCGCTCAATCTGCAATCCCATTATTTTTTTCAAATTATTAATCTCATCATTTTCTAAAATCTTTTTAGTCATATTTTTATCATCGCCTTTAACATTTAGAAGTTTACCCTTAAGTGGGAATACACCATATTTATCACGACCAATAATAGATAATCCAGCCATAGCAGTTGCTTTTGCAGAATCACCTTCTGTGAGAATAAGAGTACATTCATTAGACCTTTTAGTCCCAGCAAGATTAGCATCATCTAGTTTAGGTATACCGCGAATAATATTTTGTTTTTTTCCATCAGTTTTTTTTAAGTCCTTATTCTCCTTAAAATTAGTTAATGCAATAGCTTTTTCCATAATACCACATTTTGCTAATTTGTCGATAAATTTATCACTTATATTACATTTAGAACCAAAATTAGATGAACTAGTTGTCATCATTTCTTTCAATTGACTATTAAAAGCAGGATTATCAATGACACATTTGACAAAAACTATTAAATTTTCTTTTATATAATTTGTTTTTACTACAATTTTTTTCTTTTTATTAATATATTCAGCCAATTTTTTCGTTATCTGATTCGTGACATAATCTACATGTTTTCCACCTTGCGTAGTTGAAATACCATTAACAAAAGATATTTGTTCAAAACTTAAATTTGGATTCAATGTAGCACCAACCTCCCATCTATCATTAACTAGTTCATATGCTCTAGGTAAATCCTTTTTAGGTCCTAAATAAATATCCATGTATTTCTCAAAATTTTTATGGATTAATTTAGTACCATTCAAGTAGACAATCACATCTGAATCTGTATTTGCTGCAACATCATATACTCTAGTTTTCATTCGTAAAATCATATCTTTACTTAATTTAGTTTCATTAAATCTTTTAAAATCAGGAATGTACGAAATTTTAGTATATGGTTTTTTAAATGATTTAGTAATTGTAGGTTTTTCTTTTACAGTCATATTATTTTTAAATGTTTGGATAAATTTTTTCTGATTTTTACTATCGATTGTTTCAACAATAAATTGTGTAGAAAATATATTTGCCAATTTTGCACCATATCCATTCTTTCCACCAATATGTTTAATTTGGTCCTTTTTATAATTAGAAGATGTTAACAAATTTCCAAAAATTAATTCAGGGATATAAATTTTTTCTTTAGGGTGTTTTTCAATAGTAATACCCTCACCATCATTGAAAACCGAAATTTCACCTGTTTCTTCATTAATATCTACTTTAATAGTTTTTACTAAATTTAAAGATAAATCAGAATTTACGCGTTCTTTAATCCTCGTTGAATGGTCTACAGCATTTACTATAATCTCATCAAAAATCTTATATTGTCCTGGTATATACGTTATCATTTTTTTTTCCATCTTATTTAATTCTTCATTATATACCCATAAATTTTCAGTCGTTTTTTCTATACTCCCAATATATGTATCAGGTAATTTAAGAACATGTTCTTCGTGAGTAAACTTTTCCCATTCACAATCTTTATTTACAATATTTAATTTTTTATTTGACATTGATTATTTTCTGATAAATAACTTTAAATATTTTTCAAATTTTTTTGAATTAAAATAATATATTAATATATATGACAAATAGAAGTATGATATATAATTCTGCTAGAAATATGGATAAACTATATCGGTATTTAGTCCTGTTTTTCTTTATTATCCTACTGATAATAACTAATACAGGATTAAATTTTAAATTTGATATAGAAGTTCCTAGTAATGAATCTATTTACAATGAACCAGATTACAAAATAAGTAAAAAAGTAGTTGAACGAAATAATGGCACTAAAGAAGAAAAAATAGTTAAAATAAGAAAATTAACAGCGGAAGAAAAAAAAAAAGAGTTATCATTTTTAACAGACGATAATGATTATTCTAAATATTATTGGAATAATAAATTTAGACCTAATGTTTAATTTATACAACGGTATACCATATTTTTTTGTTACGAATTTTAATATAAATAAATAAAATTAATATATATTTATATTATAATATGAAAATAACTAAAGATAAAATATTTTTTTTATGTTTTATTACAGCATTTTTAGGGATTATTACTATATATAGAATTTATGTAGATAAAAAACAAATTACAGAAAAATATTATAATAGAGAAAATTTTTCTGATATAGATACTTTAGCTAAAGTTGTTCAAGCACAGGAACAACAAATCACAAAGCATGGACAACAATTAAATGCACAAGCATTAGGTATTGTTAATAACGACGATAATATTGGTACAATTCAAACAGACAATATACCTAGTATACAAACAAATTTAGAAACACTTATTAAAAAAACAGATAATTTGGAGGGTAAAACTAACATTTTAGAGGAGCAATTAGAAGACCAATTAGAAGAAGAGGGTGAATTACATTCATTAAAATATTCACAAGAGTTATTAAAAGATTCATCTTCAAATTTTAACAAAGCTAAATCCAAATGGTCAAATGATTTTTACGAATACAATAAATTAATGAATAAAAAATATTTAGAAAATAAGAAAACATTAGACAAAATAGTTACAGAGCGTCAAGAATTGAAAAATTTAGTTAGAAATACAAAGGATACTATATCTAAACAAACTAATAAATTTAGTGAGGGTGTAAGGAGTTTAGGTAATTTTCATAATACATATCAAAAAGAATTAGGTAATATATTAAAAAGAAAATATAATTTAGCACAAGATTCTTATGATATTAAAAAAAAAATTCAAGATTCAAGATTACAAAAATTACAAAATGATTTTAAAAAATTAGATAAAATTAGAAATGAAGTTGTTGGAGATGACACTAATAAATCACATAGTATAAAATGTTTAGGTACAGGTGATAGGTTTAATGTAGAACCATTAACATATAAAGGTAATCTTACAAATAAACATTTAGTATATTTAAATAATGGATGTTTATTGTTTAATAAAGATACTGACTACGATGTTAGAGGTTGTCAGGCATCCGACAAAGGACAACAATTTTCTATTTACCAAATAGATAATCATATGCAGTATAATGAAGTAATAGATTCAATAAATGATGGCAGTAAAAAATTAGTATTTGAATCAGATGATATAGTATATCCATTTAAAATAGTTACACCATTAGATAATAGAGGTCAATGTTTAACAATTAATGAAGATTCTAAGGATGCAGAAGGTGGTGTATCGATTGAACCTTGTAGAGACTTATCTAACCAACGTTTTAGAACTTCAGTATTAGGTTCTTCTAGAAATTGCAAACAGGTTATAGGATTAAATCCCAAAAGTAATAATAATCCAAATTAAATAAATAAAATATTTTAATATATTAATGATGTATATATTTATATTTTTGACAATATTATTATTATATCTAATAAATAATACACAAGAAAAATTTAATATCGATAGTTATTCAGAAACAGATAATCAAGAAGATAGTTTTAATACAGTTCAATCAGAACATAACCCATCGGAAAATATCCCATCGGAAAATATCCCATCGGAAAATATCCCATCGGAAAATATCCCATCGGAAAATATCCCATCGGAAAATATCGAATCTGAATTTAGTCAAAGTGATAAATATAATAAAGTAACAACATGTTTATCCGATTCATATCAAGACTTACATGGATTAAGTGAAACATTAAAAACTGGCACAGAATTAGTAAATCAAAATATTAATTATTTAGATAATATCCAATCTATAAAAGGTAATGATGTATTAAATAATATAAATGGTTTAGAATATAAAAAGGCTTTAATTGATGCTTCTAAAATTCAAGGATACGAAGATATTTATTTGTATAAACTTAATGAATCTATGAATTAAAATTTTGATATAATAAAATATTTGTTATTATTATATGAATTATAGTGATAAAAAATATTTATTTGGTCTATTAATATTTGTATTAATCATATTGGTATTAGTTAATATTTCTTTATCAATAAACTGCAGAAAAGAACATTTCGAAACTATATTAGATGAAGAAATATTGGATGAATCATTAGAAGAAACACTAGATGAATCATTAAATGATGATATTGCTGATGACATTGCTGATAGTATTATCAATGATAATACAACTAACATCACAGGCGATAATACTTTAGATAATACTGAGTTTACGAATACAGTACAATCTAATAATGATGTAACTAATAACAATAAATTTATTAATAATCAAATAAAGGAGGCATTAAATAAAGAAGCGGAAGATATTAAGTTAGTTACAAAAAATGATAATTTAGTTGATAGTGAAAGTTTATATAATACTGATAATATTGGTAATACTAGTAATAATACCAGTACAGAAGATTTAAAAAATATGTTTACAAAACTAGAAAATATGGAGTATTTATGTAATAATTTAAATAGACGCCAAAAACTTAAAGATAATCTTGAACAGATTAAAATAAATGAATTAGCAATCAAGGAGTTAAATGAACAAGAAAAGACAATAGAAGAATTAAAACGTGTTGTTAAACATCTTAGATTAGAAAAAGCTAAAAAGGAAATTTTAACTTCTAAATGTAGAGCTAAAAAACAAAAACAAATTAATAAAGATTATGTAAATATTAGTAAATTGGCTAAAAATGGTTTACTTAAAGATGAGGCATTAAATGTTAATTTAAATATGGGATTAAATAAATTTGCAAATTCATTAACTAAAAAGTTTAATGGACACAAGGTTACTAATAATTCTTTAAATAATATTTTGAAAAATAACACAGTAACGAATAATATGGGAAGTAATGTAGGAGATAATAGTTCTAATGGGTGTAAGGATTGTTCATTTGACCGAAAAAATATGATACACAAAAGTAAATTAAATAATAATGTTTGTTTAGGTTGCAATGATAAATTGATTAATAGTAATTTATTAAAAAATATGTAATTTTATAATATGGATATAACTAAACAATTTTTCATAATATTAATTTTTTCATATTTTACTGGTTTTGATCTTGGAATTCTGTGTGTATTATTGCTATCACTGTTATTAAAATTATAATAAAAATATAATAATATTATATATGTTTCAGTTTATTAATTTGTTAATTTTAATATTTTTAATTTACTTTATTTTAGAATTTACCAAAGATAAATTAAATCAACGAACACAGATATGTATAATTCTTATTATTTTATTATTATTTATTAATTCTAATAAATTTGTAGAAAATTTTTCATTAGAGTATCTAAATCAATTAGATGAGAATGAAAATCAAACAAAAGAATTTTGTAGAAAATTAAATTTAATAGATAAAAAATCAGAAGATACTATATTATTAAAAAAATTTAGAAAAAAAAGTATAGATACCAATAAGCAAAAAATTAAAGAATTACGTATGGAAATAGATAAATTATATTTAGACAATATGAACCAAGATATATTCAATAAAAATAATTATAAGGTATGGCAACATGAAAAAGCTAAGAAACAAGTAGATATAATTAATAAAGCTAAAGAAAATTTACTAAAAAAAAATAGTGTACAAATTAATCTTAATTAATTTTATTAACATAATATATATGTATAAATTTTATATAATAATTATAGTATTAGTGGTTATACTAATAGTTAGTAATTATAAAGAAAATTTTTCAGATTATAATTTAAACAACAATAATCTGAATAATAATGATTTAGATATGGGATTAGATTATAATACAAATAAAAGTATTGTCTATAATATTTTACCAACTCTAAATAATGATTATTTAGGTACTATAATTCCAAATAGTCATTCTAATATAGGTGATATAATTCACACTAAGTCTATTGAAAGTAATGAATGGAATGGTCCGATAACAAATTCTAATCCCGAATTTAAAACAATTATTGTTGACTTAAGTTATGATATAGATAGAAAATTAATATGCATAGGACTGCAACGTATAGAAAAAGTTACAGTTTTTATGATGTATAAAAAAGAAAGTGAAGATATAAAAAGTAATTGGATAAAAATAGAGAGTAATGAAAATATTAGGTCAGTTTTATATGATACTGATGGTATATTATTAGGATGTCACGGCGATAATGGTCAAATATATAAAAAAGAAAATAAAGATATAGATAGTAAATGGGTAGGTCCTATTAATTATGATCATCCTATGAAAAAAATTATTTACGATAAAGATGGAATATTATTAGGTATAGGCTTAATAGACCATAGAATTTATAAAAAAACTGGAAACGATTGGAAAATTAAAAAATGGGATACAAGTAATATTAATAAAGAAAGAGTTTTTGATTTATGTCATGATGTAGACGGATGTTTAATAGCTTCTACATATAGAGGCATAGTTAAACAAATTGAGAATAATTATTTATCGACATTTAATTTAATTTCTAAAATATCTAATATAGATGAATCTATAAGTAAAAATGATGTTATTAGATTTAAAACTGGATTAAATTTTGAAATGATTGAGTTAGATAAAGGACGTCCTAAATTAACTAATACTTTGTCAGATATACTAAAATTTAAAGAAATGGCATTAAATGTTTGTCAAAAAAGAAATTCATATTCACAAATAGCAAATGATAATTTATTAAAAATTAATAAACAAAAAGAACTTATCGATGAGGTTTCGCAACTCATAAGTAATGTTAGACAAAAAATGTAATTTGGTTTATTTTTACAAAATTAATATATTAGTATATATTAATTAAATGAAAAACTCTATTTTTAATAAAATTAATACTGGATACATTTTATCTTCAATCCTTATAGTTTTATTTATTATAATGCTTAAGAAATATAATTTACAAAATTTAGAAAAGTTTGTAGATAGTGAAAGTGATTTAGTTGCTTTACAAGATTTTACTACTATTGCTATAAAAGGTCCAAAAGGTGATGAAGGTAACAAGGGTTCAGTTGGACCGCAAGGAGAAAGGGGGACAAAAGGAACCCGTGGATATATAGGTCCTAAAGGTGAAGATTTTTCAGGGTCTATTATTAGTACTGGTAAATTATCATTAGGTACTTATAATCAAGGAAATAGTGGTCTAAATGCAGACGAAGAAATACAACTTTTACTTAGTGGACAATTTAAAAAAGGTGCAAATAACGGAAGAAAAGATCATACTACATATAAATTAAAAATAGAAGGATACGATTCAACAACATTATCTAAAGTATATCCTATATATATTCAAGATGACAGTAATGTAGTGGATTTTTATGTAAAAAATAAACAAATTAATGACTTGGTACCTATTTCAGAAACATATGTTGGGGGTAATTTATCAGTTGCTAATTTAGGTTCTATTTTTACTTCGAATATTCAACTAGGTGCTAATAATTCTTGGTCACCAGTTATGAATTCTTTTCCATCAGTATCTACTGATGAAAATTTAATAAAAGGTAAGGCACAAATTTTAATGTCAGGTGATCATGATACTGGTGTTAATTATGGTGGAAGTACTAAAGAAAATGCTACATACAAATTAAAGATTGAAGGATATAATAATGAAAATAGACATGTATATCCAATTTATTGTAAAGATAAATCAAGCAATAATGCAGACTTTTACGTAAAAAATAGAATTGAACCGAGTAGTATACCAACCATTTATATAGGTGGTAAAATACAATTGCCACATCATAATATAGTCTCTACAGGTTCTGATTCATCTATAAAATTTAGAAATGGTACACAAGTTCAAACAAGTAATGCTAAAATAGAATGTGGACCCATAAAGGCAACAGGACAAGTACAATGTACGACAATAAATGCAACAGAACAAGTAACATGTGGACCACTAACGGCAACAGGACAAGTACAATGTACGACAATAAATGCAACAGGACAAGTAACATGTGGACCAATAACGACAAATGGCCAAGTATCATGTGGACCACTAACAGCAATTGGACAAGTAGATGTAATGGATAAATTGAAATTAGGTGAGTTTTATTTAAAGGGTGATACTAGTACAACAGGGTGGTTAAATCTTAGAACAGGACTATCTACAAGTGGATATCCTAACGGAAAGCTACAATTAGGGTCTTTAAAAACAACTGGACAAGTAACATGTGGTTCAATAACGGCAACAGGACCAATAACGGCAACAGGACCAATAACGGCAACTGGACAAGTAGATGTAATAGATAAACTAAAATTAGGTGCTTTTAATATGAAAGGGGATACTTATACATCAGGGTGGTTATATCTTAGAAACGGAACATCTACAAGTGGAACTAATTACGGAAAGATGAAATTGGGACAATTGTGGGCAACTGGACAAGTAGATGTAATAGATAAACTAAAATTAGGTGCTTTTAATATGAAAGGGGATACTAGTACAACAGGGTGGTTACATCTTAGAACAGGAACATCTACAAGTGGAACTAATTACGGAAAGATGAAATTGGGACAATTGTGGGCTTCACAGGAAGTAACTATTACAGATAAACTTGTATTAGGTAGTTTTAATTTGAAAGGTTCTACTAGTTCATCAGGGTGGTTAAATCTTAACACAGGAACATCTACATCTACTACAAACCCTGGCGGAAAGCTACAATTAGGGTATTTAAAAACAATGAGTAATATCGTAGCTGGTGGAAATTTATCAGTTGGTAATGGTATAACTATGTCAAATAACCAAAAAATAATTTTAGGAACTTATACGCTCGGCGGATGGTGGTGGGGTATGACATGCAGAAGAACAGACAACGTGACTGGGGTGTCAGATGGAAAGTTATGGATTGGCGAATTAACAGTTAATGAAAAATTGACCAGTAGCGGCACAGTGGTGACTTCTGATGTTAGATTAAAAAAAAATATATGTAATTTAACTAACAATTTATACTTAATAAGTAAACTTTCACCTAAAAAATATATTAAAAAACCTAATATAAATAAAATATCATACGGTTTTATTGCACAAGAAGTAGAAAAAATCATTCCTAACCTAGTAACTATAGATAACAAAAATGAATTAAATATAAAAGATTTAAGAACTTTAGATTATAATGGACTAATACCTATATGTGTCGGTGCAATACAAGAACAGCAAAAAACAATAACTAACTTAGAAGCGAGAATTAAACGTCTCGAGTCTCTTATTTTAAATAGAACATAATTAGTATAAATTATTTATTTATTTAATATATATATATATTAAATGAACAAATACAATAGTAAAACAATTATCATATTTACTATTTCGATATTTTTATTTGTTATTATTTATAATAAAAATAGAGAACATTTTATAGGAAAAGAAAAAAGTACCGAATCAAAATTTGATGTATTTGATTTAAAAAAATTCGAAAAAAAGGATATTCAAGGTAAAGCGGGTGATTTGGAAAAACATTTTGGCCAAAATAGTGGGAGATTATGGTTAGGTAGTTGGGACAGTGGAAAATGTGGGGATAATTATTATGTATATGATAAATCTAATAAAAAGGTGAAAATAGGTTCTGTTCAAGTATTACTAAGTGGAAAACATAATACTGGCGCAAATAAATCAGATGGAGAATCAAGTCAGCAAACTATAAATGAATTATCTAAAAAAATGTACCAAGCAGATAATAGAGATAACCAATTAGCATCTTATAAATTAAGAATTGAAGGATATGATAATGGAGGTAGTTGGGTTTATCCAATGCATTGTTCAGATAAAGAAGGTAATATCGATTTTTCTATAAGGAACCGTATATCACTAAGTGGTGTGAAAAAAATAAACCGGTCACTATGTACAATGGCGGGTGATCTATTTATTACTAATGATTTAACTATAAATGGTGGTGAATTGATTAGTAATGATGGGAATATAGTATTAGATAATGGTTCAATTAATATAGGCAAGGGTAATTTGTCTTTAAATAAAGATATAATTTTGTCTAAAGGCTCTTTATTATTACATGATAGTAACGTAAGAGCTAATAATGTTTATCTTAATAATTTATCTATAAAAAAATCACCTAAAAATACACCGAATATTTATTCTAATTGTACCGCAACTGATTCATTTACAAGATGTATTCTAACATTTATTCCCA
>Ga0209634_1000759_pt1 | contig 24600 bp, 19 predicted proteins | sample LinPmetageLP40_FD_184043 | JGI IMG/M metagenome (GOLD analysis project Ga0209634, IMG submission 184043) | Marine viral communities from the Pacific Ocean - LP-40 (SPAdes) (version 2) | ecosystem: Environmental > Aquatic > Marine > Oceanic | place: Pacific Ocean | collected 2010-08-26 | reverse complement strand
AGAATGTTTCAATTACCATCTTTATTATCTTCCTGACATTTATTAAAACATTCTTCTAAAGTATTGCCAATTGCATCAAAATTACAACTCATATAATATATATATATAAAAATAATTAAATTAGTTAGTAAAGAATTATTTTTTTATGAATATTAAAAAAGATACTTGTAATATGAATAATACTATAACTATAAATATAAAAACAGTATATTTTGTATAAATTTTATCATTTTTTTCTGCTCCATAATCTACTCTATTTGTTCTCATATTTATTAAATTTTCATTACCTTTAATACTCTTATTTTGATGTTCAATTATTCCTTTATTAATATTTACGGAATTATTTTTTCTGTCGATTTCATTTTTTTGTTTTATCAATAAATCTAAATTTTCCTGGTTATTTTCAAATAATTTTTCTTGAAGTTCAAATATCTCCTGTTTTTTATTATTAATATCTTGGGGTATATTTTCATCATTAGGGTTATTAGATGATTCTTTGATACTACTTGATAACTTGATATAATGGGTTACTAGTTTATTTATATCTTCATTTCTTGAATCTATATAATTATTATTTAATATCCAATTACTTCTTGAACACATCAATAATATATGTTCAGAAAAAAAAGATTAATACTTATCTAGTTTTTTTAGTGGATATTAAATTTTCATTATAAATATAACAGATACTATAATTAGTATAATTATTATAAATATTATTACTACTAAAGTATATTGTTTTTTTGTATAAGATAATATTTTTTTGTCATATATATCTCCTTTTTCTTTATTTTCCACTAAATGTGAGTTTACATCTTTCTCTATTAATTTATGTTTTTCGATCAATTTAAATTTAGAAACTAAATCATAATATTGATTAGTATTATCTCTATTCGAATATTCACGAGTAACAATTAAAATATAATTTCGTATATCTTGTAATAAAAAATCTAATTGTTTTTTTCTGTCATCCGCCGTTTCTTTAACTTCTAAATTAGATGGGTCACCATTATATTTATTTTCCCATATCTCCCATTCTTTTAGCAATCCCTTAAACCTTTTTCTAAACATATTTTTTTTTGTTTCATATTCTAATTGTTTAATATCCTTTTTACCTCCAGTATATTTTCTTAACTCAGTGTCTTGGTTATAATCTATATGTGTGGTATTAATAATTTCTTTACAATCTCTATATTCAGAGTCATTAATAACTTTTTGGTCTAATAAATAATTACATGACTTAAGTAATTTATTATATAACATGCTTCCATAAATTTCTTGATTTTCACATTTTGTGTCCATTAATAATATAGAATATTTTATTTATTTTATAAAAAATTTGATGATTATTTATTATATATTTTAATAAATGAATACTAATATACTAAATAAAATAGAGCAGTTAATTATTCAAACAAATAAAAAGATAGAAAAATTTAAAGAAGATGAAGACTTTAATTCTGCAAAATCCTACCAATTTAAATTAAATAGTTTTAGAAAAGCGCATAATAACCTTAAAACTATAGATTTTGAAATCAATAATTCTGACCAAATTAAAGACATTAAAGGTATAGGAAAGGGAATATTATCTAGAGTAGATGAAATTTTATCCAGTGGAAATTTAAAAGAATTGAATAGTGAATCCAATGATGATTCTTATAAAGAGGTGCAAAACTTACAACGTATTACTGGTATAGGACCCAGTAATGCTAAAAAATTATTTAAAGAAGGAATTACATTACAGAAACTTTTAAGTATTGAACTATATGATAATAATCCTATGTTATCAAAATTGACACATCATCAATTGTTAGGATTAAAATATTATCATGATCTTGAAAAAAGAATCCCTAGAAAAGAAATTATGTCTATTGAAAAAAAATTAAAAAAATATTGTAATCAAATTGACCAAAATTTGGGTTTAGTAATTTGTGGTTCTTATCGTAGAGAAGCTAAAGATTCGGGTGATATTGATATGTTATTGTTTAACGATGACTTGGATAATTTAGATTATAATCTAAAGGATATTATAGATTATTTAACACAAAAAGGACTAATAGTAGACGATTTAACCATAAATGGTAACACCAAATATATGGGATTTTGTCGTAATACTCCTAAATCTTTAGCAAGACGAATAGATATACGTCTTATTTCTAAAGATAGTTTAGCTCCAGCTATGTTATATTTTACTGGTTCCGGAGACTTTAATAAAAATATGAGAACATATGCTTTAAAAAAAGGATACACAATAAATGAATATTCTATTTTTAAAATTAATAAATCTAAAAAGAAATTTGAAATATCAGTAGATTCGGAAGAAGATATCTTTAAAATATTAGATATTCCATATTATCATCCAAAAGATAGATTAGCCAGTGTTCAATTTGATTAATTTATCTTCTATAAGTTCTTCCACGACCTCTTCTTTGATTTCTGCCACGTCTGCTGACTTTTCTTCCACGTCTTCTAGTTCTTCGTCCACCTTTCGCTGCTTCCGCTGCTTTCTTAAATAGATCACTTTGTGATAAATCCGATTTGCTCGAATTGTAAGCTGCTCTATTTATTGCACGTTTCTTTGAATTATTTCTTGCTTTATTAGCCTTATTGACAGCATCTTTAAGTTCTTTTAATCTGTTAGTACATTTACCCTTTAATTCCTCTAAAACTAAATGAAAATCACTATTAGAAGAGTCATTACTACAAGTTCTTAAACCAAGAATACCACTTTTAGGTTTTTCATCTGGATTAGCTGTACTAAATTGGGTACCTTTCAAAGCTAAGTCTTTTCCTATAAATCTTAATGTGCGTAAATATTTATTTAAATGTTCTATATTATTTGCTAAGCTAAGTTTTTCACCTTTTTTGGAACAAATTAAAGTTCTAACAGCATTGATTTCATCTATAATAGCATTAGTAAGAGTTTCATTTTCACTTGTAGATTCATGAATTTTTTTATATAATTCTGAACCTTTTTTTAAATCTGTTGTTTTATCACAATATAAACCATCTCCTACACAATACTGTTCCTTATTTTTCATATTATTTGTTACATCACTTGTTGAACCTTCTAATACGCTATGAACCCATCTACAAGATAATTCTCTAAATGCTCTTTCTGTAGCTCTTTCATCAAATTTATCATATAGGTCAGATAGTTCTGGTGGTGTTATTTTAGCTAAAGCTGAACGAAGAGATTTTTTTATTTCACCGGGTTCTATATTAATTATTTTTTTATGGTTTTTTTCGGCATTCTTGAAAATGTTACTTGATCTAGCAGCTGCCGAAGCTGCTGAATATTTCTTTACAGTATGCATTTTTGAAAAAAATTTAGCCATATCGTTTAAAGATACACCATTATTTCTAAACTGAGGATTGCTTTTAACATTTCTTTGTCCCATTCCCTCTTTTATGTTACTTCTATTATTAACATTTGGTCTTCTTTTTTCGATTTCGTTTTTTGAAGCCTTATTCATTCGTCTTCTTGCTTTATTTAATGCATTTTTTAACTCGCTCATTTGTATAATTTATACGCAGATTTTTTTTTTTATATTATTTTTTTATTTAAATAATTCGAAATTAGTGAAACAATTATTGAACCTGTAATTCCCCAACAAGTATCGATAATACTTACCTTATAATTCCAATTTTTTAAAATTGCATTATTAGTACCATTAAAAATACCATATCCTAATAATCCAAATAACCCTGCTCTAAATATTAATTTTTTATAATTTTTTTGAAATTTTTCCTCTAGTACAAAATAATACACTCCAACTGCCAATAATAAATAAGCTACTACGGCTCCTGGAATATTCATTTCAATATCACTTTTCTGTATAGATTTAATGACTGGATTATATAGTATTTTGCTAGTACTTCCTAACCATACAGCATCAACTAATAAATATACAACTAAAACAACAAAAAATAATCTAATATTCATTATAATATATAACAATAAAATTGATTTAAAATAATTGATATTATATTTAATATAAATATGAATATAAATATTAAAACAAAAGAGATTTCTTTTTGTAATAAACAGGCAAGTAATGTAGTTAATACAGAAAATAAGGCACATATTTTAGATAATTTAAAGGATACTTATGATATTACTATTTCTGATAGAAAAGCAATAATGATTAATGATAGGGTCCTGAATAATTTAGAAAGAAATCCACATTTATTATTAGTAAAATCTTCTGGAACTAACTATTTTCTGTACATGACCCGTATTAATAATATTAATTATTGCTTTTATATCGATAGAAAAATAAAACAAGGATATAGTTATCCTCGTATTATTTCAGTTAATTATAGATTTAGTAATATTATTTTTGAAGACACACTTTTAGAAGGAGAATTAGTTAAAGATATTTTTGGCAAATGGCAATTTTTAATTGGAGATTTATTAATATATAAAGGAATTAAACAAAAAGATGTTAATATTAGTACACGATTTAATAATTTACACTCAATGATAACTAATAATTATGTTTCTGATAACAATTTAGATATTTGTCCTTTGTTTATTAAGAGGCTATTTAAATATTCTGAATTTAAATATATTTTTGATGAGTTTATCCCTAATTTACCATATAATTCTAGAGGACTATACTTTTACACTTTCAATATTAAACATTCAAATTATTTATGTCTATTTAAAAATACAATACAAACTAGTATCAAAAAACCAGATATTGAAAATGTAGTACTTGAAAAATATTCCCAAAAAGAATTACCAATATTAGAAAATGACTCTATAATTTTTGGGGTTAAAAATACTATTACTCCAGATATATATGATTTATATTGTATTAAAGATGAAATTAAATGTAAGTTTGGTGTTGCTCACATTTCAACATTGAGAACAAGTAAAAAACTAAGAAAACTCTTTAACAATATTAGTGATATAATTAATATGGAGTGTGTATATTATCCTAAATTTAAAAAGTGGGAACCAAAAGAGATATCTGATAAGACTATGACAAATTACGAATCTATTAGTCAATTTTGTTAATAATAACATATTTATCTAAAGGTTTCTCCTTTTTATTGATTAAAATTTTTCTATCTATATTTATTTCTAAATTACTTGTTTTAATCGAATTATCAATAAGTTCATTTACTATTTGATTTGCCATCTTTTTTTTCGAAATCTCTATATTCTGTACATGTTCTATATACTGTATGGTTTTTATTGTAGATATAATATAATTTATTATAGTATCATTACTCTTGATATTGTCTAATAAATTAATATCTATATTTTTAATTTTTTTTAAAATTATCTGAATATCATTTTCTATATTGTTTTCCTTTTTTTTATACTTTAATTTTTTATTGTTAGTAATTAAATCTAATTCTAAATTATTCATATTGATTGTAAATATTATATTTTTTTTTTTTTTACTATTATTTTCTTTTGTAATATTAATAAAAGATGTTTATGGTTATATTTTCATGTGTCATAATTTTTTTAGGGGTAATTATTGGTCAAACTATAAATGATATACAATTAAAGTTATGTTATTGGCTTATATTATTTTTGTTTTTTATAACAGTAACAAATATATACATATCGCTATATTATTATAAAAAATTACGCGAAGACACTGGTGTTAAAGGCCCTAGAGGAGACCCGGGTGAACAAGGTCCTAAAGGTAGTGATGGTGTTTGTAGCATGTCTACAAGTTGTAATATTAATGATTGTAAAGGATTTATTGAAAAAATATTTTTAGATATGGAAAAATATCCAGGGGCAGAATATAGAATACTAAAGGATAAAATTTCAAATAATATTATTTTGAATCAAACCGAAAAAAAGAAATTACAGCAAATAGATGATTGGATTAATTTACTAACAAATATATGTAAAAAACAACTTTATAATAAACCTGAATTAAAAAAATTTATAGAGGAGTCTTTTAAAACAGGTACATTGGTTTTATCCAAGTAAATTTAATTTTATTAATAAAAATATCTATATTAATAGTAATCTAGATATGTTTATATTATTCTTTGTAGCAATGGGTATATTTGCAATAATAATATTATGGTTTGCTGTGGAATTAATAATAGATAGTGGTATTGATAAATCTTATAAATATAAAAAATTGTTAATATTTTATCATATTATGTGTTTATTTTTAGTAGCACTATTTTTATATCAATTTGGTAACACTATATATATATACTTAAAAACCAAACATAAAAAAGGTGAGCGTGGAGAGGTGGGAATAGATGGAGTACGTGGAGAATTAGGTGTAAATGGAAAATGTAGCTCAAAATGTGGTAAACAAAGTTGTTACATTTTACTTTTAGAAGAAGCTGAAAAAATATTTAATACTTTATCTAAAGAAAATAATATCCAAAAAATTAATAATGCATTTTTTAAAAATAAATTAAATGTAATATGTAATAGTTCTTATTATCAAGACGTCTTAGAAAGGAATCATAAAAATAGACCAAGTGAGTGGAGATTTATTAACTATCTTAAAGGAATAATAAAAAAATGGGTTGAAGAAATTATGAAATATAATAAATATGATAACATGGGTACTAAATTTTTTAAATCACTATCAATGACAGATGCTTCATGGGATAAGCGTACATGCAATAATACTACACCTTTTGATGAAATTAAAAAATATGAAATATGGCGTTGGAGTGAAAAAAATATAGTTAGACCAATTATTAGACGCGAATGTAAACGTAAAACTGATTTACCCGAACCAGATACACCATTATTGAGTGTTGTTAATAGTAATAATTATGAACCTATGTATAGTGGTCGCAGCGCACCTAGCAAATGGGGACCAGATATTTGCAAAAATGAATTAACTGGAAATTTAGTTGATATAACAGGTAATAATAATATTAGCATCAATTGGAATCCAGACAAAAAAATGGTTTGTCGTGATAGTTGTGGCAAAACATATAAAACTTGGGAAAAATATAAACGGTCCCCTTCAACAAATAATATTAGTTTGTATCATGCAAAAAAATACATAGATGCTAATGGTATGAAAGGGCATACAGAATTTTATCCAATAGGTAGTGTGTGGAGCGGTTCAGGTTATACAGATTCTGATAGTTTAGGGCATGAAGAATGCACAAATAAAGCTTCTAATTTTGGTAATCAAATTGTTAATACATTAACGGAGTTATCTAAGGGTATTATAGACCCAGTTAAAATAGTAAATCTTAGCAATCAGTCAAAAAATGTAACTGCTGGATGTAAAGATAATATATTATACAGTAAGGCAAACAAGTTGTTTAAAAAAATAGCTAATAAATGTACTCCTGCATCAAGTAATAAATGTGCTAGCCAAAATCAACCAACTCTATTAGGTCCAATAAAAGAGACTGTTTTAGTATCTGGAGATGTAAAATCTCCTGTAGGTTGGAATCATATTTGGTCTAGTGCACCTAGAACAAATGAAGGTGGGTGTAAAAATTGTCAGTTAGCGCAAAACCATGTATCTATTTGGGAACCTATAGCACCAGAAGGCTATGTTTGTTTAGGAGATGTAGTACAAAAAGGATATGGTCCTAGTGGTGATTTTAAAGGTGATATACCCACAGATACAGCCATAAGATGTGTTCCAAAAAAATGTGTTGAGAAGGTTAATAGTAAACAAAAATATTTATGGAGCCCAGATGGGTTAAAAGAAGAAATATGGACAGGTACCGGTCTAAACACACCTAAGATTCAAAAAACATATAAACCAAAACCAGTTTCTTTATGGTCTTCTGGTACTAACTTTCCTAATATTAATGGTGTGAAAGTTAATTTAGATAAACTGAGTGAAAATAGACCTGATATACAACTAAAAGAAGATGGTGGATATAATTTATTTAGAAGTAATAAAACAAAATTCAAACCAGATGGAGCTCGTTCAGATATATATAGAATAAAAGATAAATGTATCGTTGGTAAGGGTGCTATTTGTGATGAATCTAATAACTATTGTATTCCAAAATCTTGGAGAGATAAAAATAATAAATCTAATCTTGCTAGTTTAGAAATTTATGGTATTCCGAAAAGAAATAATATTTATTCTTTAGCCAAATATTATGGGTTTACACCATTAGGTATAATAACAAATAATAATAAAGATAATTTACGAGATAAATCTAAAAGATATTATGTAAAACATGTCCCTTTAAAAAGCAATTTGGAATTAAAACAAGGTGAAAAACCTAATATTAACGAATATACAATTCAAGCATTTAATTTTGATTCTGGTACATTTTCAGATTGTATCTCTGCGTCAGAATCAAGCAATTTAACGGATAGGGTACCAGATACAAACTTAACACCTAATAGTAATCATCTAATATGGATTGTTGAATTTGTAAAAGATAATGGTGTAATTAAGAAGGCACCATCTATAGAAGAAGGTTCATATGAAAGTCCTGATAAATTACCGTTAGTAAAATTAAAAAATAAATTGACTGGAAAATACTTTGCACAAACCTATAATAACAATGGAACTTTAAAAGAAGGTCAAACTGAAAATATAACTAATATTGGTAATCATATTTGGAAATTTAAGTCTATAATAGGAGAATGGGATTTTAAATAAAAATCTTAAATTATAATAATGATAATAAAATTTATATCTAGTATATTTTCTCTTTGTTTAATAACAACATTTATAATTTTTAAATTTATATCCAAAAAATCAAAAGGACCTATAAATATGAAATTTATATATTTTAATATTCATTTTTGGTTTTCTTATGCACTGATAACAATACTATTAATCTATAATAAGTATATTTATTTTATAAGTAGTAGTATTATAGCATTCTTACTATCATTAGTTTTTTGGATTAGTTATGTTAATACTCATCCGACAGAATTTTTTAAAAAATATTTTTGGCTTGTATATTTTTTAGGTTTATTGTTTTCTATAGCAACAATAATTACTATTAAATTTAACCACAATATATCTATAAAAGAGATACCTGATGGGGCAGATGGATTATCTGGTAATAGAGGTGAAATAGGGAATAGTAGTAAAACCGGTTCGGATTCTGAAATATGTTATCAACATTTAATATTTCATATTGATGGAATATTTGATAGCTGGCGTAGTAATAGAAATCAAATAGTTAACACTGATAATTCTGGTGTTAATAATATTTATTTTAAAGATAATATTAAACGTATTTGTGAATCTTCTGAATTTACTAAAATGGTTAATGACAATTTTAAATATTCACCGTGTCCTATAAATAATAAAAAAGGTCTAGATAGATGTTATCGTTCTAGTTCAAATTTATCCGATTCATCTAATACTATAAATACATATCATGGTCTTGGACCTACAATAGAATATTTAAAAACAGTAATAGAAGAGTGGATGTATTATATTCTAGGTAATGATAGAGTGTTAATTAATTATAGAGGTCCAAATATAGTTAAATGGATTGACCCATTAACCCAATATAAATATGATGTCGATGAAGATACTGGTTCTGTATACTTATTAGAAGAGCCAGCAGATTATTTAGGTAATAGAAAACAATGTAATGAACAATCTAATAGGTGTATTACAACTTTAGGAAATAATAATGAATATATAAAGGTTGGTTATAGAAGACCAAATAATAAATATGGTCATTTAACACCTAATGGTTATAAAAGGGGTCAACATTTTTTAGAAGATTATAGTTCTTCAGATTATACTTGGAATACATTATTGTATAAAGCAAGACCATATTACGAATTAGAGAACCCATTTGTAGCTATTAAAAAACATCCTGTTTGGAAATGGAAAAAATGTAGTCAAAATAATCATTGTGACTAAAATAAATTCTTAGTTAATATTAAGTATGAAATTACCTAAATTAAATGATATTAAAAGATTTATCAGAGAATTATTACGACCTACATTTTATAAAAAGTTTATTTTAATATTATTTATCATTATATCGTTATACCTGTATATTAAAAAAATGTATTTGACTCGAAAATTTTTTTTAATTCCTTGGAAACTAAATGATATTTTATTTATTGTTGTGTCGAGTGTATTTATTCTATCAATTATAACATTAATCTGTATTTTTAATAATTATCAAAATTATAAAAAAATTAAATCTAAAAGTGCACCTTTGGGAGATACAGGCTCTAGAGGAAACCGTGGAACATCTGGAAAGTCTGCAGAATGTTTAGGTGTATGTGGTAAAAGTTTATGCTATAATAAAATTTTAGACCATATCACAACAGAAATTAATAAATGGAAATTAATTAATAAAAAACCAAAAAACAGTTTAATTTTAGAGGGTAAACATTTAAATAATAGATTTATTAAAGAAAAGGTTACCAAATTATGTAATTCTAAAAAATATAAAAAGAATCTTAAAAATGTGGGCGCTGAAAAAATAGATAATTATATTAAGAAAATGTGGTCTTCATGGATTAACATTATTTTAAAATATGAAAAAGGTGATTTTTTTTTAGAATCTGAAAATTTAAATGATAATGATTTTGATAAAATGATAATGCCTAATGATAAAAAATTATCTAATTTCGATCAGAGAGATAAAGTTGGTACACCATCTGAAGGTGAATTATCGCCATTTGATGAAATAAAGAAATATGATTTATGGTACTGGGGAGAAAACTCTATGCTTAGACCAAAAGTCATAAATAAATGTACACGGACAACAACAATACCCTCTAATATGAAAAGAATACCAAGATTATCGATAAAAACATCTAACGATTATAAACCTCTTTGGGATAGTCTAGAAAAACGTAATCGTAAATTTTTTAAAGGTACCACACAAAAATATTGTGCTGCTATGGATTGGTACTGTAGTGGTGGAAGGTGTGGTAACCATTGGCATGGTGCATATAAACCATGGCATTGCCAATGGGGCTCATCATGTAGATATGGTTATAGTTCTGGATTTGGATCTGGACCAGGATATAAAGGTGGTCACTGTCGCCAATGGAAACAATATTGTAAAAAAACTGCAAATAGGTGTATTTATTCAATAGACCATGAAATATTAGATAAGGGAGATAAGGATTTATCTGTATATAGACCCCAAAGATTTATAGATGATAAGAATAGCCTTTTTCATAAAGAATATTTTCCTGTAGGTGATGTTGCTTTATCAGGTAAACCTAGTTTACATAGAAAAACTGGTGAAATGACCAATGAAGAAATTACAAAATTTGACAATTTAAAAGAAAAATTAGATAAATCTTTAAAAGGTGTGGGGGAATGGAATAAACAAGACCAGGAGAAATTAGATGAATTAAATAATAAGGTAAATAATGGTAAATGTCTACCTGTTTCACCTCTTGGAGATACAAACTGTAAAGAAGTTAATCCTGGTGGTTCAGACCCTTATCATACTACACTTTTAGTTTCAGGCGACGTTAAACCACCATTAGATTATGAACTAATGTATTCTAGCCAAAGACATTTAGGCAATTATAAAACACCCGATATTAGGAATACAGGTTACCATTTTTGGAAACCTATACCACCAGAAGGTTATGTATGTTTGGGTGATGTAGTTACTGTGGGATTCTCCCAAGATAAACCAAGTACTGATTTAATCAGATGTGTACCGAAGAAATGTACTAGGTCTGTAAGTGGTAGTGGTGACGAAGGTCATGAGTTATGGGATAGCGAAAAATTAAAGCCAGAATATGCTACAGAGGGGACGGATTGTGCAAAACTAGAACATCCTGGATGCACCGCACCTTCTAGTAATGGAGAAAGTTTATTGGGTTCTCAGGCTTGTTTGGCAGAAAATGGTGGGGTATCCCCGGCTGATGTAGATAAAGATAATCACACTTTAAATTTGGTAGATGGGTATAAAGGTTCTTTCAAAAATACAAATGAAAAAAATAACTATGCTGGGACAGCACCAACATATACTCCAACATGGAGAAAAGGTGAATGGGAAAAAACCCGTACAAGACTTAATAAACCAACACCTACATTTTTAGACCAAAATGGAAATGTTGTAAATGCTATAAACAAAAACAAACAATTGGGTGCTATAAAAGAACCCAGTTCTACTTATAATGTAAATAAACCAAAAAGAGATATTGATTCATGGATGTGGACATACGGTAAAACTGGTGGTAAGGGAATTAAATTAGATAGTAATAATAATAACGAAAGTAAAGATGGACAACCTATAGTTTTTAAAACTTATAAAAGTAATTCTAATAAACCCAAATTTGTACAAATTATTCCATCAGGACAACCGAATAGTTGTTTAGATATGGATATGAATAAACGAGAATTATCTGATATATATTGTAAAAAAATCAAAAATAAAAATGATTGTAATAATGGTCCATCTAGCGTGACAGACCATAAATACTATAAATGTAATTGGCACGACCTATGTGAAAAATATACTAGTAAAAATAGTTGTAATACTTCTGTATCACCATCTAATTGTTTATGGAAGGCTAATAAATGCGAACCAACAGACCCTAAAAATAAATTTTGCTCTACATTAGATGTAGATAAACCTAAGAAAGACATTAATGGCATCTCAAGCGATTATGAAAAATGGATCGTAACTAATAAAGTAGACCCAGATTATAGTGTATTAAATGTATATAAAAATAAATGTAATAAATTTACAAACAAATATGATTGCATGAATTCGCCAAATGAATACAATTGTGATTGGATTAATGAAAAAAGTTTTTGTGATTCAAAAACACCAAAATAATTAAATTAATATCTATTTATAATATAAATATGATAGATTTATCAAACATCTATAATATTTATAAAATAATATTAACTTTATTTATAATTCTATTTATTTTTATTATATATTGGTGTAATAAAAATATAAAAAACTCATCTATAAAAATACTTGCTATATGGATAAATACCTTAGTACTATTTAATTTTATTAATATATTATTCACAATAAATTTTTATACTAAAAATATTAACAAAGTTGGTAGAAAAGGGATACCTGGTAGTTTAGGTCCGAGAGGATTTAGAGGTAAAAGTTTTATATGTTCACAATGTGGTGATGCAGGTAAAGAAAAAAAGGATATATATACTACAAATGTAAATGATTATGGTGAAATAGTAAATAGTGACGATGTTAAACCTGGGAAATGTTTATTTCCATTTTTCCATGAAGGTGACGTACATTATAACTGTGTCAATACTAAAAGAAAATTTAATGAGAAAAATGATGCATCCAAAAAGGGTTGGTGTCCTACCAGTCTAAATATAAATGGTTATTATAAAACATATGGATATTGTGACAATGACCAAGCCGATAAAGAAGAAGAGAATAGAATACGAAGTGAAAAACGCCGTCAATACATTTTAAATAATACAGGATTAATAGATTTAACTGTAGTTATGGGAAATAGGTCAAATGTTAAATGTCCATCTGGGTTTAAAAAAATTAATTACGACTTAAACAAAAATTCTGGTGGAAAATATATATATTTATGTAAGAAGATGGGTATCAAAGGCTCCGGTATATCAGAATTAATGAGTGTAGATTCTGGGTCAAATCCAGATTTAAAATGTGATGAAGGATTTGGACAAATTCCATATAATTTAAATACTGACTCGGGGGGTAATGATATTCGATTATGTAAACGTAAATCTAATAGTAAATATATTACAGATATTAAAGTACAAAACAATCCAAATTGTCCAAAAGATTATATCGAAGTTAGTGGTAATGTAAATTCTGGTTCAGGTGGTGAAGCTGTACATATTTGTGTTACTAAAAAACAATCATCTACAAAACATGATTGTATATTTAAATGGGAAAAAGATAGTCATATTTATGCTTTCATGGGAGATAAATACATTTCAACTGAATTCAAAAGTCCTAATATTTATGATAAAGCCAAAGTTATTATAAATAAATGGGGTAAATTACCAAGTAATATAGATGCCGCTTTTACTTGGGGATATGATAGAAAATTATACTTTTTTAAAAGTGATAAATTTTGGTTGTTTGATGACACACGACTAAAAATTGCACCTGGATATCCTAAATTTATTAAAGATGTTTGGAAAGGTGTACCAGATAATATTGGTGCTGTATTTACTTGGAGCAAAGATAGGAAAACATACTTTTTTAAGGGTAAGTACTACTATAAATTTAATAATAAAACTAAAAGTGTAGAAAAAGGATATCCAAGGATTATAAGTCAAAGATGGGAAGGATTACCAAATAGTATAGATGCTGTATTTATGGAACCTATAACAGGTAAAGCTTGTTTTGTAAGAGGTAATTCTTATTGGATGTTAGGTCCAGATGATAAAGTAATGGATGGGTATCCTAAAAATCTTGATTTTTTTATTAAATAAAAATTATTATAATTAATATCTAAATAAAAATTAGATGACTAATATAAATAAAGGTACGATTTTATCAACAAATAAAGTTAATCAACTAGTGAAATATATACCTTATATACTAATTATATCTATTATAATATTTATTATAATTGTAACAATATTATTTAGTCAGAATATACAAGAATCTAAATCATTACGAAATATGGAAGAAATATATAAAGATAATAGTTTAAAACGTACTAATCATTGTTCTGATAATTTAATCAAATATAGAGTGTGTGATTATTATATTGCTAGTAGTTTCCAATCATGTAGTGTTAAAAGCAAAAAATTTGGATATGTTAGTACCAAAATACTTAAAAAAGTAATCGTTGCAGGAGCACGATATATAGAAATAGATATTTTTAATAAAGAACAATTAGCTGACACTACACCCGTTGTATCTAGTGGAAGTGCATCAGGAGATTTTAAATACACATTAAATACAATAGATTTAGTTGACGTTCTTAAAACCATTTCTGATACAGCTTTTTCACCAAATTATATTAGTAATTACACTGACCCACTATTTCTATTTTTAAATATCAAAATTAAAAATAACGTTAATACTATTAATAAAATTTATGATATAATAAAAAAAACTTTAGGACATAAGTTATTAGGTTCCGAATACTGTTTTCAGCAAAGAAATATTGCATTAGAGCCTATATGTAATTTAATAGAATGGAAAGCCGATACTACTGTTCCTAAATTTATTTATAGAAGTAATAAAATTAGCATTGAACCAGGTTCTGATGGCACAGTGATAACAATTGATGATGTTGATTTAATTGAAATGGGTGTTAGACAAAATTATTCAATTACCATTTCAGGGACTGACGTAAGTCGTAACGATAAACCTATTCCAGTTTTAATTAACTCATTAAGCAAAACTGAATTATTTTTAGATTCAAATATTAAATTTATAGAAGAGAATCCAGGAAATAGGATAACACTAAGATTTTTTACAAATAAACGAGTAGCTACTTCAGGTAAAATTGTTATTATGAGTAACGATAATTTTAAAGATTCTAAACTAAATGAACTTATTAATTGTAGTTTATTAAATAACTATATGAAAAAGGATACAGAATTTGAACTTAATACAGTAACTAAAGCTTTTAGTGGTAAGTCAGTTTTACCAACAGAAACATATACAAGTAATAAAATTAGTTTTCAGACAGGATTAGGAAATGATATTATATCGATAAAAGACGTCAATTTATCTGATTTTAATATAAAAAAAAACTATACTGTTAAAATATCAGGTGCTAAATATGGTAAAAATAATCATGATGTACCTATATTGATATCATCATTAACTAAAAATAAAATTGTAGTTGAACCAAGTACCAGTTTTATTTCAGAACTAGATGGAAATGAGATTACATTAGATTTTTTTTCGGATACATTATCACAAAAATATAATAAATTAAATGGTGATAACATTACAAATTTTACAAAAAGTAATATTAATATAGTTACACCAAACGATATTATATCAGCTGCAAACTATGACTCATATAATTTTTTCTCAAGAGGTATCCAATTTATTTCTATGAACTATCAAACTAATGACCACAATATGCAATATTATATGAAAAAATTTAAGTATACTTCTTTTGTAGTAAAACCTTCCAATTTGAGAATAGATAGACCTATTCCTAAAAATAACTCATTAAAAAGTAAAATACCAAAAATATTGGATGTTCTAAAGGTGGATATCGATTATAGTTTTTTTTCAAAATTTATGAACCAAGAAGATGATACATTTGGGCAAATATATATTAGTCCATTTAGTTATAACAATATGAGATTAATTAATAATAAAGGTAAGGCTCATATTTCAATTAAGTATGATACTGGTAATTCTGTATTTAAAATTAGAAGTCCAGGATTAAATGGAAAACCTGACAGTATATCTATTAGTATTGCAGATTCATATTTAATACACAAAGATTATTGTTGTTATTTAACATTTGCAGATTTAGTACCATTATCTGATAAACATCGAAGTAAATTTAACGATAATGCTTCATTTTATCCAGTTCGTTCTAGTTGTGGTAAAAAGGGATATTATTCTTTTATATCTACAAAGGATGAATTATATATGAAAAGAAATGGTAATAGATATACCGGTCCAAATTATAAATTAAACTATATAATTAAATATAGAACTAATTTTAATATGAGTCAAAGATTATACACAAAAACCACCAAATATTTTAATAAAATACATACTTTTGTATCTCAAAAAGGTTCTATTAAAATATGGAGAGCAGACCCCTTAGAAGGATTTTATCCATTAGGTGATATGGCTACATTTGATAATCCAACTTCAAATCCAACCGTTCCAGATTTTATTACTTATTTAGTAAATGGGGCAACCGAAAAACCAATTGACTATGAATTAGTATGGGATAATAAAGGTTCATATACAGGCTCTAGATGTAGTATATGGAAACCTATTCCACCGGATGGTTACATGAGTTTAGGATATATTGTTAATAAAAGTTTTAAAATGCCATCGGTTGATTTAGTAAGGTGTGTTGCTGTCGATTTTATTGATGAAATAAAAATAGGGGATAAATATGGTTTTAGAGAGCTTGGTAGTACTATGATAACCGACCAAAAAACTGGCGCAAAACGACAAATAGGATGGGAAAATGTAGGTATATCCGATAAAGACCCATTAAGTTTTTGGAAAGTCCCAAATAATGCTAATCTAATGTTAGCAACCAGTTCATATTATAAACCTAGTGAATTCGATACACCAGTATATAATTTAATATCTGAAGATATTGAGATAGATTATAAAGATAGATTATATATGGAAAAATTATCTAATACTGCCGACTCAAGATTATCTGGGTGTTTTAAAATAAATAAATTACATTTAGATGAAATAAGTCCAGGAATAATAAATGCTATTAAAAAATCTTTTTCAAAAACAAATGAAATAAAAAAAATGGGGTTAGAAAAAATAAGAACTAATAATGTTTATGAAAATAAATGTATTAATGTTGATAGTGCTTTATGGAGTGAACCTATAACGTCAAAAAAAAAAGATGTTATTTTTGATGTCACTGGAATGAACAACGATGAAGTAGATGGTACACTAAAAGCAGATGTTATAGTAGATAAATGCGATAAACCAGAATATAGGGGAACTAATTGGATAATGTATCCAGATAAAAGTATTAGATTAGGTTATAATACAAATTATTGTCTATCAGTTCAAAGTGACGAATATGGTCCTATAACAAGTAAACATGGAATGACACCTGAAGAAATCCAAGTTTTTAGAACTTCTATACATGGTGGGGGGTCATGTGTTGATGGCGTTCCATCATATAATTCAAATATGTTACCTGATAATCTATCTAATGTAGTTAAGGTTACTAAATGTCAACCTGGACTAAAAAATCAAAAATTTAAATTTATAAATGAAATCAAAGAAGACAATTTTAATAACGGAATGTTAAAATATGATGGCGATAATGCACTATTTCAAGATACATGTATCACACACACTGATAACTTTCAATCAAACTTACGTCTTGAAAATTGTGAAGATGTATATTCTCAAGATAAACAAAAATTAAGTAGACAAAAATGGAATAAACTAGGTTCAGGTCCCATTGGATGCTTATCTATAGGAACATATGTATACGTTAAACAATTAGTTCCTAGAGATTCTAATAGAAGTATATTTCAAACAGATATTATAGGTATAGAAGACGACACTTTAGATGAAAATAGTTTTCACATTTATGTTGCTGGTCAAATTGTAGGAGAAACTAACAATGATTGGAAAGTAAAATTAGAACATAATAAACAAACCAAAGTTATTTCTAAAAGTTATGGTGAATTGGGTAATGAAATTAACATTGTTGTTAATAAAATACCATCAGTTAAAGACATTAAGGATGGTGACAATGTACTTTGTTCTAATGGTATTATAACTACATACAATGCAAGTGAAGAATATATAAAATGGAAAGGAGTTATTATTAAGAAAGTATCAGATAGTAAATATATGGTAGTATTTTCAATCAATTCTATAGAACCAGATAAGATTAGGGAAACATACTCTAGGCCTCGACAAATGGATGTTAAAAATATTAGAATATCTGATATATGTATACTAAAAAAATTCCCCGAATGTCTAACTTAAATACCAAATATACTTTCTAATTCTTTGATCATATTTTCATTAGTATTATTGCTAATACTTTCGATATATTCATTAATTTCATTTTTAGGTTTGGGATTATAAATAGGTTCGGTGTGTATTTTTTTTTCTAAAACTAGATTATCAATTTTGTTTAATAAATTAAATTTTCTTTTAGTTTCTTCATCATTTTTATTAGATTTTTTATTTGTATTTTTAACTTTAACTTTATTTTTATTTTTATCCTTTTCGAATGCCTCTTTTTCCTTTTTATCTATTCTAAATGTAGAATCTATATTATTAATATCATCTATTTTAAGTTGACTTTCATTACCAATTTCGTATTTTTTTTTAGAATAATATACATAATTTATCTTACCACAAGCTTGAATTAAAATACAATATTTGTTAATAATGGGTTGACTAACAGAATATCTTTCAATTAATAGTCTTATACTATGAATTACCAATGCTAATTTTTTATTTTTTTTAGAAATAGAAAAATTGTATTTATACAATTGATATAATGATTGAATCTGCTTATTCAAAAAATCTATATCTTTGTGCAAAGATACCTTTAATAGAATCTCCCAGATAATCCAAATAATGTCATTGTGAAATTTGGCATCAATTCCTGAAATTTTTCTATATCCACATTTATAATGACCATATTTTTTAATATTTAATTTTTCCCACTCATTTAGCCAAGATAACCAATATAATGCATTAGTTATATTATTTGTTTCTAATGCATTATAGAACTCATTAAGGATAATTTTTATTTCTTTTGGGTCATTTTTATCAAATACTCTAGTTACTAACTTATCATTCTCAGATACTATTTTTGATGTCATACTATTAAACTGAAAATCTGAATTAGGTATTTTTTTTAAATTAGCATATTTCTTTTTTTGAGCTTCTGCAATAACACAAATTACCTCGCATATGTGATTTCTTATAATTTGATTATTTCGTAATTCTAAAAAATTATTTTTATAATAGTCTTGATTTTTAATTCTTAAATATTTAGAAAATCTATTATATAAATAAAGTGATATAGTGGGTATATTGGTATTAATGTATTTACTTACACATATTATTAACCTTTCCCATAAACTATCTATATATCCTGATATTACTATTTCAGTAGACCAATTACACGCATTTTCTGTTTTACCTTCTAATAATGATTTATCAAAAATGGCGAATACGTCTTTTTTTTTATATCCAGAAAAAGTTTTATCAGATAAATCTTTTATAGTTCTATTGTCTTTAATTGAATATACTTTATTAATATTCATAGTTAAAAATATATAATATATATTTTTGGCTATTAATACATTTAATTTAATTCATCATTACATAAAGGACATGTTATATTATATTCTAACCATTTATCAATACAATATTGGTGGTAACTGTGACCACAACGTAATTTACGTACTATAGAGAAATGTGGTAATTCGTCTTGGCATATTGCACAAAAATTATTATCAGTAGTTACAAGATTTATATTTGAACCATTATTTACCGTAAATAATGATGTAGGTACTTGGACATCTTCTAATTCAGAATAATCTTCATAATCATTATCTAAATTGCTTCTATCTAAAATAGTAGTATTGTGTCTACTTAAAACATTTTGATTCATATTTCTAGTATTATATCTAGCTAAACTATCTCTAGGTGTATATCTTGGAACTAAACTATTTCTAGGTGTATATCTTGGAACTAAACTATTTCTAGGTGTATGTATTGGAACTAAACTATCTCTAGGTGTATGTCTTGGAACTAAACTATTTCTAGGTGTATGTATTGGAACTAAATTATATATACTATTTATATTAGAAGTAATACTACTATTATTTATTCTAGAATTAGTTATTCTAGAATTAGTTATTCTACTATTAGTTAATCTGCGATTATTTATTCTATTATTATTTATTCTATTATTATTTATTCTATTATTATTTATTCTCAATATACTATTATGTGAAGCTATATTACCATAGTTCAACCTTTTTTCTAATTTACAATATGGACAATTTTCTGTTAATATATAGTTAATATTTGGATTATATCGGTGAACCCTTATATGTCTATTTTCTTCTGGACTCATAATTATTTATTAGATATTTAAAATGATTTAATTTAACCACAACTTAAACCATTTAATCCATATATCAATCCAGGAAAATAAAATAAAGAGGTTAAAATAATACATGTTAATATTCTTGTTGGTTTGGGAAAACCTTTTTTCTTTTCATCCATAAATACACCTAATGGTGGAAATATTATAGTCATAAATAATTGAAATAAATAAGTAGGTAAACATATCGTACCAAAACCAAATCCACCGTACATCACTTTATCATATATTGTTAACCCATCGGCATCTTCTGTATTATTATTAGCTGGACATTCAAAACCTTCTATTTGTTGTAACATTATTATATAATTAGAAATTTTTTATTGAATAGCATCACAAACATTTATACTAGAACCATTCATTATTATAAAAGCATACATCATTCCAGGTAAATAAAACATAGCTGTTAATATTAAACATATCAATATATGTACCCATCCAGTAATACCCTTTGCCATAAATACTGCAAATGGTGGAAATAAAATAGTCATTGCAAATCTAACTATTTGATTAGGTTTTTTAGAACAATTATACATTCTTTTAGCTTCACCAGTATAAGGGTCTTTTACTGTATATTTTTTTCTAGTACATGAATAACCTATAGACCCATTAGACCGAACTTTAGTATAATTTTGTGGACAACCTTCTTCACTTTTTAGATTCTCTTCTTTTATCTTCTTCTTTATTTTATCATTACCAAACCATCCTTCAAAATGGCTAAAAAATAATTTCCAAATACCATAAAATATTTGTTCCCAAATATTCCATAATAATTTTAATATCTTGTGTACAATATCTACTATTAATTCTATCATTTTTATTGCAAATCTAGCAATAGGTCCACGTTCTCCTAACTCTAACTCGGTTAAATGCTCGTTAAAATGAAAATCATCCGGATTTCTTTTTATTCTTTTAGCTTGATTATCATCTTTTAACCATTTTGGAGTCGCGTCACCCATGAAATTTGTATCAGCCCTTTTTAAATTTTTTATTACTACACATTTTTTGTGCTTCGGCAAATCCGTCTTACCATAAAGCATTACACACCTATTAGAATAACAATCTAAATTTGTATTACATGGTTTACCATATTTAAGTGCCTGTTTTACACATTTTCGTCCATCAGCTTTACCATTTTTATATGTCATTTCACATATTTTAGATTCACAATCATCATCTATTTTACACTCATTACCATATTTAAGATTTATTGATGTTGAATTGTTCGCCATTATATATATCTAATATTTTTTATTCTAAATATTAGTAATATTTGGACATATTGCAGATGTTATTATGATAGCATAAATTAATCCAGGGAAATAAAATAATAAGGTCAAAATTATATCTATTACCACATAATGCCATCCTTTAACCCCCTTCCTTAATCCTATAAATAAAGGTGGACAAATAATCAAAACAGCATATTGTAAATATGTAGTTTTAGCACATACTACACTACTATATATAGGTACCGAACTTAATCCATATGTATTATTTTTAAATAATATAGTAAATAATTCTCTATCATTTAGCATTTGTTGTATTAATAAAGCTGAATTTTCTGATGGCATTGTAATTTGAATATTAGAATTAGTTACCTTTATTGATTTTGGGTCTTGATATTTTTTTATTATTTTTAATAAATTAGTATCATTTGGTTCTGTTATTCCAAAATTACTTTTCCACCAATTTGAATCTTTATTTTTAAATCGATATTTAAATTTTTCCACTTTATTACTAGCGGTACCTTCTGTATAAATTAATGCATACTGATTAATTTTTTTACTTAATAATTTCTCTATTTTTTTTAGTTCACTATCATTAAATATAGGACGTATAGGATAACATCTTATTTTATCAGAAACGACCTTTTGAGTACATAATTTTGCATTTATGACAGTGGTTTTATTACTATTACTATCAACTCCAAAAAAATTATCACTTATTCCAGATTTTTCTACAACAGGCATTAACATACCTTGAATAATATCCATTAAACTACTAAATATCATTATTATACCTTGATATACACCAAATATTAATTCTTTAATAAATATTTCTGGATTCCAAATTTTAGCTAATAATGATAAAGCTTGGGGAATTAATTTAACTAAATAAATAAGTATATCACCAAAAAATACTAATATTAAACATATCATAACTATAGGTGCTATTAATGGAATAAAACCTAACATTTCTGCTTGTGCAATAGCAAACATAACCATTATCTCTAATATTAATAAATATAATAATATGATAAAAAAAAATTATAATTTTTAATGTAAATTACATTGTACACATATAATATATGCATACAAAACTCCAGGGAAATAAAATAGTAAAGTTAATATAATATCTATAATTACATAATGCCAACCTTTAAAACCTTTATATATACCAACATATAACGGTGGACATAGCACTAATATTACATACCTAAATAAAGTTGTTTTAGCACATACCATTTCATTCGGAACTTGATATGCGTTAATACTATACATTTCACTATCAATTGTAAAATTAAAATATTTAATATCCTTAATCATCTGCTGAAATACTAAAGCTATTTGTTTACTAGAAACTATTATTTCTACACTAGAATCTTTAATTATTAAATCTTTATAGTAATTTGTTGTAAATATTTTGTTATATAATTTAGAAATATCTTGTTCCTCTTTTTTTGTAACATTTAAATTTGATGTCCACCAATCATCAGATTTATCTAAATAATATTCAATATTTGTATTTTTTTTTATATTGCTAATATATTCATTTACCTTACTAACTATAGAGTCTTTAATATTCTTCTTTTTAGTATCGGTAATTTTTTCTCTTAAATCCGAACATTTTTCATTATTTCCATTTTTACTATACATAAATTTACATATATTTCCATTTATTTTTACTGTTTTAGATGTATTAATTGACATACCGAACATATTATCTGATATCCCAGATTTATCTACAATTTTTTTAGTTATACCTTCAATGTAATCAAAAATATGAGTAAAAATCATAATTATGCCTACGAATACACCGTAAATAAGTTCTTTAATAAATTTTTCTGGGTCAAACAATAGTTTAACCATTTCTAATAATTCTGGTATAAGTTGTAATATTTGGATAATTAAATCACCAAATAATATCATTACTATAGCAAAAAATATTACAGGTGCTATTAAACTAGTAAAAGCCATTAATTTATACAAATATTATTTTATTTCTATTTTATTTATTTATATTGTTAAAAGTTTTCCAGTAGGTATATATAATTCATGTAAATTACCAAATAGTATATCTGGTATTAATATGTCTTTATTTACATTACCCATAAAATTACCCATATTAGAAATAATAATACTCGAAAAACTATTATTATTTTCATCTTCTAATAAAAATACCTTTCCTAATATATCACATCCCAATTTAACTAAATTATTAGTTGTTAACGATTGTTTTTCAGGTACCGTTATTTCTATATTTTTATTTATAGAATTTAAATAACTATCTTTATATATTTCACATTTTATTGTCCTTGTCAAAGGTTTATTCATAATAAAAAAATGTTTTCCCCTGAAATTATTATGAAATATAGAGTCATTATAGACATATCTTAAATCTCCATATAATTTTATTATTCTATCTTCAATATATACATAAAATCTAATATCAAATATTATAGGTTTTTGATTACACATATCGTTATAACTATTATTATGATATGAAAATCCTAAATATATTTTTTTGGCGTATTCATCTTTGGGTATATCTATATTTATACATAATTCAGGCTCACTTGAGAATATTCTATCTGGATGTAATTGAATTAAGCTATAAAATTTTGGATTCGGCAGTAATCTAACTTTTTTAGTAGACTTATTATTAGC